>Ga0074197_1000975_pt1 | contig 28463 bp, 24 predicted proteins | sample EPASupsiteSAE305_FD_64526 | JGI IMG/M metagenome (GOLD analysis project Ga0074197, IMG submission 64526) | Bioremediated contaminated groundwater microbial communities from EPA Superfund site, New Mexico - SAE3-05 reassembly with SPADES | ecosystem: Environmental > Aquatic > Deep subsurface >...
GCCACCATCCTGATGTTCACCACGCGCGGCAAAGTGTACGCGCTGAAGGGCTACGAGATCCCCGAGGGCAACCGCACCTCCCGCGGCAAGGCGATAGTGAACCTGCTGCAGGTGAAGGACGAGAAGGTGACCTCGGTGCTCGCCGTGGAATCCTTCGAAGAGGCCAAGGGCAAGGAAAGCTTCATCGTGATGTGTACCCGCAAGGGCAACATCAAGAAGACCCCCATCTCGGACTTCGCCAATATCCGGCGCGGCGGCATCATAGCCATCGGCCTGGAGGACGGCGACATCCTGACGAGCGTGGGCCACACCGACGGCAAGTATGAAATCATCATCGGCACCAAAGAGGGCATGAGCATCCGCTTCAGCGAGAGCGACGTGCGCTCCATGGGCCGCGGGGCCATGGGCGTGCGCGGCATCCGCCTGGACAAGACCGACACGGTCATAGGCATGGAAGTGGCCGAGCCCAAGACCAAGAAATCGCTGTTGACGGTCTGTGAGAACGGCTACGGCAAGCGCACCGACCTTGACGAGTACCGGCACCAGGGCCGCGGCGGCTCGGGCGTCATCACTATAAAGGCCACCGACCGCAACGGCGCGGTGGTGGGCATCCACCTGGTGGAGAACAAGGACCACCTGATGGTGATGACCGAGAAGGGCAAGATCATCCGCATGGCCTGCAAGGACCTGCGTGTGATCAGCCGCAACACCCAGGGCGTGCGCCTGGTCCGCATGGAGGAAGGCGACAAGATAGCCTCCGTGGAACCGGTCATAGACGACGGCGAGGAGCCCAAGCCCGCGGCGGAAGAAAAGAAGTAGCCGCGGCGCTCAAAGAAGCGGCCGGAGAGGGCGACCTCCCCGGCCGTTTTTTTGTTATTATCACGGGAGGGGTGTTGATAAAAGTATGCCGGAAAAGAAGCATTTAACCAGGCAAGTCTCTCTCATGGCGCAGCCGCCTGGCCCCTCCGGGGCTGGGTGGAGCGCCGATATACTTAATTTATATACAGAGAGAGCTGTTTTGGGTGAGGGCGGGAAGGGCAGGGTGTATTTGCTTGAGAACAAGAGTACCGGCCGACGGTTCGCGGTAAAACGCGTTATTGGCCTGGAGCAGGAACTTAAAAGAGATTTTTTATCGGAACAAAAAACCAGAGCGATGACTAAAGGGAGTACCAGGGAAAATCTCCGGCGTGAGTTTCTGACGGAGTTGCAGACTTGGATAGATCTTCCGGAGCATCCCAACCTTGTAACTTGCCGTTCTTTTATGGCCGGGGATGAAGTGTTGATATTCGCCGATTATGTGGAGGGCGGCAGTCTGCAGAAGTGGATGGATTCCAAACAATTATACGAAGGAGGAGATAAAGTCGCCCTTAAACGCATATTGGATGTAGCCATTCAGTCCGCCTGGGGTCTTCATTGCCTGCACGAACTTGGAATTATCCATCAGGATGTTAAACCCGCGAATCTCATGATCTCCAATGAGGCCGATGGTGCTAGGCGCAATATCAGGGTAAAGGTGGCGGATTACGGGGTAGCGCGGGTCGGGGCGGCCAGCTCCGTATGCGGGGAATCGGGCCAGGATAATAAAATTCCTGTAATTTGCGGCGCACTTACTGAAGGCTATGCCTCGCCGGAACAGCTTGAACCTCTTTTCAAGCGGAACTTGGACTGGCGCACAGACTTGTGGTCATGGGGGATGAGCGTCTTTGAGATGTTCTATGGAAGACTGCCGTCTAAAAAGCCCGGAGAAGCGCCGCAAAAACTGCTGGCCTTTCTTGAACATGAACCGGGCTCGTCCAGCGAGATCCAGATACCGGCGGCGATTGTTACCATACTACGCAGTTGTTTTCAGGAAGATCCGTCTCAGCGATGGAAAAGTTTTGCCGTTGTAATAAATAGGCTGAAGAATGTGTTCCGTGAGGTTACAGGGGAGGAATATTTAAATGAGCTGAAGCCGATAGCCATACCCGACTCGGCTTATTCCGGCATAAGCGACAGGCGAACGCGGGACGGCCGGGGATGGCGCAACCCCAAAGCGGCTCTTTTGCTGGCGCTTCAGGAAGCCGGTAGGCCCAATGACGCGCTTGGAGAGGTGCGGGGGCAACCGTGGAGGAAAAGGGGCGGCCAATTGGCGGCGGATATCGCGGTGTTCGATGAAGCCAGGGCAATAATCGAGAGCCTTATACAAGCTGGACGGAAAGAATTAAGGAAAACCCTGGCGGAATTGTGCGTTGAAACAAGTCTGGTCCTGGAGACCGCCGAAGATCATTACACGGCGCTTAATCTATACGAGAAAGCCGCTGAAATTTATGAGCAATTGGTGGGGAAAGAGGGGCATGCTGATTATTTGGCGGAATTGGCGAAGGTTTATCTGTATTGGGGGCATGCCCTTGGCGAGCTGGGGTTTGTTCACGGCTCCATAAATTATTGTGCTAAGGCGGTTGAAATATACGGCCGGTTGGTTAACGAAGAGAAGCGCATGGAATTATCATCTGCATTGGCGCAAAGCTATTATTATCTGGCCGAGGCTCGCGGCGACACCGAGTCTAAACTTGAGTTGTGTGATAAAGCTATTTCCATACATAAGCTCTTGGCGGAGAAGGAAAAGCGAAAAGGGTTTTATTATGACTTGGGAAAAGATTTTCTTTGCAAGGCCTCAGCCCTTCTGTCTCCTGACCCGGAAGCGGCAGCGGCGAATAATTTTGCGCTTGTGCTGCTGAATAAGGCTATTATAATTTTAGAGCGGCTGGTTTTGGCGGAGAAGCGGCGCGAATTCCGACCGGAATTGGCGAACGCTTACGGGCATAAAGCGCGCGTGCTTCGCTATCTCGGTGACGGGGACGGAGCTCTGCCTTTTTGCGATAAATCCATGGAGCTTTACGATCAACTTGTCGATACCGAGGGGCGAAGCGAGTTCTTCAGAGATTTTGCAATGAGCAGTCTGCAGAAGGCTCTGGTGTTAACTCTGCTGCAGCGTGATGAGGATGCGTTGCCCTTTTACAATAAAGCCGTTGAGGGGTTGGAGCGACTGGTGATTGTTGATGGGCGTAGTCGCTTTGCCGCGGACCTGTCAACAGGCTATTACTATAAGGCGCTAAGACTTAAAGGTTCGGCCGCGGCAGAATTGTTCGATAAATCCGCGGCCATTCTTGAGCGGCACGTTAATGTTGAAAAGAGAAATCAGTTTTCGCGCAGATTGGCGACAATTTATTGTGTAAGCGCGCGAAGGGCTTCTTACTCTCCAATGCCATTATTCGACAAGGCTATCGCGATATTGGAGAGCCTGGCCGTAGTAGAAAATAATATTTCCTGCGCGACAGACCTTGCAAGGGTGTACCGGTATAAAGCAGAAGCCTCCGGTAGACAGGGAGCGGCAGAGATATACGCCAAGGCAATTCCTCTATTGGAACGGCTGGCCGCCGGAGGAAAGGACAGCGGGCTTCTTTCGGAATTAGACAAACTGCGCAAAGGCCGTGATTCCGCATTGTCTGAAGCGGACTATTTGGGAAATCATGGTGTGTAGTTGTTTTTTCGCTGGTTGGCAAGGAGATTGTTCTCCAATAACTGCCATGACAATTGTTACAGGTTTTGGCCTGCGCGCATATACTCACTGGTAACAATGTAACAAATCGGCAGCCATAGCCTTATAGTCTAGAGGATAATTCTGCGATACTGTGCCCGGCAGTTTTTAGTGGCACAACGGTTGGATTGGATGTGTTATCTCGTGTACAACAGCTTGCTTACCGGTGTGCTCTTATGAGAACAAGGAAAAAGAGTGATAAGGGTGAACGTTCCATGCCGGTTATTCCGGCACAACAAAGAGAAAATGAATTTCAATGGCCGGAGGAGATAATCAACAATTTCGACATACAGCGTCTTTTGGGCCAAGGGGGAATGGGCCGAGTTTATCTGTTAAGGGGGAAAGCTACTTGGCGGCAATTTGCGGTAAAACGCGCCATTGGGGTTAAGGATGCCGATCGCGACAGGATATTTAGGGAGCTCCAGATCTGGCAAGAAATTCCCGAGCATGTTAATTTGGTTCCATGCCGGTTCTTTAGGACGTATGGTGATACGGTGCTTATCTTTTCAGACTATGTTCCGGGAGGAACACTAGAGGAAATAATCGGGTCTGGAAAGTTATACGAGGGTGGAGAGAAACAGGCTTTAGCGCGAATGCTTGACATTTCTATCCAACTGGGGTGGAGTGTGGCGTGCCTGCACGCACTTGGCCTAATCCATCAGGATATTAAACCTCTTAATGTGTTGATCGATGACGAGACGCAAAAAGATGGGCGTCTTTTTACTGTAAAGCTGGCAGATTTCGGGATATCGAGGATGTGTGCCGTGCTGGGCACTAATCGGGAAGTATCAGACAATATTGTTGCCTGCGGTGGCCGGGGTACGCCGGCATATGCCCCCCCGGAACAGGCAGGTGGAGAGTTGTTAACCCATCATGCCGATATGTGGACTTGGGGACTCACCATTCTGCAAATGTTTCAGGGAGGTGTGCAGTGGACAAGAGCGAGTGATGAGAGCGCTATTCTTGAATCTTTGGCGCGTGCTAAGCGACCAGGAATTCCGGCTCTAGCTGAAGATATCGGGACGATACTCAAAGGGTGCTTTAAACAAAAACCGGAACAGCGATGGGCCACAATGTCCCAAGTTGTCGAGATGCTGCGGGCGGCCTATGAGAATGCACTTAAGACTGAATACACAACGGAATTGCCTCCGATAGAGAAATTGGAACAAAAATGGCAGGGCGACAGTACCGATATCTTTAAAAGTCGCCGTTGGGATGATCCAGGCGAATATCTGAAAAAGGCGCTGTTGGCCCAACGGGGCAGTACCGCTGAAGCACAAGAAATATTGTCGCGCCAGGCAAATTCTCGTCGCGGCAATTTGGCTCTGGATATAGAGATATATTCCAGGGCGCTGGGTATCTATGAGGATTTGATAGGCCAAGGCCACGAGAACTTCGTCCCGGAGTTGATAGAATTGTGTTGGCAGGCGAGTCATGTCCATTATGCCGCCGGCAATTCTAGCGGGCAGGTGGAAATGTATGACCGGGCCATCCGGACTCTTGAGCCATTGCTTCCCGGAAAAAATCGATTAGTGGTTATTTGGTGGCTATCGAAATTGTATCGAAATAAAATTGCGACCCTGATGGATAACCATAGGGAAAGAAAGGCGGAAGAATGTTGTGAGCATGCCGTAAGAATCTGTGAGTTGGCGCAGGGTTCTGGGCAATGGACAAATGTAAGCCGCCAGCTTGCGGTGATATATTCAATTAAGGGCATACTCTTGGCCAACTCCGGGCAGGAGCGGTTTTCTGTTGAATGGTTCGATAAAGCGATTTCTTTATGTAAAGAACAACTTGCACTCCAAGGAGATTCCGCTTTTGAGAGAGAATTGGCGCTTGCCACTTTGAATAAAGCCTCCTGTTTGAATAATCAAATAGGGGAGAAGAAAAAAGCCTTGACCATTATGTTGGAGGTCCTCCCGGTAATGGAGCGGTTGGCAAGTTCGGTTGGCCCTGTTACCGATAAATGCGACCTGGCGGCGCTATATAACAATATCGCGACTATCCGTTCAGGTTTAGGGGAGCACAAGGCGGCACTTCAGATGTATGGCAAAGCGATTGACTTATTGGAGGCCAGCTCCCCTCCGAAAGAGGCAAAATACACGGAACGTTTGGGCGAGTTCTATGTGAATAAAGCTGCACTTCTTGTGGACATGGGGCAGAGAGATTCCGCTATTCAATTCTTTGACAAAGCCATAAAATTATTTGATAGCGGGGTCAATAACTATGGCCAAGTGCAACTTGGTCTCGGGCTCGCAAGAGGGCTTTATGGTAAAGCGGGTTGTTTGCTACAGGCTAAGGATGGGGATAGGCCATTGGCAATACTCTTGTTAAATCGCGCTTTAGTCATCCTTGAGCATCTAAATAAGAATGGGCAAGAGGGGGTGTTGCCTGCCTTGACGGCGGTCCGCAAGGAACTGGCAAAAACAACTCCGGACCTTGGGGGCTCTGCGGCTGCGAAGGGTAGCATTGTCAGGGTTGGGCGGAGGTTTCTGTCTTGGGTCTTGAGCGGCTTGGATGAGTCAATTCGCTTCAGGTTTATGATGGATGGCTCTGCCGTGGTGTTAACACTTTCATGGAAAGCTGCCATTTACAAAAAACTCGGAGATATCCATGCGGCCATTAAAATGTATGACTTGGCCATATCAACCGGAAAAGGCCTGCTGAATAGCGGTAAAGAGGAAGAGGGTTTGAGCGCGCTAATTGTTGACGCTATTGTTAAAAAGTCGGATGTGGCTATGGATTATAAGCCGGATTTGGCGTTAATCGCTCAGTTGGTTTCCAACTACGATAGCGCCATAAAATTCACGGAAGCTGAAATTCCGCGGTTTGATAATCTCCCAATATCGCTTTCGCAACTGCGCAATTGCCGTATCGCTGAACCAAAGTGGCTCCCGGCTAAATTATATCTTCTCCATAGGGTCTTTGCGTATCTGTTTGTGAAACTTGCATGGGCCCTGCTGAGTATCGGGATAACTGTGGCGACGTTTTTGGGAACGGTTGTGAAAAATTTTTATGCCAAAAAATTAGCCAAACTATACGCGGGAAAAGCTAAGGTGGCTGCTCAATTGGGAGAAAAAAAAGTCGCGATAGCCGCGTATCAGTATGCTATTGAAAAGTATCGCTCCATCGGGAAGAAATATTCGAAGGAGATAGCAAGGCTTTCCAGTGAAAAGGCCTTTTTGGAAGGGAAACACTGGACCTATATCTCTTGAGTAAAAAGATGTTAGGATAGAGTGAACCCTGGTCCTTTAACAGGGGGGCGGGGGGGAGGAAGGGTGATTTATGCCGGTAAAATGGTATTGGGCTCATGACGGGAAAGATTTCGTGGAATTTGAAAATCCGCAGGAGCGGACGGCTTTCAATATTATAAAGCCGGTGCTCGAGAGCGCGTTCGTTCACGGCGATCCCTGCCACGTTCTGGTCAACGTCCAGAAATGCAACGGCATCCCGTATAAGCCGGACCTGCTGTTTTTGAAGAAGGACGGGGCCGGGGCGGTGGACTTAAAGCATTATTCCGGCAGTATTTCCGTGAAATTCGAAAAGAGAGGGCCCTCGGAACGCCCGTTCTGCGCGGACGCAGGCGGCGCGCTGTTCTCCCATTCCCACGCTCCGCATTACCAGGGGGAGTTCTATCAGGTCGCCGGGTACTCGGGTGTTTTAAAAAGGCTGATCCAGAAAGAGTGCGGGCTTGGGGACGCTCCCTTTAAAACTTACTTCGGGCTGTGCTTTACCGGGCTTAACGCCGACTTCTCTCCGGCGGAAAAATTCTTTTCTGCCAATCAAGGCGATCCGAGAATGAAGATAGAGCAGTTCACGCGCCTTTGCGTGCCGGAAGATCTTGGGCAAGAGCTCTTTGACGCCGCCTTCGGGTGGCTCCCGCGGGGCAAGGCCCCTTCAGAGGACCAGATACAGAGGATCATAGGCTCTTTGCATTGTCTCCCGCGGGATTTCAACGAGCGGTGGATAGAGATAAACGACAAAGTGTATGCGCAGCCCTGCCTGCTGGCCGGCAGAAAAGGCACGGAGACGCCCCAGGACCTGCAGCTTGACGGCGGGGAAGTGGTTTCTGAGCGCCACCTTTTGATCATCCGCGATAAGCCGGGGCATGTCCGGCTCCGCGATACCTCCCGGAACGGCACCTACGTGAACTCCGCCAAACTCAGTCATGCCGAGGTGGTTTTGCCGCTCGACGCGGCGCACCCTATCCATTTGTGGTTCCATGGCGGCGCGCAACTGGTTCTGCGCAGCCCGGGGCTCCCGGAGCATAAGCGCACCAGGGCGGCCTCCTGAATTTCAGGTGTGTAACATTTTCTCAGCTGTGGTCTGCCAATGGCGAGGTTTAGTTTATTAAAGGTGAGTATGGAATTTATTAAACCGCCCGATGATATGTCCGCAGGCCTGTTGGCTGAACTTGTGGCCGGGTTCAGGGAGCAGAGCTCTGCCGAAAAAGACGCTAAACTCGAAAGCCTTGCCTTTAAACTGCGCGGTCTTGTGGCGGATCTTCTGGAGGCATCTTCTCCGAAGGGATTTTTAAAAACCTATGCCAAGGCCAGGTTCAATGTCCCGGTAGGGAAAGAGAAAATGGAGAAGAGGACCCTAAAAGAGATCTGTTCTGTGTCAGAAAACGGCTCAGCTAGGTATATAGAGGAAGAGGCTCTGATTATTATAGCGGTCGATGTTTCGCAGAAGGTCTTTGATTACATTAGAAAGCGCTACGAGGACCATCCTCATGCCGATGCGCCGTTCGATTTGAATAAATACATTGTAAAAAAATGTTTGGAACCGATCAGGCTGGGACGCAAGGCCGTCTCTGATATATTTTACTCTTACAAATGGGGATTTGGTGGCGGCTCAGCAGCGGACGGGGACGATGAGGATCGTGTAATTGAGCCCACTGCAATTGGAGAAACACCCGAAGAACAATTGGCGGCCAAGCTGGCGCGGGAACATTTGTCGGCGATACTGAATGCCGTTGTGTGCGCGATGCGGAAATTGCGGAACCTCTGTGAGAAGAGTTTTAACTATCTCCTGGCGCTTACCGAGGCCACGCTGATCTTGCGCGCCGTGCAGGCCGGGCGGGCTTTTTCCGATAAAACCGAAACGGTCCACCAGGACATGTCCCCGCTGTTCGTGGCTGGCTTTCTGGAGCTGGGGGCGTATAACCATGCGCAATACAAGAAAGTTTTTAATAAGACCTACGACCCGTTCATTCCGGTAGACTGCGCAGGGACCACTAAGGCCGTGCGTACCAGAAGGAGCAGGGCAAGAGCCAGGCTGCTGAAACTGTTCCGGCCGCTCTTGGCAGCGGCCTTGCAGGCGGCTTGTCCGGCCCGGGATGTGGAGATAGTCCTGAACTCGGTTTGCGGATGGCTTAAGGAAATAACTTGGCAGAAACCCGGTGAAAAGGTGACCTTATGATAAAGCCCGAACTTATCGCAGAACTGATGCTCCAGCCGGCGTTGGAAGTGCTTGGCGGGCCCTGTAAGGCCTGGCGGCGCAAGGTGCGGCTATTCTCTTATGGCCTTCTGCCCGAAAAAGCTGAGCCTGAGGTTATATCCCATGTGCGCGCCTGTTCCGCCTGCCGGCTGTTTCTGCTGCAGTGCTTTAATATCCAGGGGCAAGTTTCCGCCGCGCTCCGCGCTAAGGGCGCGGGCAGCCCCGGGCTGCAAGGGCGAGCAGCTCCGGAAACAGTGTCGAGGCTTGGCAGCGCCGAGGACGCTTCCCAGGAGCGATTGTCGGCGCCGGAGAAAAAGGCGCCGCCCCAAAAGCGCGCCCCGCAGAGTATAAAAACTGACCGCTCAGATGTGAGAAAACGAAGGGGGGAAAATGGAAAACATTAACTTCCTCGGGGAATACGCTTTGCGCCTGCATTCCATTGATGGTGGCTGGAGTTTGTATCATTTGATCAGGAGCAAGTTCTCCTTGTTTACATTTGGGCGAGGGGACGCGGAGAGTAAGCACTTAAGCGTTAAGCTTGTGCCCGACGATCCTGACTCCATGGGGCTGCATTTTCTGTCCAGTATGCAATGCTATTTTGCGTGGGATGCCGGGCTGCAGGACTGGGTTGTGGGCAACGGTAAACCTCCGGAAAAGTATATCCCGCAGGAAAATCGGGAGCTCTACTCTGAAGTAAGTTCCGGGCCTTCTTCGGAAGCCAATATGGTGCACCTTTGCTACAATCAGACGGAAGACTGCAGCCCTTCCGGCAGCAGGTTCGTGCCCTGGGGTACTCGGACTAGTGCCGCCTTTCCTGCTTTTAGGGGTCCCGCCCCGGAACCTCTCCGGGGTATTCTGGGCGTCGCTTTTTTAAAGAGTGTTAATGTAAGGTTTAAAGGGCGCAAAGTCCCGCCGCATTACCCGGAAAGCCCCGGGATCAAGGGTCCGGTCCCATATGCCTTCCTGCTGGAAGTTCTGCAGCCCAACATGCTGGATTCCCTCCCGGTTTCCAATAAAAGAGCCCGCTAGTTCCTGCCGCACCGCGGGCGCTTTACGGGCGCCGCGTCCTCCCCTTCCCGGCTTGCCTCGGACCTCGAGGCGTTCCCCCTCCGCGCTGACCGCCAGTATCCGGCAGCCGTCTTTTTTGGGGTCCGCTCTTATCCCCTCGCCATTTGCCTCCCGTCTTATCCGCCGGCTGTAACAAAAACCCAGCCAGCCGCTGCTAGTATAGGCGGTCTGGAGGCATTATGCACTTTAATTTGAGAACCGACGAAGCGGGGAATTCCGACGTCTTCTTCTGTTTTGAACTCACCGGGGCCGCTCCGGAGGAAGCCGGGCGGAGCGTGGTGGAGGCGGTACGGCACGCGGCTCGCTTTGTGAGTTGCCTCTGTGTCCCTGAATTGGACGCGGCCTTCGAGCTTGCCGCCCAATCACGCCGGGAGGGAGAAGCGGGGCCCACCCTGTCGCTGCGTATCCGGGTTTCCCATAAGCGTGCCGACGTGGCGCTGGCCCAGGCGCGGGAAACCGCGCGGGCCGTTGCTGCCGGTCTGGCCCTCTGGGAGCGGCTGCGGTGGCGGCCGGCGGATGAGCGCCGCTATAAAGCTCTCTTCGAAGATTTTTGTCCCGCCGAGATCCGGGAAATAGGAAGGCGTTCGGAATTGTTCGAAGTCGAAACGGGGGCCTTGCCTCCTGGTGGCGTCAGGTATGGCTTCTGCGTTTACCCGTTCCTTCCGCAGCCCGATCCGCTGAGCCGCGTACTACGGGTTTTAAGCGGCCTTCCCGGCCATATCCGCCTCAGTATAGCGCTTGCGCCGGCCAGGATTCTGTCGCGCGAGCTTGCGTTCCTGCGCGGCCAGCGCGAGGCTTTTTCCGCGGCGTTCTCCGAGGAAGAGCTGCTGGATAACCCGCGTATGAAAGCGGCCATGACTACCGTGCTCAGGCTGGAAAGCCTGGGGGACGCGCCGCTGCTTATGCGCATCTGCGCCGCGTCTCTCTCCCCGCTTGCGGGGATTTCCGCGAATAGTCTCGCCTGCGCTCTGGCCGGGCCGGCCCTGCCGGAGGCTTTTGCCGGAGGTTTTGATATGTGTCTGGTGGGCGGCGGAGAGGCCTATAAAGTGGCGCTGCAAAACCTTGAGCGTTTGCGTTTCGGCTTGCCGCCCTTTCAGGCCAGCGCCCCCTGGGGGCGGTTGGTGTCGCTTGTGTCTCCGGAGGAAGCCGCCGGCCTCTTTCGTTTTACGGCCGCTCCCGGCCCGGGCATGGAGCCGGTCCGCCGCGCCGTGCCCTTTTCCGGGCTCCCCGAGGCGACAGGCTCCAGGATAGGCTTTGCCTCCGGGTTTGCCGCAGCCCCTGTAGAAATACGGCTAACTCCGGAATCCCGCAGCCGCCACCTGTGCTGCGCCGGCCAGACGGGCGTTGGCAAGTCTTCCTTCCTTTTGTCGCTGGTAGCGCAGGACATGGCCGCGGGCCATCCGCTGTGCCTGCTGGATCCCCACGGAGACCTCTATCACCGCGCGCTGGCCGCCGTTCCCGCCTGGCGCCGCAAAGATGTAATTGCGCTGGACTGCTCAAAGAACGACCCCGGGTTCGGTTTTAACCTGCTGGAACATTCGCGCGAAAGAGAGAGGGATAAAATAGTCGAATCCTTCCTGGAAATTTTCAATCAGTTATTCGACAGGAACACCATGGGGCCTATTTTTGAAATGGCGTTCCGCTGCTCGCTTCATCTGGTGATGTGCGATCCGGAAGGAGCGACGCTCGCCGACTTTATGCGGTTTTATTACGACCGGGATTATCGGCGGCAGTGCATAAGCCGCTGCAAAGATCCTCTTATTTCCGGGTCCTGGGAAAAGATCGTGTCCACCGCTGGAGGAGAGCTGTCCCTTAATAATTTAAGTCCATACATAGTCAGCAAGGTCAGTGGCTTCATCTTTAACCGGAAGATCAGGAAGATCGTGTCCTGCCGGAAGTCAACCGTGGATTTCAACGAGATCATTCGCGGAAAGATCCTGCTTGTGAATCTTGCCAAGGGTTCCATTGGCAACCTTTCAGCGTCCTATTTAGGGATGGTGTTCATCCAAAAGATCCTTTGGGCCGCCATGGACCCCGGGAACGCCAGGCGCCGCGGCGGGAATTTTTGCCTCTACGCCGATGAATTTCACAACTTGGCCACGCCCAGCGCGGCTGAGCTTTTGGGGGAAGCCCGCAAATTCGGGCTGTCCGCCGTCGTCGCCACGCAGATCTTAAGCTCGCTTCCCCCAGGCATGCTTTTGTCGCTGCTCGGCAACGCGGGCAATCTGATAGCCATGCGGTTGGGCCCGGCCGACGCCGCTCTGCTCGCGCCGTATTTCGCCCCGGCGTTCACCCCGGCAGATCTGGTCTCGTTGGGGGTGGGTACGGCGGCGGCCAGTATCTTGTCCGCGGGTGGGGCCAAACCCGGTCCCTTTCTTCTTTCCACGTCCAACGGCCTGGCGGAGTATCCGGCGGTTCCCGGAGCCAAGGCCGAGGCTTCTTTGCCGGCCTCCTCCCCGTTGCCCCGCCCCGCGCAGCCGCGGCGCGCAGCCAGGCGGGAAGCGGCTCCCGAGGAAGGCATTAAGAAAAGGGATGTGTAACAAATCCCCAGCCAGCGGCTATGGTTAGAGGCGGAAAAACCCAACAAGGAGGGGTTATGAAAAACCTGATAACTGCGGCGGTAGTGGCACTGGCGGCCTGGGGCTGCGCGAGCGCGCCCGACAGGGGGGTGATCTCCAAAGCCGGGGAGATCGACACCGAGTGGGAGGAGCAGGGGGAGAACTCCAAGTACTTCTTCGCCCGCGGCATGGGCGCGGCGGACCAGACCTTGGAGAACAAGACGCAGCGCCTTGCCCTGGCGCGCTCGGCGGCCATAGTCTCGGCCCAGTTCAACATGCTCTCTACCATAAAGGGAGCCGAGCTGGCCGGCGGGGACAATGTTGCGGACGCCATGATAAAGGACTCCGCAATGGCCTCGCAGGTGCGGGCCCTCATTCGCGACGCGCAGGTTGTGCGCAGCGAATGGTCCTCGGACGACGGCTGCGTCGTCTCGCTGCGCCTGCCCAAGAGCGCGCTGAAGAACGGCGGCATGAAACTCGCGGACTAAAATGTCCGCCGCCGACACCCGGCGCAGGGAGCCGGGTGCCGGCCCAACCGGAAACCAGGACGAGGACAAGGACGGGTAACTATATGGCAAAACTTATCGTGCTCTCGCTCCTGCTGCTGACGGCGGTGGTCGGTTCCGCGGTCGGCAACGACTATGCGGATATGGCCGCGCAGTTGACGCGGCGCGCCGCAGTAGCGGGTAAACGCGTAGCGGTGATTCCGTTCTTTTACCACAACGGCCGCAACAGCGACGATGTCATAGCGAAGCGGTTGGAAAGCGAACTCGCCGAGCAGGGCAGGGTTAGGGTGGTGGAGTGCGAGATTTCGGCTATTCTTGACGAGCAGGAGCGGCAATATTCCGGCGCGTTCGACCCGGCTACTGTGCAACGCTGGGGAGAACTGCTTGGAGCGGAGGCGGTGGTCACCGGCAGGCTGATAGAAAAAGACAAAGGCAGGAAAGTGGAGGTGAACGTCAGGCTTATTGTGACCAGGACGGCAGAGGTTGTGGGCGCTGCCAAGATGACAGTGAAAAAAGATTGGGACACAGAAGAAGAGGATGAGTTTGGTGAGGCCAGTTCATATTCTGCTAGGGCGGAGAAGGTTAGGTATTTTGAAGTCTTCTTGGGCCGTGCCTTTGGGGTGCCCTCCATGGACCTCCAGTTTAAGAATAGCGGAAACCAACCCATATATACCAGAGATCTTGGTATCGCTACCCCTTGGGGCAATGTTGGTCCCTTAAAGTCGGTCAGTTGGAAGCATTTGAAAACTACGGGGCAGGGTCCTGTATCTATCCGGTTCGTCGGCTTTGGCCCAGGCAGTTTGCTTGGAGGGGCGCTTTCACTTGAGTGGCAGCGCACGGCTATTGCGCCGCAGCACACGGCCTTCAAGTTGAACGGTTACGGACCCTTTCCGTTCCTGTTCAATGCCTCCGACTATATTACCGTCAAATCCTTGTCGTTGACTTACATGGCTATGGTGAGGTTTAGCACGGATTTCCCGATAGAACCATATATCGGTTTAGGGGCAGGGATTTCACTGAATTCGCTGGTTATGCCGCATATTAAGGGGCTCACTGATTCCGCGTTTATGTCCGCTCCAACCAATGATTTTGGTTTGGGTTTTGTATTTACTGTCCCGGCAGGGCTCCGTGTTAAAGTGTCAGACCAGATGCATCTGGTGGGTGAAGTAAAAATGCAGCAGAACAATATTCGCTTTGACAGGGGGATACCGGGCGAAAGAGACTCCGTGAAGATCAAAGGGATCTATTTAAGTCTCGGGGCGGGATACAAATTTTGAAGATTTAAGTGTGCGCTAAAATTGGGGTTTGGAGAGGGAAACCTCCCCGGCCGTTTTCTTTTGCTAGAATTGTAACATGGACCTGACGCTTTTTATTTCCACCGTCTTCACGCTCACGCTGGTCATGGACCCGCTCGGCAATATCCCGCTGTTCATGAGCGCGCTGAAGAACGTCAGCGAGGAGCGCCGCCGCAAGGTGATAGCGCGGGAGCTGTTCATCGCCCTGGGGATAATGGTGTTCTTCCTGCTGTTCGGGAAATACTTCGTTTCGGCCCTGGCGCTGGACCTTACCGCTATGTCCGTGGCCGGCGGCATAGTGCTGTTCCTCATCGCCATGCAGATGATCTTTCCCACGCACCACTCCTCTTTCGCGGAAGGCCCGGAAGGCGAGCCCTTCATAGTGCCGCTGGCCATTCCCCTTATAGCCGGACCGTCCACGCTGACCACCGTATTGCTGTTCTCCCTGCAGGACCCGGGCCGCATAGGCATGTGGGCCGGGGTGGTGGGCGTGGCCTGGCTGATAAACGCGGTGATACTCGCCGGCCTGTCCGGGTGGCTGTCCAGGATCCTGGGCCAGCGCGGGCTGCTCGCCATGGAAAAGCTGATGGGCATGATCCTGGTCACCATTTCAGTGCAGATGGTCATGACCGGTATAAAGAAATTCCTGGCGTCTTAAGGTTCTTTACTTTCTTTTATGAACAACCTGCTTAACCGCTGGAAAGCGGCGGATCCCGCTTTCAAGGCCTTCCTGCTCGGCGTCTTTTTCCTTGGCATCAATGCCGGTGTTCTTTCCTCGGCCTTCAATAATTATCTCAACGATTCTTTCAGCCTCACCTCGAAGCAGCGCGGCTTCCTGGAGTTCCCGCGCGAACTGCCAGGCTTCCTGGTCATCTTCATGACCGGGCTGCTCGCGGCCGTGCCCGTGCGGCGCTGGGCCGTTATCACCGGCCTGCTCACCGCGGTCGGGGTGGCAGGGCTGGGCTTCCTGTCTCCGGGCTATAACCTGATGCTGGTCTGGATGCTGCTGTGGAGCGCCGGCAGCCACCTGTTCATGACGGTAGAGAGCGTGATGGGCCTGCGCTTCGCCAAGGAGGGGGGGCAGGGGCGGCGTCTGGGGCAGATCAGCGGGATGACGAATTTCGCGGCCATAGCGGGCGCCGGTTTCGTCTGGGTCATGGCTAAGGCCGCGGGCCCCGCGGTGTATAAATGGTCCTTCGCCGCGGCCGCCGCGGCGTCAGCCGCTTCGGCGCTGCTTTTCGCGCGTATCCCCGGCGGCGGAGGGGAGGCGGCCCCCGGGGGGAAGCGCTTCGTCTTCCGCTGGCGCTACAAATGGTATTACCTGCTGAACATCCTTTTCGGCGCGCGCAAGCAGATCTTCCTGACATTCGCGCCCTGGGTGCTGGTGACGCAGTACGGGGCGAGCCCGGCCGTGATGGCGGCGCTGGCGCTGGTAGCCGCGGCGCTCGGTGTAGTTTTCCGGCAGACCTTCGGCGCCCTCACGGACAGGATAGGCGAGCGCAGGATGTTCATGGCCGACGCCGTGATCCTGCTGTTCATCTGCGCGGGCTTCGCCTTTTCCACTTTCCTGCCGCTGCTCTACGTTATCTTCATACTGGATAACCTGATGTTCGCCACGCGCATAGCGCGCACCACGTACCTTAACCGCATCGTGGAAGAGAGATCCCACATAGCGCCCACGGTCTCTTTCGGCGTGACCATCGACCACGCCGTATCCATGAGCATCCCGGCCGCCGGCGGCCTGCTCTGGGCCGCCTACGGCTATAAGGCGGTGTTCATCGCCGCCTCGCTGCTGTCCGTGGCCGGTTTCCTGGCCGCGCTCGCCGTGGACGACAACCGCCGCAAACCTGTGCCGCAGCAACCACAGCCTATCACCCCGGACTGACCGGGCCATAGTACCTACCTCAGAAAGGGCCTAAATACCGCGCAAACCGGTACCTAAAGCCTCATCTGCCGGAAGCTGAATTAAAGTTAAACTTTATTAAGCGGTTCAAGACCCGGCCGCGCAACTTCGCAAGGAGAACATCTATGATAAAAATCTTGGCCATCCTTACCCTGGCAGCGACCCAGGCCGCGGCTTTCGAGCTGGGCTCCTTAACGGCCCTGGAGATAGCCTCCGTAGAGGTCCAGGCCCCTGCCCCTGCCGCAGTAAAAGCCCAAGCCGAGCTGCCGGTAGGCCACCTCTTCGCCCGCACCGGCCCGAAACTGCTCTATACCCAGATGGCCGACACGCCGGCCAAGTTCGAGGAATTCAAGGCGCTTTGGCAGCCTGTCATAAAGAAAGCCGGGCTGAAGGCCCTCCCGCCGGAATATTCGGCCGGTTTCGGGATGCTCGGATACGAGACCACCGGCGGCCTGGCCATACGGAGCTTCCTCTGCGACACCGCCCACATGCCTGTGGGGAAGGTTGAGATGGAGAAGACCCTGGCTTCCGCCCTGGGCGGCGCCGGACTGCGCGTGCTCGGGGTCTTCGACGTGCCCGTGTACCCCGGGATCTTTCCAGAGCCGACCGTGAACGTGTATTACCTGACCTCCTTCGACGAGAACCAGGACCGCGAGACGCAGGTGCGCTACCTGGGCGCCCGGAACGAAGCCGTTAAATTCGACCTCGACGTGCTCCGGGCCGCCGGTGCCAACGTGGTAGCCGCCTACGGCGGCAACAAGGTCTTTTATATAGGCCCCCGGATGGGCGCTGCCCTGGCCGTGACCAAGGACCCGGCGATGGTGGAAAAGCAGGCGGCCTACCACAAGAACCTGATCGGCCTGCGCGGACAAAAGCTGCTGGCCGTCAGGACCGGCCGCCTCGAAACGAACGAAGGCACGGCTTATCTGACCAAAGTTTACTACCTCTATTAAGGAGGCCGCCGCCTCCCGGGAGCCGCCGGTTTGTTTACCGGCGGTTTCTTATTTGGGATAATAGTACTTCCGTCCCGGGTTCATAAGGAAAATATATGGCTGAAAAAGACGACAAGAAAGTAATTTACTCCATGGTGGGCGTCAGCAAGTACTACGACAAGAAAGCCGTCCTCAAGGATATCTACCTTTCCTATTTCTACGGCGCCAAGATAGGCGTGCTGGGCCTCAACGGCTCCGGCAAGAGCTCGCTGCTGCGCATCCTCGCGGGGCTAGATACGGATTTTAAAGGCGAGACGGTGCTCTCCCCCGGGTACACCGTGGGCCTGCTGGAGCAGGAGCCCAAGCTCGACGAAGAGAAGACCGTGCGCCAGATCGCCGAGGAAGGCCTGCCCGAGGCCATGGCGGCGCTCAAGGAATACAACGAGATCAGCGAGAAGCTGGCCGAGCCCATGAGCGACGACGCCATGAACAAGCTCATAGACCGGCAGAGCAAGGTGCAGGAAAAGATAGACGCGCTCAACGCCTGGGACATAGACAGCCGCCTGGAACTTGCCATGGACGCGCTCGGCTGCCCGCCGCCCGACACCGTAATAAAGAACATCTCCGGCGGCGAGAAGCGCCGCGTGGCCTTGTGCCGCCTGCTCCTGCAGAAGCCGGACATCCTGCTCCTGGACGAGCCCACCAACCACCTGGATGCCGAGGCCGTGGCCTGGCTGGAGCATCACCTGAAGGATTACGAAGGCACCATTATAGCCGTCACCCACGACCGCTACTTCCTCGACAACGTGGCCGGCTGGATACTGGAACTGGACCGCGGCCAGGGCATCCCGTGGAAGGGCAACTACTCTTCGTGGCTGGACCAGAAGGGCGAGCGCCTGCGCCAGGAAGAAAAATCGGAGAGCGACCGCCAGAAGACCTTAAAGCGCGAGCTCGAGTGGATCCGCATGGGCGCCAAGGCCCGCCAGGCCAAGGGCAAGGCCCGCATAACGGCCTACGAGAACCTGCTCAACCAGGACAACGAGAAGCTGGCCAAGGAACTGGAGATCTATATCCCGCCGGGCCCGCGCCTGGGTAATTTGGTGGTGGAGGCCAAGAACGTTACCAAGGCCTTCGGCGACAAGGTGCTGCTCGACGACGTCTCCTTCTCCCTTCCGCCCGGCGGCATAGTGGGCATCATAGGCCCCAACGGCGCCGGCAAGACCACGCTCTTCAAGATGATCACCGGTGAGGAAAAGCCGGATTCCGGCGATTTCCGGGTAGGTGAGACCGTGAAGCTGAGCTATTCCGACCAGCACCGCGGCACGCTGACCCCCGGCAAGAACGTCTGGGAAGTCATCTCCGGCGGCCTGGACCTGGTGAAGCTCGGCAAGCTGGAAGTGAATTCGCGCGCCTACGTGGCGCGGTTCAACTTCAGCGGGCAGGACCAGCAGAAGAAGGTGGAGGTGCTTTCCGGCGGCGAGCGCAACCGCGTGCACATGGCCGTGATGCTCAAGGACGGCGGCAACGTGCTGCTGCTAGACGAGCCCACCAACGACCTGGACGTGAACACCATGCGCGCGCTCGAAGAGGCGCTGGAGAGCTTCGCCGGCTGCGCCGTGATCATCAGCCACGACCGCTGGTTCCTGGACCGCGTGGCCACCCACATCATGGCCTTCGAGGGCGACAGCAAGATCTTCTGGTTCGAAGGCAACTTCTCGGAGTACGAGGCCGACCGGCACAAGCGCCTGGGCACGGCCGCCGACACCCCGCACCGCATCCGCTACAAGAAGCTCACGCGGCCTTAAGGTGCGCGTCAGGGCGCGAAAAAACCGCCGGGGCAGCCCGGCGGTTTTTCTTTTTCCTGTTCAGCTTAGACCTGGGCCAGCAGTTCTTCCGCCTCCGCGAGTATCTCGCGGTGGCCGGTCTGGCCGGGCAGGCTTTTCTGCATGCAGACCACGGTGGGGACGTGGCCGCGGCACTCTTCCTCCGCGTACTGCGCGTAGGAGACGATTATGAGCAGGTCGCCCTTCTGCACCAGCCGGGCGGCGGCGCCGTTCACGCCTATCACGCCTTTGTCGCCGTGGATGACGTAGGTGGAGAACCGCGCGCCGGAGTTCACGTTGTAGATGTCCACCTTCTCGTTCTCCAGCAGGTCCGCCTTGCGGGCGAGGTCCCGGTCTATGGTGATGGAACCGTTGTAGTTGATGTCGGTCTGGGTGGCGGCCACCCGGTGTATCTTGGATTTCATCAGCGTGCGTATCATTTTTTCACCTTTTCTTTATTCATCCTGGCGGCCATGACGGTGCCGAGCAGCACCAGGTCCGACAGGACCTTGTCGAAGACTTCCGCGTTTTCGAACAGCTTGGAGAAGCCGCCGGTGCCGATCACCAGCGCGTCCGCGCCGAAATATTCCTGCTTTATCTTTTCCGCTATGCCCTTTATGGCCAGCAGGTTGGAGTAGTACAGGCCGGACTGGATGGAATCCACCGTGCTCTTGCCCACCAGTTCCGGCGGCCGCATTATCTCCACGCGCGGCAGTTTGGCCGTGCGGGTGGCCAGCGCCTCCATGGAGATGCGCAGGCCGGGCATGATCAGGCCGCCCAGGTACTCCTTCTTCGCGCTCACGGCGCAGAAGGTGGTGGCCGTGCCCAGGTCCACGATTATCAAATTGCGGTCCGGGAACATGGCCGATGCCGCTATGGAGTTGGCTATGCGGTCCGCGCCCACCTCCAGCGGGTTCTTGTATTTGATGTTGAGCCCCGTCTTCACGCCGCCCTGCAGAATGAAAGGCTCCACCTTGAAATACTTGGCCGCCGCCTGGTGCAGCGTGTAGAGCAGGTCCGGCACCACCGAGCAGATGGCCACCTCGTTTATTTCCTTCGGGTCTATGCCGTTCTCCCTGATGGCGTTCTTGAAGAAGGTGCCGAACTCGTCCGAAGTGGCGTTGCAGGAAGTGCCCCTGAACTTGGCCACCAGTTTTTCGCCGTCGAAAACCCCCGCAAAGATCTGCGTATTGCCCACGTCCAGCGCTAGCAGCATAATGCCTCCGTTCTGTTCTCTATAAGACCAAAAATCTTTTCGGCCAGTTCCCTGGCGCCAGTGCAGGCGCCGGCTCTCTCCCCGCCCTTGTAAAGGCGGAAGATGTGGACCCGGCGCATTTCTTCCAGGTCGTTGTGCACCACCAGGTTCGCAGCGGGCAGGGCCAGGACCTTTTCTTTTACCTGGGCCGGCCTGGCGCCTGCGGTGAGTTTGAACCCGACGAGGAACGGCTCCGGCCGGCCGGCCGCGGCGGCATAGCCTTTTATGCGGTCTATGATCTTGTGGTTGCGCCTGAGCGTCAGCCGGATCTCCGGGAAGGACGAAGAGAGCTTGGTTTCGGCGCCCGGCTCTAATTTTTCAGCACCGGCCTCTATGAGCGAGGGGGAATAATCGCTGACCGCGGCCAGGTGGATGACGGCGTCGAAAGTTTCGGCGGCCAGGGCGGCCTTCATGGTTTCGTCCAGGTCCCGGAAAGAGGCGAAAGTTTTAACCCTGATGTTATTTCCGCCCGGGCGTTCGGCGCCGGCGGCGCAGAGGCAGAGGAGCTCGCATCCGCGCGCGTCCAGCGTTTCGGCCAGCACGCGCCCGGTGCGCCCGGTGCTCATGTTGGTTATGAAGCGGGCGGCGTCTATGGCTTCACGCGTGCCGCCGGAAGTCATAAGGATCTTCATAAGTTCTTTATTATCTCCTTATAGATGGCGTCCGGCTCCAGCAGGCGGCCTTCGCCTATGTCGCCGCAGGCCTGGTAGCCCTTGCCGGTGCCGAGTATCTTCACGCCCCAGCTCTCCAGCGTCTTAACCGAACGCCGCGTGGCCGGGTGCGCCCACATGTTGCGGTTCATGGCCGGGGCTATCAGGTAAGGTTTGGTGAAGTCGCAGGCCAGGAAGATGGTGGAGATGTAGTCGTCGGCTATGCCGGCCGCGAATTTGTTCATGATATTGGCCGTGGCCGGGCAGACTATGGCCAGGTCCATCCACTTGGTTAGCTCTATGTGCTCCAGCGCCGAGCGGTCCTCGAACGTGTCGGTGTAAACGGCGTGGTGGGTGAGCCCCTCCAGCGTGGACTTGCCTATGAACTTAAGCGCGTTCTCCGAGACCACCGTTTTCACGTCGCAGCCGTCCTGCACCAGTTTCGAGATGACATTGCAGGCCTTGTAACAGGCTATGGAGCCGGTCAGCTTGAATAAAATGTTCCCTTTACGCCTTGACATTGTCTATGAGCCTCACTTTTCCGAGTTTAGCCGCGGCGAACCTGCGGCCCCAGCGTTCTTCCACGTAATCCGGCTCGAAGCCCAGCGCCCGCAGGCGGCGCTTTATGTCGGCGGGGCGCGCTTTGGAGCGCAGGTGCCGGTAAAGGGCGGGAGCCAGGTCCCGGTGGGCAGGCTCCAGCAGCAGGTTGCGCGAGCTCATGGCCAGGCCGTCGGGTTCGCGCAGGGTGGGGCAGGGCACTATCTCGGTGTCGAGGAAGAAAGCGGCCGCCATGCCTTTTATCAGGCGGAACTGCTGGAAATCCTTCTCCCCGAAATAGGCCCGGTCGGCCTTCACGAGGTTCAGCAGCTTCAGCACCACGGTGAGCACGCCGTCGAAATGGCCGGGCCGGTGCGCGCCGCACAGCCCGGCGCTGGCCTCGGACTCGGTAACCTTGTAGGTGTAGCCGTCCGGGTACATTTCCGCCGCGGCAGGCAGCAGCAGGAAGTCAGTGCCGGCCTCGGCGAGTTTCTTCACGTCCTCGGCCACCGGGCGCGGGTAGCGCGCCAGGTCGCTCTTGTCGTTGAACTGGGTGGGGTTCACAAAGACGCTGGCCGCCACCAGGCGGTTCTCCCGGCGGGCGCGGCGCAGCAGCGAGAGATGCCCCTCGTGCAGCGCGCCCATGGTGGGCACGAACCCCAGTTCTTTACCGGCGAACAGCGGCCCCGTACGGAGCCGCCGCCACTGCCGTATCCCTTTCACTATTCTCATGATCTTTCCTTTTTGCGGCGGGGAAGACCGAGTTCTTCACCTCGCCGTCGAAATTGTTCAGGGCTTCCGTAACCAGGCGGCGCCCGTCCAGGTACTTCTTCACGAAAGAGGGCGGCTCGCCGTAGAGCCCCAGCAGGTCCTGCATCACCAGCACCTGGCCGTCGGTGAGGGCGCCGGCCCCTATGCCTATCACCGGGACCTTCAGCAGGGCGGTCACGCGGCCGGCGAGCGCCGCCGGAACGCATTCCAGCACCAGCGCGAAGCAGCCAAGCCTTTCCAGTTCCAGGGCGTCGTTCACGAGTTTTTCGGCCGAGGCCTGGTCGCGGCCCTGCGTGCGGTAGCCGCCCAACCGGTTCACCGACTGCGGCGTGAGGCCAAGGTGGCCCATCACGGGCATATCGGACTGGATGATATGGGAGATTATCTCCGCCTGGCCGTCCAGGCCTTCTATCTTGACGGCCTGCGCCCCGGCGCGGGCCAGCTTCTCCACGGTGTCCATGGCGTGTCCCAGTCCTTTGCGCGCGGAGAGGAAGGGCATGTCGCCTATTACCAGCTTGTTCTTAACGGCGCCGGCCACGGCGGCGGTGTGCAGGGCCATAAGGTCCGGTGTGGCGGCTATGGTGGAGGGGTGGCCGTGCATCACCATGGCCAGGCTGTCGCCCACCAGCACGCAGTCAACGGCGGACTCGGCGGCAATGGAGGCCAGGGTGTGGTCGTAGGCCGTGATCATGGAGATCTTCGACCCCGGTTTTTTGTAGTTGTAGAAGTCGGTTATTCTCATTTTTTCCTTAAGCAGGCTTTGGCGAAAGAGGAGTAGACCCCGGCGAAAGGGTCGCGGCCGAGGGCCTTTATGTTCGCGCGCACGGTGGCGGCGTCGCCGCGGGCTATGGGCCCGCTCAGGGCGCCGGCGGGGTCGGCCGCGAAATTTTCCAGCGACGAACGCAAGTAGCGTTCGGCCATGGCCCGGGTCACTCCGAACTCTTTTTCCAGGCCGGTCAGGGTTCTCTGCCAGAGCAGCACCGGCAGGTTGGCGCCCAGGGCGCAGAGCGCGTGGTAGCGGGCTTTGTTGCGCGCCGGCACATGGAATACCGGATTGGAGAACTCCGGCACCAGATCGCGCAGCCGGACGCCGGGTTCCAGCGCGAAGGGGATGGCGCGGTATTCGGCCAGGGACAGCGGCCGGGAGGCCAGCGGCACGAAGGGATGCATGGCGAAAGCTCCCCGCACGTTGAGGCTGCCGGAGAAATGGATGAGCCTTTTGTCTTTAAGGAAAGGGTGGGCGGCGATGAACGGCTTTATGGCGGCGTCGCTAAGCAGGAGGAAGACCACGGAGCACGAGGCGAGGGCGGCTTCGGGGGTGAGGCCTGAACGCCGGTGCCAGAGTCTATAGGGGATCTTGAGCAGCCTGAAATAGGCCTGCAGATGCCTGGAAGCCCGGCCGTCGCCGGCTATGCCGTAGGAGCTTTTCATAACATGGGTACCTGTCCGCTGGGGATCAAGTCCGCTGTTCTTATTATACCACTCCCAAAGGTTTTGTGAACGCCCGTTCATTCACATCCGGGCGGCCGCGCAAAAAAAGAGCCGCCGGGCGGGGCCGGCGGCGGTCTTCTTTTGAACAGTGAAAGTTACTTGGAGCTCAGCGCGGCGCGCAGCACTTCCATGGCCCTTTCCGAATCCGAGACGTTGAGGAGCAGCCGGCCGGTATTGCCGGTGTCGGAGGTGCCGTAGACGGTGGTGATGTTTATATTGTTCTCCCCGAGCACGCGGGTGAGGCGCATCAGTTCGCCGGGCTTGTCGGTGAGGTCCAGCGAGATCATGGAGGTCTCTATGGTGGTGAAGCCGGCCCCGGTCAGGATGTGGCTTACCTTGCGGTCGGCGTCCACGGCCACGCGCACCACTCCGGAATCGTCGCGGATCTCGGAGGCTATGCCGATTATGTTCACGCCGGCGTTGGCGAAAAGTTCCACGAACTTGGAGAGGGCCCCCGGGATGTTAGGCAGGAAGACGGTGTATTGCTTGATGAGTTTTACCGGCATAAAGGCTCCGTGCGCGCTGATTGGGCCCCGGGCTGCCCGGGACCTGCCCTAATTAAATAAATTTTATGGCCCGGGGGTAAAGGCGCGGTTCAAAGTTATATAATCAGAGAACGATGAAGCTGCTCCCGGAAGGCAGGTCCAAAGGTCTTTCCGCCGCCTCGCTGGCGGCCGCCTCGGTCTCCGGCCTCATGGCCCTCAAGGCCTCGTACGACTTCTCCACCCTGATAGGCGTTTTTTCCACGCCGGCCCTCTATCTCTCAATGGTCGGCTCCAAGGTGCCTTACGGCATGCCGCCGTTGGCCGTACTGCTCACACGCAACATTCGCCTGGCCTTTTTTTTCGCGCTGGTCTTCTGGTGCTCGGTCTGTGCGCTGGCGGCCGGCGTCTGGCTGCGCCGGGAATGGGCGCGGCGGGGAGCAGTCTGGGGCCTGTACCTGCTGTCGGCCGCGGCTCTGCTGCTGCTCGTTCACCCTTGGCTGGCCGTGCCGCGCCCGCTCTACTATGCAGGCGTACCCATAGCGCCTGAGTTTAACGCCGCGGTGCTCTCGGCCGCGGCTTTCACCAGGATACTGGCCCTTTTGGCAGGCGGCGTCTGCCTCTGGTGGGCGCTGGCCCTGGACCGCACGGGCCTTAAGACGGAGTTCAGGTAGCGGTTTGATAGTGGGGGCGGGGATTTAATAAAATATAGGGGTAGTCCTTCCTCCACGCGATAACTGAATTGTGTCGCTTCGCTCCACTCTCTCCTGGAGCAGTCAGAAAAGGAAAAACTTATGTGGAACTATACTGAAAAGGTGTTCGAGCATTTCAAGAATCCCAAGAACGTGGGAGAAGTGGAAAACCCCGACGCGGTGGGAGAGGTAGGCAGCATAGTCTGCGGCGACGCCCTTAAACTCACTCTTAAAATAGATAAAGCCACCGAGAAGATCACCGACGCCAAGTTCAAGACCTTCGGCTGCGCCAGCGCCATAGCGTCCTCTTCCGCCCTCACCGAGATGGTGAAGGGGCTCACGCTCGAGGCCGCCTCCAAGATCACCAACCAGCAGATAGCCGACTTCTTGGGCGGGCTGCCCGGCGAGAAAATGCACTGCTCGGTGATGGGCATGGAAGCCCTGGAAGCCGCTATCAAGAACTACCGCGGCGGCAAGCAGGAGAAGGTGATAGTGGGCGTGGGCGAACGGGTGGTCTGCAAATGCTTCAGCGTCACCGAGAGCCATATCCTGAAGGCCATCAAGATCAATAACCTCAAGACCGTGGAAGAGGTCACCAATTTTACCAAGGCCGGCGGCGGCTGCGGCCAGTGCAAGGGCGAGATAGAGAAGATCCTGAAGGACTACTGGGCCGAGGCCGAACATAAGAAGTTCGACAAGATGACCGTAGTGGAAAAGATCAAGATGATAGAGAAGGTGCTGGCCGAGGAGATCAACCCCAAGCTCAAGGCCGACGGCGGCTGGATGGAGCTGGTGGACGTGCAGGGCCAGAAGGTGAAGCTGCGCTTCCTCGGCATGTGCCACGGCTGCCCTTCCTCGGGCGCCACGCTCAAGAACGTGGTGGAGAAGGAACTGCGCGAGCGCATCGACCCCGCCATAGAGATAGAAGCGGAGTAGGCCCGACCGGGGTATGGGTTCTTCGGGCACGCGGTCGGAGCATTGTCGCTTCGCTCCACACGCACACCGTGCTCGCCGCTTGTCGCTCGGCCTCGTCGCTTACGCAAGCCTCGGCCTCCGCGACATCCCTCCGAACCCATACCCCGGCCGGTCCCGCAGTATTAAAGTGAGGTTAATATGGAAAAGGTTTATTATTTCGACAATAACGCCACCAGCCGCGTGGCACCCGAAGTGGCCAAGGAGATGGAACCGTTCTTCAACGACCTCTACGGCAACCCTTCCAGCATGCACTTCTTCGGCGGCGCCAACCAGAAGTATATTGACCTCGCCCGCGAGCGCGTGGCGAAACTGCTCGGTTGTGAAACCTCGGAACTGATCTTCACCAGCTGCGGCACGGAATCTGATTCTACCGCCATCTGGTCCACGGTCCAGTCCTACCCCGAGAAGAACCATTTCATCACCACCAAGGTGGAGCACCCGGCCGTGCTGAACCTCGCCAAGCACATGGAGAGCAAGGGCTACCGCGTAACCTACCTGCCCGTGGACTCCACCGGCCAGATCAACCTCGACGACCTCAAGACCGCGCTGACCCCGGACACCGCCCTCGTTTCCATCATGTGGGCCAATAACGAGACCGGCGTGGTCTACCCCGTGGAGGAGGCGGCCCGCATAGCCCACGCTAAGGGCGCCCTGTTCCATACCGACGCCGTGCAGGCCGTGGGCAAAATTCCGATAAATCTCAAAGAGACCAAGATAGACCTGCTCTCCCTGTCCGGACACAAACTGCACGCGCCCAAAGGCATAGGCGCGCTGTACGTGCGCAAGGGCGTGCGCTTCTCGCCGTTCATGCTGGGCGGCCACCAGGAGCACGGCCGCCGTGCCGGCACCGAGAACGTACCGTACATAGCCGGCCTAGGCAAGGCCGCCGAACTGGCGCAGCAGAACCTTGAAAAAGAAAACACCTATGTAAAGGAACTGCGCGACCGCCTGGAAGCCGGCCTGCTCACGATAAAGAACACCCGCGTGAACGGCGGCGGCGCGCCGCGCCTGCCCAATACCACCAATATCAGCTTCGAATATATCGAAGGCGAGTCCATCCTGCTGATGCTTAGCGAAAAAGGCATCTGCGCCTCTTCCGGGTCGGCCTGCACCTCGGGCTCTCTGGAACCTTCGCACGTGCTCATGTCCATGGCCGTGCCGCAGACCTATGCGCACGGTTCCATCCGCTTCTCCCTGAGCGTATACAACACGCAGGAGGAAGTGGACTATATCATAGCGGCCTTCCCGCCCATCATAGAGCGCCTGCGCGCCATCTCGCCCTTCGCGGACGGCAAGCCGCTGTTCGGCATGGACGCCTGCGACGCCCACTCTCACAAGCACTGATAGCGCCGGTTTTTCATAGAGTGGGCTGAACCTGCGGCTCTGGATGCTTTTGTTTGATAACTCACTCCAGGGGCGTAAAAAACGATACAATTTAAATAATTTCGAGGATATTTGATGCCTAAAGCCCCTGATTTTTCATATACACCGGAAAAGATTAACTGTATCGCGGAAGCCGTCAATGGCGAGCTTGAGAAGGATATCGCGCGGATAGTCGCGATTCCGGCCGCGGAAAGAACTTTTGAAAACACGGTGCTCGCCTTCGAAGCGGCTGTGGACCGGTTTGAAGACGAGACGGAAATACCGCAGTTCCTGGCCATAGTTTCGGCTGACGCGGACATCCGGCAAGCCGGCGAGCAGCTCAAGATAAAGACCGGCCGCAGCATGGTTGACCTGCTCGCCCGTGAAGATGTTTTCGCTGCTCTGACCGAGTACGCGGCGAAGGGCGAGAAGTTGGGGCCTGACGAAGCCCGCCTGCTGGAAAAGAGGCTTCGCGATTTCAGAAAGAACGGACTTGGACTTGAGGCGCGCAAACAGAGGAAGATCCGAAAGATTCTGAAGGACCTGGTGGACCTCAGCGTCTCTTTTCAGAAAAACATCCGGGAGGTTTCCGACGTCCTCGAAGTCAGTGAGGAGGAGCTTAAGGGGCTTCCGGCGGATTATGTTGCCAGGCTCAAGCGGGCGGAAGGCGGCGGCCGATTATTGACCACGGATTATCCGGACTATACTCCGTTCATGGAGAACTCCGAAAGCGGGGAGGCCCGCAGACGCTACTGGCGCATGTTCAATAATCGTTGCGCGGAAAAGAATGTTCCCCTGCTGGAGGAAGCGTTGAGGCTGCGCAGACAGGTAGCCAGGCTGATGGGGTACGATTCCTTCGCGGAATATGTGCTGAAAGACAGGATGGCCCTCCGCAGCGCTTCTGTTTTTGAGTTCCTGGAACGCCTGCGGAACAGGCTTTCCCGGAAAGCCAGAAAAGAGCTGCGGGAAAGAAGGGGGCTTAAGGGCTCCCCGGAAAAACTGCGGCCATGGGAAACAGCTTATTACTCGAACCAGTTGAGGAAACAAAAGTACGACATCGATCACCAGAAGATCCGTGAATATTTTCCGCTGGATGCGGTGCTCGAGGGGATGTTTGGAGTTTTCGGAGAACTGCTGGGCCTGACAA
>Ga0074197_1000977_pt1 | contig 28418 bp, 20 predicted proteins | sample EPASupsiteSAE305_FD_64526 | JGI IMG/M metagenome (GOLD analysis project Ga0074197, IMG submission 64526) | Bioremediated contaminated groundwater microbial communities from EPA Superfund site, New Mexico - SAE3-05 reassembly with SPADES | ecosystem: Environmental > Aquatic > Deep subsurface >...
TGTCCAGGTTTCCCGGCGCCGCCCCTTTCCACCGGCGCCATTTCCCGGCCAAACGCGTCATCCCGGCCGCAGCGGCCGGCCGGCTCTGCCAGGCCGCGGCCAAAGCCGGCCCGGCTTTCATCCTGGCCCGAGGAACGGCCCCGCGCCTGCGGCGCTGCGCCGCCGGCAGGGCGGCGGCCGAACTGGCCCTGGCGCTGGTCGCCGGCTGGGGCGTGCCGCAGCTGGCGGAATATTTCCTCCGGCCCTCACCTGCCGACGCGGCCGCCAAGGGGCGCATCCTCGCCTCGCGGCTCGGGGCTGCCGCAAGGCTGCTGCGCGGCTGTGATTTCTGGATCTTCGAGACCGGGCCCGACCCGGCGCTGAACGCTGACGCGCTCAGGTCTTTGCTTCGCAATAACAGCGGCCTGGGTGCCGCCGCCTGAAAAACCTTTCAAACAGTCCTTCCGCCGCGCCGCACAGCCAGCCGGCGGCGTAGGCGCCGTGCAGGGCCGGGAAGAGCGGCAGCACGGCCGCCCGCCTGCCCCAGGTCCCGCCGGAAAGCAGGGCGGCCAGGAGGCTGCACCCAGCGTAAACGGCGGCCGGCAGGGCCGCGCGCTCCGGGCCCGCCGCCAGCAGCGCGGCCAGGGCGGCCGGCGGCAGCAGGGTAAAAGCGCAAAACCCCTTCGGGCTCAGGAGGGTGATCTGGCCGCGCCCGCGGCCGCAGGAAAAGACCTGCCGCAGGAAAGCGAGCAGGCCGCGGCGGCGCCTGTGCACCAGGTTGAGGTCACCGCTCAAGACCATCTTTCCCCCGGCGGCGGCCAGCCTGCCCAGGAGCAGGTTCTCTTCGGCGCTGGTCAGGTGTCCCTCGAAAGCCGCGCCGTGTTCCCGCAGGAACCGGGCGTCCAGGGTAAGGTTGCAAAGGATGAATTTTTCCGGCCCGGAAAGAGCGGTGCATGAGACCGGCGAGAACCTTTCCCTGAAAGGCCCGGAACCCCAGGGAGAGCAGAGCAGCGCGTAGACGGCCGCTTCGAACCGGCCGGCGGCCGGGGAGAGCAGCTGCCCGCCCCCGAAGACAGCGGCGCCCGGATGGGCACGGATCAGCGCTTCTAGCCTGTTGAAATAGCCCTCGGGGATGACGGTGTCATCGTCGAGAAAACAGAGCCACCGCCCGCGCGCCAGGGCGGCCAGCCGGTTGCGGGCCTCGCCGCGGCACATGCGCGGCAGCTGCAGCGCCCGCACCATGCTTCCGAATTCCGCCAGCACCTCGCTCGAGGCCGGGTCCTCGCCGTCAACCCCGGCCAGCACCTCGAGGGGTTTTCCGGCGGCCAGGACGCTGCGCAGGCAGGCCCGCAGCAGGTCGGGCCGGCCCCGCGTGAGGATCACAACGCTGACCTGACTCTCAACGGCCATCGGCCAGCCTCCCCGCCGCGGCGGTCAGCCGCGAAATATACTCATAGTTATCCCTGCCTGCCCCCCCGGCAAGGAATTCTTTCCAGCCCGGCCCGGGGATACCGCGCCGGTCCAAGGCCGCCCTGAGCCCTGAGGGCGCGGAGAAGGACGCACGCTCTCCGGCGGCCAGGAGCAGTAGCCCGGCGGCCCGGGTGTAGAAATAATGCGGCGGCATCTCTCCCCAGAGCGAGCGCCAGGAGCCGGCAAAATGCGCCGAGCCGGCCGCCGCGGCCGTGCGCAGCTCCTCTTCGGAAGGGCGCGGCCTCGGCACCTGGCCGTAACAGAACACGCCGCCGTCCTCGGGACCGGCCCCGGTCACCGACGCGGCCAGGTCGGCCCAGAACAGGGGGTTATTTAGATAAGGCAGGCGGCAAAGCAGGGCGAAGGCCCGGCGGGTCAGCACCAGCGGGGAAGCGCTCAGCGCCGGAGAGGCGGCGCGGGCCTCGTTCAGGGCGGCGCAGGCGCGCAGGTAGGCGTTCCTGTCCCCGGCGGCCTCGTCGGGCAGCAGCAGGTAGACCCGGTACAGGGAATCCAGCACGAGCGAGAGCGGGCCTCCGGCCCGCGCGGCCAGGTCCCGGCCGGCGGCGTCGAAGGCCGTTCTGTTGAACCAATCCGCCCCGCCGCTCCCGGCTTCAGACGCCCCGGTAAAAGCAGGGGCCGCCTGGTGCAGGGCCGTGAAAGCGCGGAAAGCGTAATCTCCCGGGTCTCCCCCCATGTAGCCGTCCAGCGGCAGGCCGGCCCCGCGGGCGTACTCCCGGCGGGAAAGGCGGTGCGGGGAACCGGCCGGCGAAGTGTAGCGGAGGATGTCCACGAGGTTCTTCAGGCAGTTGCGGCGCAGGAATTTCTCGGGCGTGTCGCCGGAAAAAAAGTGGCGCATCAGCAGCGTGTAGGCGTAAAAGGCCTCGGTCAGGTCCGCCGCTCCGCCCTGCCAGGGCACGGAGCGCGCGTTCTCCGGAATTCCGGCCAGCAGGCGCGAAGAACCGGGGAACTCCGCGGCCTTGGCTCCCCAGGCGCCCATAAAGGCCGAGAAACCCGCCCGGTCCGCCACCAGCACCTCTCCGGTGAAAGGGAAGAGGGCCCTGAGCGCCCGCAGGTGCTTCGAGAGCGCCCGGTAAACAGACCAGTCATCGCCGGGAGAAGAAACGTCCAGCACGCAGGCCAGGTCCATGTCGCTCAATCCAGCCACCCAGTCCCTGCCTGCCATGCCCCGGTAGAGGTACAGGGCGCGTATCCCGCGGCCGCGCAGCAACACGCCGGCCGCGCCCACGGCCGCCCCGTAAACGGCGCGGTAGGCCGCGGAGAAGGGCCATAAGCCGGCAGTAGCGGCGACAAAGCGGAAAAGCCGGCGGGCAGGAGGCTTTGAGAAAGAAGCGGCCGCGGGCGGCAGCCAGTCGCCGCCGCCGAAGATCACGCGGCGGGCACGCAGCAAGGATCCCGGCGCTAGAGCTATTCCCGGCGAAGGCGTCCGCAGCACGCTGACGTCGGTCAGGAAGTTGCGGGGCCCCGCCAGCGCCATGCCGCCCTGGACGCCGCCTTCGAGCGAGAGGCGCAAGGCCCTGAAAGTCCCCGCGGAATCTATGCCCGACTCCGAAGCAGAAACCGAGGTATCCGAGACAGAGATGGAAGCGCCGGCGGAGACCTGAAGCCCCCGGCGCCCGCGCAGGACGCAGCCCGAAAGAGAGGCGCGGCCGCCGCGCAGGTTCAGCGCCGAGGCTCCCGACGAGGACAGCGAACACTTTCGCAGCCGCGCCACGGCCTCGCCGGAGGCGTATAAAGCGTCGCCCGCGGAGATGAACGCGGACTCGGCCGCCAGCAGCCGTGCCCGGACGCCCAGCGTGGCGCAGGGCAGAGCAGAGGTTTCCGCCCTGACCCCGCGCAGTTCCAGCGAGGAACTCCCGGACGCCGTGAACGCGCGCCCGGGCCCAAAGACCGAGCAGCCGCGCAGGTCTATTTCGGCGCGGCCTTCGGCCTCGGCCGCTGAACCAGGCACGCCGTCTAAAGCGCAATCCTCAGCGTAAAGTTCAGAAGCGCCGGCGGCCTTCAGCCCGACCCCTGAACCGGCGACAGAACAGTCTTCGAGGCGAAGCCGGGCCCGCCCGGCAGAGGAAGCCGCGGCACCTGTCTGGCCCTCGAAGCGGCAGCCGCGCAGCTCGCCCGCGGTGTTGCCGGTGAATTCCGCGCCGGAAAGGCCGCCGCGCAGCGCGCTCGACTCCAGCAGAAGGTCCGGGCAGTCCTCGGCCCGCAGGGCGGCGCCGGCGGCGCCGGAGAACAGCAGGCCGCGGCCCCGGAAGCGGCAACAGCCCAGCAGGAGCGCACCCAGCAGCGAATCCTCGAAAACGCAGTCGTAGAAGCCGGCGGCGGCGGCCAGTTCCAGCCGCACCCCGGGGCCGCTGTTCCCCCTGAACACCGACGTGAAGGCGCGAACGGTGTTGCGTCCCAGGCCTTCTATCCCGAAGGCGCATTTTTCCAGGAGGCAGTCTTGCAGGCGCAGCGAATTATGCCCGGCGAGCCGCAGGGCGGCGCCAGGAGACCCCGAGACGCGGCAGCGTACCAGTTCGATGACGTTGGTGCCGCGCGCCGTTATCCCAGCGCCGTTTTCGGAGAAAACGGACCCCGAGGCCCGGAGAACGGAGGCACCTGAAAGGCTCACCGCGTGCCCCTTGTTGCGGTCGAAGCGGCAATTCTCCAACCGCAGAGAGGCCGCGCCGGAGGCGGTGACGCCGAATTCTCCGCCGGCTACGTCGCAGTTCAGGGCGTGGAGGGCTGCAGCCCCTTCCGCGAGCAGCGCGCCGGCGGAACAGCCGGAGGCCGAGAATTTTTCCAGCAGCGCGGCCGCCTCACCTGAAAGGTGCAGGGCCCTGCCCGCGCCGGAAACGGTCACCCCGCACAGGGCCGCCCTGGCCCGGTTCGCGGTCTCGAAGGCGGGGCCTTCCCCGCAGTCGGCCGCCCCGCCGGAGAAAAGGAACGTGGCGTCGTCCAGCACCCTGGCCGCCGGCCCGCCCTGCCCGCTGAAAGAGCAATCCTTCAGCGCCCCGGCGGCTTCGCCTGAAAGTTCCAGGCCTCGGCGGCAGGAGAGAAAAGCCGAATTTTCCGCCCGCAGGAAAGCGTGGTCCCATGCGCTGAGCGCGCAGGCTCCGGCGCCCTCAAGAGAACAATACGCCAAGGAAACCTTGCCGCCGCCCAGGGCGTGCACCCCGCCGAAAGAGGGCCCGCAAAAGCGGACCGGGGCCGCCTGGGAGCCCGCCGCGCGGAATTCGCCGTAGACCAGGAGCTTGGCAAAGCCGCTGTCCAGTTCCCGCCGTGAGCCGTCGGCGGCGGCCCGCACCACCGGGAAGAACCACGGCTCGCTGCGCAGGAAGGAGATCTCGGTGCCGGGCTCCACTCGAACGCTGGCGCCGGGGGCGATGGTAAGATAGTCGGCCACCGTCACCCGCCCGCTCCAGACCTCGTCGCCGGTTATGCGGCCGCTCTTCACGGCCGCGGCCGTGCCCGCCCCGGCGGCGGCGCCGGGCCTGAGGAGAGCGGCCGCCGTTCTTGTCAGCGCCGGGTGAAAGCAGGATTCCCAATAAAGCGAAGCGGCGTTGAGCAGGGACCTGAACGCGCGCGGCAGGAGGAAGACCGCCGCGCAGAGGGAGAAGTAAGCGGCGTAGCCCAGCACGGACAGGGCCTTGTTCGCGGCGAGGCTGTAAGCGGCCGCGAGGGGCCAGAAGGCCCCGTCCCCGGCGGGCCACCTGACCGCCCCCCTTTCCAGCGAGCGGATGCGGGCCGCCGGCTGGAAAGCCGAAGGCGGGAAGTCGGGCAGCAGGTTGGCGTCCCCTTTCGTCAGCACGAAGCGGCCGTTGAGGTTGAGCAGCACCCTGTGGATGACGTAACCGGCCGGCCGGCCCGTCTCCCACTTCACCAGCAGGGCCAGGTCGCCGGCCGCCAGCGCGCCGGGCGCGCAGGGCTCGGCTAGGGCGGCGTCGCCCGGTTCCAGCGCGAAGCGCATGGAGTGGCCTAAGACGGGGTAGGATTTCTGCAAGGTTCTCTCCGGGCGCGTCACCTGCCGCGGCGGGCGGGCGGCCTGGTCTCCAGCGCCGGGTCCAGCTCGTCGAGGAAAGCGAGGGCCTTGCGGCACCATTTATCCACGAACACCTCGCGGTTCTTCACCGCCCAGGCGTGGAAGGAGGCGTGGTCGCCGAAGCTGGAGTGGTCGCGGTGCCAGACGAACACGTCCTTGGCGACCTTGAGCTTCCACCCCGCCTGGCGCAGGCGCAGGGAATAATCGAAATCCTCGAAGCAGCCGGTGCCGAAACGCTCGTCCAGCAGGCCCACGCTCTCGTACGCCTCGCGCCGCACCATGAAGCAGAAACCCACCAGGCGGTGGACCTCGAAACTTTCCGCCGGGAACCGCATCCTCATGACCTGGGCGAAGGCGCGCAGGGACGCCGTGTCTCGCTCCACTTTAGGGTCCAGCACTACGCGCTGCACGCCCACAGTCCTGTTCGTCAGGGGCCCGCAGGCGCCGGCCGCCGGATCGGAGTCCAGGCAGGCGGCGAGCCCCTGCAACCCGTTCTCAAAAAAAGCCACGTCGCTGTTGACCACGGCTATGTAGTCACCGGAGGCGGCTTTCAGGCCGCGGTTCACGGTCTTCGCGAAGCCGGAATTCTTGGCGTTGCGCAATTTCACGGCGCCCTTTACCCCGGCTATGAACCGGCGGGTCTCCGGCCCGGAGCAATCGTCCACCAGCACCAGTTCGTAGCGGCCTCGGGCGGTGCGCTCCAGGCTGGCCAGGCAGGCCTTAAGCTGCGGCAGGGCATTATAGACCGGGATGACGACGCTAATTTTTTTCTTATCGAGAGGCATGTACGTAAGTCCCTTTGCCGGGTCTTTCCGGCTCCAGTATGATCTCAGGCGCCCTGCCGTCGGCCAGCAGGACGTCGCAACCGCAGGAGGCTATGCGCAGAACTTCGGCCAGTTTCCCCTTCATCCCGCCGCTGACGTCCCCGAGAGCGTCCGGAATGGCCCGGCGGATGGCGGGCAGCTTTGCGGCCCGCACGGCAGGCACCGGCTCTCCGGCGGAATCCAGGAGGCCCGGAGCGCCTGTCAGGAACACCGCCAGGCGCGGCTTGAAGGCCGCGCAGACTACCGCCAGCAGGGCGTCGCTGGAAACCACCCGGAAGCCGGCCGGGCAGTCGAAGATGTCGCTGTTGATGACTGGGACGAAGCCGGAGCGCAACCTGCTCCGCAGTTCGGTCCCGCGGCGAAGCGAAAGCCGGCCGCCGGAGAGGCGGAAGTAATCCCTGCCGGGGCAGCTCAGCGCCCGCACCCCGGCCTTGGCGAGTTCGCCTACCAGGAGGCCGTGGAGGCGCGCGAGGCCGGCCCTGATGTTATCCACCGGCACCGGCGCCCCGGCGGGAATGGCGCCGGACAGATAGCCGTAGCGGCGGGCGGGGGGCTTGCCGAAGGAGCCGGTGCCGTGTACCAGCAGGCAGGGTTCCCTCAGCCGCGATAGCGCCGCGGCGAGGCGCCTGGCGGAAAGCCGGTCGAAGACCGGTTTTTCCCCCCCGCGCGTAATCACGCTGCCGCCCGCTTTTATCGCCAGCATATCAAATATTATAGAATTCTTTTGATGGCGAACCCCGTAAAAACCGGCGCGCTCCTGCTTTGGGCGGCCGTTCCTGCTTTGGCGGCCCTGGCCGCGCACGCCCCCGGCCTGTCCGGCAATTTCCTCTGGGACGATGCCGCCCTCGTAGAGTCGAACCCTTTCGTCGCCGACTGCGCCAACCTGGGGACCGCCCTCTCCCCTTCGAATCTTTTCAACGTACTCCCCGTGCCCATGAGCGCCAGGCCGGTGCTCAATGCCTCCATCATCGCCGACAACTGCGCCGGCGGCGGCGCACGGGCCATGCGCCTGACCAACCTGCTGTTCCACTGCGCCAATTCGGTACTGGTCTTCCTGCTGGCGCTGACGTTCTCCGGAGCGGCGCCCGCCTCCGCCGCCGCGGCCCTGCTTTTCGCCGTGCACCCCGCCGCCGCCGAGGCCGTGCAGATAGTCGTTTTCAGGGCGCATCTGCTGGGCTTCTTCTTCTTCTCCTGCGCGCTCCTGGCCTCCGTATATTACGCCCGCCGCCCGGCCCTGATTTCCGCCGCCGCTGCCGTCGGGGCCGCCCTGCTGGGAATGCTGAGCGTGGAAACAGCCGCCGTGCTGCCGGCCGCGGCCGCCGCAGCGGTCTATTACGATTCCGGCAAGGAAGGCCTGCGCCGCGCCGCGCACCTTCTGGCCGCCCTGCTGCTGGCGCTGGTTTTCTACGCCTGGTTCAGAGCGCCGCGCGCCGGTTACGACATCGCCGGCGCCTCCCGCCCCGGGATAAGCTCGGCCTCGGGCCTTTATCCAGCGGATCTTTTCTCCGGCGCCGCCCCCCCCGCGGCTGCCGCCCTGCCGCCGCAATGGCGCTCGGTCTACTCCGCGCCGCTCTCGAACCTCTACACCATGGCCGCCGTGGCCGCCGGCTACGCCAGGGACGCGGCCTCTCCCCGCCGGCTCAGCCCCGACTACAATCCCGAGATCGTCACCGGCTTCGGCCGGGCCGCCCTGCCGCTGCTGGTCTCGCTGTGCCTGCTGGCGGCCGCGGCCGGCCTCCTTTACCTGCGCCGGCTCTCCGGGCTGGGCTTGGCACTGTTCGTGATAACCCTGCTGCCGGCCCTTAACCTGGTGCCGCTCTACAACCTGAAGGCGGACCGTTACCTTTACTTCCCCCTGGCCGGCGCGGCCCTGGCCGCTGCCGCCCTGATCCGCCTAACGACGGCGAGGAAAGCGTACTGGGCGCCGGTGGCCGCCGCCGTGCTGCTCCTTGCCGCGGTCACGCTGGAACGCGCCCCGGTCTTTCTCGACGACATCTCTTTTTTTACGGAGGCCGTGAAGAGCTCGCCTTCGTCTGCCAGAGCCAAGGCGAACCTGTCCGCCGCGCTGCTGCGTTCCGGGGACCGCGAGGGCGGAGCCGGAATGGCAGCCGCCGCCCTGCGGCTGGACCCCGCCAGCCCCGCCCTGCGGCTGCGGCTGGCCTTCGCGCTGGCGGCCGGCGGAAAAAGCCCCGAGGCGCTGGCTGAGGCGAAGGCCGTCCTGACGGCAGTGCCGGATGACCCCGGCGCGCTGTACCTGGCAGGCCTTCTGACCTTAAAACGTGACCGCGCAGCCGGAAAGGAGCTGCTGGAGCGCTCCCTGCTGGCGGCCCCGGCGCTGGAAGAGGCCAGGCTGACACTCGCCCTGCTGGACAAAAAAAAGGCCCGGGAACTTTCCCGGGAGGATAAGGTCAGGCTCGAAGAATTGGCCGGCTTCTACCGGTCGTCGGGCCTATTTTTTTGAACCGAAATTAGTGAACGAAAAAGTGGACAATTGCACCGGCTTGAAGTTGAAGCTGGCCGAGCGCCGCCCGGCGCCGGACTCCGCCTTCTCGTCGCGGCTGTAGCCGGTCAGCCACACGGACCACTTCCTGTTAAGGTCCGCTTCCCCCCCGAGCCTGTAAACCTTCCAGAGCGCCTTTTCCAAGGGTTCTCCCTCCCTTACCGCCTCGCACAGGCCCTTGAACTGCAGCCGGTTTGCGGGCTTGTAGAGGTAAAGCACCGTGCCGTAGGCCTGCAGGTACCAGTCGGCTATGCGCGGCTCGGAGTCCAGGTCCTCTATCTTGAGCTTGAAAAAGGTCTGGAAAGGGAAACGGCGGTTCTCCGGGAAATAGGCCAGCGCCCTGCCCCAGGGCCCGCCCTCCGGCGACACCGACTCCTCCAGGTAGACCGCCAGCCCCTCGTTGAGCCACTGCGGCGGGTACTTGAGTTTCTCGGCGAAATAGCCCTCGAAGTACAGGTGGCCGAGTTCATGAGCTATCACGGCCTTGAGCTTGCCCATGTCTCCCGTGTCATAGACCACCACCGTCTTCTTGCCGAAGTAGGCCAGGCCCTTGGACCATTTAGGCGGGTTGAATTCCCCGGCCAGGTAGGAAGCCTGAGAGGAGTAGATATAGATCTTGGCCTTCTCTTTCACCATCCACGGGGCGAACATCGCCATGGACATGCGCATGGCGGCGTACATCTTCTCCATCTCCAGGGAAATGGAAGCGGGAGACCACGAGGATTCGTGGTAGATCTCGAAATACGGGGAGGTCTTGACGTGCCAGGTAGGAGCGATCACGGCCGGGGGCGCTTCGGCCCTGGCGGGCGCGCCAGCGGTCAGCAGCAGCACAAGCAGGAAAATATGGCGCATTGCCCCGCTCCCGTTCACTGGTCCTGGTCGGATTGAAAACTGAATGTCCGCATGGTGGCGCCGGTTCCGCCCGTGGTATATGTCACGACCTTGGCGTCGATGGTGGTTAACCCGCTGGACCCCACCGCGGAGGTGTTGAAATTCCAGGTAGAAAAGCGCTGCATGGCCCAGCCGGTGGAATGCACCTTGGACACCGTGGAACGGTAATTGCGGGCCGCGAACATGTAGCGGCTCAACACCCACTTGAGCACCATCACGGCGATCATGGACAGGATCACCGAGATCACGAGGGTCTGAAGCAGGACCATTCCCCTCCTGCGGAGGCTTTTCTTCATACCCATAGTCTAGCAGAGAAAACCGTCAAGGGCAATGGCGGGTTACCAGGCGTATTTTTGGACCCGGAAGACGCTGGTAAGCGTAAAATCCACATCCCGCTGGGATTTCGCGAAACCACGCGCAGATGCCGACCAAAAAGACCTGATGCTCACCCATACCTGGTCCCGTTCAGTGATCCCCCGTACGACCACGGGAGCGCCGTTCACCATTACGGTCTCAGCCGGGCGACGGGAAAAAAATACGGGGTTCGGGACGGCACCCTGCACCAGCATGGTAACGGTACCTCCGCCCCCTGGGCCGCAGAAAGCGGGATAGGGCCCGTTCCAAGTGGAGGGCGAAGCCGCGCCGCAGCCGGTCCCTCCGGGTATGGTACCGGTGTGATAGTATAGGCTGTTGATGGTCGGATCGGTCATGTCCGGGGCGATGCAGAAATAATGCCAAGCCGGGGTATCGATCCCGTTGGTCGGAGGAGCGTCATATATCGGATAGCAACCGGTCAGTTGGTCCACGTTAGTCGCAAAAGCCAGTGTATTGCCGGAAGCGTTATAGGCCGGCACATCCAATTTGGTGGCTATGGAGAGCTGGTTCTGCACCGCCTTCATGGCGACGCCGACGTTGGTCTTCACGATGTTCGCCCGGTAGTTCTGGAACATGTGGCGGTTGCTGGTGGAATAGATGGTGGCCAGCGAGGTGGCCATGAAGCCGAAGATCATCACGGCCAGGAGCAGTTCGGCGAGAGTGAAGCCGGGGCGTTTTTTCATATCAATCAGGGTAGGTAAGGTTGAAGATCACGGTCTTGCAGGACTTCTCATAGTTGGGGGCGGAGCCGCCGCCGGTGCCCAGGCAGTCGTTACTGGAAACGGTGTAAGTAAAAAGCGCGCCCGTTCCCGCCAACTGCGTGCCGGTCAGCAGCGAGGTTATGTCATGGGTGCCGTTACGCAGGGCCCATTGGCCCGAAGCGTCCGCCGGCCAGCGCCCCACTGGCGAGCCAGCCGAGTAGGTTGGGTCGGTAGGGGCCACGGTAACGTAGCTGCCCAAGGTCTGTTGGGCGCGGCGCAAAACCATGGCCGCCGCGTCGCGCTTGTCCGCCTTGGCTCCGGAAACGAAACTGGACAGGATGACGGAAAAGACCGCCGTGGTGGTCATGGCGGCTATCATAGTGGCCATCACTACCTCTATAAGGGTCTGGCCGGGTCTTTTCCCGTTGATCATAGATCTAGAACTTTGGGCAACCGGGGGCGCTGCTTATCTCGTCGCAGCGGCCGCTGTCGTAAAAGCGGTAACCCCAGCTGCTGTAAGGCGAACTGGCGCCGGCCTTGCGCTGGGTGCAGGAAACACCGCGTTCCCCGCCGGCACTGCCGCAGCAGGGGCCGCCGGAAGAACCGTCGCAGACATAGTAGTCGTAGGAGGCCGCATCCCAGTCCTGCTGGGCCACATAAGTGCAGGCTATCAGGCGGCAGGCGCCGGTAGCGCTGGTGCAGGTCTGGGAGTTGCAGGAATTGGAGACCCTGCCGCTTATGGGTGCGCCGGGATTGTCCAACTTATACATACGGTTGGCGTTGCCGAGCAGGTGTCCAAGGGAGACCGAGTCGGTGGCCTTGGAGGTCTCCACGGTCTTGTAGTAGTAGGGGATGCTCATGGAGGCCAGTATGCCCATGATCAGCACCACCACCATAAGTTCTATAAGCGTAAAGCCGGTTCGTTTCATTTTATCTCCGCTCCTTGTTCAGCCCGCACCGATCTGGGACAGCTGGAAGATGGGCATGAAGATGCTCATTACGATCACGGCGATGATGCCGCCGATACCCACGACCAGGATCGGGTCGATCATCGACGAAAAACGGCGGATGAACTGGTCTATCTGCTCCTGGTAATACTTGGAGAGCACCACGATGATGTCGGGCAGCTTGCCGGATTCTTCGCCCATCCACATCATCTCGGTGACCAGCGGCGGGAAGATGCCGGTCTTCTTGAATGATTCGGAGATGGAGCGCCCGCTGGCTATGTCGTTCTTGGCCTGCTTGAGAGCGTTCTGGAAGATGAGGTTCTTCTTGAAGGCGCCTTCCAGCACCGAGACGGAATTGAGGATGCTTACGCCCGAGCGGATCAGGGTGGCCATGGTAGTAAGCATGCGCTCTATCTGCATGCTGCGGATCAGTCCGCCGAACAGGGGCATGCCGAACTGGATATGGTTCCAGGTGAGGCGCCCGGGCGGCGTGGCGATATAGGCGCGGAAGCTGAAGATGGCGCCGATGATCAGCACGATCATGAAGACCAGGTATTTGGTCACCACGGCGGAAATACCCACGATGACGCGGGTGATCAGCGGCAGCTGCAGGTTAAAATCCCGGAAGATGTCGGCGAAAACTGGGACGATGTAGACGATGAAGTAGATCAGCACGCCCACTGACATGGTCATCAGCACAGCCGGGTAGGCCAGGGCGGTCAGGATCTTGGACTTGATGTTCTCCTGCGCCTCGTTATATGTGGTGATCTGGCGCAGCACGGTGGGCAGCTGGCCCGAGACTTCGCCGGCCTGCACCAGCGAGATCCAGATTTCGTCGAAGACCTTGGGGTGCTTCTCCAGTGCCTTGTGCAGCGCGCCGCCGGCCGAGACTTCCTTGGTGATGGCGGAAAGGATGACTCCCAGGTTCTTGTTGTCGGCATGTTCGCTGAGCAGCGAGAGCGCGCGGACCAGCGGGATGCCGCCGCCCAGAAGCGTGGCCATCTGTTCGCCGAAGAAGACCATTTCGCGGCCGGAAACCTTTCCCCCCGCCCCTATCTTCTTGAGGCTGAGGATGCCTTTGGACTTTACGTTCTCCGACTGGATGGAAAGGATGAACAGCCCCTTGGACTGCAGGGACTGTACCGCGGAATCTTCGTCGTCGGAGTCAACGGCGCCGGTGGTGACGGTGCCCTGGGCGTCCTGGACGGTATAGATGTATCGTGCCATGTTTCCCCGTAAATCTAGCAAAAATGCCCGCGACTTTCAAAGGTTAGCGTTCCGTAACGGTGACCGAGAGCATGTCGTCCACGGAAGTGACGCCGGCCAGCACCTTGCGCCAGCCGCTCGCGCGGAGGTTCCAGGCGCCGCCCTTGGCGGCCTCTATGGCCAGTTTCTGCACGTCGGCGTCCTTGTAGATGATGCGCTTCATCTCTTCGGTGTTGAAATAGACCTCGTAGATGGCCTTGCGGCCCTTGTATCCCATGTTGTTGCACTTGGGGCAGCCCCGGGGCTTGTAGAAGGTGAGCCGCGTGAGGTCCGGCATTGGGTTCATCATGGACTCGGCCGCGAACTGGTCTATCTCGGACTGGGGCGGGCGGTAAGGGGTCTTGCAGTCGGGGCAGAGCTGGCGCACCAGGCGCTGCGCGGCCAGCAGCAGCAGGGTGCTGGCGAGCAGGTACTTCTCTATGCCCATGTCCAAGAGGCGCGGCACGGCCTCCAGGGCGCTGTTGGTATGCAGGGTGGAAAGCACCAGGTGGCCGGTCATGGCCGCCTTGAGGCAGGCCTCGGCCGTCTCGTTGTCGCGGACTTCGCCGACCAGGATGACGTCGGGGTCCTGGCGCAGGAAGGAGCGCAGGCCGCTGGCGAACGTGAGCCCGATCTGGGGCTTGATCTGCACCTGGCTGATGCCCTCCATCTTGATTTCAACGGGGTCCTCCAGCGTCATGATGTTGAGCTCGGGGGTCTTGATGGTGTTGAGCACGGCGTTGAGCGTGGTGGTCTTACCGGAGCCGGTGGGGCCCGTCAGGAAAATGAGCCCGTTGGGCGCGGAAGCCGCCTTCAGGAAGTCTTCCATCTGGCGCTGCTCGAAGCCGATGATCTTTATGTTGAGCTCCACGGAGCCCTTGTCGAGGATACGCATGACCAGCTTTTCGCCGAAGACGGTGGGGCAGACGCTGACGCGGATCTCGATGATGCGGTTCTGGTACTTGATGGAGAAACTGCCGTCCTGCGGCAGGCGCCGCTCGGAAATGTCGAGCTTGGAAAGGATCTTAACGCGCGAGATCATGGCGTCCACGAGCTCGTTGGGCGGGGCGCTGCGTTCGTAGAGCACGCCGTCGATGCGCAGGCGCAGGGACACTTTCTCGTCGAACTTCTCCAGGTGGATGTCCGAGGTGCGCTCGCTGATGGCCTGCTTCATGATGGCGTTGACGAGCTTGATGCTCTGGGCGCCGCGGGATTCGCCGATAATGACCTTGTCCAGGTCCAGCTTCCCGTCAGGAGTTATGACGTCGGCGTCGGAGGTGTCCCCCTGGCCCTGGCCGGCGCCTTTCTCTATGACGCGGTCTATCAGGCTGCCGCCCTGGTAGAAGGCGTCTATGACCTTGAGGATCTGCGCCTTGGTGGAAATGAAAGGCTGGATCTCCATGCCGGACACGAGCTTGATGTTGTCCAGCATCATGATATTGGTGGGGTCCGTCATAGCGGCCGCGAGCACGTTGTTCTCTATGAACAGCGGCACCACCGCGTTATCGCGGGCGAACTTTTCGGGGATGATCTTCTCCAGGCCCTGGCCCTTTTCCGGGTTCAGGATCTGGTTCTCCCTGGAGGCGAACGGGATACCGAGCTGCTTGGCGAGGGCCTGAGCCACCTGTTCCTCGGTGGCATAGTGCAGCTTTATGAGGCACTCGCCTATCAGGCCGCCCTGCTGGGTCTGGAACTTGAGGGCCTTGTTAAGCTTGTCCTCGTCGATCCAGCCGGCCTGGATCATTATCTCGCCGATGCGTTTGCCTGCCATAGTTTCGCGCCCTCCGGGCGTTCCGCTTTAGTCGACCAGTATGGTCGGGGTGAGAAAGATGACCAGGTCGGTGTTGGTACGCCTGGAACTGATGCTGGTGAACAGCCAGCCGATGATCGGGATGTAACCGAGCAGCGGGACCTTCTTTATCGTCTTATTTTCCGTGGAGGAAAGCATGCCGCCGATCACCACGGTCTGGCCGTTCTTGACGCGGACCATGGTGGAAACACCGCGGGTGACCGGGTCCAGGACCGTTGCTCCCTGTACGGTGATGGCAGAGGAGACCAGGTCCGAGTAGGCGGGCTGCACTATCATGGTGATGAACCCTTCCTTATTCACCTGGGGTGTCACCTTTAGAGTGAGACCTACCCGGGAGCGTTCCGCCCCCGTGGAGGAGCTCCCGGTGGCGCCGCCAGCCGAGGACACCTCGCTCTGCGTGCCTATCGCCGCATCCTTGGAGATCATAATCACCGCGGTCTTATTGTTCATCCCGACTATCTTGGGTTTGCCGAGGTAGCGGGCCTCGCCCTTGGAGATCAGGGCGCGGAAGATGGCCTGCAGCTGGGCCAGGCTGAAGACGCCGTAATAGACGCCCTTGGAACTCTGCTGGCCGGTGGAGAAGATAGGGTCTATGCCGCTGGAAGAACCGCCGCTGCTGCTGGCTTCGCCGATGTCCTGCGTGACCGGGAAGAACTGTTTCCACTGGTCGCCGGAGTAGAAGCCCGGGCGCAGCCCGTAATCGGTCAGACGCGCGGGGCCGGCGAAGTACGCCATCTCGCCGCGGGAGCCTCCCCATTCTATACCGAGCTCGTTCATGCGGTCGGTATTGATCTCCACGATCTGCGCCTCGATGAGGATCTGCGGTGCTTTTTTGTCCAGTTCGGCGATGATCTGTTCGACCTGCGGGAAAACTTCAGGCACGTCGGTGATGACCAGCGTGTTGGTGCGCGGGTCCGTGGCGAGCTTGCCGTATTTTTTAGAGAGCACGCTGCGCACGATGCTGAGTATGGCGATGCCTTTATCGTCCTCTTTCGCGCCCTGGCCGCCCTGCTGCTCCTGGCTACCGGGGGAGGCGATGTCCTGGGAGGTGAGTGAGGCGAGTTCCTCCCCCAGCGAGGAGATGGGGATGAGCGGGATGTAATTGAGCGTGTAGATCTTGGTGATGAGGTTGGGCATGTCGGCCGAGCGCTTCTGCACCACGTAGGTGTTGCTCTTGCCGATGCGCTGGTAGGTGAGCCCTTTCACCCGCAGCAACAGCTCCAGGGCCTCGCGCACGGTGGTCTTGCGCAGGAACACGGTGATGGTCTTGGCCTCAAGACCTTCGGTGATGATGAAGTTCACCTTGGACTGGGCGGAGACCACGTCGAGGAAGGTGGAGAGCGGGGCGCCTTTGAGGCGTATCGGGCCTATCTTGCGGTCCAGCGGGGAGACGGCTTCGGCCTCCTCGTACATCGGGGCGTCCTTGGGGGCGCCGCCTATCTGTACCGACTCTATCGGAGCGCCCGGCACCTGGGCCTGCGGCATGGCCGAGGGCGGCGGGGCGTCGGCGGAGGGATTGGAGCTTTCGAGGATCGGTCCCCCCTCCTCCCCGGAAGGCCCCTGCAGGTCCTGCGCGAAGTTCTTGTCCGCGGAGGGGAGTTCCTCCTGCGCCCAGAGCATAGAGACGGGCAGGATGGCCTGTTCGAAGGCCAGCGCGCACGCCAGCAAAATTTTCAAGGTTTTCATAACTCCTCCATTCGCGGCTGCAACTATCGTACTATGCGTCCCGGGCGGAGGCCCGGTTACTTCAGGACCTTGCGGAACTTGCGGCCCTTATACTCGCCTATCACGTAATTGGCGCCCACCTTCAGGATCTTGGCGCCGTAAATGGTCTGACCGGCAGAATACATCTCGCCGTTGATTATGGCCGCGTTGCCTACGATCCCCTGCAGGTGGAGGCGGCTCTCTATCTGCGGCTCCTGAGGCCTGCGGTTGGCGGCAAGGCGCATCGCGCGCTCGTTCTCCAGGCGGCGGAGTTCCGCTTCCTTCATGCGGCTGTAGTCGGCCGGGGACAGGATAGGGTCCCGGTCGCTCCTAGGGGAATAGTAGGAGGTCGGCTTGGGGCCGGTGGAAACGGCCACCTGCTGGGCGGGAGCAGTAGAAGCCTGCACCGGCTGAGCCGCGGCGGCCGCGGTAACGGCGGCAGGGGCGGCAGCAGCAGCGGGTGCGTCTTTTCCCGGCTGCGGCGTAGGGGCGGGCCGGGGAGCGGCGGGCTGCGCCGCGGGAAGGTCCGCGGCCGGGGCGGCGGGCTTTGCGGCGGAGGGAACCGGCTTGGCCTCAGGCTGCAGGACCGGGGCCGAGGACTGAACGGGCGCCGGCTGGGCCGCGCGGTCTTTTTCTCCCGAAGGGAAAACGTTATTCTGCACCTGCTCCGGGGCCAGTTCGGCCGACGCCTGGAGCTTATTGGCGGTCCACCAGTTATAGAACAGGAAAGAAGGCACTGCCAGCACGGCCAGCAGCAGGACCCAGCCTATCTTGGAGGTAAGGTTCTTCATGACCCGCCCCCCCCGGTATGACCCTGGAACCTGGGCAGTATGGTGGAAAGCCGGAAGGTGACCTTTATGTTGCCCGGGGTAAATTCGTCCCGCCGCAGGGAAAGTTCCACCACGCGCAGGAAGATCGGGGAATTCTCTATCTCGGCCAGCCACTTGCCGAGCTTGGCGTAGGTGGTGGTGACCGTCACTTCGCGCGAAACCACCAGGAAGCTGCCCACCTCGGTCTCTTTCTGGGCGCTGACCCCGTCGAAAGAGATGCCGTAGTTGCGGGCGGTGTTGGTAATGATGAAATTAAGCCACTCGTCCTTGTCCTTGGCCAGCGGCAGCCTGCGCTGATAGCCGGACAGGCGCGTCTTGGCGTCGGTGTAATCCGCGGAATACTGCGCCACGGTCTCCACGCTCTTGATGCGGTTGGAGGCATTGTCCAGCTTGCGGCCCAGCGGGCCGTAGATGCCGGAGTAGATGATAAGCAGGGTGGGCACCGCTATGACCAGCGGCTTGCGGAAAGGCTCTATGCCCTTCTCACCGTAGATGAGCATGATATTGCCGGCCATGTCCTTGAAGAAGGCCTGGATAGAAGCGAGTAAGGAGGCTATGAACGGTGGCATATGGTTATCTGCTCTTGGAAACGCACATTACCGAAAAACCGGTCGCCTTGGGAGCCATCGGGTCGTCGCCGATGGCGCGCGGGCCCTGCTGCTGGCCCTCGGAATCCGTGGTGCTGTCCATGCGGCCACGCGGCGGGCCGAAGGTCTTGAATTCGGGGGTTGCTTTCATGGCCCTGGTGAACACGTCGACCGCCCGCAGCTTGGCTTCGCCTTTCAGGAAGGTCTCACCCACCAGTTTCAGTTCGGTACCGCCGCCCTGGATCTCGGAGATACCCAGGGGACTGGCGTACTGCACGTCCACCAGCCAGAGTTCGGAAGGGATATTGTCCGCGATGGCGGAGAGCTTGGGGGCCAGGGGGTCGGTGTCGGAGATCAGCGTGGAGATCATCTTTACGTCGGCCTGGAGTTTTTCGATCTTGGAGCGGATAGCGTCCGCGTCGCTGCCTTCAAGTTCGGCCACGCCGGCCACTTTCGCGTTCAGGGAAGAAAGCTGGGACCCTATCATGAAGAGGCGTGCCTGGCTTATAAGGGAGAGCAGGAGCATGAAGCCGCCGAGTATGAAGGTGATGTTCCATACGTAGGACTGGACCTCTTTCTCCAGGGCGGCCGCGGTGCTTATGCCCGAGATATCGAGTTTAAGCCTGCCGGGTACTCGGTCCCTCAGGGCGGCGCCCACCGAGAAAATCGAGGAGGCGTCGTTGTTCTTGAGGCCGCAGGCTTTGGCCCCGTCCCAGATCTCCACCGGGATGGGCGCGGCTTCCTTCTCGGCCGGCGACTTCCAGGCGTCCGCACCGTCGCCGGAGAGCACTATGGTCTTGTAATCCTTGCCGCCCACGTAGCGGTCCACGAACTGCACTGCACCTTTGACGTCCAGGCGCTTGCGCTCGCTCATGGTGCCGCCGGCGTCCGCGTCGGTCTCGCGGTAGAGGACCGGGAAGCTGCCGTGGGAGAACAGCATGATCGCGCTGGAACCGGAGAAATGGATGTAGCCCTTTACGTCGTGGTCCTTCTGGTCGGCGAACCCGAACAGGCGCTCCATCGAAACGGAGTTTATCTCCACCGCCGCCAGGTTGAGGTTGGCGGATTTCAGGGTGTCGATTATGAATTCCACGCTCTTGCGCTGGGTCAGGCCGAAGAGGACGCCCAGCTTCTTGCCGCCGTCGGTAGGGACCGCGTTAAAATCGTAAACCACCTCTTCGAACGAGACCGGGATGTATTTCTTGGACTCGAGCGGGATGGACTTGCTCCAGAAGCGGCGCTCGATGGCCGGCATGACGAAGTAGCGCAGGATAGAGAACTGCGGGGACAGAGTCACTACGGCGGTGGAGGTATCCCAGCCCACGGACTTGACCGCCTGCTTGAACGGGGTGATCCAGGGCGCCTTCTCGCTGAAGAACTCGTGGTTCAGGGAGAGCGGGCGCATCATGCCCTCCTTGACGGCGAAGCCGGTAGGGAATTTAATGAGGTGCTCGGGCTCCGGCCGGGAGTCCTTGCCTATGCGTACCTGAGCTATCGATATCTCTTTGGGCGAGATATAGATGCCGAGGTAGTTTTTTCCGTCCGTTTTGCCCATAACTTTCAAATTCTACAATAATATAACTTATATTTGTCTATTCTTTACCGGTCAGTTTTATCTCCACTATGCTTTTAGGCACTTCGGAAACGGTGGAGTTGACCTCCATGCGGGCCCGGTCGATCTTGTATTTCTCCGCCAGGCGGGTCGCCACGTAGTTGGCGCGGCTCTCGGCCATGGTGTCGGCATTGGCTTCGCCCGAATACGCGTAGCCGGTAAGGGCTATGTTCGCCATCGGGTAATAGGAGAGGGTTTCGGCCACCTGCGCCAGGCGCTTCTCGCTGTTGGCGGTGAGGCTGGAGGTGTTCTCCTTGAAATAGATCTTATAGCTGACCTGGTTGGAGGCCTCGGGCTTCTCCGCGGGGGCGTCGGCCTTCTTGTCCTCTCCGGCCTCTGGGGCGGCTTCGGCGTCCGCCTCCTCGGCAGCCGGCTTGGCGGCGGCCTTTTTGCGGGCGGGCTTTACCGCCTTGCCTTTCTTCTGCGCGGCCTTGCCGAGCACCTTGCCGCTCTTAAGGCCGGAAGCCTTGGGATTCACGGCCCGCGCTTTGATCCCGGAAGGCGTGACGGTCTCCTTCTGCGCGGATTTCTGCGCGGCGGGCCTGGCCAGCAGGGCGGCCTTTTCCTCTTCGGCGGTGGGGCGCACCACCAGCAGACGCGTCAGCGAAGTCTGGCGGCCTTCCACGTCGGAAGCGGTCACGGTGAACATGTACTTGCCGGAAGGGTACGGAGCGCCGAAGAACTTCTTGCGGCCGTTCCAGAAGCTCTGGTTGTACTGCTGCCCGGAGCCGGAGAGCTCCTGCAGCTGCAGGCGGGTGCCGTCCTTCTGCATCTGGAACACCTGGAACTTCCAGGAAGGCTGGCTGACCGGGGATTCGAAGGCCGAGAATTCCACCAGGGCCCCCTCGTCGTTCTGAACCGAGATCGCGGTGGGATAGACCCCGAGGGAGACCCGCGGGCCCTTGGTCTGTGGGTCCTCGCTGTCCTTCAGGCGGGGCGCCTTCTCATAATCGAATATTATAATCATACCGCTTATGTTGGTCAGTTCCCTCGGAAAGCGGACCTCCGAACCGGTCAGGTTCACCTCCAGCTTGGCCCTGGACACGCCGCGCGACTCCAGGTAGGAATTCAGCGCGATGGCCCGGCGAATGCTCTTGATCTTGACGTCGCCCTCCGCGGTGCCTTCCGGGAGGATGAGGCAGCTGGCCTTGCCCAGGGTGAAGATCAGGGCGGCCAGCGCGGAAAGGGTCTTGTCGCTGCCTGGGCGGAAGTTGGTCTCTCCGGAGAAAAAGAAGTTGGGGTCCAGCGTCACGGCCTTGGGCATGGCGTCGCCCATATAAACCCTCACGGCGTCCCCCCGTCCCAGTTCCAGCAGCAGGTCGCGGCGCATGGCCGCTATCTTGGAAGCTATCTTCTCGGCCGCGCGCTCCTTCTGGGCGTCGGCCGCGGCTCGGCTGTCCCCCTCCTCGTCGTAGTCGGAGGCGAACTCGCGGGCGGCGGGGCCCTTGGCCGCCTGCTTGGGGCGGGAAGTTGACACTTCGTTAAGGGTCGTCGGCTCCGAGCCGCGGTCCTTCACGGTGTTGACGCCGGTGTTCATGCGCAGCGTTATCTTGGAAATATACTCGTTGGCCAGGGCCTTCTCCGAAGGGGTTCCCTTCACGAGGATGTCCATGAAGCGGTCCATGGCCTCGGTGTCCTGTCCCTCGTGGTAAAGGCGTATGGCCTGTTCCATGGACCGGCTCACGGCGCTCTTCGAGGCCTGAGCCCCGGCGGCGGGAGCGAAAGGTCCCGAGGCAGCGAAAGCCAGGGCCAGCAGCAGCCCGGGCAGCATAAGTTTTACCGCGTTCTTGTTTTTCATCGCATTCTCCGCCGCTAAATCGTTCTGGTATCCCGCGCTTATATTTAACCTTATTCCTGTTTGCCTAATTATTACAGGATTGTTACAGGATTTTGACCGCGGCGCCCCCCTACCTGCCGTTGAGGGCGTTGAGGCGCGCGGCCACGGCCGCGTTGGAAGGTTCCAGGCTCAGGAAGGTCTGCCACTCGGCTCGGGCGGCGGGCAGGTCCCCCTTCTGCTCGTAGATCACGGCCAGGCCGTAGCGCGCCCCGTTGTCGGAGTAGTCCGCGGCCAGGACGGCCCGGAGGTCGGCCGCGGCTTCGTCCAGTCGGCCGAGTTTGAAAAAGAGCTTGGCGCGCAGCGTGAGCGCCTTCAGGCTGTTGGGTGCGGCCGCTATCAGCCTGTCCGCTTCGCGCAGGGCTTCTGCCCCGGCGGAGCCGGCCGCGAGCGAATCGGAAAGCCGCGTATAAGCCGCCAGCCAGGCCAGATCTGGATCGGACGGCGTCCTGAGCTGCCGGGAGACCCCTGTGAGGTTCTCCAGCAGCATCTTATTGCCTGGGTCGGCCTTTATCCCCCAGCCGTAGGACTCCCGTGCTCCCTTAAAATCCTTCAGCAGCGTCTGGAAGTAGCCGAGGGTGTTCCAGAGGTTCCCTTCGTAAGGAAAGGCCTTTACCGCTTCCCGGAAGTCCTCTATGGCCGCCGGCGCCGCGGCGGTCTTGTCCGGATGCGAAAGATAGGTTTCCGCGAGGGCCTGCCAGGCGGTCAGGTTCAGCGGGTTGATCAGGGTGGAGACCTGCAGGTTGGCGCGGGCCTCCTCCATGCGCCCGAGGCGCTTGAGAATTATGGCCAGGTTGAAGTAGATCTCGTCGTAGCCGGCGTTGGATTTGATGGCCTCGCCATAAGCCCAACGGCCTTTTTCCAGTTCACCGGACCGCACGTAGGCGTTGCCCAGTTCGTAGTTGCTGTTCACTTCGCGCGGGTGCGCTTTCCAGGCGGCCGTCAGTTCGGCGGCGGCCGCGGCCGCGTTGCCGCCGCGCATCAGCCGGAAGCCGTTGAAGAAGTGGAACTCCCGCATGAACTGGCGCTGCCAGAACCAGATGCCGCCCAGGCAGCAGGCGATAAGCAGCCAGGCGAGCGCCCTTGCCCGCCGGGGACGGCGCCAGGGCCCGCGGGGAAGGCTTCCGGAGGTCTTGAGCGACAAGGCGCCCGCCACCCACCAGAAAGCGAGCGCCGGCACCGCGAAATGCAGCGAGACGTTGAGCAGGTTGTCGGCGAGCATGCCGGCCAGGCCGGCCGCCAGCGGGACCGCGCCGTAGCGCTGCTCCGGGCCGGCGGCCCGGTAGAAGCGCCAGAAACCGTAGAACAGCGTCAGCAGGAACCAGAGGTAGACACCCAGGCCGATCAGGCCGGCCTGCGACCATTGCTCCAGGATCTCGTTATGGGCGTTATTGGCATGGGTGCGCAGGTTGCGGATAACGGGGAAGTTGAGCAGCAGGCGGCCCTGGTAGAACGGATAAAAAAGTTCGAATTGGCCCCAGCCATTGCCGAGCAGGGGGCTCTCCAGGCCCATCTGCCAGGCGCTGCTCCAGATGAGCAGGCGCTGGTGGAAGGAGGAATAGATCTTGCCGTTGTCGCCGGACAGACTGACCGCCCCCGGACCGCTGACTCCGGAAGAGACCTGAGCCACCCGCTCCGCCAGCCCCGAGCTGAACGGCTTCAGGGAGTCGGCGGGCCAGAACACGGCCACGAGCAGGGCCGCCGCGAAGAACGGGTAGAGGAACTTTTTGCCGGCCTTCAGGCGGTCACGGTGGGAGACGAAAGAGAACAGGAAGAGAAAGGCTACCGCGCCTCCTATCCACGACGAGCGGGTAAGGCTGCACATCAGCATGCCTTCGTAGGAGAAGAAGACCAGCCCGTAGTAGAAGCGCTTTACCCCCGTCTCCGCCTTCATCAGCAGCGACGCCGCGAGCGGCAGCAAGAGGACCACGTACGAAGAGATGAAGTTGGGATTGCCGAAAGTGGAGACCGAGCGGTTGCCGTAGGGGTTGACCAGTTTGGCCCAGACCAGTTCGACGTGAAAATACTCGAGGATGCCGTAAAGCGAGGCTATAGCCCCGGCCGTCAGCGCCAGGTGGAGGATGTCCTCCTGACGGCAGCGCCTTATCAGCAGCCAGACCGCCGCGAAGCCTCCCGTCCACACCAGGAGCCCGTACGGGTCCAGAAGTCGGTCCAGCAGGCCGTCCCCCCCTGCCGGGGAACGCACGAAAGGGAACAGGAACCACAGCCCGCCCCACACCAGGATAAGGGCCAGCCAGCGGCCGGCCGGCACGTCATCTTCGGCGGAGAACGGGAGGCTGCGGGCCAGGTAAAAGGCGGCCAGGCAGTTCACCAGAAAGAAAATGCCGGCACGCAGGCCTTCCGCGGCCATGGCCGGCCGGTAGTAAGCGGCGTGCCCGAAGTAGGAGAAAACGAAAGAAACGAGATAGACCAGCGTAAGGGCCAGGAGCGGCGCGGAAAGCGGAGTGTTTCCCAGCAGCCACTCGCCCCTCTTGAGCGACGCGCGCAGGTACAGCGCGGCGGCCGCGAGGAGCGCGGCGTTGAGCAGGGCGATCTGCAGGTAATACGGGTTGCGCGTCAGGCCCGTGAAGAACAACAGCGGCGAGACGAAGAAAGCGACGGCCAGCAGGGCGGCCAGGGGGCCACGCGCCACGGGGAAGTTATCTTGCTGGTCCGCCATCTGTCCTATCTGGCCGCCGGAGCCGGGGCCCGGCCCGAAACTATGGCGAGATTCCTCCTCGCCTGTTCGAAGCCCGGCTCTATGTCCAGCGCCTTCTGGTAACTGGCCGCGGCCTCGCGAAGCTTGCCCATGGCGTACTGCACGTTGCCCAGGTTGACGTAGGCGTCAGCCTTCTCCTCGTGCCGGTGGTCCTTGCGGTAACAGCGCCAGGCGTTGACGTTGTTAAGGTACTCCCGTTCCGCCGCCGGGAAATCGCGCCGCATGATATACACCTGCGCCTTGCGGTAGTAATTGAGGGCGTAGACCGGGTCCAGGTTCTCGTAAAGGTTGAACCTGGCCAGGGCCATGTCCAAGTACGGCGCCGCTTCGGAGGGGCGGCCGGCCCGGGTATGATACTCGTGCATCTTGAGGTAAAGTGTCCCAACCTGGTGATGCATCTGCACGTAATTAGGCGCTATGGAGCGCACCTTTTCGTAAGCGTCCATGGCCCGTTCGAAGTCGTCCCTGGGCGCGTTCCTGGAGTCCCCCCACTCCGGGCGGTAGCTCTTCTCCATGTTGAACCGGTCGTTGAAGACGTTCCCGGTGAAGTAGTACGGCATGATGAAGTTGGGGTTGAGCTTATTGACCTTCTGGTAATAGCTGATGGCGTCTTCCCACTTACCCTGCTTGGAGAAGAAGATGGCCATGTTGTGGTACACGTCGCCCTTGAACCAGCCCCAGAAGTGATAGAGCGGGAACATGGTCAGGATGACGACCACTGGCACCGCGGGGGAAAGGCCGCGCAGGAGCACCCCGGCGAAAGCGTACACCGCCCCGCCCACACAGGCCAGCAGCAGGATCCACGAGAGGTACCACTGCAGGATCTCGCCGCCGGCCACATAGTTGCGCAGCGGCCCCTGCAGGCCGGCGAACTCGTTGAGGACCAGGAAAGCGGTATAGAGCAGGGCGGAGAGGGCCGCGGCCCGGCCGGCCCAGAGGCCCCAGGACCAGGTCGCGGAGGGCGCGGCCTCGGCCGGCTGGCGAGCCTCTTCCTTGTAATGAAGTTCCCAGAGGGCGTGGCCGCGGGCCAGGTTGATGATCACGCCCGGCAGCAGCCCCAGGTACACCCCGGAAGATACGAAGCGCATGCTCACGTCGGTGAAATTGTGCGCGAGCATGCCGAGCAGGGCTACCAGGTAGCCCAGCAGATCGTAGGCCACCGGCGGCGGACGCTCGCCCTTGAGGTTCTCTGTGAGCACGCCCAGCGCGCGCAGGCCTATCACGGTAACGAAGGCGATTATCCAGAGGTACAGGCCCATGCCGATCAGGCCGTTGTCCATCCACTGCTCGAGGTGTTCCTGCTCGGCGTGGTCGGTCTCGGTGTTATGCTTGCCCTCGATATGGAAGATGACCGGTCGGCGGTAGGCCGGGTAGATCACCTTGAAGCTGCCCACGCCTATGCCGGTGAGGGGCCGGCTTTCCACCATCTCCCAGGTGGACAGCCAGGTGGAGATACGAAAACTGTAAGAGGCGGGGTTTCCGACCTTGTAAATAAGTCCGGCCGCACCGAGCGGGAGCAGCAGGGCCAGCAGCAGGAACTTCACGCGGCCTATGGGCAGTTTATCCCGCAGGAAAAAGTAGCCGTAGAAGACGGTGAACAGGAACGCCGAGATGCCGAAGCCCAGGTAGGCTCCCTTGGTTTCCGTGGAGTAGAGGCAGAAGAGGTCCAGGAAGACCAGAGGCAGCAGGAAGATGGAGCGCTTCTTGAGATACTGGGTGAGCGCTATGGGGAAGATGAGCACCAGGAAGTTGCCGAAGAAGTTCGGATTGCCGTAGGTGGAGAAGATACGGCGGCCGAAGGCTCCGCGCCAGATGAACGGGTCCAGGCCCGGCCCCTGGTCCTTCGGCGGGAAGAAGTGGAAATCCAGGAACTGTACCAGGCCGTAGAGCACGGCGATATAAGCCGTGATGATGAGGACCTTGGTGAGGCGGTCTATGGCGTCCTTGGTGAACTCCCTGATGACTATCAGGGTTACGGACATGTAGATAGTGTAGCGGACGAAATCGTCCACGCTGGGTCCGGGGTAGGGCGCGTGCGAGAAGGAGATGAGCACGTGCAGCAGATAGGCGAAGAACGGTGCCAGGAAGATGAAGTCCTCCCGGCGGAAGGCGCGGCGGCCCTCCAGGAGCAGCAGGGAGACCCACATGCCGATCAGGCCAAAGCCGCCCATCTGGAGCAGGGTGATCTTGACCTGGGCGGAGTCGTAGGTGCGCAGATAGAAAGTGTCCGAGATCAGCAGGTAGAGCAGCGGCACCCACCACCAGATGGCTTTGCGGGCGAAACTGACCCCGGGAGCGAAATTGATATCTTCGAATTCGTTTATGACCGGGTTATTTTTTTTTGACATGATTTGCGGGAAACTAGGAAGGAACCGCGCCGAACCCCTGTATTTTTTACGTAAATCGTTCAGCCGAGGATGGGATTTGAACCCACAACCTGTCGCTTACGAAGCGAATGCTCTACCGTTGAGCTACCTCGGCAACGTCATTATTCTAATAAATATTTATCATTAAGGGAAGTTTTACCCTTTTTGGCATTGCGCCGTGCGGGCCAAATTTGTAGTATTTTCCGATTCTTGCGGGATAACCGGGAGGACTATGGAAGCACTGTTCAGAAAAAAATCCATCACGGCGCTGCTCGAGCAGGCCGGGGACAAGGAACATTCCCTCAAACGCGCCCTGGGCGCCATGAACCTGACGCTGCTGGGCATCGGCGGCATCATAGGGGCGGGCATCTTCGTGCTGACCGGGCAGGCGGCCGCGCAGTACGCGGGTCCCGCCATAGTGCTCTCCTTCATTATCTCCGCCGTGGGCTGCGCCTTCGCCGGCCTCTGCTACGCCGAGTTCGCGTCCATGATCCCCATAGCCGGCTCCGCCTACACCTACTCTTACGCCACCATAGGCGAACTGCTGGCCTGGATCATCGGCTGGGACCTGATCCTGGAATACCTCTTCGGGGCCGCGGCGGTCTCGGTGGGCTGGAGCGGCTACGTGACCAGCTTCCTCAAAGACTTCGGCGTGAACATCCCCGCCGCCCTGTCCACCGCGCCTTTCGCGTTCGACCACATTAACGGCTGGGCCGCCACCGGCGGCATCGTCAACCTGCCGGCGGTGCTGATCATCGCCGTGGTCACCGGCCTGCTGGTGGTGGGCATACAGGAATCCGCCACCGTCAACGACCTGGCGGTCTTCGCCAAGGTCACCGTGGTGATCCTCTTCATAGTGTTCGGCGTGGCCTATATCAACGCGGACAACTGGCGGCCCTTCATGCCTGAGAATACGGGCACCTTCGGCCAGTTCGGCTGGAGCGGCGTCCTGCGCGGCGCGGGCGTGATCTTCTTCGCCTATATAGGCTTCGACGCGGTCTCGACGGCCGCGCAGGAGGCGAAGAACCCGCAGCGCGACATGCCCATAGGCATCCTGGCGTCCCTGGCCGTCTGCACGGTGCTCTACATCGCCGTGGCGCTGGTACTGACCGGCATAGTCCGGTTCGACCAGCTCAACGTCCCGGACCCTATTGCCGTGGGCGTGAACGCCGCCGGCCCGGGCCTGTTCTGGCTGCGCAAGTTCATAAAGATAGGCGCGATAGCGGGCCTGAGCTCGGTGATGCTGGTGCTGCTGCTCGGACAGCCGCGCATCTTCTACTCCATGTCCATGGACGGCCTGCTCCCCCCCTTCTTCTCCAAGGTGCACCCGAAATTCCGCACGCCCCACGTCACCACCATGGCGACCGGCGCCGCAGCCGCCGTGCTGGGCGGCCTGTTCCCTATAGGCGCTCTGGGCGAGATGGTCTCCATCGGCACGCTGCTGGCCTTCGCCATAGTCTGCGCCAGCATCATAGTGCTGCGCAGGACCCACCCGGACCTGCCCAGGCCCTTCAAGACCCCGCTGGTGCCGCTCGTGCCCGCCCTCGGCGTGCTGATCACCGTCGGGCAGATGTTCATGCTGCCCTGGGCCACCTGGCTGCGCCTGATAATCTGGATGGCCATCGGCATAGCCATCTACTTCTTCTACGGCCGCCACAACAGCAAGTTGGCCGCAGCCAAAGCGGACGACTGGAACAAGTAACGCCCCCCGCAAATGAAGCGGCCGCCGGTTTTAGCCGGCGGCCGTTTTCATTTACGCGCCCCTGATTACTTGCGGGCGAGCATCGAGTGCAGCTTGTCGGTCGCGCCCTTGATGCCGTTGGTAACGTCGGCCACCATCTTCGGGTCCCAGTCCTTCTTCTCCACGCGCAGGAACGAGGTCTTGTCCACGCGGTTGTCGAAGCGGCCTATCGGCAGGTGGTACTTCTTGCCGTCCCTGGCGATGGTGATGGTGCCGGGGACTTCGGAGTTCTTCTCCAGGTAGT
>Ga0074197_1000979_pt1 | contig 28379 bp, 27 predicted proteins | sample EPASupsiteSAE305_FD_64526 | JGI IMG/M metagenome (GOLD analysis project Ga0074197, IMG submission 64526) | Bioremediated contaminated groundwater microbial communities from EPA Superfund site, New Mexico - SAE3-05 reassembly with SPADES | ecosystem: Environmental > Aquatic > Deep subsurface >...
TCTCTCACCGCTTGGCTGGGAGCACATCAACCTGACGGGCGATTACGTGTGGCGCGAGGACCAGAACGTGCGGCGCGGTGGATTCCGGCCACTGCGTCCCGCCCGGGACCACTAGCGTTAGCCCTTTCCTGGTGGGGTGTTGTGCGCGGCAACTGTCCTAAGTAAGCTGGCTGAGCGGCGCAGTGCGGCCAGTTTCGGCCGCTCGCGAACACCGCCTCTTAGACAACCGAATGGCTCTCGTGACCTGTGAAACAGCCATTCAATACCTGCGCAGGGGCGCCATAGTCGCAGGGATTCGAATGATGGCTGGCGTCCACCGACCGACTATCACCGCGTTATTCGTGTCAGCTTGACAGGCGAAGTGCGAGGTCACGACGATTAGCATTCGTCTCTTCTGGCGCCGGTTCGCAAACGGGATCTATATGCGTCATGACGTTTAGTACGGGATGTCTCTCCATGAGTTCGCGCTGAATCACGGTCGAGATGTCGTGTGCCTCGACCAGAGACAGACCCGCATCCACTTCGAGGTGAACGTCGACCACGATCATGTCGCCCATCTTGCGCGTTCGAAGGTCGTGGAAGCCCGCGATGCCGGGCATCGCCGCCAGCGTGTCTCGAATAGCAGAGACCTCGTCGCCGTCGGCCGCGCGATCCATGAGATCGTTCAAAGCGGCCCACGCGAATTGCCAGCCCATGCGGGTCACCATAACGCCCACGACAAGCGCTGCGACAGGGTCGAGAATCGGATAGCCGAGCAGATTGCCGACAATGCCGACGGCTGCGATCAGCGACGATGCGGCATCAGAGCGCGCGTGCCAGGCATTCGCGGCCAGCATGCTCGACCGAACGCGTTTGGCAACTGCGAGCATGTAACGGAAAAGCAGTTCCTTCGCAACAAGCGCGATTAATGCAGTCCACAAGGCTGCCACGTGGACGCGCGGTATGGCCTCGTGATGGCGAAATTTCAAGACCGCGCTCCAGAGCATCCCAACGCCGACGGCAACCAGAAGCAGTCCCAGAAACAACGATGCAGCATTCTCGAAGCGTCGATGTCCGTAGGGATGCCCGTCATCAGGCCCCTTCCTGCTTTGTTGACCGGCGAAGAGAACAACAAAATCCGAAATGAGATCCGAAAGCGAATGGATGCCGTCGGATAGCAAGGCTTGTGACCTCGCAACAAAGCCGATGATGATTTGCGCCAGTGAAAGGAGCAGGTTCACGCCAACGCTCACCATGGTGCTACGTTGCGCCGCTGCGTGATGCCCGTTTTCGATCGTATCTTTAGCGCTCATGAGTCTGGCTCCGAACGTCTCCAGCTATATGCGGAGACACAAAAATCAACGCGGCGAATTATCACACAACTTAACAAAAAATACTTATAAGTCTTTGATTTTTCGATAAAATAGAACGACAACGATTCGCGATCTCTTTTTCATTAATTGTCCGTGCAACAACACTGCCGCAATCAATTTAAATGGCCCAAAATGCAAAACGGGTTCGGAGCGGACTCCGAACCCGTGCGGGAAGAACGCGACGCGTACGCCTGCCCGATCCGTTCGACAGCCCTCAGTGAATGGCTATCTGCACGACCTTCACGATGACGAGACCCACTGCGACGACGAGATAGGTGCGCAGCACGCCCATCCACACGCGTGTCGACAACGTCAGGTGTTGCGGCGCAGGCAGATCTTCGAGCGGCGCCATGCGCCACGTGTTGCGCAACTCCTTGAGAGCTGGTTTGTTGAGCGCCGAGGCATCCTCAGCGACGGCCGTACCGCGCGCCTTGCGCGAGAGTTCCACCGCGGCGTACACGGCTGCCGCAAGCCCGCATCCGCCCACGAGAATCTTGAGAATCGCCGCGCCGCTGATATCCGGATAAACAGTGGCGGCCGTCAGGATGATCGAGAGCACGACGAGGACGGCGATCACGGCGCCCGTAAATACGTTCAGCTTCCTGGAGTTCACCCACGGGCCGAGCACAGCCTTGTCATTGCACAACAGCAGCAGGAACACCGTAGCGCTCGGCAGCAGCACGCCGGCCAGCGTCTGCACCGCCTCCGTCAAGAGGCCAAGCGGGCTGCCTGGGATCAGCACGAGGGCGGCCGCGAGCGCGATGATGCCGAAGTAGACGAGATAGAAGCCCTTCGCGTCGAGCACGCTGCGGTGCAGCGAGTGCTTGACCTTGAAGACATCGCCAATCGCATAGGCCGTCGAGAGCGAGACGGCGGCCGCGCCGATGATCGACGCGTCGAGCAGCGCGACGGCGAAGATCGTGGCCGACGTCTCTCCGACATACTTGTGCAGGCCGGCGATCACGCCACCTGCATCGGTGAAGTTACCGAATTCGGGTCTGCCGTCGAACAGCGCAGCCGTGAAGGCCATCATCGCCACGGCGCCGACAATAACGAACGCGATACCGATCCAGAGGTCCGCCTTTTCGTACTTCATGAAGCGCGGCGTGATGCGCTTGTCGATCACGTAGCTCTGCTGGAAGAACAGCTGCCACGGCGCGACGGTCGTGCCGACAATGCCGATCACAAGCAGCATCACGTCGGAGAGCTTTGAATTCTTCGGCCAGGTCGGCACGAGGAAGTCGCGCGCAATGACGCTGACCGGCGGGTGGATCGAGACGAGCACCGGGATCAGCAGGAGACTCAACAAGCACAACACGATCGCGAAGCGTTCGAAGCGCCGGAAGTCGCCCGTACTGACCGCCGCCATCGTCAGCACCGCTGCAATGCAGACGCCGAGCACCTTCGAGACGCCGAGGAAGTCGAGCGCAAATGTAATGCCGATGAATTCAGTGACGATCGTGAGCGCATTGAGCAGGAAGAGATCGATGACGCTGAAGGCACCCCAGAACTTGCCGAAGCGTTCGAAGATGAGTCGCGCGTGGCCGACCCCGGTCACGGCGCCCAGGCGCAGGACCATTTCCTGGTTCACGTAGAGAACCGGGATCAGCAGCGCGAGCGTCCAAAGCAGCGACGTGCCGTAATTCTGCCCGGCCTGCGTATAGGTGCCGAACGCGCCGGCGTCGTTATCGCCGACCATGACGATGAGGCCGGGCCCAAGGATCGCGAGCAGCGTGCGCAGGCGCGCCATCCAGCTGCTACGAGGGGCCGTGTCGTGGTGGGCGATCGTGCCGAGGGCGCCCTTGATATCGCCCACGTGTGCGTCGTCGAGCACGGCACTCCGACGTTGCGTGATGTTTGCGGGAGTAGTTGACATTTTTAGCTATTCCTTACCAATGCTGCTTGAAATCGACGATTGAGGCGTGGCCCTGCCTTGCTGCCTGCCGGTGCTGGCGCCGTGGGCAGGCAGCCGGCCACGCCGGTCCGTGTCAGCGAGCGAGCTTTTTGAGCGCCGTCCAGATAGCGGCGGCTACGCGGGCCGATACGTGCGAACGGGCGTCGAGCGCGAGCATGCCGTTGTAGTGCGTGCGAGCTTCTTCGACGTGCGGGAGTTGCGAAACGAGCAGAGCGAAGCGCATGGTGATTCCTCCAGATACTTGAAACGTGGCGCCATCGATCAGGCGTGCCTTTGTTTCACTTCACGCGGGTCGAAGTGCCCGGGCGTGAAGGAGGAACGTGCGCAGCCAGATGTCAGGCTAAGCGGCCTGCGTTCTGCGAGAACGCAAGGCGAGTCGTGCAGAAACAAGGCTCAGGGTCGGGCATCGTGAACTCCTCTGTTGCTCGGGTCCGATTCATGTATGACGGACGTGTTCAACCGCACGCCGGATCTGGCACGGTATTGCGTGCGCGAGAACGGCGTGAACGAGCGGCGTCGCGAGCCAACTGCTCGACGCGCCGAGTCGGCGTAGACGAATGTGCGCAACAACGCACGCGTCAACGACGACGGCGCAATCGAAGTGATGCGCGGGGGGACACTACGGAAGCTACTGCGGCGCGCACCGTCTGCCTGCTGGCAGGACGGCGGCTAAGGAAGAATCCAGGCGGGCGTCTTGCCGGTCAGGCAAAAAAACGATTCGAAGGTCGACTACTGCAACTGTCCAAGGCATATGCCCCTTTCGTGGAAACAGGCGAATTCTAGTGATGACGCGCGAGCCGAGTCAACGAATATTTCGAAGATTTTTCTTTCGAATCCGTTACTTCCGATGGATGCAAATCATTCACATACCTCTTCGTTTTGTACACGTGCAGCAATGACTGCTTCCCGCGAATGCATGTTGCACATGCGCGACGCCGGGCGTGCTCGTACGTCGTCCCGGATGCCATCGACGTCGCACGGGCCGGTGCGCTCAGCATCGCTATGAAAGCTACTAAGCACTACACGACAATTTCTGCTTGCGCGTTCACAGACGGCACGCATAGAATCCGCCCTGAATTACCAACAGGAGAGTCCTTCGTGGACGCAAACTCTAGTAGTCGATCTTGTATGCCGGCCCGTGCCGGCACCCAGACTGCAATCGCACGTTAGCGACGCCGGACTTTCCTTCCCGCCGCTGACCCCGATTGCCGGGTCAGCGCGCTTCTTCCGGACCGCCCGTGCGGTCCGTCTGTAGCTCGCTCCCTTTTTGCGTAAGAACGCGGACAGCAGCGTTTGACCTGCCTGCACGCGCGTCGCTTATCGAACGTTGCCCGGCCTGTCCGGGCTTGACGGGAGTTGAATCATGCATATCGAACGCTTTCTGCGCGTCTCGCGCGCTTATCTGCGTGCGTCGCCGGCCGTCGTACCTCGCCTTGAACCCGGGCATGGCCAGCTCTGGTCGTACACAAGCGCCCGCGCATGCCACTCAGCGCAACGCGGCACCTCAGTCGCGTCCCTCTGGACGACATCACGGAGCAACGTTCCGGGTTCGTCATGGCCCGCCTGAGCTGGCTCTCGCCTTGAGCGCGCGACTTTCTCAAACTGCGGTACAGCAGCGAACTGGCACCGAACGGCCTTCCTTCATCGGCATCGCTCATTCATCAATTCGTTAACCAGAAGAAACCAGAATGATCTCCTTTGGCACGCGCAGAAAAAACGAAAACGGCATTGACATGCGATGCCTCCCCACTCCGGCCTCGCGCCTGAAACCCGCCTGCGCCGCTGCAGCGCTGATGATTGCCCTGGCTGCCAGTGCGGCCACTCCGGCGTACGCACAGTCCGGGTCTACGACCACAACAACTGACAACCAGAACGCCGCGCCTGCCGGGAACGCCGACGCAATACCCGCACCCAGCGAGGCCCCGGCCGCGCCGACCGGCTTCTGGGAGCGCTCGAATCTGCTTGGTGACATGGGCGGGCTGCGCACGCTGCTGGGCGACCACGGTGTCACGTTCAGCGCTCAGGAGACGAGCGAACTCTACGGTAACTTTTCCGGCGGTCTCTCGAAGGGCGCTTCGTATAACGGCGCCACGCAGTTCGGCCTCAGCGTCGATACCGACAAGGCGTTCGGCCTGAAGGGCGGCACCTTCTTCGTCGATGCCTTGCAGATCCACGGACACGGCATCACGGCGGCACGCCTGAATTCGCTGCAGGCCGTGAGCGGCGTCGAGGCCGAAGCATCGACACGCTTGTGGGAGCTCTGGTACCAGCAGGCATTCAGCGACAAGTTCGACGTCAAGGTCGGCCAGCAGAGCCTCGATCAGGAATTTATCATCAGCCAGTACGCCAGCACTTTCGCAAACGCGACGTTCGGCTGGCCCGTCCTCGCTGCCACCGACCTGCCAGCGGGCGGTCCCGCCTATCCGTTGTCATCGCTTGGCGTGCGCCTGCGGTTCAAGCCAACTGATTCGATGACGATTCTCGGCGGCATCTTCGACGGCAACCCTGCTCCTGGCAACGGCGACCCTCAGCAACTCAACGCCAGCGGCACGCAGTTCAACCTGCACAACGGCGCCATGATCATCGGCGAGGTCCAGTACGCGATCAACCAGCCGCCGGCAAGCGGTTCCGGTGCGACATCGCCGGCCGGGCTCCCGGGGACCTACAAGCTGGGCTTCTGGTACAACAACAATCGATTCGCGGACCAGCACCTCGACACAAACGGCATCTCGCTCGCGAGCTCTGCATCGAATGGCGTGCCCGCTGAGCATCGCGGCAACTTCAGTGTTTATGCTGTCGCCGACCAGATGGTGTGGCGAGCGAGTGCCGACAGCCCACAGTCGGTCGGCGTGTTCACCCGCGTGATGGGTGCGCCAGGCGATCGCAACCTGCTCGACTTCAATATCAATGCGGGGGTCGTAGTCAAAGCTCCCTTCAAGGGCCGTGACAACGACTCGGCCGGGCTCGCGCTCAGCTACGCGAACGTCAGCTCGAGTGCGAGTGCGCTCGATCGTGACATCGGAACCTTCAAGACTCCAGGCTATCCCGTACGTTCGGCGGAGACGGTGATCGAGGCGACGTACCAATATCAGGTCACACCGTGGTGGCTACTGCAGGGCGAACTCCAGTACATCTTCCATCCGGGTGGTGGCATCCCCGATCCGAATAACAACGGCGCACGCATCGGCAACGAGGCCGTGGCCGGACTGCGGACGGTGGTGACGTTCTGATGGCGTGACGTTCTGGGGTGTGCTGGTCAGTCAACGAGATAGCGAACAGGCCCGGAAAAAGGTCATCCGGATGACGCGTTCGCCGCGGAAATTCTCCCGTGGTTGGCGCAATGACGTCTGCCCCGTAAGGGCCGAAGAGATCCGGGGCTGGAAGAAGATGACGGACCACCGGCATCATCAGATTCTTAACCAGAAGTCCTGGCGACAGGCGAAGGTTGCACGAGAAGCGCAGATCGCCAAGATGGAAAGGTGAGGAAAGTAGACGTGTTGCTCCATACCACTCGGTGTATCCGACGTACACCTTAATCAGGCCGTTTGAGGCGGGAGCTCGTCAACAGCGGAAACGGGTCGTCTGGCGACGCTCGTCCGCCGCTAACGTGCTTTATTTTCCGTTTTCTCAAGCGCCCCCAAGAACGCACGCTGTCTCTCGGGACCAGTCAAGCTGAGTTCCTCAGGAAAGTCGGTCTGCACAACAACGGGCACGACATCAAACGCTTCCGTGACCAGAGCATGCGGCTCTTTAAAGCCGTCATCTCGATCGAGTATGTCGACGACGGCGTCGACTCCTCGAAGCGCCTCATGATCTCCGACGCATCGCACGTCTTTTGGCACCCGAAAGAGGCCAACCAGAAAGCGATCTGGGAAAGCACTCTCGAACTCACCCAGAACTTCTTCGACGAGATCCGGCGCGCGCCTGTGCCCATCAAGATGGAGGTCTGCCACGCGCTGACCAAATCGCCACTCGCGATGGACATCTACGCCTGGCTCACCTATCGCATGTACGTGCTGCAGGTCTCCGGCCGCCGCGAAGCCCTCATCCCGTGGATCGGCCTCAAACACCAGTTCGGCGCCGGCTACGCAGATACCCAGCAAGGCCTCTACAACTTCAAGCTCAACTTCAAGAAGCGCATGCGCGAGGTGCTCAACTTCTACCGCGAAGCAGAGAACCACGTCAGCGATCTCGGCGAACACCTGCGCCTTACCCCCTGCAAACCCCACGTCTCGCCCCGTCTCCCGTAAGCTGCCGCTATTCACACAGCGGTCATGCCGACAGCCGTCTGAAAAGCGGGCCACGAAGCCCGCGCCGTCCAACACCCGCCCAGCCTTTTCATCCACATCCCGCCTGTGGATAACCGTAGTTGTCCACGTGCAATCACTAAGATCGTCTGTCAGCCTTACTGGGTGGTCGATCGCGCCCAAAATCGCAAACTTGTCCACGTGCAATCGCTAAGGTCCACGCGTGCAATCGCTAAGGTTTTCACGTGTAATCACTAATATTTTCGGCACGTGCAATCACTAAGATCGAGCGCCCAGTAAGGCTTTCCGGGGAGCCCCCATGCGCTGCAAGTAGTTCGCAGGTAGCTTCTACAAGTAGTTCTTCTCAGGTAGATAGCAGCCCCCGTCCGTGGACAACGCTCACGCGTTGCCCACCTCCGGCGGCCGCGCAACGACCGACATAGAGATATAACCCGACACCCCGACAACCGATCGCAGGTAAGTGAGGCATTCGACGATGCAAGGGCAGTTTTTTTCTCCACGGCATGTCTGGGCGCTACGCCACCTCAGGCGTAACTTCACCGGAGAACCCCGCCATGCAGCAACTCGTCGACGCCGTCGAATCGTGCGTCATCAGCGCAACCCAACCCTCCCTCGTCACAGGTCTCATCGAAAACGCGATCGCGCAGCTCGAGGAGGCTCTCCTGAAGGTTCGCGGGGCAGGGCATGCCCTCTTCACGGGACCGCAGGCACGGGAGGCGTATGAGGCCGTCCTAGGCTCCATCCGCGAGGATGGCTCACCGGGGAAGGCCTATGTCGCCCTCAAGTACTGCGGCGAACTCGAGCTCCATGTTCGCGAAGAACACCAGCTCGAGGCTCTCCGCCCTGAAAACATCAGCGCGGACGTCGAGTTCGTGCTGATCGACAGCAGCACCCGGCAGGGCGACGTCTGGAAAGCTACGTTCTATCCCCGCCAGGAGGTCACCACCTTTGTGAAGGGCACGTAAGCGTCTGTCACGTCGCCATCACCACGCCCGCACAGGAAACCATTCCTGCGCGGGCTTTTTTTCGTTCGTCGGCCGCGCGCCTGCCGCAGAGTTTTTTTTGGCTATACGTCTCCGGTACTCGGTATTCACGTACCAGCAAACCAACTCATTTTCCCTTCAAGGAGACCTTTATGAGAAAACTAATGAAATACCCCTCACTGGCCTTTCTCGGCCACGTTGGAACCGACAGCGCCGTGTTTGTTGGCGTCATGCTGCTCGCCGCGGCCGTCGGCAAAATCCGCGAGTTCCTCGAGCTGTACCACTGGCTCACCCCGCTCATGAGCTCGGCGTTCCATGCAGCCGAATGGCTCTTGGTCGCCGGCGACCTGGTAACCTTCGGGATTCTCGTCGTTCTGGGCAGCAAGCGCTTTCTGGCTGAGTACAGGAAGCATCTCGACGAAGAATCCGACGAAGAAGTACAATCGTCGTAAGGCCAGCTGGCTAACGCACAAAGAGGCCATATCATGAGATTCGTGAAAGACGTATTGGAAAGCCTGCACGCAGGCTCCCAGCAGTCGCTGGAAGACCTGAAACTGATTTATCGCACGTTCGTCACCCTCATTCGAGGAGGCAGCGCGTCCGACATTAATCACCAGGTTCACTGAAACCCCAATCGCCCGACGCATACGAGAGCCGCAGACCATCTGGTTTGCGGCTTTTTCATTTGCACGGGACGGAAACACGATCTTCGTCCCGCAGACCAGTTCCACAACTCACCGGAGACTTGGGTCGCGCCCTGAGCCAGAATCGCAGAAAGCCTCCCAGCGGTTTCGCTCGGCTGCTAGACTGTATATATATACAGTGTGCGCCGGGAGACCGGTAGAGATCAAGGGGTGGAAGTCCCCGACGTTGTAAGAGTTAGCGACTCACAATGTCCCCGAGTCATGCGTAGTCAACCGCGAGGCGGGCTGCGAAGCGTTGACAGGGGCGCTGATAGGCCAGCCATTGAGCCACGAAATGGATATGTCATTCCCGAGCGCCGACGCGCTACTGTATTCGGAAGGCAACACCCCCCGGCGCGCTATCGCGAGTGTCGGGTGGGCTCGGCGTGGTCTGAGACCCTGGCATGTCAGTACGATCTCTACGCGGGAACCGGGAGATCTCCCATTTGACCGCCGACCGCAGTCAAGTCGGATGGCCCGCATCGGGAAGGCGAGGAGCCGACGCCGATGATGACCGAATGGGAGAAGTCGGACTCGCCCATAGTAGCGAAGAAACTGGCGAACAAATCCGGGCAACCGGACGCGGAGCCGGTGGAGCGAAGGGGCGGGGCCAAGGGGAACACGGGCTGGTCGCGCACGCGCCGGACGCAGAGCCGGATAAGCGTGTCCCAGAGGCTGGACCGTGTGCGCCAAGCAGCAAGGCAAAGGAAGAAGGAGAAGTTCACGGCGTTGTTCCACCTGATCGACATTGACCTGCTGGAGACGGCGTTCTTCTGGCTGAAACGGAAGGCGGCAGCCGGGGTTGATGGCGTGACGTGGCACGACTATGAGCAGGACCTGGAACGAAACCTCGAAGACCTGCATAGCCGACTTCACCGGCAGGCTTACCGGGCACTTCCCAGCCGCAGGCGGTACATACCGAAGGCGGATGGAAAGCAACGACCGCTGGGCATTGCCGCGCTGGAAGACAAGATCGTCCAGCGTGCGCTGGTGGCGGTCCTCAATGCGATCTACGAGACAGACTTCCTGGGCTTCTCATACGGTTTCCGCCCGCGTCGCAGCCAGCATGATGCGCTGGATGCACTCGCAACGGGAATCGCTCGCACGAGCGTGAGCTGGATTCTGGACGCCGACATCAGCAGGTTCTTCGATACGGTCAACCACGACTGGCTGATCCGATTCGTTGAGCACCGCATAGGCGACCAGCGCGTGATCCGGCTGATCCGCAAATGGCTGAGGGCGGGAGCGATGGAAGACGGGGTGATCGAGCCAACCGACGAGGGGACGCCGCAAGGGTCAGTCATCTCGCCGCTGCTGGCGAACATCTACCTGCACTATGTCTTCGACCTCTGGGCAAACCAGTGGCGCAAGCGCCACGCCGAGGGGAACGTTGTGATCGTCCGATATGCCGACGACGTCGTGATTGGCTTTGACAAGCCGCACGACGCGAAGCGGTTCAGGCGGGCCATGCAACAGCGGCTGGAGCAGTTTGGGCTGTCGGTGCACCCGGAGAAAACCCGGCTGATCGAGTTCGGGCGCTTCGCGGCCCGGAATCGGGCAGCGCGTGGGCTGGGCAAACCTGAGACGTTCAACTTCCTTGGATTCACCCACATCAGTGGCCGCGCCAGAGACGGCAGGTTCATGCTCATGCGTAAGACGCGGAGCGACCGGCTCCGGGCTGCGCTGAAGGGGATCAAAGAGGAGTTGCGGCACAGATGGCATCAGTCGATTCCCGAGCAAGGGGACTGGTTACGCCGCGTGGTTCAAGGGTACTTCAACTACCACGCGGTGCCGACCAACTTCTCTGCAATGCAGGCCTTCCGTGCGCACGTGATCGACCTCTGGAGGCGAGCGCTTCGGCGCCGCAGCCAGAAAGACGACACCACGTGGGCAAAGATGCAGCGGCTCGCGAAGCAGTGGATACCCAAGGCTCGAATCCTTCATCCTTGGCCGGTCGTGCGGTTTGACGCCAGACACCCGAGGCAAGAGCCCGGTGCGCGAATCGCGCACGCCGGGATCTGTGCGGGGGGTGCCCAGTAATGGGCATCCCTACCGCGACATTTGGCAGACCATGAACCACCCCGTCCCCCTTATCGAGGATCCTGCAGCTCTTTTCATCGTCGAGGCGCTCTCGCGCGTGCCGGCGGGCTTCCCGAGCCCGGCCCAGGACCATGCCCAGCGCCGCATCGACCTGAACGAGGTCTTGGTGCTCAACCCGCTCTCCACGTTCCTCTTCAACGTCGAGGGCGACAGCATGAGCGGGGCAGGGATCTGGGACGGCGACAAGCTGGTGGTCGACCGTTCGATCGAACCGAAGCACGGCCTGGTCGTGCTCGCCTGCGTCGACGGGGAGTTCACGGTCAAACGCCTGTACCGGCGGGCCGGGGTGGTCAAGCTGGTGGCCGCCAACCCAGCCTACGCGCCCATCGTGTTCTCCGACGCGCAGGAAATGACCGTCTGGGGCGTGGTGACCTGGAACCTGCGCCAGGTGCTCGCCACCAAGGTGCGCGCGCGGGCCTGAACCATGCCGACCTTCGCTCTCGTCGACGGGAACAACTTCTACTGCTCGTGCGAGCGGGTGTTTCGCCCAGACCTCGTGCGACGACCCCTCATCGTCCTGTCGAACAACGACGGCTGCGCCGTGGCACGGTCCCAGGAAGCCAAGGATCTCGGGATCAAGATGGGTGTTCCCTTCTTCCAGATCCGCCACCTGGTGCAAGAGGCCGGGCTGATCGCCCTGAGCAGCAACTACGCGTTGTACGCCGACATGTCCGCGCGGATGATGGCTATTCTCGGCCAGTTCAGCCCGGTACAGGAGGTCTACTCGATCGATGAGTGTTTCGTGGACCTCACCGGGATGGAAACCCTCGCCGGGAGCCTGACGCTGTACGGTCAGGCAATGCGCGAGCGCGTGCTGCGCTGGATCGGAATTCCAACCTGCGTGGGGATCGCCCCGTCGAAAACCTTGGCCAAGATGGCCAACCACATGGCGAAGAAGAACGTTGGGCGTCAATGGTCGGGGGTGTGCGATCTGACCCGGTTGCCAGAGCACGATCGCGACCAGCTGCTGGGCCTCGTTGAGGTCGGTGAGGTCTGGGGCGTCGGCCGCCGGTTGCGGGACCGCCTGGTCGCCGACGGGATCGTCACCGCGTTCGACCTGAAACGGGCCAGCCCGGCTTTTATCCGATCGACGATCTCGGTCGTACTCGAGCGCACAGTGCGCGAGCTGAACGGGATCGCGTGCTACGGGTTCGAGGCCGAGGCGCAGCCACAAAAGCAGATCATCTGTTCACGGTCGTTTGGGCACCCAGTGCTAGGCTGGGATGAGCTGTCGATGGCGATACGCGATTTCGCTGCCACCGCTGCTGAGCGTCTGCGGCGCCAAGGGTTGAAGGCCGGGCAGGTGCAAGCGTTCATACAGACATCACCGTTCCGCACGAAGGATAAGCAGTACAGCGCCGCGGTAGTGGTGCCGCTCTCCGTTCCAACGCAGGACACTCTGCGCCTGGTAGAGGCAGCGCTCGCCGGCTTGGCCAAGATGTACAAACCCGGCTTCAAATACGCCAAGGCGGGCGTGATGCTGCTGGACTTGACCGCCCGGAACGTCGAGCAAGGAGACTTGTTCGCCGGGCCCGCGCCGCGCCGCGAACGCCTGATGGCCGCGCTCGATGCCGTGAACGATCGCTTCGGGCGCGGAACTGTGCGGGTCGGCAACGTAGAGGGTCACCAAGCCTGGCACATGAGCCAGAGTGCCAAGACACCCAACTATACAACCGAGTGGGAAGCGCTTCCGATCGCGCGGTGACGCGTCGCGAAAACCTCACAAGTCGAGCGCCTCCCGCAGGTAGCCTAATGTCTCGGCCTTCATCGAATCGCGCGACACCGTGTCCAAACCCGTCGCGATCATCTCGCCATAGACGTCGGCCAATTTGCTCGCCTCGCGACAAAGCGAAATGCCATCCGTGCACGGCCTCTTCTGCATCCAGTACGAAATCGCCGTGCGGATCTCGTGTACCTCCACAACGTCGGCCGCCACCCCGATAGGCACTGCGCTGCTCGTCAACATATCCACCTCAGAAAAGAGACTCCAGCGGAAAGAGTGACCGGCGATGCACGGTCACATTGACAGGCAGACCTTTGCGTCCGATCACTTCCACCACGTAGTGCCCGTTACGCGCCGTGGACACCACGCGCGCCGTATGCCCGTTACGGGACAGCGTGCTTTTACCTCTGTACTGGACAACCTCACCAACCGGTGGTGTCCACGCTTTGCGCTTCATCGTGTCACCCTCCCTGGTGCATTTACTCGAGCCCGTCGATGGACATCGAGATTAAAAAATGTTGGCGATTAGACCCTCGCCACCGGTTCAAACTTGCCCCTTCTCCTGGCCGATCCTGCTCAGCGCGACTGGCCGGGCCGGTTCTCGCGCGGCCGCAGCGCGGCCTGGACCAAATCAATCAGCACGGGACCACACAGCGCGCCGAGGATGCCACCAATCGCCAGCCCCATCACGAACACCGCGGCCCAGGTGCCATGCGTGCCGCCGGCGGTCAACCACGCTTCCGTCTGCTCACTGCGCAGATCTGCGACCCAGGCGAAGAGAATGTATCCAACCACCACCATGCTTACGAGACGAGCGCCGCGCGTGCGCCACAGATGACCCTTTGCCCTTTTCACCGTAGCCCCCTTTTTTCAAGCACCTGCGTTAGATACGCATCCGCGCGATCACGCCGGCTGGCCGCGCCTGAACGCCGCCAAGCGCGAGGCACAGCACTGTGAATCATTTTCGCGAACCACAGGCTCGCACCGAGATAGAAAACGAACACCCCCTGTTGCATGATTGACGTCGACGCGCCCGCCCATACCTGCTCGGGCAAAGCCGCCACAATCGTGCGCGACAACACCCCCAACGTCAACGCCATGAGCACAGGCGCAAGCATCAGCCCCGTGCCCACCACGCAGACAGTCTCCGCACCCGATCCTCTCCACGCTCCGGATTCTTTCATCATCGATTTGTCGCTCTCGTCAAAAAACTACTGCATCTCGCTTGCGCACGCGCTGCACAAGCCACGAATTGCGCCGCGGAATAGGGCGCGCGCACACCTTCTGCACCACGTTGTCCTCGCCAATCACCGTGAGTTTGTCTCGAGCCCGTGAGAACGCCGTGTACACGATCCCCCGGTGCATGAAACCCGGGTGGCCGTCCGTGCAGATGAAAATCACCTCGCGATACTCCGACCCCTGTGCCGCATGCACAGTCATCGCGTATGCGAGCTCGATCGCCTCGAGGCTACCGCCCGGAAAACGCACCACGCGGCCATCATCCAGCTGCAGCATGCAATGCGACACCGCGCGGCCCGTGCCATCGAGATGGCACTCGGTGAGCCAGCCCGTATCGCCGTTGACCACCTGTTCGTACCGTATTTGACCGTCGAGGCCTTCGCCCTGATCCAGACGCAGGTTCTCCCTGATCAGGATCCGGTCTCCGACCCGCAACCCACAACCGGGCACCTTGTGCCCGTGCGGGTTCAGTCTCTCGCGCAGGGCCTCGTTCATATAGGTCACGTTCCAGCCAGGCACCTGCGTGTCGCCACGGCGGGCGCCCATCAGCAACCCTACCGCCTCAATGCCACAGCGTTCGACCGCAACCAGATATGTGCCGATGACCTTGCCCATGCCAGCGACATCCGGTGCCGGCAGTCGATGCGAGAAACGCACATCAGCGCGTCCTCTGCAGTCGCATCGCCCCGTGCGCGCCTGACGCACGATTTCGAGAATGCCGCCGTCATTGCGGTGCGTCTCATGCAGCCGGTGATGATCGATCTGCAGCTGCAGCAGATCGACCAGCACCTGGCCTGGCCCGACCGACGCCAGCTGACCGGGATCGCCCAGCATCACAACATGCGTATCCGGCGCAAGCGCGTCGAAGAGGGCACGTGTCAGCGCAAGATCGTTCATCGATGACTCGTCGACGACGACAATGTCCGCCGGCAGCGGATTACCCTCGTGATGCACGAATCCGTCTGCCTGCACGCCCAGCGTCGAATGGACCGTTGCGCACAACAGACCCAATCGCGACACACGCCGACTGAGCACCTTCGCGGCCTTGCCCGTCGGCGCGCAGAAAACGATCCGCCGACGCCGCGCGAGCGCGAACACCACCAGCACGAGCAGCTCCATCAACGCCGTCTTCCCGCAGCCCGGACCGGCTGTCAGCGTGTGCACCATACTGTCCGATACCAGCAGCTCCATCAGCGCCTTTCTCTGGCCACTATCAAGGCTGAATTCACGGCCCACGCTCATGGCGCGCTCGGCCATTCGGATCTCATGCTCGACGCGCGTCACGTCGGCGCCGGCGATCGGATCTGCCGACACGCTCATCCGGTCGGCCAGATGCCCGGCCAGCGCAACCTCGCAGTTGTAAAGCCACCGAGGATAGTAGCGCCCTTCTTCGACCACGATCGGTTCACCGATCTCGATCGCTGCCTGCACGGCGAGATGCGGTTGCACAGCCGGATCGAGCTGGCCGATCCAGCGTGCGAGCTCGTCGCCTCGCAAGAAAATGTGACCGGATCGCTCGCATCCTTCCCGCAGCGCGTGCGTCGCGAGCGCGGCCAGGCGCAGCGGATGATCGGCGGGGAACGAGAGATAGCGACCAATCGCATCTGCCGTATTGAACCCATAGCCTGAAAGCGTACGGATCGGCTCGTAAGGATTGCCCGTCAGACGATTCCACGACGCGCTAACCGGATCCGCCGCTTCCTTGCACTGCTCGAGCAACCACGCCGCGAGCCGACGCAGCACCGCGTCGCGCACACCGACCGCGCCGAGCCGCGCGGAGAGCTCGCGGTAGACCACCGACTCTGGCCCATCGTCATCCACGACGGCTATCGCGCGACGCGTGACCGCGCTGAAGTCGACCGCGTAAGGGTTCATGATCAGTTGCTCGCGCAGCGCTGCCAAGCCACCCGGCTGCACGCGTGCCTGCTCGACCAGCTTTTCGGCGGTTCTCTCGCCACAGCCCTTGAAGTTGCGGCGGAGATAGCGGCGCAGCGCACCTTCATCGTCTGGAACCTCGAGCCGGACCGATCGCACCTCAAACTGCGGGCCGTACTTCGGATGCACCTTCGATCGGCCGGAGAAGCGATAGTCATTGCCCTCACGCAGACCGACCAGAGTCTCGCCCACGCAGTGCATCACCGAGCCGTCCGCTACACGCACACTCGCTCGCCCCCAGCGGCCGCTATAGACCGACAGGGTAGAGAGACGTCCAACGATTTCGTCCAACTCAGGGGACATACCTGCGTAGGCTCCAGAGGCAAATTTTCAGCGAATAATTCACAAATCGCACCGTGGTTAATAATACCGGCGTCTGGTTATTGGATTTATTTTTGCCGAGACATTTCCGTCGCCAGGTCTACCCCACAGGAAGACCTTTCTATTGGCTGACGAAATGGAGAAGCAAGATGAGTTCGACCACCACTCCCGCAGGACCGGACGGTACGGGGAGACAGGGGACGAATCTCGCCCTGTGGAACCGCGCCAGCAGTCATGCAGCAGCAACTGAAAGAGCAACGACGGAAATAGACGGTATCGAAGCGGCTATGCAGGACATGGCTCGACTGGCAACAGCCGAGTTTGGCCCAATCGGTATCGGCTGGGGTTACGAAATCGAGGAGGAACCTGTGCGCGAAGGTGCGCCTATCCTGGTATCAGGTCAGCCTGTTGGCCGCGAAATGCTGCACGCCGTGCGGTTGGCCTTCTGGTATGTCACGGCAGAGCATCCCGATCGGCGCGTGGAGTTCAACGCCCGCGGTCATGCGATGTTTGTTGCCGCTACCCCGGAAGGTCCGCTGACCGATCCCTGCGCACCCGCGCGCGCGGAACTGCAGGCGCTGTCTGCCTGCCTTCGTCGTTTGGGTTTCCAGTCCGGACTCTCGGATGGACGGGCAGGGCAGTCGGCACCGTCTTCTGCGTCAGCATTCCCGACACGGACCACAGCAGCTCCTGGTGCGACGTCTGCCCCCGGAAACCGACTCGATGATGTACCGGCTGAAGAGCGTGGCATCCTTGACTCAAAGCTCAAGGGAATCGCGCTCGTCAACGATCCGACGAAGATCCGCATGGCCATGGAGATGGTTTCGACCATCCTCAAACATCCGGCGGCCATCGCTGAATTTGAGGCGAAGGCAAAGCAACGCATTGAAGAGATCCAGCGCATCCAGGTGCGCCACGCTCACTTCTAACCCACAGCCCGTGTGACTCTGTCACGCGGGCTTTTTTTTGGAACCGCCATGCACTTCCGGCCCGTCCAGACGCGCACCAGACGCCAGGTCAAGGCAGCACCTTCGCATGAGGTCGAACCGTTCGACTTCCAACTGATCTACCGTCATGCCTTCGACATGGGACTAGGGGGGCCGGTCGACACAGCCAGCGCGGTTTCGATCGGCGCCGGCGCCGCGCTCACCTCGCCATTTTTCGCAGGCACGGTGCCGGCGATGATGCCATTCGCGACGTCGCTTGCCGGTTCGACACTTCTCGCACGCCGGCTGCTCGCACCTTGGCGGCGGCACTTCCACCTGAAGAGCTCGATCAACGTGCGCTCGTCGCCGGCACCGGTGTACGGCACGAGTGGCCTGATGGTCGGCTACGCCACCGATACCGGCGAGCCCATCATCATCGACGACGACAACCTGTTCCGCCATATCTGGATCGTCGGCCAGTCAGGCGTAGGGAAAACGGTCGCCGGCTCCCTGATGATGTTTCAGCAGATCCAACGAGGGGGAGGCGTGCTCTTCGTCGATGGCAAGCTCGACGAAGACAACATCCTGACGATTTACCAGTTCGCAAAATGGGCCGGCCGCGCGCACGAATTCTTTGTGCTCAACCCGGGCAATCCGTCACTCTCCAACACCTACAACCCGATCCTCGAAGGCGATCCGGACGAAATCGCCGCGCGCCTGCTGTCGCTGATCCCGTCCACCGAGTCCAGTGCCGGCGCCGACTACTACAAACAGTCGTCCAACCAAGCACTCGTCACAATCGTCAGCGCATGTCAGAAAACAGGTCTCGCGTACAACTTCTATGACCTCGCGGTGCTGCTCAATAATGCCCGCGCGCTCGAGGAGCTGCAGGCCACGCTCGTCAATCGCTTCCCACGCTCGGACGAAGCTCGCAATCTGCGCCTCTTCCTCGACAACTATCGGCACCCGTCCAACGATCCGAAGAACCCGCTGCGCGGCCAGATCGACGTGAAAAAGATGAAGGATGTGCTGGGTGGCATGGTTGGCCGCCTCTTTACGTTCGGCACCGGCACCTTCGGCCAAGTGATGAACACCTACAAGCCGGATCTACGGCTGTACGAAGCAATCAAAGGTAACAAGATTGTCTACGCCGCGCTGCCTACCATGGGCAAAGATGTCGCCGCATCGAACTTCGGCAAGATGCTGCTCGGCGATTTCCGCACGGCTGTTTCCTGGTTGCAGGCAAACAAGGCTGATCGTCCGAAGATCCCGTTCATGTGCTTCTTCGACGAAGCAGGTTCCTACGTTAACGAATCGTGGGCACGAATTTTTGAACAGGCACGTTCCGCCGGCATTTTCCTCTGTCCCGCAGTGCAAACAGAGTCGAACTTCAAAGCCATTAGCGAAGACTTTGCTGAGATGGTCACCGGCAACACCACGACCAAACTGTTCTTCCGCATCGGATCCGTTCCCACTTCGGAGTCAGCTGCCGACCTGATCGGCAAGCATATCGACGTGCGCCGCAGCATGACCGCGACCGACAGCGCCTCCAAATCACAAGACGCGTTACGCGCGGCACCAGGCGCGATGACTGGTGACTCCAGCGGCGAGAGCTACGCCGAGCGCGAAGAAGAGGTTCACCGCGTTACCCCCGAGCAACTGCGCTCTCTTGACAAGGGCGAAAGCGTGATGCTGTACGAGGGGAAAGACGTCTACAACCTGCGTATCCCATTCGTGAATCTCACATCGCAAATGAAGGAAAAGATCGGGCCGATCCGTATCAACAAGCCGCGTTACTACAAGCGCGAAGGCTTCAACTACAGCGATCCCGACAAACTGGATCGCTTCCTGTCCACCACCTATAACAGCGGAGAAAGCAATGGTGCATCCGCGGCCTGAGCACGACGACTACGAGGAGTACCACGATGCACATGGGGAAGATCTGGGCGATCACGGTCATCATTGGCATCTTGATGGTCCTGATACCTCCGATACGGCACGTCGTTTCGCATTTCTTGATCAACTTCGTCAGTCCCGCCGTCAGAGCGATTCTGAGGGGGATGATTCTCTGGATATGGGCAGCGTTGAAGGGGATATTTCGATACCACTTCATCTTGATCCGGAATTTGCTGACGCCGCGCCAGGCACTCTTCAAGACCCTGGACACAGCCGAAAACGACGAAAAGTAGCCGAGAGGCTCGACTACATCACGCCCGAAGACTTCGACGAAGGCTCCGAGCGTGACGCGTTCAAACTCGTCTACGGTTATGCCGTCATGCTCTTCGGCACAAACGCGACACCAGAATCGCGCGAGCAAGCCATTGAATTTTTCTTTTGCGAATCACCGGACGCCATCGGATTCCAGGACGCTGCGATGGCCATCTCGCCAACCATCCGAACCGACGTCGTTCTACTGCGCTTCCAGTACGAGTTCTGGCGCCGCTACGATGTCTTCGCCGAGCCGTTCCCGTTCATCAGTGCGTCGCCCGTACCGCCGCGCGTCGTTAACGCTGCACTGTACGCCGGCAAAGATATCGGCATGCTCGCAGCACGCAATATGTGGCTGCAGCCTGGCGTACACATCGGTCAACTGGTCGAAGACGTCAGCGTCGAGCTCGAACAGGAAAGTGAAGAAGGGCGGAACAAGATCCTGCAGGTCATCAACCGCATGACGGATGAGTACCTGTTCTCGCGCAAGGGCGACAGCATGTATGTGACGCTGCGTAATCCGGAGCTGCAGACACAGGACTGGGCAGACACACGCCGCGCCGACGCATCACGACACCAGATCTGGTGGAGCCGTCTGTTCTGATCGCACTACCTGATTAGGCCAGCCCTTCGAACGAAAATCACGCTCGCCGCTGGGCGCCTGCCGGGGCTGCTTTGCACCCCCGACAGCAGCCCAAAGCATGGAGCAGCTCCAAGAGCGTCAAGGTCAAGCCCTACGGGTCGCTACGCGAACCTTGACCCTCTTTCCGCCGCGTACCTCGTTCGGCTGAACTGTATCGGTATCGGGTGAACGCAACTACCGGTCTGACGCTCCCGCATCCGCAACAACCCACCAAAACCAAGCCTCCAAAGACCGCTCCCGCCGCATGATTTCCGAATGGTAACTCACTCGTGGCGGCCGCAGGGACAACAATCAGGGTCGATGCCCGTGAGTGAGCAACCGCCCGAGCTCTCGATCTCTTCCTGCATAGCATCCAGCTCTGCGGCCGTGGCGTAGTCATGTTCCTTTGCAACTTCGATCGCGAGATCGCGGTACGCAGGCTCGACCTGGTCGAGCGCGTCGTCAACCATCGCGGAGAAACGCTTCACGAACAGCTCGTAAGAAAGCCCGCACCCACGGTTTGATTCGCTCGCCATCGTGCTGATCCACTCGTCCAGCCCTTCGCGGGTACGCAGTTTCTGTAATTTCTGGAGCGCGGCCTCGAAAGCCGACGTCCACGCGCTGGCCAGCTGCGGCATGTCGGCGAGCAGATGCGGACACGCCAGGCCTTCGCGCACGGCGGCCTCACCGCAGCGTCGCGCGCGTTTCAGAGCCCACCCGAGATTCCATTCTGCACGCTGTACATCGCCGGCCACCACGCTCACCCTGTGGTGCGCCCAATACACCCGCGCGTCCAGCGCAATCGAATAGAGATCACTGGCCATTGCTTACTCCACCATCTCGTAGTTTTGCCGCTCGAGCAGGCGCGCATACTCGGCGCCGCTAACCGGACGACCATGGAAAAATCCCTGTTGCCGGTCATATCCGAGCGATCGCAAGAAATCCGACTGAGCCTGCGTTTCCACACCTTCGACCGTCGCGATCATGTCTAGCGAATGCGCCATCGACACCAACGCGCGCACGATCTGCGCCGAATCCCAGCTCTCCGGCAAATCCTGGACAAACGAGCGATCCACCTTCAGGTTTTGCAACGGGAACTGGCGTAGGTAAGAAAGAGAGGCATATCCGGTACCGTAGTCGTCCACTGCGATCGTGATGCCGGCGGCCGCAAGCTGGTTCAGCACCGCAATTTCGGTGCGGCTGCCTCGTAACAGTAATCGCTCGGTCAGCTCGAGCTCGAGCGCCGACGCTGCGAGATCCTCGCGATGCAAACATGACTCGATCACGTCGACCAGTTCACGACGGACCTGCACCGGCGAAAGATTCACTGACACGAAGAGATCAGGTGCGAGCGTTCGCCGCCAATGAGCGACCTGTACACAAGCCTGCTTGATCACCCAGTCGCCAATCGGAACGATCAGACCCGTGTCCTCTGCAACGGGAATGAACTCTACCGGGGATATAGTCCCGAGTCCGTTACTATTCCACCTCAACAATGCTTCCGCGCCGATGACATTACTGCTCGCTCCATCGACGATCGGCTGCCACACCAGAAACAATTCGCCCAAATCGACAGCACGCCGCAAAGCTCGCTCGAGCGCGATTCGACGCGCCATAGCCCGCATTGAACTGCCAAGGCGCAACAATTTAGGAATCCGAACGTTATTTAACATAATTAAAGTGATCGGTTTTTCGTTATCTATTTAGTTAAACTAGTCCTATGTCTGCTGAGTTCCACTCATCCTTATGGGTGTTTTCACGCTGCAGTGCCGACCCATGCGCCAGATCATCGTGGCTCACGTTGACTCCCGGAAAAGCTCACCATAAGGCGATACGTTGATTTCGAGTACGCAACCAACTCTGTCCCAACTACGTACACCACAAGACACGAAGCTGCCCACAACACGTGGCCGTCTGCAAAAAAAGTAATGAGCAGGTAGGTCACGTGTCGATTAATAGCGGATACCTCGTGAGGTTGAATCGTTGTGTCAACGACGATCGGCCTGCTTTCAACTTCTGGTAAATTATTGCTGCGCGGCGCAGTACAAATACAAAGGCCACCAATAATATCGTCGAGGTGCTTCATGGAAGTTCTTGATCGCGCGCCCGCCGTCTCGCCGGACGGACGCGATGTGGTTTTCATGCTGCCGATCCGCGGGCGCGAGGTCGAAGCCGCAGTTGCACGCGACGCACTCGAAGAACACTTCTGGCTGCCGCCTGACGCCGACGCGGCACGCACACTCAAGACATTCGAAAGCGGTCGCAACCGCATCGTCGCGGTCGCACAAAGAAAGTTACTTGCGCGGCCCGAAGAATCGCTGCGGCTGACCGTGAACGACTTCGTGACCCGGTAACCGACCATTGGCTGACGATGACCGTCGCGGCGCGATGCGTCTTTGATACAAAAAAGTACGATCGTTCAGTTGTTGCTAATTTCTTTTATGTAAAATTGAGCAATCCTAACTGATCACGGCGTCGGCATTACGTTGGTCCGCATACATCTGTTGCAACTTTGCTCCGACCAACACGCGCCATGGGTCTGCATAACGCCGTTCCCGCGTTTTGCACAATGTCTTTCCGTACTCAACGTCGCGACGATGGGCGATCACAGGCGCGGCCAAGCTTCCCGTCTAAAAATATGAGGCTCTGCTGCCCGGCGCGGACACGAACAGATCTATGCGAACCGGCGACCGCATGTCCAGCCGACCGATTTTGCCTCGGGAATTTCCTCGTTCAATAAGGTAGCCAATAGATAGCCGATGGCTACAAAGTAGCTACCAACGTCAACCGAATATTCACTCCGTTGCTGCCGCTGGCCAATATCCGCCGGCGTGATTCCGGTGGCGCCCTCTTTTCATCGCGCATTCCTGATAGCGATTATCAAGATTAACTGGGCGCGGGTGGTACACTCGCGCGCTACTTAAAAGCCGCTCGGCTGCCCTTTCACGGATGGTCGGCCTCTATCTTCCATGACGAACTCTGATATCGACATCGATGATGCACTGAAGCCCGAGGCGCTGACGACCGGCCGTTCAGTCTTTCTTGCGTTCCAGGGCGGAGGTGCGAGAGGAATCGCCCATGTCGGCGGCCTTTCGGCGGTGAACAACCTGAATTTGACTATCTCCGGTGTCGCCGGCACATCGGCCGGCGCAATCATGGCGGCACTCGTGGCGGCACACTACCGTGCCGACGCACTGTTCAATCCGGAAGCCAGGACGCACTTGCTGCAGTCGGTGGCCAACGGTCGCTACCAACGCGCAACCGCGCTGTTCGGCAAAGACTGGTCCGCGATCAGGACATTGCGTCGGGCAGCGGGGATTGGCAAGGCGATTGCCGGCTGGGTGAAGACCAGTGGACTGGACTTGATCTGGTCACAGGTATGGAGCCAGAGAAAAGGCAAAGCTGCAGTCGTCGCCGCGGGTTTGGTGCTGGCGCTCATGGTCGTATGGCACGTTCCGCGACCCGCTCTGGCCGTCCTGCTCGCACTGCTGGCAGGCCTTGGCTGGGTCGCTATACGGTATCTGAAGGGCCTGGCCTCTCTGCGCGAGGTCCGTGAACTGGTTGACGTGGCCATTGCGGAAGGCCTGAACATCAAAAGCCGCGAAATCACTTTCGAGCAGATGATGGAGCATGGAGGCCTCCCGCTTAAACTGGTTGCGACCAACGTGAGCGGCAAGTCGCTCGAACTCTTCTCGGTTGAAACGACGCCGACGGCGGTGGTGGCCGACGCCGTTGCCGCGTCCATCTGTCTTCCCATCGTCTTCCAGCCATGGACGTTCGCGTTTGCGCGTCGCGGGCAGGACGAAAAGGTCGAGCAGCAGTTCATCGACGGCGGGCTGGTGTCGAACCTGCCAGCGTGGACGTTTGATGAAGATCGCGCGCTGCAACCTGACACCGTCACGGTCGCGTTCGGACTGCAACCACCACGGTCGGCGGAAGATGCAAAACCAAACTGGTTCACCGCGGCGCTGCAGACCGTCGTCGCCGGACCGCCGGAGGTCCACTTCCGGGGCATCGATCGCATGGTTCACGTTCCGCTCGAGAGTGCCATCACGGTGCTTGACTTCGACGCCGACCTCGACACGCTCGGGAAGGACGTGGAAAAGGCAAGATCCGACGCCACGCTCCAAATCAAGCTTCACGTGACCGCCGTACCTGAGGCGGTCCGGCAGGTTCTGGCCGATTTGCAGGAGCAGCTGGGGGGAGCGTTGCGGGAGGTGTTCGGCTTGGAAGCGCCGGGCGTGGATGAGCCCCTGTTTCGCATTGCACTCGCGATCCAGAAGCCGACCGACCGCAAGTCGCTGGCGATTGCCTATGAGGTGGGGCATCCCGTGAGCCAGCGGGGTGTCCGGTTCGGGCTGGCTGCCTCAGACGTAGGGGCGGCATGGCAGGGGAACCCCAGGGTTTCTCGGGTGTCTGACGAGCAGGTCTACAAGGACGCCGTCTGGACTGGATATGTCCCTGTTTATGATAGGGAACCGCTTGAGAGCGACGACGGCAGCCTTACGCCGGCACCCGGCGAGGCGGCAGTAGTAGCGGTCTTCGACTCCGCCAGACCGTTACCTGCTAGGATATGGGATGATAGGGATGAATTTGAGGACTTCTGGCTGCAGCTCTCCGAGGCCGCGTCGGAGTTTCTCGCTCAGCCTGACGTTGGGCAGTATTTTCGAAGGAGTGCCGCATGGGTGTGACAATACAACCACCAGAACGCAAGACGAACGCGGTGCGGGCAGCAGAACCGCAGGTTGCCGCGCCTCGTGAGAACGAGCGTCCGAAGAAGCGCGCCGTGACAATCTTGCGTGAACGCCGCAAGTCGTTTCCAGACAGGTCAGTGACCAACCTGAAGGAAACGATTGACCGGCTGGAAGGCGAGCTTCGTGAACGCGAAGATGAAAAAAAACGGAACGCTGCAGCCAACCGGTGACAGGTTGAGCCGTTTCCAACAAAGGGACGCTGCGGCGTCCCTTTTCAATTGGAGCACACAACAATGGATACCTTTTACTGCCTGGGTTTTGCCTACTCCATCGTATGACTTCATATGCCGTCGTAGAGTATGCCGTGTTCGCCGCAGACAGGCAGCCGCAGGACGGTCATCGTCTCGTGGCCGGCGTACCCGTACTGGCACAAATCTGAGTTTGCAAAGGCATTATGGGCAGCGATCATGGCTCTTCATGCGCTGGACGATGACCAGACCAAGGTGCTCATTCTCAGCGCACATGGGCGCCGGCTGACGGGAACCATGCTCGAAGCGGCCGACTCGGCGATCGATCTTTCCGAGTTTGCACACATGTTTGGTGTACTGCCTGCGAACCTGGTCGTCTACGTCAGCGCCTGCTGGGGAGGTTATCCGGCAGCACTCGGCGTCATACAGTCAGGTATCAGGCACCCCTACGTGTTGGGGCCACTTGTCGATATCCATGAAGGCGACGCAGACTACATGGAGCGCGAGTTGCTCGATCTGCTGGACGCGGAACCGCCGTCGCGCCGAGGCCTGTACAAACTTGTTCGCTTCTACAACGACTGGCATGAGGTACGGCAGGACCACTACGGCTCCCGACGATGGCTGTTCGGCATGGCGGACACGTCACGTCATTTTTTTCCGCGCCGTGCTCCCGGCAACCAGCTTGGAACATCGGTTGCGGACGAGGAGGAAACCTTCGTCGTCCGTAGGCTGCTTTACGCGAACGGGTCTCGCGTTCCGGTTTCGTGCGAGGTGGAGGATGCGAGGGGCCGGTACTGGCAGGCCAGCATCGACCCCCTGCTGTCGTTGACGGCTGGTTCGCTTGCCGCGCTGGGCGACCTGCGCTTTATCGCGCTTTTTCAGATCGCCTCGACATTGCATCTTCCCGACAATGCCCACGCAATTACGCTGTCGGGACGACGAATCATCGAATTCGTGGAGGTTCGACTGGCGTGAGGCTCTACCTTATTTCGCGACCGGCAAACCCGTACCTGTTCCGCGGTCAGCGGATCAATTTTCCAATCACCGCCATTGCGCCGCTCCGCGCGCTCGACGGCGTCTCGATCATGATAGATTGGGTTGCACTCTAAGGGTTTGACCTTTCCAGTCGGGATTTCCCCGCGCCCCCTTCGGAAGTGCCGCTAAACGGGGGCGCACCGGCTCTGCCTGCGTCGCGCAACTCGCGAGCCGACGCAGCCTGTTGAGTGATGCCTCTTCCAAAGCAGTCGTTATCGAGCGTTCAAGCCGGGGAGACCCGAACCTGGGCGGCTGAAGAGCAGACGGACGGGAGCATTGATCGATTAAAGAACCCAACGGTTGTGCAGATCTCGTTGTGACAGAAGCAAAATCCGATTATCACTTGCCACAAAGGCCCCCACAAGGAGAGCGTCGCGTCCGGCGCGAGGTCGCTCACCGCACCGGCGACCCCGAGGCAACGGAATAGCGGCCATCTCTGGCTGAAAACAGTCGATCAGAGTTCGAATGCTGGCCGCTATCAAAGCGGCAGTTACGTGCCGTTATGTGTACTTTGGCCGTTGACCGCTCAACTTAGGGTGATAGATGCCGATAACAAGTACTCGACCTTTAGCAATCGATAGCAAATGAAAGATATCGCAGATGAGTACCGTTGGACGCGAGTCAAATCCTAGCTATCCGTCAATACGGAAATTGCGGGATGGGCGCTCGTTCAGGTGCTTTATCTTTGCATACCCTTGGTGATAATTTTTTTCTGTTATCTGGAGATCGGCGCGTCACTGCACGATGCGTTCCGTGGGCCCGACGCCATGTTCGTCGTTTTCATTGCTTTTTTTGAAGTACTCAGAGACTCATTGAAGAGCCTTCAACTCCAGAAAAAAGGGCATGACGATCAAAACACCATGTTGATCATCGCGGTGGTGTTGCTCGTTGCCTCCGTTATCACCTTATACACGTCCATAGCAGTAACCCAAGGAGCCCTGCCGCATATTGATCGTCAAGGTCTTGGGGACACGACTCAGTTCATGCTCTGGCTGTCACTGGGCTCAGCCTGGCTTTACAAATGTCGGCTCAAGGGTGTCGAACGCCGAGTGGAACGACAAACGAAATCCGCTCCCGTTACCCCGGCCGCGACATTAGATGGCCTTTGAAAGACCGCTCAATTGGCCGCTTTCCAACCCTCGTTTGTCAGGGTGACGGGGAGCGTTGCTTGCCCCTTACCTGCTATGTCATTTGCGAGGTCCGAGTATGCGGCCCTCAGTTGCTCGTTGACAGCCCATTTGGGGGCGTCGGTGATTTCATATGCGTAGTAGACGGTGGTGCCGGTCGCGCTTCCGATCGTCACCGGCGCGTCCCACTTCAGTATCTTGGTCAGCTTGATATTTCCGTAGCAAAAGCGGCCGGTCTGTTGATTCGGATATGGCTGAAACGGCTCACGCACCAAGATCTTTTTGCCCTCGTCGGTAAGGGAGAAAATCGCCTTTTTACGGAAATTGGTCGACGCATTTGGGCCCGCTTCTTTTACTGTCGCCAGCCCCGCGCTCACAAAACCGACGCCGGCGTCGTAGAACGCGTATGGGTTGCCGTGATCCGTTGGCTCCGCCGAGGCCGGCCACGACCCGGCGGGCAGGCAGCGCTGCGGGCTTGATGCCAGTTTTTGGTTTACCGCCGCGGTGAAGTTTTCTTCATTCGGAGCTGACTTGTCCGAACAAGCGGTAAGCGACGACACGGCCCCGACCACGACGGCAAGGGCGAGCACAAAGCGGATTTGCATAATTGGCGTTGGGTGAGTCATGAGAACCGGAATCTATCACAGAGCCTCATAATCGGCATCATTTAGAATAACGAAATAAATTCCGACGAATCGTTGTCGTTGTCATTCACAGCAACGTACGAGTTGCACCGGTGCAATACCGGGCGTCGATTCGACCCCATATTTCTTGAGGGCCCACGCTGGCGGCCAGGCTATACTGTGTTTTTATACAGTGTTTGAGACGGAGAGAGCCATGAATGCCGTCTTGCTGCCCGAAACGATTCATCCGGCGCTTTGGACCTATACCCGTGGAGTACATAGTTTGAGGGCGAAAAGCGTGAAAGCGTTCTGCGGTGGGGTCGCCAAGGACTCTCCGTTTCGATGTATGCATACATCGAAATACATCGTTTCGGTTA
>Ga0074197_1000980_pt1 | contig 28339 bp, 26 predicted proteins | sample EPASupsiteSAE305_FD_64526 | JGI IMG/M metagenome (GOLD analysis project Ga0074197, IMG submission 64526) | Bioremediated contaminated groundwater microbial communities from EPA Superfund site, New Mexico - SAE3-05 reassembly with SPADES | ecosystem: Environmental > Aquatic > Deep subsurface >...
GATCAGCTGAACAAGATCAAGGACGCCAAGGCCAAGCATGAAGACGCTGCCAAGAAGAAGGACTGGAACCAGGCCACCCTGTGGGCCGAGCAAGTCTGGCAGTACCAGGTGAAGGCAGCCGACCTCGGCCTGCGCGCCAAGACCTATCTGGAACAGAACGGCGCCAAGAAGGTGAAGTAATCCGCCGGATTTGATTCAGGTAATAGTTGTTGAACGCGGGGAGCATCACCATGCTCCCCGTTTTCTTATGAAAGGGAATACCCATGAAAAAACTGGTGCTTTTCACCGCCCTGGCCGCCGCTGTGGCCGCCCCCGCCTTTGCTGCCGACGGCGCCAAGCTGTTTGCCGAGAAGACCTGCAATGCCTGTCACGGTGCCGAGGGCAAGAAGCCCCTGATGCCCAACTACCCGAAGCTGGCCGGCCAGAATGCCGCCTACGCCGAGCAGCAGATGAAGGACATCAAGAGCGGCGCCCGCAACAACGGCCAGACCGCCGCCATGAAGGGCGTCATGCACCTGGTCAATGACGAAGAAATCAAGGCGCTGGCCGACTACCTGTCCAAGGTCAAGCCCTGATCCGAATCCCCGGAGGACGGCGGTGCGGCTAGCTTGCCGACCGGCGTCTTTTTTTCGGATTGACCCGCATCAAATACAGGCCCCGCCGGGCCCGACTAACATTAGTACATAGCAATTTTCTCTCTGTAAGGGGATTCAAATGAAAAAGCTGATCATCGCCGCCTCCCTTTCCCTCATCGCCCTGGGGGTGGCCCACGCCGGTCCGCCGGCTCCCCACCAAGGCGGTATCGAGTCGAAGGACTACAAGTGGAATGCCCAGGAGGGCGAGAAGATCGAAGCCCTGAAGCTCAAGGGCGACAAGAAGCGCGGCCAGGAAGCCTACGAGGTCTGCGGCGCCTGTCACCTGCCTTCCGGTGCCGGCCGTCCCGATGGCACCTTCCCCCAGCTTGCCGGCCAGCACACCACCGTGCTGATCAAGCAGATGGCCGACATCCGTGCCGGTCTGCGCGACAACCCCACCATGTATCCCTTCGCCGCCACCCTGACCGATCCCCAGGAACTGGCTGATGTGGCCTCCTACATTGAAGGTCTGTGCATCCCCACCGACCACGGCAAGTATGAGGGCGTCGACGCCTCCATGCAGATCGCCAAGGGCAAGGAGCTGTACGAGAAGGAATGTCTGGAGTGCCACGGCAAGAACGGCGAAGGCGTCAAGGACAAGTTCTACCCCGTGATCGCCGGCCAGCACTACAAGTACCTGCTGCGCCAGATGACCGAGATCCGCGACGGCCACCGCCGTAACGCCAACCCGGACATGGTGAAGATCATCAAGAAGTACAACAACGAACAGCTGGTGGCCATCTCCGCCTACCAGGCCAGCATGACCATGCCCGGCTCCATGTGTGCAGCCAAGCCTGGCAAGAAGAAGTAAGCTTGCAACACTCTGGGCCTCCCCGCAGGGAGGCCCCGGATGAGGGGGAGGCCCGATCCTCCCTCCATCCACCCCTCTCCCGGGGAGAGGGCCTCCGGCGGTTCAGGGAAGGCCGGTCAAAAATAACTAGCACTACCATCCTGCGGCCGTCGCCGGTAAGCGGGGCTGCTTTTCGAGAGACAGCAGAACATGGATACCCAAACCAAACAGACTCGCCTGGTCCAGGGACTGACCCTGATCGCCCTGGTGGCCATGGTGGCCGCCTATTTCGCCCCCATCTGGTGGGTCTCCCTGACGGCGCCGAACTACCCCAAGGACGCCTTTCCTGACGGCATCCGCATCCACTTCCATTTCGATGGCGTCTACAACGGCTGCAAGGCGGCCGGGGTCGGCACCCGCATGGCCAACGAAATCATCCAGCAGGACCTGGATGAAAACACCGAACGCTACAACCCCATCCTGGATGCCAAGAAGGATGTGAACAAGGGGGCCCAGGGCCTGGACTGCGTCCACGAGATGAACACCATCAACCACTACGTGGGCATGTTCCCCATCGCCACCGGTGCACCGGTGGAGAAGCCCCTGGCCAAGTTCTTCTTCGGCTTCTTCGCCGTCATGCTGGCCGGCTTCATGGTGACCAAGCGCAAGACCCGCATCCTGGTCCTGTCCGCCGGCTTTGCCGCCGTTGCCGCCTGGATGCTGGTGGACCAGTACGTGCTCGGCCATCTGGCCAGCCACGTCGAAGCCTACGTCCAGGAGGCCGGCACTTTCTTCAAGGAACCGGAGAAGATCAAGGCCTGGGGCGATAACGTCACCCTCATTAGCCACATCGTCATCGTCGGCCTGATCCTGGTCATGGGCATCGTCGTCGCCGGCGTTGCCAAGGTGCGCAATTTCAGCCTGCTGCTGGCCCTGGTGCCGGCCCTGCTGCCCCTCTTCTTCGTCGTCACCTACGCCGCCTGGCTGTGGTTCTTCGGCCACAACCTGCACCCCTGGGGCGCCTTCACGGTGAAGCCCTTCATGCCCACCGTCTTCGGCGAAGGCAAGGTGGCCCAGTTCTCCACCTACTCCTATCCCTACTGGGGTTACGGCCTGCTGGTGCTGATGTTCCTCAGCCTCATGCCGGCCCTGCTGATCCGGCGCAAGCAGGTGCGCGAGGGGGCTGCCGAGTGAGACGCCTGCTTGCAGTCGCCGCCTCGCCGTTGCTGGTGTGGGCGGCGGTAAGCGTTGCCGTGGGAGACCCGGATTACGCCCTGCGGGCCCTCGGCGCCGCCACCGATACGCCGGCAGCCGCATCCAGTGCGGATGACGGCATGGGCAAGCCTGCCGGCAGCGCCTGGGGCGCCTCCGGCGAGAAGGTGCCCCTGCCCACGGCGCCGGCGGTGGCCGGCATTCCCTGGTTCCAGGACCTGGTCAATCAGGCTCCCGAAGGTTCGGTGCTGAAGGTGCCGGCCGGCAGCTATTCCGGTCCGGTGGTGGTGAACAAGCCCCTGACCATCGAGGCCCAGGGCCAGGTCATCATCGACGGCGGCGGCAAGGGCACGGTGTTCGTCCTGGACACCAGCGGCGCCGTGCTGCGCGGCGTGCATCTGACCAATTCCGGCGGTTCCCACGACAGCGACGATGCCTGTCTCAATGTGCGCGGCGACCGCAACGTGGTCGACCAGGTACGCATCACCAACTGTCTTTTCGGCATCGACCTGAAGCAGTCGAACGACAACAAGCTGACCCGCAACTACATCCGCTCCAAGCCCTTCGACCTGGGCCTGCGGGGCGACGGCGTACGCCTCTGGTACAGCAAGAACAACCTGCTGGAAGGCAATGAAATCGAGGATTCCCGGGACATGGTGGCCTGGTATTCCGACCATAACGTCTTCCGCAACAACGTCAGCCGGCGCAGCCGCTATTCCATCCACTTCATGTTCGCCCACGAGAACACGGTGGAGGGCAACCGCTTCTACGACAACGCCGTCGGCGTGTATCTCATGTACACCAACGGCGCCTACATCCGCAACAACACCATCTCCCATGCCACCGGCGCCACCGGCATGGCCGTGGGCCTGAAGGAGGCCAGCAACACGGTCATCGAGGGCAACGAAATCCTCTACTGCTCCACCGGCATCGGCACCGACCTGTCGCCCTTCGAGCCCGGCTCCAAGACCGAGGTGCGCAAGAACCGCTTCGCCTTCAACGGCATTGCCGTCAGCTTCGTCTCCGACCGGGAGGGGAGCGTTTTCGAGAGCAATGTCTTCGAGGGCAACCTGGCCGACGTGGCCGTGGCCGGGGGCGGCGGTGCCGCCCATAACCGCTGGCACGGCAACTACTGGGACGGCTACCAGGGCTTCGACCGCAACAACGACGGCCTCGGCGACACGCCCTACGAGGATTACGCCTACGCCGACCGCCTGTGGATGGAAGTGCCCTTCGCCCTCTTTTTCAAGAGCGCCCCCATGATGGAATCACTGGATTTCCTCGAGCGCCTGGCTCCCTTTTCCGACCCCGTGCTAATGGTGCGGGACGAAGCCCCGGTGTTCAAGAATCCCCGGAGGAAAGCACCATGAGTGACAACAACCCGGAATCCGATACGCCTGCCGGCAATGCTGCCAAGCCCGCCGGCTCCGCCAAGCAGCGCACTGCCCGGCGTCGCTTCATCCGCAGTTCCCTCCTGACCGGCGGCATCGTCGGCCTAGCCCTGCTGGGCTATCTGCCCGTGGCCCGGGCCAGCCGCACCCGCCTGCGTCCCCCCGGCGCTTTGGATGAAAAGGACTTCCTTGCCTCCTGTATCAAGTGTGGCCAGTGCGTCCAGGTCTGCCCGGTGCAGGCCATCAAGCTGGGCGATCTCACGGACGGCTACGGCATCGGTGTACCCCACATCGACGCCCGGGAGCAGGCCTGCGACTTTTCCTGCGATGCCGGCCAGTGCATCCTGGCCTGTCCCACCGGCGCCCTCACCTACATCAAGCCCGACTTCCTGCCGGTGCGGCCCGGCGCCCACCTGGCCCGCCTGCCCATCCTCAAGGCCAAGGAAAAGGACCCGGAGCCCACCCTCAACTTGAAGGAACGCATGGGCCTGGCCCGCCTGGCCCAGCCCCAGATCTGTCTGGCGGCCCAGGGCAAGGGCTTCAAGGGGCAAGCCCGGGGCGCCGGCTTCAAGGGCACCATGCGCTACATGGATGTGGACCGCTGGAAACCTATTCCGGTGGCGGACCATCCCTACGAGCGGGAACTGTGCGACCTGTGCGTCACCGAATGCCCGATCAAGGACGCCATCCGCCTCAAGTTCGTGGACAACGGCGACGGCGTCAAACGGGCGGTGCCGGAGGTCCTGGAACAATGCGTCGGCTGCGGCGTCTGCGAAATGATCTGCCCCGTGGAAGCGGGCGGCATGGCCGCCATCGTGGTGGACGAACGCAAGACCTGGGAGGCCTGAAATGAAAAGCTTCAAGGAAAAGCTCCTGGTCATGCTCGGCCGGGAGCCGCAAAAGCCCGCCGCCTACAGTCCGGAGGCGGAACAGATCCACAAGCTGAAGCGCCTCAACAAGGCCGACTTCGAGGCCATGAAGCAGCACACCCGGGAGCACCAGCTGCTGCAGCACAAGTGGCGCAACCGCCGCTGGGCCGTGCTCATCGCCGTGAACCTGCTCTTCGTCGTCTCCTTCTGGCTGGACATTCAGATGCTGGAGGGGGCCCTCACCGCCTCCCGCTTCGTCGGCTTCCACCTGATCGACCTCAACTCCGCCCTGCAGGTGATGCTGGCCCACAAGCACATCATCGTGAACCTCCTGATCGGCACCGCCACCGTGTTCTTCCTCTGGGTGTTGCTGGGGGGGCGCACCTTCTGCTCCTGGGTCTGTCCCTACCACCTGATGGCGGAATGGTTCGAGGCCCTGCACCTGAAGCTGGTGGAGAAGAAGTGGGTCACCGACCACGAGTTCCACCGGGGCACCCGCACCGTGTTCTGGGTGTTGTTCTCCCTGCTGGCCATCGTCACCGGCTACACCGTGTTCGAGACCCTGTCGCCCACCGGCATCCTGTCCCGGGCCCTGATCTACGGCCCCAGCCTGGCCCTGGCCTGGGTCTTCCTGCTGCTCCTGTTCGAGGTTTTCTACTCGCGCCGGGCTTGGTGCCGATATGTTTGTCCCATCGGCCTGACCTACGGTATGGTGGGCACCGTGTCGCCCCTGCGCATCGTCTACCGCCTGGACAAGTGCTTCCATGAAGGCGATTGCCGCAAGGTCTGCCTGGTGCCCCACGTTCTCGACGTGGTCATCAAGGGCCGGGCCGAGGAGGCGGTGATGTCCATCGGCCCCGACTGCACCCGTTGCGGCCTGTGCGTGGACACCTGCCCCAGCGGCGCCCTGACCTACGGGGTCAAGGGCCTGGACAAACTGCTTTAGGAAAAATGGAGCCGAAGGAGATAAATATCAAAGCGCCGCAGCCCGGGCTTTGGCATCCTGCGGCCTTGGCCCTGTAACGCTTTGCGAGAAATCTCCTTTCCCATGATCCGTTTCGACAACGTCAGCAAGATTTTCAAGAAGGCCCAGGTGCTGGCCGGAGTCAGCCTGGACATCCAGCTGGGCGAGCGCATTGCCCTGATCGGCTCCAACGGTGCCGGCAAGACCACCCTGATCCGCTGCCTGCTGGGGGAATACACCTACGGCGGCGAGGTCAGCATCGACGGCAAGGCGCCCCGGACCCATCGGGCCGACGTGCTGGGCAAGGTAGGCTTCGTGCCCCAGCTGCCGCCGCCCCTGAAAATGCCCGTGGGCCAGCTGGTGACTTTCGCCGCTGCCGTGTGCAAGTCCGATCCCCGGCGCATCCACGCCATCGCCGACCGCCTCGGCCTGGATGTGGACGCCATCGCCGCCCGTCCCTTCAACCGCCTTTCCGGCGGCATGAAGCAGAAGCTGCTGATCGCCATCGCCCTGGGGCGCGACACCCAGGTGCTGGTGATGGACGAACCGGCCGCCAACCTGGACCCGGAAGCCCGCCACATCTTCTTCCAGCTCCTGGCCGAGCGCCAGGACAACTGCACCATGATCATTTCCAGCCACCGTCTCGACGAGGTGGCGGCCCTGGTGAACCGGGTGATCGAGATGGACATGGGCAAGGTGGTGCTGGACGACCGGGTGGCCGACGATTCCGGCATGGATACCCTGCTCGACTGCCATGTGGATCTGCGCCGGGCCGACCCGGCCATCGCCAAGGCCCTGGAAGGCTGGGGCTTCGCCGCCCGCAACGAGGGCCTCTCCTGGCACGGCCAGGTGGCCGGCCCGGACCGCCTGCGCTTCCTCGGCATGGTGTCGCGCTACGTCGGCCTGCTGACCCGCATCGACATGCAGGAGGTCACGGGAGTGACCCTGCAATGAAGCGCCGCACCTTCCTCTTCTCGGTGCCGGCCGGCGTTTTCGTCTCCCTCGCCGGCTGCGGCGGCCAGCCCAGCAGCGGCCCGGTGGAAATCAAGTGGGACCGGGACGGCTGCACCCGCTGCGGCATGGCCATCAGCGACAAGGCCTACGCGGCCCAGATCCGCGATCCCCACAGCAAGAAGGTCTACAAGTTCGACGATTTCGGCTGCGCCATTTTCTGGAGCGAGCACCAGCCCTGGTCGTCGGACCCGCGCATGGAATTCTGGATCGCCGATTCCCGCGACGGCCGCTGGCTCGACGCACGCAAGGCCTATTACGTGAGCGGCAAGCGCACTCCCATGGCCTACGGCTTCGGTGCCGTGGCCGACAAGGTGGAGGGCAGCATCGGCTTCGACGAAGCGAAGAAGCAGGTCCTCGCCAAAGGCAAATAAAAACACTCAGGGAATAGGACAGCAATGAAAACCCTCTGGCTCACCGCCAAACTCGACATCGTGGAATCCCTGCGGGCCCGCTGGTTCCTCATCTACAGCCTGGTCTTCGGCGGTATCGTGGCCCTGCTGTTCGCCTTCGGTCTGACCGAATCCCGGGTCCTGGGCTTCATCGGCCTGTCCCGCCTGCTGGTGACCTACATCCAGCTGGCCATGGCCATCCTGCCCATCTTCGTCCTCGTCACCACCGTGCGCTCCGTCGCCGGCGACCGGGAGGCGGGGGTCTTCGAATACCTGCTGTCCCTGCCCGTGGGCCTGGCGGCCTGGTTCTGGGGCAAGTTCCTGGGCCGCTACGTCACCATCTTCCTGCCGGTCTTCGTCGCCATGCTGGGCGCCGTGCTGTGGGCCCTCATCAAGGGCATCGAAGTGCCCTGGGGCATGTTCGTCTATTACACCGCCCTGCTGGCCGCCATGGCCTGGTGCTTCCTCGGCATCGGCATGCTCATCTCCACCCTGGCCCGCAGCACCGACGTGGCCCAGGGCACGGCCTTCATGGTCTGGCTGCTGATGCTGGTGTTCCTCGACCTGATCCTGCTCGGCGTCCTGATCCAGGGCCAGGTCAGCCCGGAAACGGTGATCGGCATCGCCCTGGCCAACCCCCTGCAGGTGTTCCGCACCGCGGCCCTGGCCCTCTTCGATCCCCAGTTGATCGTCCTCGGGCCCTCCGCGTACGTGATCCTGGATACCTTTGGCGTTCTCGGTTACAAGGTTTATGCTTTGGCCTATCCGGTCCTCCTGGGCAGCGCTGCGGCCCTGGCCGGCTTCCTGACTTTCCGCAAAACCGACCTGCCCTGATGCCCATGCTGCCCTTGCGTTCCTCCCTCGCCGCCCTGGCCTCCGCCCTGCTGTTTGCCGCTCCCCTGGCGGCTGTTGCCGAAGAGCAGGCCTCCGCGGCGCCGCTCTTCGCCGCCAGCTTTCCCGATACCGCCGGCGAGAAGGTGAATCTGGAGCGCTATCGGGGCAAGCCCCTGGTGGTGAATTTCTGGGCCCGCTGGTGTGGTCCCTGCCGCAAGGAAATTCCCGATCTGGTGAGCATCCAGAACAAGTACAAGGCCAAGGGCCTGACCATCGTCGGCGTGGCGGTGGAAGAGGGCAAGGAGGCGGTGAAGGAATTCGCCTCGGCCTACGAGGTGAATTACCCGGTGCTGGTTTCCGGCCTGCAGCCCGGGCTGGACCTGATGCGCCAGCTGGGCAACGAGAAGGCCGGTCTGCCCTACACGGTGATCCTGGACCGCCAGGGCCACATCGTCGCCCGCAAGCTGGGCGGCATGAAGCTGGAAGACCTGGACAAGGCCCTGGCGCCCCTGTTCTGAGCGGCGGGCCTCGCCCCGCTGTTTTTCCCCCGACTTTTCCTGGCCGCACCGGGTCCCCGGCGCGGTGCCTGTCGTCCGTTTGTCCGGCGTTTCCCTGATCCAGCCGCGGCGCCCTTCGTGGGACAATGGGCTTCGCCGGGCGAAAGGTCAGCGCGTGTCGGCCCGATCCCGGCGGATGTCGAGGGGAGGGGAGTGCGTGGCCGCCTGTTTGGCGCTAGTCTGCTAACACTCCCCGCAAGGACCGCAACATGCCCCACGACATCAGCCTCATCACCACCGTGGCCGCCGGCTTCGGCCTGGCCATGATCCTGGGCTTCATTGCTGCCCGCCTGAAGATTCCCCCCCTGGTCGGCTACCTCATTGCCGGCATCATCATGGGCCCGGCCACCCCGGGCTTCGTCGCCGACGTGGAGCTGGCCGGCCAGTTGGCCGAGATCGGCGTCATGCTGCTGATGTTCGGCGTCGGCCTGCACTTCTCCCTGGAAGACCTGATGAATGTGCGCCGCATCGCCGTTCCCGGCGCCGTGGTGCAGATCACCGTGGCCACCGCCCTGGGCACCGTGCTGGCCATGTACTGGGGCTGGTCCTTCGGCGGTGGCCTGGTCTTCGGCCTGGCCCTCTCCTGCGCCTCCACCGTGGTGCTGCTGCGGGCCCTGGAGACCCGGGGCATCCTGGATTCGGTGAATGGCCGCATCGCCGTCGGCTGGCTGGTGGTGGAGGACCTGGTGTGCGTCCTGGTGCTGGTGCTGATGCCGCCCCTGGCCGAGCTGCTGGGCGGCAGCGCTGCCGATGCCCACGGCGCCGGCGGCAGCCTGTGGGGCACCCTGGCGGTGACCCTGGCCAAGGTGGGAGCCTTCATCACCCTCATGCTGGTGGTGGGGCGGCGGGTCTTCCCGCGCATCCTGTGGGCCGTGGCCCGCACCGGCTCCCGGGAGCTGTTTACCCTCTGCGTCATTGCCGCCGCCGTCGGCGTGGCCTACGGCTCGGCCAAGCTCTTCGGCGTTTCCTTCGCCCTGGGCGCCTTCTTCGCCGGCATGATGATGCGCGAATCCGATTTCGCCCATCGGGCGGCGGAGGAATCCCTGCCCCTGCGGGACGCCTTCTCGGTGTTGTTCTTCGTCTCCGTCGGCATGCTCTTCGATCCCCAGGTGCTGCTGCAGGAACCGGGCAAGGTGCTGGCGGTGGCCGCCGTCGTCATCGTCGGCAAGACGGTGGCCGCCATCCTGCTGGTGCTGGCCTTCCGCTATCCCCTCAACACCGCCCTCACGGTCGGTGCCAGCCTGGCCCAGATCGGCGAGTTCTCCTTCATCCTGGCCGGCCTGGGCGTTGCCCTGGACCTGCTGCCCAAGGCCGGGCAGAGCCTGATCCTGGCCGGGGCCCTGATTTCCATCGCCTTCAACTCCGTCGTTTTTGCCGCCATCGGCCCGGCCCGCAAATGGGCCTTGGCCCATTCCGCCCTGGCGCGGCGCCTGGAGATGCGGGAAGACCCGACGGCCGCCCTGCCGACCACGGTGGAAGAGCATTTCCTCTCCGGCCAGGTGGTGCTGGTGGGCTACGGCCGGGTCGGCCGGCGCATCGCCGAGGCCCTGGATGCCCAGAAGATTCCCTATGTGGTGGCCGAGCAGCACCGCCAGGTGGTGGAGAAGCTGCGGGAGCGGGGAGTGCCTGCCGTCTCCGGCGATGCCTCGGACCCGGCGGTGCTGATCCAGGCCCATATCGCCCGGGCCGGCATGCTGGTCATCGCCACGCCCGACACCCTGGACGTGCGCAAGATCGTGGACATGGCCCGCACCCTAAATCCGGCCATCGAAGTGGTGCTGCGCACCCACTCCGAGGAGGAGGCCGGCCTGCTGCGCCAGGAGAGCCTGGGCACGGTCTTCATGGGCGAGGACGAACTGGCCAAGGGCATGGCCCGCCACGTGCTGGCGCGGATGGGCAAGGGCGCCTGAGGGGCGGCCGGCGACGGCCCCGAGTCGATAGGTTGGCCGGCCGGGAATTCCCGGCCTTTGCTTCGGCCCCGGGCGGCGGTATGCTCCCGGGCAAATTTCTTCCCCTATCCCCAGGAGCTTCCATGAACATCGCCCAGGTCGCCGAACGGCGCTACACCACCAAGGCCTTCGATCCCAGCCGCAAGATTGCCGCCGACGATCTGGCGGCCCTGCGCACCCTGCTGCGCAATGCCCCGTCCTCCGTCAATTCCCAGCCCTGGCATTTCGTCATCGCCGGCAGCGACGCTGCCAAGGGCCGCATCGCCGCCACCCTCAGCGCCGATTTCCCCTACAACGAGCCCAAGGTGCGCAATGCTTCCCAGGTGGTGGTGCTGTGCGCCCGGGAGAGCCTGGATGAAGGCCATCTGGCGGCCATCCTGGCGCAGGAGGAGGCCGACGGCCGCTTTGCCAACGCCGAGGCCAAGGCCGCCCAGGCCAAGGGCCGGGCCTTCTACGTGGGCCTGCACCAGCAGCAGCTGCAGGACGAGGCCGCCTGGATGGACCGCCAGGTCTATCTGGCCCTGGGGACCCTGCTGCTGGGGGCCGGCGCCCTGGGCATCGATGCCTGCCCCATCGAGGGTTTCAGCCCCGAGGCCGTGGACGAGGCCCTGGGCCTCAAGGCCAAGGGGCTGCGCAGCCGGGTCATGGTGGCCCTGGGCTACCGCAGCGAGGACGACTTCAATGCCCGCCTGCCCAAGTCCCGCCTGCCCGAGAGCGCCGTCATCAGCGAGATCTGACGCGCTTCTCCAGCCGGTTCCGGCTGGCAGGCAGAAAGAAAAAGCCCCGCATGGCGGGGCTTTTTTTGTGGCCGCAGCGGCGGCTTACATGCGGGCGATCATGGCCTCGCCGAACTCGGAGCAGGACACTTCCGTCGCCCCTTCCATGAGCCGGGCGAAGTCGTAGGTCACCACCTTGTCGCCGATGGCCGCTTCCATGGACTTGATGATGAGGTCCGCCGCCTCCTTCCAGCCCAGATGGCGCAGCATCATCTCGGCGGAGAGGATCAGGGAACCGGGGTTCACCTTGTCCTTGCCGGCATACTTGGGCGCCGTGCCGTGGGTGGCCTCGAAACAGGCGTACTGGTCGGAGATGTTGGCGCCGGGAGCGATGCCGATGCCGCCCACCTGGGCCGCCAGGGCATCGGAGATGTAGTCGCCGTTGAGGTTGGTGGTGGCGATCACGTCGTACTCGGCCGGGCGCAGCAGGATCTGTTGCAGGAAGGCGTCGGCGATGGCGTCCTTGATGACGATGCCGTTGGGTAGTTTCTGCCACGGACCGCCGTCGATGTCGACGCCGCCGAACTCGCGCTTGGCCAGGGCATAGGCCGTGTCGCGGAAGTTGCCTTCCGTGAACTTCATGATGTTGCCCTTGTGCACGATGGTCACCGACTTGCGGCCGTTGTCGATGGCGTACTTGATGGCGGCGCGCACCAGGCGCTCGGTGCCTTCGACGGAGATGGGTTTGATGCCGATGCCGGAGGATTCGGGGAAGCGGATCTTCTTCACCCCCATCTCCTCCTGCAGGAACTTGATCACCTTCTTGCAGGCCTCGGAGCCGTGGGCCCACTCGATGCCGGCGTAGATGTCCTCCGTGTTCTCGCGGAAGATCACCATGTTGCACAGCTCGGGCTGCTTCAGGGGGGAGGGCACGCCCTTGAAGTACTGCACCGGGCGCACGCACTGGTAGAGGTCCAGCTCCTGGCGCAGGGCCACGTTGAGGGAGCGGATACCGCCGCCCACCGGGGTGGTCATGGGGCCCTTGATGGAGACCGAGTATTCCTTGAGGGCGTCGAAGGTTTCCTTGGGCAGCCACTCGTCGGCGCCGTAGATCCGGGTGGATTTCTCGCCGGCGTAAACTTCCATCCAGTGGATTTTCTTCTGGCCGCCGTAGGCCTTTTGCACGGCTGCATCCACCACCTTGATCATCACCGGGGTGATGTCCACGCCGATGCCGTCACCTTCGATGAAGGGGATGATGGGGTTATTGGGAATGGGCTGGCCCGGGATGATCTTCTGCCCGCCCTGAGGGACTTTGATGTGTGAACTCATTTCCTTGGCTCCATGAGAGATGAGAGTTGTTATGTGAGCGCAGGGTTTTGCGTTGAAACCCCGTCGTGATCATGCCGGGCGAGGGCCGTGGGCCAGGAGAAACTCAGGCCGGCACCGGGGCATTATGTATGAAAAACGGGGAGGGGGGACAGACGCCCATCCAGGGGCGGGACGGCGGGCTGGCAACGGCGGCAATCGGGTGTTGTCCACCGGGAAGCTGGCGGGGAGAGGAGCAGAGAAGGGGGCGGAAGAGGGGCGGAAGAGGGGCGGAAGAGGGGCGGAACGGGAGGGAGTATCCGGCAGGTGGCAAGGCCGGTGCCGACACAAGAAAAACGGCCCGGCCAAACCCCCGGGACGGGGGCTGGACCGGGCCGTGGGCCGGGCGGGTGCCGATCAGGCGGCGCTGGCGGCCTGCAGCAGGCTGTTGAGGGTGGCGCTGGGGCGCATCACGGCGGTCACCTTGGCCTGGTCGGCCAGGTAGTAGCCGCCAATATCCACGGGCTTGCCCTGGACCGCCTTCAGTTCGTCCACGATCTTCTGCTCGTTTTCGGCCAGGGACTTGGCCAGGGAAGCGAACTTGGTGGCCAGGTCCTTGTCCTCGGACTGGGCGGCCAGGGCCTGGGCCCAGTACAGGGCCAGGTAGAACTGGCTGCCCCGGTTGTCCAGCTCGCCGGTACGGCGGGAGGGGGACTTGTTCTCGTCCAGCAGCTTGCCGGTGGCCTCATCCAGGGTCTTGGCCAGCAGCTTGGCCTTGGCGTTGCCGGTCTTGATGCCCAGCTCTTCCAGGGACACGGCCAGGGCCAGGAACTCGCCCAGGGAATCCCAGCGCAGGTGGTTTTCTTCCACCAGCTGCTGCACGTGCTTGGGCGCGGAGCCGCCGGCACCGGTTTCGTACATGCCGCCACCAGCCATCAGGGGAACGATGGAGAGCATCTTGGCGGAGGTGCCCAGTTCCATGATGGGGAACAGGTCGGTCAGGTAGTCGCGCAGGATGTTGCCGGTGACGGAGATGGTGTCCAGGCCGCGGGCGACCCGTTCCAGGGTGAAGCGCATGGCGCGCACCTGGGACATGATGTGGATTTCCAGGCCGCTGGTGTCGTGATCCTTGAGGTACTTCTCCACCTTCTTGATCAGCTCGGCCTCGTGGGGACGGTAGGGGTCCAGCCAGAAGACGGCGGGCATGCCGGAGTTGCGGGCGCGGGTGACGGCCAGCTTGACCCAGTCGCGGATCGGCTCGTCCTTCACCTGGCACATGCGCCAGATGTCGCCTTCTTCCACGTTCTGGGACAGCAGCACTTCGCCGGTGGCCAGGTCCACAATGTTGGCGATGCCGGCTTCGGCGATTTCGAAGGTCTTGTCGTGGGAGCCGTATTCCTCGGCCTTCTGGGCCATCAGGCCGACGTTGGGCACGGTGCCCATGGTCTTGGGATCGAAGTTGCCGTGCCACTTACAGAAGTTGATCATCTCCTGGTAGATGCGGGCGAAGGTGGATTCGGGCATCACTGCCTTGCAGTCGTAAGGCTTGCCGTCGGCACCCCACATCTTGCCGCCGCCGCGGATCATGGCGGGCATGGAAGCGTCCACGATGATGTCGTTGGGGGAGTGGAAGTTGGTGATGCCCTTGGCGGAGTCCACCATGGCCAGACGGGGACGGTGCTCCTGGCAGGCGTGCAGGTCGCGGATGATCTCGTCGCGCTTGGATTCGGGCAGGGTGTCGATCTTCTCGTAGAGGGTGGCCATGCCGTTGTTGACGTTGATGCCCAGCTCGTCGAACAGCTTGCCATGCTTCTCGAAGGCTTCCTTGTAGTAGATCTTGACGCAGTGGCCGAAGACGATGGGGTGGGACACCTTCATCATGGTGGCCTTCACGTGCAGGGAGAAGAGGATGCCGGCCTGGCGGCAGTCTTCCAGTTCCTTCTCGTAGAAGTCGCACAGGGCCTTCTTGCTCATGAACATGGAGTCGATGATCTCGCCGTCCTTGAGGGCCACCTTGGGCTTCAGCACGATGGTCTTGCCGCTCTTGGTGACCAGTTCCATCTTCACGTCCCGGGCCTTGTCCAGGGTCAGGGACTTTTCGCCGTGGTAGAAGTCGCCGTGGTCCATGTGGGCCACGTGGGTCTGGGACCAGGGCTTCCATTCACCCATGGAGTGGGGGTGCTTCTTGGCGTAGTTCTTGACGGCGGCGGGGGCGCGGCGGTCGGAGTTGCCTTCGCGCAGCACCGGATTCACGGCGGAGCCCAGGCACTTGCCGTAGCGGGTCTTGAGGGCCTTTTCCTCGTCCGTGGTGGGGTTTTCCGGGTAGTCGGGGATGGCATAGCCCTTGGCCTGCAGTTCCTTGACGCAAGCCACCAGCTGGGCCACGGAGGCGCTGATGTTGGGCAGCTTGATGATGTTGGTGTCGGGGTCCTGGGTCAGGCGGCCCAGTTCGGCCAGGTTGTCCGGAACCTTCTGGTCGTCGCGCAGGTAGTCGGAGAATTCGGCCAGGACACGGGCGGCCACGGAAATGTCGCTTTCGGCGATTTCAACGCCGGCCGGACCGGTGAAGGTGCGGATGATCGGCAGAAAAGCACAGGTCGCCAGCAGGGGCGCCTCATCAGTGAGCGTGTAAATGATCTTCGACTTACCAGCAGACATGCTAATCCCTCACATAGTTCGTAGTTAAAGGTGCGGACAACTCTTATATATATTATATCACCCGGTGCAATCTTATTGCGTACCGTGCAATGAATGCCGTGGGGATGGATGCCCGCCTTTCCCTCCCCAGGGCCCCTCATGGAGCCTGTTCGGGCCCCATTTCCGCGGGAGGCGGGGCTGGCCGGTGCTAAGATTTCCGCTTTCTTCCGCGTCCCGCCCGTGCCGATGGACATTTCGACCGCCGCCACCGCCAACCGCATCGCCATCGCCCTTATCGACGGCTTCAACAAGCATTACCGGCTGTTCCGCCAGACCAGCCGGGAGGCCAAGTTCCGTTTCGAGTCCGGCGACTGGCTGGCGGTGCACAAGGCGGTGAAGGATCGCATCCGTTTCTACGACGACCGGGTTGAGGAGTGCGTCGAGCGCCTGCGCGACGAATTCCGGGCCGAGGCCCTGGACGACGCCACCTGGCAGCAGGTGAAGCTGCTCTACATTGGCCTGCTGCTCAATCACAAGCAGCCGGAGCTGGCGGAGACCTTCTTCAACTCCGTGTGCTGCAAGATCCTGCACCGCACCTATTTCCACAACGACTTCATCTTCGTGCGGCCGGCCATCTCCACGGAGAACATCGAATCCAACCCGCCCACCTACTCCAGCTACTACCCGGGGGAGGGCGGCCTCGCGGAAACGATGCGCCAGATCATCCTGGACTTCGACTGGCAGCGGGATTTCGAGGACCTGGAGCGGGACGTGGACTACCTCTACCGCACCATCCGGACCCATCTCGGAGGCGAACTGCCGGCCCGGGAGGCCAACTGCCAGATCCAGGTGCTGTACTCCGCCTTCTACCGCAACAAGGGCGCCTACATCATCGGCAAGGCCATCAACGGCAACCAGGAATACCCCTTCGCCATCCCCGTGCTGCACACCCCGGGCGGCAAGCTCTATCTGGATACCATCCTGCTCGACGCCTGGCGCATCTCCATCCTCTTTTCCCTGTCCCGGGCCTATTTCATGGTGGATATGGAAGTGCCCTCCGGCTACGTCCAGTTCCTGCGCTCCATCATGCCCGGCAAGCCCCGCTCCGAGCTGTACACCATGCTGGGGCTGGGCAAGCAGGGCAAGACCATGTTCTTCCGCGACCTCATCTACCACCTGCGCCATTCGGAGGACAAATTCATCGTCGCCCCCGGCATCCGGGGCCTGGTGATGCTGGTGTTCACCCTGCCGTCCTTCCCCTACGTCTTCAAGATCATCAAGGACGTCTTCGGCAGCTCCAAGGAAGTGGACCACGCCACGGTCAAATACAAGTACCAGCTGGTGAAGCAGGTGGACCGGGTGGGGCGCATGGCCGACACCCTGGAGTTCTCCTACGCGGCCCTGCCCCGTTCCCGCTTCGATCCGGCCCTGCTGGAGGAACTGCGGCAGCAGGTGCCCTCCCTCCTGGAGGAGGACGGGGAAGACCTGATCATCAAGCACCTCTACATCGAGCGGCGCATGACGCCCCTCAACATCTATCTGGACAACGCCCCGGAAGAGAAGGTGGAAGCGGCGGTGAAGGACTACGGCAACGCCATCCGGGAACTGGCCATCGCCAACATCTTCCCCGGCGACATGCTGTGGAAGAACTTCGGCGTCACCCGCTACAACCGCATCGTCTTCTACGACTACGACGAAATCGAACACATGACCGACATGAATTTCCGGGCCATCCCGGAGGCCCCCTATCCGGAACTGGAAATGTCCGGCGAGCCCTGGTATTCCGTGGCCCGCAACGACGTCTTCCCGGAAGAGTTCGCCACCTTCCTGCTCGGCTCCCGGCCGGTGCGCCAGGCCTTCCTCAAGCACCACCGGGACCTGCTGCAGCCCGAATTCTGGCAGGCGGCCCAGGAGCAGATCCGCCAGGGGCGGGTGGAGGACTTCTTCCCCTATCCGGAAGAGCTGCGCTTTAGCCGCCTCTACGCCGCCGGCGGGGAAAACGCCTGAGATGGCCCGCATCCTCCTTTTCAACAAGCCCTACGGCGTCCTCTCCCAATTCACCCCCGAGGGCCGCTGGCAGGGCCTCAAGGACTACCTGGAGATACCCGGCGTCTATCCCGCCGGCCGCCTCGATGTGGACAGCGAAGGCCTGCTCCTGCTCACCGACGACGGCGTCCTGCAGGCCCGCATCGCCGATCCCCGCTACAAGCTGGAAAAGACCTACTGGGTGCAGGTGGAGGGCGTGCCGACGGAAGCCGCGCTGCAAGCCCTTCGCCAGGGGGTTGCCCTGAAGGATGGCGTCACCCGGCCGGCCCAGGCCAGGCTCATGGAAGAACCGCATGGATTGTGGCTACGGGAGCCGCCCATCCGCTACCGGGCTGCCATCCCCACCAGCTGGATCGAACTGAAAATCCGTGAGGGCAAGAACCGCCAGGTCAGGCGGATGACAGCCAGCGTGGGCTACCCTACGCTCCGGCTCATCCGGGCCGCCATCGGCCGGGCTTCCGTGGAAGGCCTGGCCCCGGGAGAGTGGCGTCTGCTGCAGGGCGGTTTTGCCGACCTGGCGCCGGACGGCGCTCCCGGCCGAACCCCATCCCCTGACGGAGTTGCAAATGAAAAAAGCCCTACTGCTCGCCCTGACCATGGCCTTCGCCTTCGGCACCGGCGTCGCTGAAGCCGCCACCCACGGCCACCATGCCAAGAAGGCGAGCCATGCCAAGCACGTCAAGCCTGCCAAGGCCGCCAAGCACCACGCCAAGCGCCACCACTAAGCCGCCGCGGCCGGTCCGGCAGGCTTGCGGCCTGCCCGGCCCGGCGCTGCGCAAAATAGGGCAGCCGCTGCCGGCTGGCCTATAATTCCGCCCCATGCATACCACCACCCTTTCCCGCTCCCTGGGCGCCGCCCTGGCCCTGGCAGCTGCTGCCTGGTGCGGCAGCGCCCTGGCCGAGACGGGCCGCCTGGAACTGACCGCCGGCTTCCACCGCATCGAGGCCGAAGTGGCCTACACCGATCCGGACCGCCAGCAGGGCCTGATGAACCGCCGCAGCATGGCGGCCAACCAGGGCATGCTGTTCGTCTTCCCCTTCCCGGCCCGCCACTGCATGTGGATGAAGAACACCCTGCTGCCCCTTTCCGTCGCCTTCCTCGATGAACAGGGCCGCATCATCAACATCCGCGACATGCAGCCCCAGACCGAGAACAGCCACTGCGCCGACAAGGACGCCCGCTTCGCCCTGGAGATGAACCAGGGCTGGTTCGCCCAGCGGGGCCTCAAGGCCGGCCTGACCCTGGGCGGCATCGAGCGCGCTCCCGCGCCGCGATGATCCCGGCCCGCGCCGCCTGGCGCCCGGCCCTGCTGCAACGCGGCCGGGCCCCGGCCCCGGCCCTGCGTCCCTGGCTGGAGGAACGGGGTTCCCTCACCGCCCGCATCCGCGCCCGCTGCGACCGTTTCCGCGTGCAATGCCTGCGCCAGTGCCTGGCCCCCATCGGCAGCGAAGAGGCGGCCTGCCTCGGCCTGCCTGCCGGCACCCGGGTCTGGATGCGGGAAGTGCTGCTGCTGGCGGACGAGGTGCCGGTGGTCTTCGCCCACACCGTCATGCCCCTGGCGCCGCGGCATCCCTTCGATCAGCGTTTTTTCGCCCTGGGCCAGCGTTCCCTGGGCAGCCTGCTCTTCTCCGACCCGCGCATCGCCCGGGGCCGCCTCGAATTCCGCGCCCTGGACCGGCGCCACCACCTCTACCGCAGCGCCGAGGCCGCCCTCGGCCCCCAGCCCGGCTGGCTGTGGGCCCGCCGCTCCCGCTTCGGCCACGGCGCCAAGGGGCTCCTGGTGAACGAGGTCTTCCTCCCCGCCGTGCTCTCCCTCTGAACATTCTTTTACACGGCCCGGTCAGACCCGGGTCAGGGCCCGGCGCAAGAATGGGCCATGGATTCCTGCCGCCGCCTCCTTCTGCGGACCCTCTCCCTGCTGCCGCTGGCCCCCGGCCTGGTCCTCGCCGGCGCCAATGCCCCCGCCCGCATCGACGAAGATGAGATCCAGGTGCGCCGCCAGGGCGAGACGTGGACGGTGGAGGCGCAGTTCGTCGTGCCGGTGCCGCCGTCCGTCGCCTGGGAAGTGCTGACGGACTTCGACAACATGACCGCCATCCTCACCAATCTCAGCAGCAGCCGGGTGCTTTCCCGCCAGGGCCAGGTGCTGCAGGTGGAGCAGAAGGGGAGGGCCCGCTTCGGCATTTTCTCCTTCGCCTTCGAGTCCCTGCGGGAGATCACCTTGACGCCCCGGCGGCGCATCCAGGCCCGCGGCCTGGCCGGCAATACCAGGCAATTCGAGAGCGATATGGTGCTGGCGCCCCTGGACGGCGGCACCCGTTTTTCCTACCGGGTGGCGATGGTTCCCGACTTCTGGCTGCCCTCCCTGCTGGGGCCGTCCCTGCTGCAGCACGAGCTGGCCGAGCAGTTCAACGCCATGGCGGTGGAGATGGAAAAGCGGTTTGCCGTACGTTGATGGCAGGGGCTTGACGGGCGCCTGCCGGCGGTAGCCTAATGATCCTCCGGCCCGCCCCCAAGAAGCGCACAGATGTTTCATCAGGGAAGCGCCGGGACAGAGACCGCTCAATCTAGCCCGGAGGCTGTGCCCGCCAGCCTCCCGGGAGTTTCAGGGGGATAAGAAATGGACAGCCAAGCTGAAATCCGCCAGCAGGATGGCGAGTGTTCCCTGGCCCTGGAGGGCCGCCTGGATTACTCCAACACCGTCAACTTCCACAGCCGCTGCAACAGCCTGATCGCCATGCCGGAAGCCAGCCGGGTCATCCTCGACTGCGGCAAGCTGACCTACATCGACAGTTCGGGCATCGGCGCCCTCATGGTCATCAACGACCGCGTCACCCAGGAAGGCAAGTCCCTGGAGCTGCATAACTGCAGCAGCGACGTCAAGAAAGTCCTCAAGCTGGTCAATCTGCACAAGGTGCTCAAACTGGTCTGACGCCGCCATGGCGGGCCCCGGCCCGCCGGCGACCGTTCCGATCCGGAGTGGCTGGAGGGCTTCCGTGTCCCATGCGTCCGACCAGGGCAGCCCCGGGCTGCCCGCCGGCAGCGGGTGTCCGTGGCGGACGCCCCGGCGCCCCATCGTCCTCATCGTGGACGACGCCCGGGAAAACGTCGAAGTGCTGGCCGACTGCCTGCAGTTCGAATACGACCTGCGCTTCGCCTACAACGGTCCGGAAGCCCTGGCCTGCGCGGTGGACGAGCCGCCGCCGGACCTGATCCTGCTCGACGTCATGATGCCGGGCATGGACGGCTACGAGGTGCTGGACCGGCTCAAGTCCGATCCGGCCACCGCCGCCATTCCCGTGGTCTTCGTCACCGCCATGACCGCCATCCGCGACGAGGTCCGGGGCCTGGCCCTGGGGGCCGTGGATTTCATCGGCCGCCCGGTCAGTCCCTCCATCGTGCGCGCCCGCATCCGCAGCCATGTGGCCCTGGCCGAGGCACGGCGCCAGCTGGCGGAGCAGAACCAGTGGCTGATGCACGAGCGCTGCCTGGCCGAGGACATCCTCACCCGGTTGCGGGAGACCGAGACCTTCGATCCCCACAAGCTGCGCTACGTCCTTTCCTCGGTGGACCGCAGCAACGGCGACATGCTGCTCTCCGCCATGACCCCGGACCGGCGCCAGTGGGTGCTGGTGGGCGACATCTCCGGCCACGGCCCCGCCTCCGCCGTGGTCGCGCCCCTGCTGGGCCACGTCTTCTATTCCCAGGCGGCGGAGAACGGCGATGCCGAGGCCCTGCTGATCGAACTCAACCGGGTCATGTTCCAGCGCCTGCCGCTGCAGATGTTCATGGCCTTCGCCCTGGTGGAGGTGAATGCCGCCCGGGACCGGCTGCGGGTGTGGAACGGCGGCATGCCCGGCTGCTTCAACCGCAGCGGCCGGGGCAAGCTGACCCTGGTGGGCTCGGCCTACTATCCCCTCGGCCTGCAGCCCAACCTGGGGGAGACGGAAGCGCCGACGGAACTGGTGTTCCATCCCCGGGACCGCTTCTACCTGTTCACCGACGGCTTTTGCGAGTGCGAGGACGAGAACGGCAAGGCCTTCGGCGAAGAGGCCATCTTCGCCCTCCTGGCGGAGCCGGGGCCGCGCCGCTCGGTGCAGGGCATCTGGCTGGCGGCGGCCCGCTACCACGGCAGCGACCAGTTCCGCGACGACCTGACCCTGGTGGAACTGCGTCCCTGAGGGCCGGGCCGGGCGCCGGCGGGGCTTATAATCGGCCCTTTCCGCGCCCATTCCCTTCTTCGCCATGGCCTTCATTCCCGAAACCCCCGGGCCCGAATCCCCCGATCCCGCCGACCGCCCCGCCGAACCGACGGTGCTGGTGGTGGACGACGAGGAGGGCATGCGCAGCTTCCTCTCCCGCACCCTGGCCCTGCGCGGCTGGCAGGTGGAGGCGGCGGCCAGCGCCGAGGAGGGGGCGGCCCAGCTGGCCGGGCGCCACTTCGACCTGATCATCCTGGACATCGCCCTGCCCGGAAAATCCGGCCTGGAATGGCTGAAGGACCTGAAGGCCGCCGGTTTCGCCGGCGACGTCATCCTCATCACCGCCTTCGCCGACATGGAAACGGCCATCGATGCCCTGCGCGCCGGCGCTTCCGACTTTGTCCTCAAGCCCTTCCGCGTGGACCAGATCGTCAATTCGATCAACCGCTGCTTCGAGCGGGCCCGCCTGGCCCGGGAGAACTTCGTCCTGCGCCGCCAGCTGGAAGAGCGGGGCGGCGCCCGGGACGAGATCGTCGGCCACTCCGACAGCATCGCCCGCCTGCGGGCCCTGGTGCGGCGGGTGGCGCCGACCCCCTCGACGGTGCTGATCCAGGGCGAATCCGGCGTCGGCAAGGAACTGGTGGCCCGGGCCCTGCACCAGCTCTCGCCCCGGGCCTCCCGGCCCTTCGTCGCGGTGAACTGCGCCGCCATTTCCGCCGACCTCATCGAATCCGAACTCTTCGGCCACGTGAAGGGCGCCTTCACCGGCGCCAAGGAGGCCCGCAACGGCCTCTTCTACTATGCCCACGGCGGCACCCTGTTCCTCGACGAAATCGGCGAGTTTCCCCTGGCCCTGCAGTCCAAGCTGCTGCGGGTGCTGGAGGAACGCAAGATCCGCCCCGTCGGCACCGAGCACGAGGTGCCGGTGGATGTGCGGGTGGTGGCCGCCACCAACCGGGACCTGAAGCAGGAGGTGGCCCAGTGCCGCTTCCGCCAGGACCTCTTCTACCGCCTGGAAGTGATGACCCTCACCGTGCCGCCCCTGCGCCAGCGCGCCGAGGATGTGCCCGAGCTGGCGGCCCTGTTCATGGACAACCTGTGCGTCCAGCTCGGCGTGGCGCCCCTGCTCATCACCCCCGAGGTGGCCCACGCCCTCTCGGCCTACGCCTGGCCCGGCAACGTGCGGGAGCTGCGCAACTTCGTCGAGCGCTCCCTGCTCTTCGGCGAATTCCCCCTGGACTCCCTGGGCAGCGACGGCGCCGCCATGGAGCCGGCGGCAGCGCCCCCCTCCCTGCTTCTGGCCGAGGTGGAAAAGCGCCACATCCTGGCGGTGCTGGCCCAGAGCAACGGCAGCAAGGCCCGGGCGGCGGACCTCCTGGGCGTCTCCCGCAAGACCCTGGACCGCAAGTGCGCCGAGTGGGGGGTATGAGCGGCCGCCTGGGCGCCTGGCTGCGCCATCCCGGGCGGCGCCTGGAGGAACTGCAGGCCTCCTTCGCCGGCTCGGTGCGGCTCAAGCTGCTGGCCCTGGTGCTGGCGCCCCTGCTGCTGGGGGTGCCGGTGCTGCTGCTCATCGTCTGGGTGTGGGGTACCCAGGGCTACAACCAGCTGCTGGTGAACAAGGTCAGCTCCGACCTGGTCACCGCCCGCCAGTTTTTCGACCGGGTGCAGAGCGGCGTCAGCCTCAACCTGGAAGGTTTCTCCTCCTCCCACCGCCTGCTGCAGGCCCTGCAGCGGGGCGCTCCCGACGACATGGACCTGCTGCTGCAGGAAGCGGCCCTGGCCCAGGGCCTGGACTATCTGGTGCTGCTCGATTCCCGCGGCCGGGTGCGGGCCGGCGGCCGCGGCCCGGTGGACCGCAGCGCCTGGGACGTGGTCCAGTCCGCCCTGCAGGGGCGGGGCCAGCACGGCCTGGAAGTGTTCGCCCCGGAGCAGCTCGACGAACTGGCGCCCGCCCTGCGCCAGCGGGCCCACCTGGACCTGCTGCCCACCCGCAATGCCTCCCCCGACCCGCGCCGGGCCGAAGACCGGGGCCTGGTGATCCAGGCCGCGGTGCCGGTGCTGGGCAGCGAGGGCCAGATGCTGGGAGTGCTGGAAGGGGGCGTCCTGCTCAACGGCAACCTGGGCATCGTGGACCGCATCAACACCATCGTCTATCAGCAGGCCTCCCTGCCCCTGGGCAGCCAGGGTACCGCCACCCTGTTCCTCGGCGACACCCGCATCGCCACCAACGTGCGTCTCTTCGAAGGCCGGCGCGCCCTCGGCACCCGGGTCTCCCAGGCCGTGCGCGACAAGGTGCTGGGCCGGGGCGAAGTGTGGCTCGGCTCCGCCTTCGTGGTGGACGACACCTACGTCTCCGGCTACGAGCCCCTGCTCAACCTGCGCGGCGAGCGGGTCGGCATGCTCTACGTGGGCTTTCTCGAAGCCCCCCTGCAGACCGCCCTGCACGGCGCCCTGGCCGGCCTCTTCCTGCTCTTCCTGCTGGTCTCGGGCCTGGGCACCCTGGCCGCCCTGCGCTGGGCCCAGACCATCTTTCGCCCCATCGAGCGCATGAACCGGGTCATGGCCCGCATCGAAGCCGGCGAAGAGACCGCCCGGGTCGGCCCCAGCGCCAGCAAGGACGAACTGGGCCGCCTCTCCCGGGCCTTCGACCACCTGCTCGATTCCCTCTCCGCCCGCCGCCTGGAACTGCAGCGTTCCGCCGACGAGCTGGACCGCAAGGTGGCCGAGCGCACCGCCGCCCTGGAAGAGGCCAACGCCACCCTGCGCCGGGCCCAGCAGCAGCTTGTGATGAACGAAAAGCTCACCGCCATCGGCGAACTCACCGCCGGCGTTGCCCATGAGATCAACAACCCGGTGGCCGTGATCCAGGGCAACCTGGAACTGCTGCGGGACGTGCTGGGGGAGCAGGCCGAGCCCGTGCGGGGCGAGATCCGCCTGATCGACGAACAGACCCAGCGCATCCGCGCCATCGTCACCCGCCTGCTGCAATTCGCCCGCCCCGGCGACTTCGCCGGCTATGCCGAAGCCACGGACGTGAACGGCGTGGTGGCCGACTGCCTGGTGCTGACCCGGCACAACCTGAACAAGGCCGGGGTCAAGGTGGAGACCCGGCTCGAGGCCGGTTGCAATGTGGAAATGAACCGGGGCGAACTGCAGCAGGTGCTGATCAACCTGATGATGAACGCCATGCAGGCCATGCCCCAGGGCGGCACCCTGAGCGTGGAAAGCCGGGACATCTGCCCCGACGACGCCATCCCCGGCGAAGCCTCCTTCCCCGGCGCCCTGCTGCGGGTGCGGGACACGGGCCACGGCATCGCCCCGGCCGACCTGGACCGCATCTTCGATCCCTTCTTCACCACCAAGAAGCAGGAGGGCACGGGGCTGGGGCTATCCATCTCCTACGCCATCATCCAGCGCTACGGCGGGCGCATCTCGGTGGAGAGCGCACCGGGGGAGCACACCACCTTCACCCTGTGGCTGCGCCGGGAGGCGCAATACACGGAACAGCCGTCGGCGCCGGTGTTCGCGGCGCGGTTTATGAAGGCGGGGGAGTAAGATTAAAGGGCGGTTGCAACCGCCCTTTGTTTTTGGTTGCTGTGCTGGGTTGGTGCTTCGGGCGTGGTTGGTTGATTTTGCGGCTGTGTTCCGCGCCTGACGCGCGGGTTACTTATTCTTGTTTCGCCAAGAATAAGTAACCAACAAGAAGGCGACCCTCAACCCCGGCCCTGCGGGCTCCCCTGCGCTGCTCAGTCGAGCGGGGCGGCTGCGGAACTCGCCCCCTGCGGGGGCTCAAACAGTCCTCGCCGAAAACCCCCCGCCCGCCTTGCGCTGCTCGGCGGGAGTGGAAGGGGATGAGAAACCGGTGGCGTAGCGAAGGTGGTCGCACCGGTTGGGGCTGGGGGTAGTTCTTTGGGATATGCGATTTGCAACTTTTGGTTGCGATGCGGTCGTCCTGACGGTAACTTTGAGGCTGTCCGGTTTCACGGATTTTTAGTGGGACCAGTAAACGGAAGGTTTGCTGAATCCGTTGCGGGACAATCGATTCGGCTGTCCGGTGTTCCAGGATATTGGACAGTCCTGTTTTTATTGGACACTTTTGTCGTCTACTACTAGTTAGCCAGCACAAGATCCCCTATGGATACGCTCCGAGCGAAAATACTGAATGGCTCCTCGGCCGAGGTTGCTCAAATTGTCGTTAACTCTGACGAAAGCGAGCTAAGGAAGCTTTTTGCGGCCGAGGACCACAAAGTCGTCCACAAGGTCTTGAACTCCGCTGCTCCGAAGGTGTGCCAAAAAGTCTTCTCTGTTGCGCCACTTCCGGCAATTGTCAATGCTCTGTCTACGGCTCCTGATGGAGTCGCATGGAGATTCCTGAAGCATGCTCGCCCCAATCACATTCGCGCGCTCGCAAGAGGCGTAGCTGAGTTACCAACGGAAGAATATCTTCAGAGATTGTTCGACTCGGCTCCATCGCGAGCGATGAGGAGCGAGCTTGTGACCGGTCTCCCAATCTACATGCGCAGTCGCTGGAAAGACTACATTCGCGCATCGGAAGAGGAAGTCACTTATGCCAAGTCTTCGGCAGTAGATGCTAACGCCTCCCTCATTGAGGAACGCAAGCGATTGCTTGATGAGTTGTCCGCCGCCATCGGAGCAAAGGAAAAAACGCTTCGAAGTTATGAAGAGGAAATGCAAATCAAGCGCGCGCATATCGAAAACGACATGGCAAGCGCGCAAGCTCGCCTTCAGTCTATTGAGCAATTCGCATCACAGAAGGAAGCATCGTTGCGAGAGAAAGAAGCGGAAATCACAAAACGCCTCGCGGAATTGGATGAAGCGCACAGAAAGCAGGTTCAGCAGCGAATCGAATTGAAGGTTCCAGAATATGTCAGCGCCGCGGTGAAGGTTCTCGATGACCGAGAACTGCTCTACCGAAAGAAGGCCACGCTCTGGGGTATCCACGGCACCGTGGTGCTTGTGATTGCAATTCTCGCAACGACAGCCATATCGCTCTACGGATCAGGACTCCTAGAAGTAAAAGCAGAGGCCGACATTTCTTGGCAGATGCTCGTATTCGTTTCCTTTAAAGGGCTTGTCGTGCTCGGCGTCCTTGGGCTTTGGGCAAAGCATGCATTCACCGTCAGCAGTGCATACATGCATGAAGCCATCAAGAGGTCGGATCGCGCGCACGCCATTAACTTCGGAAAACTCTATCTTGAAATCTACGGGAATTCAGTGGACCGAAAGGAATTATTGGATATTTTCGAAAATTGGAACATTGCAAGCGAGAGCGCATTTGCGAAGATAGCTCCTACCGATTTCGAGCCGAAGATTCTTGAAAAGCTTACCGAAGTACTCAAGGTCGCAGGCGGAAAGCCAAATGCTGGCTAACCTCTCGGTCGAGAGGGAACCGAGAAGCTGCGCTGCTCCGGCGGCCCCTCACCTTGCACGTTAGGGCGCATATGAAGGCAGCCGCCGAACATGCGAATCTCTTAGAGGTCATGGCGTGGATCGACGAGCGCGCTTCCGGTGTAACTCTGCCGGCTGACGAGCGCTCATTACTCGCTATTGGTTGCCTCGACGTCGCAATTGAACATCAGGCGGCGATCGCGCTGCTGCACTCGTCAGAGCTTTATGGCTCTGAACTTGCGCTTCTTCGTGTCTTGGCTGAATCGCTTGTTCGCGGTCTCTGGCTCCTGCAATGCGCAGACGACGGACAGTTGCAGAAGTTCAAGAAAGGAAAGCTAGACAAAACGTTTGCCGAACTCGTTGCGGAGATTGAAATCAGCATGGGCACTCCGAATGGAGTTTTGTCCGCTTTCAAAGCAACCGCATGGACTGCGCTGAACGGTTTCACTCATACCGGATTCCATCAGGTATCGCGCCGCCACTCCCCTGGGAGAGTGGAAGGCAACTACTCCGAAGATGAACTGGCCAAGGCACTCGGTGTTACTGGGGCTCTTGGGCTAATCGCCGGAGCGCAAATCGTTGGCATGTCCGACCGTAATGAGCTGGTTCCCGCGTTCTTTGAGCGTATGTCGGCCTATGCGAAAAATGCGCCCTAATCCTGCGGTCAACACGGGCCTTGCGCGCAAGGCTGGTTGCCTTCACGTTATGCGTCATAGTCCGTCACCATGCGCTCGATACTGATTGCCATCATTTGTTGCATCGCCATTGGGCGAGCACAGGCTCAAGTGTCTGGCCTGCCAGTGATCGACTTCCAGCGATACTTCCCTCACTTAGTGGCGGTATCTGAGGAAGGCAAAGACTCCACATATCCCAATGGGGTTCAATACAAATTCCTGTCCGTTCGTGACGAACAAGAGAAGCTCATAGTGCTGGCACTGGTCCGCCGCGAAGGCAAGGACCGGATTGTTCGCGTGTTTCTTGCCAAAGGCCCAATTGAAAACTCTGAAACGACGTTGCGCAGCACGGTTTCCAGATTCTCCGAGACGACGAAGCTCAACTTTGAGTTCTTCGACCTTCGTGACGTAAAGACATTTTCAGAGTTTGAAGGCCGTTCTTCTGTATTGGGATGGGGGGCAACAACATTCGCGCAATGACGCATAACCCTGCGGTCCACCGGACGTTGCGCGATAAAGCCGCGCAACGCCGGTTACCTCTACATTGAACATCTGCTTTCCCCTGACGATTTCCGCTTTGGGTCGATGGCTGAACTCGGAGAGCGCCAATCTTGGCCCTGTGCGGCGCCGAGCAACGGAGCTTGTGGCGGGAAAAGGGCGAGCACTGTTTGAGGGCCTTTAGGCCCGAGTTGCGCAGCCCCCCCCCGGAGCGAGGAGGGCCGGGAAACCCCCGGGACGCGGG
>Ga0074197_1000981_pt1 | contig 28314 bp, 21 predicted proteins | sample EPASupsiteSAE305_FD_64526 | JGI IMG/M metagenome (GOLD analysis project Ga0074197, IMG submission 64526) | Bioremediated contaminated groundwater microbial communities from EPA Superfund site, New Mexico - SAE3-05 reassembly with SPADES | ecosystem: Environmental > Aquatic > Deep subsurface >...
CCTTGACGAATATCTGATTTTCCCGGTCTTTGAGTGCTACTGCTTCCATGGTCAATCCCCCTGGTAAATGACAACTGAATTGCTCTTGTAAGGGCAATTCACATGCCAAGCGGATTTTTTCTGGAAATATATTTTAAAATCAAAGTGTTGGTCGGATTTTTGAAAAATGAAGCGGTGGCGACCGTTCTTTGTTTTTGTCGGGCGTTCAACAAAAATGAAGAGAAGGGACGTTTTTGTCGGTGGGGCGGCGAAGAGGACGGGCACGGCCTGCAACCCTGCATGGAGAATTGGATGCGCTCCGGCTGGCCTTGCCGCACCGAGGGCGCCGTCCGACTCGTCCTGTGGTTGGAAGGGCTTCGGCCGTTTTGAGAATTGGTCCCACAGAGTGGCCGCTCGCGGCGAGCAGGATTCCAGGCGGGTAAAGAGGGGGCAACGACGAATAGGTCTTGACTCCGTTGTTTTTCTTTGCCAAGTTGCGCGTGTTGTTTGTTGTCGACAGCACGATGTATTGAGGCAATCCCGTTTCGCTTTTTTCACTATGAGTTCAGCCCATGGCCAAAAAGATACTGATCGTTGAGGATGAGAAACTGATCGGCCTGATGCTGGCGGAAAACGTCAAGGACCTGGGCTGTCAGGTGACCAAGGTGGTGACCAACGGCCAGGCGGCGGTGCGGGCGGTGCAGAGTGAGCGTCCGGACGCCATCCTCATGGACATCAGCCTCGACGGCGGCATGGACGGAATTGAGGCCGCCCGGATCATCAGGGCCGAGCACGACATCCCGGTGCTCTTTTTCACCGGCTACCTGGACCCGCAGATGTATACCCGCGCCCATGCCGTCAACCCGGTGGGCATTGTCGACAAGCTCGACACCACCGACGCCATCCAGGAAGCCATCTCTTCCTTGCTGCAATAGCGGCGGTCGCCGCATCGTTTGACGCCGGTCGGTTTTTGCGCTGACGGCCCTGTCTCTTCCTTATTGACGCCGCCGCGCGCCGCATCCCCCCCGCCGTCCGGAGTTCCATGTCCCTGCAGACAGCCGGCAAGTCGTTATTTTGTGCGCAATCACCCGGTGAGGGGACGGTTGTCCTGCGAGACGCGCAGACCGGCCGCTGGCTGGCAATGGACACGCCGGAGCGGGTCGTCGTCGCCCGTCGACCCGACGAGGTGCTCGATGGTCTTCGCGAAGTCGAGCGCTGCGTCGAGCGCCAGGGCCTGACCGCCGCCGGCTTTCTTGCCTATGAAGCCGCCCCCGCCTTTGACGCCGCCCTGACGACCCGTGCCAACGCCGACGATTTTCCTTTGCTCTGGTTTGGCCTCTACCGGCGGCCGTGCTTTGTCGATCTGCCCGAGCCCATCGGACCGCCGCCTGAGCTGGTCTGGCGGTCCACGGTCGATCGGGCGGAATACGACCGGCGCCTGCGTCGCATCCACAGCTACATCGCCGCCGGCGACACCTATCAGGTCAACTACAGCTACCGCCTGCGCGCGCCCTTTGCCGGCGATCCCTGGGCTATGTTCACCCGGCTTGCCGCTGCCCATGATCCGGAATTCGGCGGTTATGTGCACACCGGACGCTGGACCCTGCTCTCCCTGTCGCCGGAGCTGTTTTTTCGCCGGAACGGCGAGCGGATCGAATCGATGCCCATGAAGGGAACCATCGGCCGCGCCCTGACCGCAGCCGAGGACCGCGTCCAGGGGCAACGGCTGCACGCAAGCGGCAAGGATCGGGCCGAGAATGTGATGATCGTCGACATGGTCCGCAACGACCTCGGGCGAATCGCCCTGCCCGGATCGGTGCAGGTGGAGGAACTGTTCGGGCTGCGCCGCTATCCAACCCTCTGGCAGATGGTGTCCACGGTGACCGGCCGGGTGCGGGCGGATCTGGGCGACGTACTTTCGGCCCTGTTTCCGGCGGCCTCGATCACCGGCGCGCCCAAGGCCCGGACCATGGCGATCATCCGCGAACTGGAAACCTCGCCGCGACGCATCTACACCGGCGCCGTCGGTTTTTTGCAGCCGGGTCGCCGGGCGCAGTTCAACGTCGCCATTCGCACCCTGCTGCTGGATCAGCAACACCGGACAATGGAATACGGCGTAGGCGGCGGCATTGTCGCCGATTCCGTCAGCGCCGCCGAATGGGCGGAGACCCAGGTCAAAAGCCTGGTCTGCAGGCAACCGCGACCTGATTTTTCCCTGCTGGAAACCCTGTTGTGGACCCCGGAGGCGGGCTACGCGCTGTTGTCCGAACATCTGCGCCGCTTGGCCGCCTCGGCCGACTACTTTGCCCGTCGCTGCGACCTCGCGGCGATCCAACAGCAGCTGGGAGCGGCTGCGGCAGGTTTTCAGGGGTGTCGCCGCAAGGTCCGGCTGCTGCTCGACCGGCGGGGCGGGGTGCGGATCGAATCCAGCCCCCTGCCCGCGCAGGACTCCGGCCGCCCGGTCCGGCTGGCGTTGGCCGTACAGCCGATTGACGCCGGGAACGTCTTCCTCCATCACAAAACCACCCATCGGGAAATCTACCAGCAGGCGCGCTCCCAGGCGCCGACCTGGGCGGACGACGTCATCCTCTACAACCGGCAGGGCGAGGTCACCGAAACCACCATCGCCAACATCCTGTTCGCCCTGGACGGTCGGGAGTACACGCCTCCGGCGCGTTGCGGCCTGCTTCCGGGAACCCTGCGCCGGCATTTGCTCGACGCCGGCGAAATTGAGGAGCGGGTGCTGCCCCTGAACCTGCTCCGGCAGGGGACGCCAATCCGTCTGATCAACAGCGTGCGCGGACGCTTTTCGGCGACCCTGATAACGGGCGAGGCGGAGCACTCCTCGCCGGAGTGATTGCGCGGCCTGGCGTTGTGCAAAAAAATTCCGGGCGCGGGGCGGCTTCTCTGCTACAATGGAGGCACAGCAAGGACGGATTCCCTTTCCCCGCACAAGGAGTTGACGCGATGATTGTCGGTATTCTCAAGGAAATCAAGGCAGAGGAACATCGGGTGAGCATGACCCCGGCCGGGGTTGAAGTGCTGGTCCGGCATGGCCACCGGGTGCTGGTGGAGCAAGGGGCAGGGCTGGGCAGCGAGTTCGACGACCGCCTCTATGCCCAGGCCGGGGCTGAGATCGTCCAGGATCCGGCCACGGTCTATGCGCAGGCGGAGATGGCAATGCACGTCAAGGAGCCGCTGCCGCCTGAATACCCCCTGATCCGGGAGGGCCAGATCCTCTTCACCTACTTCCACTTTGCCGCCTCCGAGGAACTGACCCGGGCGATGGCGGCGCGCAAGGCGGTGTGCATTGCCTACGAGACCATCACCGACCAGCGGGGCGGGTTGCCGCTGCTGACCCCCATGAGCGAGGTTGCCGGACGGATGGCGGCCCAGGAGGCGGCCAAGTATCTGGAGCGCAGCCAGGGCGGCCGGGGCGTGCTCATGGGCGGGGTTCCGGGCGTTGCCCCGGCAACGGTGCTGGTGCTTGGCGGCGGCGTGGTGGGAACCGAGGCGGCGCGAATTGCCTGCGGCCTAGGCGCAACCGTCTATCTGCTCGACGCCAGCCTGCCGCGCCTGCGCCATCTGGCCGAGATCATGCCGAAGAACTGCATTCCCCTGATGTCGTCGCCGGCCGCGATCCGCGAACTGGCGCGCCAGGCGGACGTTGTCGTCGGCGCGGTGCTGCTGCCCGGCGCCAAGGCCCCCAAACTGATCACCCGCGACATGTTTCCATCCATGAAGAAGGGCGCGGTGCTGGTCGACGTCGCCATAGACCAGGGCGGTTGTTTCGAGACCTCGCGCCCCACCACGCACAGCCAGCCGGTGTTTGCGGTGGACGGCATCCTGCACTATTGCGTGGCCAACATGCCCGGCGCCGTGCCCCTGACCTCGACCCAGGCCCTGACCAACGCCACCCTGCCGTATGCCCTCACCCTGGCCAACAAAGGGTGGCGCCAGGCGGCCCAAGACGATCCCGGCATCGGCCAGGGCGTCAACATGGTTGCCGGGCAGATCACCTGCCAGGCCGTGGCCGAGGCCTTTGGTCTGGACTATTGCCCGTTGGCGCAGGCGATCCAGGGGTGAAGAGGAACCAACGCGCAGCAAACCTTCGCGCGCTGCAGGGTTCGCCCGGCGCACCTTGGCAGCCGCGGATTTTCAATTAAAAAATGATGAGGCCATAGCATGCAACAACGCCGTTTCGGGTTTGCCACCCGCCAACTCCACGCCGGACAGATTGCCGATCCGACCACCGGCAGCCGGGCCGTGCCCCTGTATCAGACGACCTCCTTTTTATTCAAAAGCTCGGAGCACGCGGCCAATCTCTTTGCCCTCAAGGAGTTTGGCAACATCTACACCCGGATCATGAATCCGACCACCGACGTGCTTGAACAGCGGGTGGCCGATCTGGAAGGCGGCATTGCCGGGCTGGCGGCCAGCAGCGGCCACGGCGCCCAGACGCTTGCGTTTCTGACCCTGTGCGGGGCCGGCGATCACATCGTCTCCAGCAACAGCCTCTACGGCGGCACCTACAACCAGTTGCGCTACACCCTGCCGCGTCTGGGCATTGAGGTCAGCTTTGCCGATCCTGCGGACCCCGAATCCTTCCTCCGCGCCATCCGGCCCAACACCAGGCTGATCTACGGCGAGACCCTGGGCAACCCCGGCCTGATCGTTTTTCCCTTTGAGGAGGTCGCCGATATTGCCAAGGCGCACAACCTGCCCCTGATCATCGACAACACCCTGGCCACGCCCTATCTCTGCCGGCCGCTTGCCTGGGGGGCCAACATCGTCAGCCACAGCACCACCAAGTTCCTCAACGGCCACGGCACCTGCCTGGGCGGCATGCTGGTCGACGGCGGCAATTTCGACTGGAGTTCCGGCCGATTCGCCAACTTCACCGAGCCGGACCCATCCTACCACGGCCTGGTCTACAGCAGCCTTGGCCCGCCGGCCTTCATCCTGAAAGCGCGGGTGCAGATGCTGCGCGATCTGGGCGTTTCCGCCTCGCCGTTCAACAGTTGGCTGACCGTGCAGGGCGTCGAAACCCTGAGCCTGCGGATGCAGCGCCACGTGAGCAACGCCCTGGCCGTGGCCCTGTGGCTCAAGGAACACAAACAGGTCGAGTGGGTAGGGTATCCGGGGCTTGCCGATCACCCCAGCTACGAGCGGGCGCAGCGCTACCTGCCTGAAGGCGCGGGCGCGATCCTCACCTTTGGGGTCAAGGGCGGGCTGGCGGCGGGGCAGCGGTTTATCGACGGGCTCAAGCTGTTCAGCCATGTGGCCAACGTCGGCGACGCCAAGAGCCTGGCCATTCATCCGGCCAGCACCACCCACAGTCAGTTGAGCGAGGCAGAGATGCGCGGGGCTGGGGTGACGCCGGATATGGTCCGTTTAAGCGTTGGCCTGGAGGATGTCGAGGATCTGTGCTGGGATCTGGATCAGGCCCTGGCTGCGGCCTGATCCGGCGGTGTGTGGGGGAGGATTCGGCGGACGGTCAGCGGATGATCGACTGGCCGGCGGGGTCGCTGGTGCAGTCGGAGGAGACCTGGCAGCCGTCGCTGCCGCCCTGCAGGCCCGGAATGTCCAGCTGGCTGGCCGGCGCGGCGGAATAGCCGGAGGATTGGCCGACGCCGGCGGGTTCGGTGCGTCCGGGGGCGGCAAGATAGGCGGTGATGGCGTTTTCTCCTTGGCGGATTGTCCAGCCGTCAGCGGTTTTGGTCATCAGCACCGGAATTTCGGCAATGCCCAGGGAGGTGAGCAGGGCCTTGTTCAGGTCTGGCGAGTAGTCGGCATGCAGCGTGGCCTTGGGCAGATCAATCGCGGCGACCTGATCGATGGGATTAAACGAGATGGTGACCCGCGCGTTGTTTTTTAAGGAGGCGATCACCTTTTCGCAGTGGGCGCAGGTTGAGGAGTAAAACAGATAATTTTCCGGATACTTGAGCAGGCCGGGCCGGGTGGCGAAGACCCCGGCGGTGAAGGCCTGCTGGCCGGGGACCGCGCTCTGGTTGAGCTCCAGGCTGGCAAAGGCCAGAGCGGCGGTGGTAAAAATAAGCAATCCGGCCGCGATCTGCCTCCAGCCGAGGAGCAGATTGAGCAGCACGATGAAGACCAGCACCCCGAGGCAATAGGCGCAAAAGGCCTGGGCCACCAGATACTGAAAACCGATCAACACCGCTTCCACCGCCAGCGCCGCCAGCAACACGGTTTTGACAAACCCCGGCAGCCGGCGCATTTCCCCGCGGGCCGAACGCAGGCCCCAATAGATCATCTGAAAAAAGAACAATCCCGCCGCATTGAACACCAGGGGCGACACCCTGGTCAACTTTTCCACCACCTTGCAGCCGCCGTTGAGACACAGCGGCGATCCTTGATAGAGGGTGTAACCGATCTGGCCCGCGATCAGCAGGCTGGCGACAAGGGCCAGAAACTGGCCCAGTTGGAGCGTGGGATTTTTTCTCTGCAGCATGGGGTACCGGAGGTTGGGTCTGGCTCGGAGCCGCATCGCCCGGCGTCTGCGAGCAAAGCGGGGAGCGTGCGTAAGAACGCCTATAATGAACCATTCTCCGGTTTGTGTCAACATCCCTCAGAAGAGTGGCGCAATGGCAGGCAATTGCGATGCAGCATCCTTTGGCAAAGGGACGGTTACGGTGTGGCTGCTTCCTTGACCCGGCGAAAGAGGGCTTCGGCCTGATAGGAACTGCGGACAAAGGGGGCCGAGGCCACGGCCGCAAAACCCAGGGCCAGGGCCTGTTGTTCCAGGGCGGCGAACTCTTCGGGCGGCAGATAGCGTGCCACCGCGAGATGGCTCTTGGACGGCTGGAGGTACTGACCGATGGTCAGGATGTCGCAGCCGGTCTGGCGCAGATCGGCAAACAGGCTGGTAAGTTCCTCGCCGGTTTCTCCCAGCCCGACCATGATGCCGCATTTGGCGACCGTGTCCGGGGCGATGGCCTTGCTGTGCCGCAGCACCTCAAGGCTTTGCCGGTATCCGGCCTCGGGGCGGACGGCGGGGTAGAGCCGTTGCACGGTTTCGAGGTTGTGGTTGAGCACGTCCGGCCGGGCCGCCAAAACCGTGGCCAGGGCTTGGGAATCGCCCTGGAAATCGGGGATCAGCACTTCAATCAAGATCTGCGGATTGTGTTCGCGGATAGCCCTGACCGTGGCGGCAAAATGGGCTGCACCGCCGTCGGGCAGGTCGTCGCGGGTGACCGAGGTGATCACGCAGTAGCTCAGCGCCATGGTCTGCACCGCCAGGGCCACGCGCGTCGGTTCCTCGGGGTCGGGCGGTCCCTGCGGTCCGTGGCCGACGGCGCAGAACCGGCAGTTGCGGCTGCACCGGTCGCCCAGGATCATGAAGGTGGCCGCGCCCTTGCCAAAGCATTCAAACTGGTTGGGGCACATGGCCTCCTGACAGACCGTGCTCAGGCATTGGTCCTTGATCAGGGAACGGATGCGCTCGTACTGTCCGCCGGAGGGCAGTTTGCGGCGCAGCCAGCGGGGTTTGGGCTGATTGGGTTCGGTGGTCATGGTTGGGGATGGGAAGAGGGGAATGGGCTCAGCAGGCTTGCCTGGTCAATAGTCTGCAACTGCACGGCAAACAGATCGGCGAGATGGCGGCGGAGCAGGATCTTGACCTGGGGCATGGCACAGTTAACGCAGTCAACGCCGCCAGCGCCGCCTTCGCGGGCGAGCGAGGTCATGCCGACGCCGAAGAGACCACAGGGATTGATCCAGGCAAAGGGGGTCAGGTCGAGGTTCACATTGAGGGCCAGGCCATGGAAGGCGACGCCGTGGCGGACGGCGATGCCGATGCTGCCCAGTTTGTTGTCGCCCACCCAGACGCCGTGGTTGCGGGCGTCGCGGTTGGCCTGAACGCCGCAATCGGCCGCGATCCGCAGCATCAATTCTTCCAGCAGCCATACATAGTCGCTCACCCCCAGGCGGCACCGCCGCAGGCTGACGATCGGGTACAGCACCAGCTGGCCCGGCCCGTGGTAGGTGATTTCGCCGCCCCGCTCAATCGCGACCACCTCAATGCCCCGCTGTCGCAGGAAGGATTCGCTCACCCCCAGATGGGCGCGGTCGCCGTGCCGGCCCAGGGTGAAAACCGGCGGATGCTCGACGCAGAGAAAGAGGTCGGCGGGTGATTCGCCCCGATGCCGCCGCGCCGCCAACTCGACCTGGAGCGCGTGCACGGCCGGATAGGCCTGCAGGCCAAGGTCGCAGAAGGCGGCGGATTCGGGCATGGTCAAAAACGCTCAGTCCCCGGAAGGGCCGATAAGACAGGGGCAACGGGCCGCCTGGACCTCGTCGAGCCGCCGCACCTTGGTCCGTTGCGGGGCTTGGCGGAGCAGTTCGGGCTGCTCGGCCGCTTCCCGGGCAATGGTTTTGAGCGCGGCGATGAACTGGTCGATGTCGTCCTTGCACTCGGTCTCGGTGGGCTCGATCATCATGGCCCCGTGAACCACCAGCGGGAAGTAGATGGTCGGCGGATGGTAGCCGTAATCGATCAGCCGTTTGGCCATGTCCAGGGTGGTGATCTTGCTCTCCTGCTGGTTGAGGTCGGAGAAGACGCACTCGTGCATGCAGGGCCGGTCATAGGGCAGATGAAGCACGTCCTTCAACTGCTCCTTGATGTAGTTGGCGTTGAGCACCGCCAGCTGGCTGGCCCGCTTGAGCCCGGCCGCGCCCATGCTGAGGATGTAGCTGTAGGCCCGCACCAGCACCCCGAAATTGCCGTGGAAGGCGTGCACTCGGCCCACTGACTGCGGCTGGTTGCTGTCCAGGCGGTAGACGTCGCCCTCCTTGACCGCCCGGGGCACGGGCAGGAAGGGCTCGAGTTCGCGGGTGACGCAGACCGGGCCGGCGCCGGGGCCGCCGCCGCCGTGCGGGGTGGAGAAGGTCTTGTGCAGGTTGAGATGCAACACGTCGATGCCGCAGCGTTTGGCGTCGATCACTCCCAGCACCGCGTTCATATTGGCGCCGTCGCCGTAGACCAGGCCGCCCTTGGCGTGGACAACGGCGGCGATCTCGCGGATCTGCTCCTCGAACAAGCCCAGGGTGTTGGGATTGGTGAGCATGATGCCGGCGGTGTCCTCGTCCATCAGCGAGGCCACCAGGGCCGGGTCGAGCATGCCCTGCGCGTTCGACTTGACCGGCACGGCCTTGTAGCCGCACAGGGCGGCGGAGGCCGGGTTGGTGCCGTGGGCGGTGTCCGGGATGAGGATTTTATGCCGCTGTCCGCCGCGGCTGCGGTGGTAGGCGTGGAAGATCAGCATGCCGGTGAGTTCGCCGTGGGCCCCGGCCGCCGGTTGCAGAGAGACCGCGTCCAGGCCGGTGATGGCGGCCAGCTGCTGCTGCAGTTCAAACAACAGCCGCAGGGTTCCCTGGCACAGCTCGTCGGCCAGCATCGGGTGGGCGCTGGCAATCGCCGGGGTGGCGGCCTGGCGCTCGTTGGTCTTGGGATTGTACTTCATGGTGCAGGAACCCAGCGGATACATGCCGGTGTCCACCCCGAAATTCCATTGCGACAGCCGGGTGTAGTGGCGAACCACATCCACCTCGCTCAGATCCGGGAAATCAACCGCGTTGCCCAGCAGCTGCCCGTCGATGGCGGCGGTCGGGACGTCGCTTGCCGGGATCGACATGCCGATCCGCCCTTTCTTGCCCTTGCGCCAGAGCAGGGGCTCGTTGAGAATCAACCCGCCTGTGCCCAGAGTTTCAACGGTTTCCATCCTTTCCTTCATACCCGCACCTCCGCAACAATGGCGTCCATGGTCTGTCTGCTGATCGTCTCGGTGACGCAGAAGAGATAGGTTCCGGCAAGCTCGGGGTAGAGCCCGCCGAGTTCCAGGCCGGCGACGATGTTGCGCGCCAGCAGCCGCTCGTAGGCCGGGCGGAAATCGGTGGGAAACGCTACCGCGAACTCGTTGAAGGTCGGACCGGCGAACACGATCCTGGCGCCGGCCCGGACTAGGCTGTCCTTGAGATACTGGCTCTTGTCGTAGTTGAGCCGCGCCAGCTTGGCAATGCCGGTTCCGCCCAGCGAGGCCATGTACATGCCGGCGGTCATGGCGCAGATGCCCTGGTTGGAGCAGATGTTGGAGGTGGCCTTTTCTCGGCGGATGTGCTGCTCGCGGGTGGCCAGTGTCAGCACGTAGCCGCGCCTGCCTTCAAGATCTTTGGTTTCACCGACCAACCGGCCCGGCAGGTTACGGGTGAAGGGTTCCTTGCAGCCGAACATGCCCAGGCCGGGCCCGCCAAAGGAGGGGGCGATGCCGAAGCTCTGGCCCTCGCCGCAGACGATGTCGGCCCCGCAGGAACCGGGGTTTTTCAGCAGCCCGTAGGCCAGGGGCTCGGTGAAGCAGGCGACGAACAGCGCGCCCGCCTGGTGGATGGCGGCGCCCGCTGGCTGCAACTCCTCGATCACGCCGAAGAAGTTGGGCGACTGGAGGGCCACGGCGGCAATATCTTCCAGATTGGCCAGCCCGCTGACGTCGGTGCGGCCGTCGGCAAGCAGATCGAGCTCAACCGCCTCAAAGCCCGCCGGCTGGAGATAGGCCCGGACCACGGCCCGGTAGTGGGGATGAATCGCCTTGGAGATTGCCACCCGCTTTTTCTTTTTGCCAATCCGCAATCCCATCAGCAGGGCCTCGGCCAGGGCCGAAGCGCCGTCGTACATCGAGGCGTTGACCACGTCCACTCCCAGCAGGCGGGCGGTCAGGGTTTGATACTCGAAGATGCCCTGCAGGGTGCCCTGGGCCATTTCCGGCTGGTAGGGGGTGTAGGCGGTGAGGAATTCCGAACGGCTGGCGAGGCTGCGCACGGTTTCCGGGATATGATGCCGGCAGCTGCCGGCGCCGACCAGGATGCTGGCGTTGTCGTCCAGGCGCATGGCCCCGGCCAGTTCGCGCATATGGTCGTTGAGCTCCCACTCGCTCATGGCGGTGTTGGCAGTGTTGGCTGCGGGCAGGTTCCAGTCCGTGGTCATGCGGCATTCGGCGGGCACGGATGCAAACAAATCGTCCAGGCTGTCCGCGCCGACGACCGCGAGCATGGCGGCGATTTCTTCGGAGGTGTGAGGCAGGTAGCGCATGGGCTTATCCTTTGAGCAGTTCTAAGTAGCTGGCGGCGTTGTGCAGTTGTTCGTATTCGCTTGGATCGGAGGGCTTGATTTCGATGATCCACGCGCCGTAGGGCTCCTGATTGATCAATTCCGGGGAATCCTGCAGGGCGGAGTTGACCGCGACCACCGTGCCGGACATGGGCGCGTTCAGCTCGGAAACCGCCTTGACCGATTCCAGGGTCCCGAATTCGTCGCCCTTGGCGAAGCTGTCGCCGATGGCCGGCAGTTCGACAAAGACGATGTCGCCCAACTGGTCCTGGGCATAGTCGCTGACGCCGATGCGCGCCGTGTCGCCGGTGATCTGGGCCCATTCGTGGTCGTCGGTGTAGCCGATGTTGTCGGGCAAATGCAATTCGTCGAGTTCTTTCATGGCTGATTCTCCTTGATGTTCACAGCATGTTCTGGATGGGTTTGCGGGCGGTGCGGTCCGGCCGGATCTCGTCGCGGATCTCCGCTTTGAGGGTGCGTTTGCCGTCGGTGAGCAGAATGGCGGCCCCGGCCGGCAGCTTGGCGTCAAGCCGGACAAAGCCGCAACAGAGGCCGCGCGGCGCAAAGGCTTCGGGGCGGCCGTTTTCAGGGGGCGTGGCCAGGCTGACGATCACTCCGTCAACCCGGTCGACGGCCATGTCGGTGGTGCAGGTAAGGATGGTCCCTAGGGGTTTGCCCGCCGGATCGGTGGCCAGGCTCTTGTCGCTGATGGTGATTTTGCGCGGATCAAACCCGGCAAAGGGCAGGGTGCAGGGCGCGTTCTCGGCCGCCAGCACGGCCGAGGCGCCGATGAAATCCTTGGTGAACCCGGCGCCGGCCTCGTCCCAAGGCAAAACAAACAGCCAGGGGTTGGCGGCAAACAGCCATGGGCCGATGTCCTGGTGCGAGAGCGGCAAGCCTGCGCCGGCGCGCAGGGAGTCGCGGGCCGCCAGTCCGCAGGCGACGACGCCGTCGGCTGCGCCGGCCGTCAGCAGCAGGTTCCACAGTTTTTCGATGTGCTCCGGGGCAACGAACAGCTCAAAACCGAATTCGCCGGTGTAGCCGGTGCGCGACACCATCACCGGCGTGCCGTCGACCAGCGTGACCGGGATGGCGGGTGGGGTTACGGGCAGCAGCTGCGGATCAAAACTCCCCTTGAAGGAGAAGTAGACCATCTTGTCGAACGCCTTTGCCGGGTCGTTCAGCACCCGGGCAAGTATCCTGCCGGCCAGCGGCCCCTGGATGTCCATCTTGCCGACCCGGTCGGTGTGGTCGCGGATCACGGCGCCGGGTTCGTCGCGGTTTTCCTGCCGCAGGTGGGCGGCAATCGGCCCGCCCATCGAGGCGTTGACCACGATCATGTAGTCGGTCGGGCCGCACTGGTAGACAATGGCGTCGTCGATCACCCCGCCGTTCTGTTCGAGAAACACCCCGTACACGCAGCGGCCGGCGACCAACGGCGTTTTCTTGGGGCCGATGCAGCGCTCCAGGTCTTTGGAGAACGAGCGCTGCAGCAGCGCCCGCACCGCCGGCCCGTGTAGGGTGAGCACCGCCATGTGGGTGGTGTCGAACAAGCCAGCGCTGGTGATCGCCGCCAGATGCTCGGCCTTGGCGCCGCTCGGATACCAGAGCGGCATCTCATAGCCGCCGAACGCAGCCATGTTGGCGTTTTTGCCCACATGCCAGGCGTGCAGCGGGGTGGTTTTGATGGCGGTGTCCATAATTGGCTCCTTGATTACCCGTTGTCCTCAACGGTCGCCGTCGCCAATTGATCGGTCAGGGGCACCTTGAGGTTGAAACTTTTATAGACCACAAAGGTCTCGACGGACCGCACGTTGTCGATGGTGGCCACTTCCTGGGTGAAAAATTCGAGCAGGCCGAAATCCTTGCTGAGCATGGCGGTGACGATCAGGTCGAACTGGCCGGTGACCACGCACACCGAGATGACGCTGCGCAGCCGGCTGAACTCCTCGCCCTTGGTGACCAGATCCATGCCCTTGACCCGAACGCCGACCATGACGATCTGCTGGTCGGGCAGGGCCTCGGGATTGACCAGACCGCTGATGGAGAGCACGCCCTCGTCGGTGAGTTTCTTCACCCGCGAGCGAACCGTGCCCTCGGCCAGGGACAACTCCTCGGCGATTTTCTTAAACGAGGCACGGCCGTCTTTGAGGTGGTTGATGATGGCAAGATTGGTGGCGTCGATCTGCATTGGCTTTGGCGATGGATTGATGAAATGGTCAAAGAACGCTAAAAAAAAATACCGATCCTGTCAATATCGATCTGCGATTTTGTCAGATCCGACAACTCGGCCGGGAAATTGTGCGAAGGAGTTCGCGGGGGTTAGTTTCATGTCTATTGCAAAAGTTGCGGTATTCGCCCGTACGGCACTGTCTCGGAAAACCTTGATGGTTCCCACGCTCCGGCGTGGGAACGGGGCTGGACGCTTCAGCGTCCGGATTGAATGGGACTGTTTGTCTGGAGAGCCTCCGCTCCGGCGAAACGGGGGGCGGGCGTGAAGGATCAAGAAAATTCTGTCCGTGTCAGCCTGAGGGAATCGTGATTGTCGCCTGGCTTTGCCTGAGGCCGGACGCTGGAGCGCCCAGGGCTGCGTTCCCACGCTGGAGCATGGGAACGATCGTACGGCCCGTTGTTTACCGGCTGGTTGCAGGCGGTTTTCTAGCTCTGGACTGGGAACCACCAGAGCTAGAAGGCTTGAAAGAGACGGGGGGAAAGAACATTGCCAACAACAAAAGCTCCGGTCAGAAACTGACCGGAGCTTCGGGGAAAAACGGAGGGCGGCGCTGATTAATTGCTCAGGGCGGCCAGGGCTGCGTCGTAGTCGGGCTCCTGGGTGATTTCCGGCACCTGCTCGGTGTAGGCGACTTTGCCGTCGGCGTCGATGACGACAATGGCGCGGGACAAAAGGCCGGCAATCGGGCCGGTGGTGATGGTCACCCCGTAATCCTTGCCAAAAGCGGTGGAGCGGAACACGGAAAGCGATTCCACGTTCTTCAGGCCGTCGGTCTCGCAGAAGCGGGTGTGGGCAAACGGCAGGTCGGCGGAAACGCAGAGAACAACGGTGTTGGGCAACTCCCCGGCGGTTTTGTTGAAGTGGCGCACCGAGGCGGCGCAGACCGGGGTGTCGATGCTCGGGAAGATGTTGAGCACAATTTTTTTCCCTTTGTAATCGGCAAGGGTCACTTCTGCGAGGTCGGTCTTGACCAGGGTGAAGTTGGGGGCTGCGGCAGCCTTTGCCGGCAACTCGCCGATGGTCTCGATTGCGTTGCCTTTCAGCGTGATTTTGGCCATGGTGCGTCTCCTTTTTCAAAGAATGGATTGAAACTGCAGTGCGATGGTTCGATTGCGCCCGGTGGTCGGGCTGTTGCTGTCTGGATCGGTGAATCAAGAAAGAATAATACGTTGCTGCACAGGATAATCATTCTCCTTTAGCTGTAAAGCAAAATCACGGCGAAAAATATGATTTTTATTGCCGCAAAGAAGCGGTTGGCAATTGGGGTAGGGAGCGGGGCGAGGCAGGCAGATTTTTTGATGCAGCTTTTATGCAGTGGGTTGGCGCAGCTTCAATCGCCGGTTTGGTTGCGGTCCCCCGTGCTGCTGGGTTGGCGCGCACAGGCGGCGCAGGTTCCGTGGACAACCACGCTGGTCCGATCAACCGCGCCAATTTCGCCGAGGCTTGGCGGCAGTTCGACTGCATCGAACGACGGCCAGAAAAAATCGAACACCTGGCCGCAGACGTCGCAGAGAAAATGGTGGTGGCGGATGTTGAGCGCCTCGTAGCGGGCCTGACTCTCGACGGTTTCCAGGCGGTGGACCAGCCCCATTTTTTCAAAGGTGGCCAGGGTTCGGTAGACCGTGTCGAGCGACAGGCTGGGCAGCCGTTTTGCCAGTCGTTTGTACAGGGTTTCAGCCGATGGATGATCGTGGGCCTCGAGCAATTCGCGATACACCTCCAGACGCTGATGGGTCACTTTGAGGCCGTCGTTCTTGCACATCTGCTCAAAGTGCTGCAGTTGCTGCTGGAGGTTGTTTGCTGGCATTGGAATAAAATTGAGAATTTTTACTAAGAGGATCTGGATGATACTTAGTAAAAGGTATTTATCCCGGCGTCAACGAGAAATTGAAAACCCCCCGCTGGTGGTACGCTGTGGTTGCCGGCGTCTCTCTGGTCGCCATCCTCACGCCTGTTCATGCCGCGCTGCCAGCAGGTCTTCAATGCGGCGGCAATGGACCATGTCGCTCATCCATGCCTCGGGAATCGCGTCCCGCCCCAGATGTCCGCCCAGGATCATGCCGGCCGCCATGCCCCGGGCCGATGAATCGCCGCCGGCCATAACGTTTTCAATAAGGGCGGTTTTGAGATCGTTTTCATAGGTGAGGATCAGATGGATCGCACCGGGCAGGGCTGCGGCAATGCCGCACATCTGGCCGAATTGCTTGATCACGGTTCGCGTGTCCTTGCCGCCGGAATCCAGGCCCATCCGGATGCGGCCGTCAAGATCGATGTCAGCCACGCCCTCGTCCAGGGCGTTTTCCATAGCGGTTGCCGGACTTTCGCCCTGCAGCGTCGCCCAGGCGGTTTTGGCGAGGAATTCGGCTCCGGCCAGGGTGGCCGGGTTGTTGTGGGTCAACCCGGTCTGGGCGCGCACCGCCGCCAGCAAGGCTTCCCTATCGTCGCGGAGCCAGTGCGCCAGGGGCGCAATCCGGGCGGCGCCGCCAAGATCGGAAGATTTTGAGCCGCATTGATCAAGCGGTTGCCCCTGGGCCATATTGTCCAGGGTGGCCTGGGTCGCCTTGTCGACATAGCCCCGGTAGCCGGTGAACAGGGTTTTCCAGGAGGCGGCAAAGTCGGGCAGGGAAAACGTCCCGGTCCGCGCCAGGGATTCCAGCAGCGCCAGGGCCTGATCGCCGTAGTGGGTGAACTCGCCGCGCTCCCTGCCGGCGTGGTAGGAGTCGGGCAAGGGTTTGAGCAGGGTTTCCACCCGACCGATGCGCCGGTCGATCTCAGCGGTGTCGTAGATCCAATGGGCCCCCAGGGCGAGACTGTCGGCTGCGAACGAGGCCAAAACCATGGCCGTTGCCTGTGTTGTCATAATCGTTCTCCTTGGTGTTCCAATGTTTGCTGCACAAGTTGCGATTGTCTTGTTCTTCCTCACACCCTCATACCCTCATACCCTCATACCAATAGGCGCGGCGCCGCTGTTTGTCAAACCAGCCGGACTTGACGTCGCGCAATAGCGACGCTGCCGCAGTTCGCGATTAATTCCTGGCGGCGAGCGGTCGATATATAAAGAGGCGTCCAGCCGGATGCTCACAACAGACATTCAGGAGGAACAATGAAAATTGCTGCGACTACGGTCAGCATGGATGCAGCGCACACCTACAGGGAAGTGGACCAACGATTTACCGCAATGGGCATGGCTACAGGCATGTCGTCGGGGCAAACCGACGCCTTCGGCATCCGCCTGGCCTCCATGCTTGCCAGTTCAACCCAAACCCAATGCGTTTGCAGCTCGGAAGTCGGTCCGATCTGCAACGGCGCCCCGCTGGAAGCCGGCGGCGCAGACAAGGACGAAGGGCGAAAAACCCTGCTCGCGCAAATCGCCGAGCAGGTGATCGGTCAGCAGACGACCGTCGGTACGCTCCAGGGCGGGGTTGCCCCTGCACCGCAAAATTCGACGACCACCCCGCTGGTGGGCGTGCAAACAGCGCAACTGACCAGCGGCATCGTCTACAGCCAGGAGGAAACCCTGCTGTTTTCCGCCCAGGGCACGGTGCAGACCACCGACGGGCGGGAGATTGCCTTTGATCTCGGCCTGTCCATGGAGCGCAGCACGATGTTTGCGCAAACCGCGTCGATGGAGGTCTCGACCATGTTCATCGACCCCCTGGTGCTGCAGTTTGATCTTGACTCGCCTCTGCTTGGCGACAGCAGTTTTCTGTTTGATCTGAACAGCGACGGCGTCCAGGAGGATCTAGCCTGCCCCGGCGGCGGCTGCGGATTTCTCGCCTTGGACCGCAACAACGACGGCGTGGTCAACAACGGCCTGGAGCTGTTCGGGCCGTCAAGCGGCTCCGGTTTCGGGGAACTGGCCGAACTGGACAGCGACGCCAATCAATGGATTGATGAAAACGATCCCATCTTCGACCAGTTGCGGATCTGGAGCCCGGACGGCGGGGATGAAGGAGGCGGCGGATCGTTCCTGTCGCTGCGGGAAGCCGGGGTCGGGGCGATTGCCGTGGTCCATGCCGGCACGGATTTTCAATTGCAAAAGCCCGACGGCACGGTGATGGGCACGATCAAGGCCAGCGGCGTCTTTCTCACCGAGGCCGGCGAGGTGCGGCCGTTGCAGGAGGTGGATCTGGCCCTGCCCGGAACCCAGGCGGAGATCGGGCCGGAGGTTGGGTCCGATGCATTCGCTTCGTCCTCGCCTCGCCTGCAAGCCGCCCTGCAATCGCTGCGCGACATCGTCGGCATGCAGCGGCTGCGCCTGCAGATGATGCTCACCGGCGAACGACTGCAGCCTGCGGTCGCCCAAAAAGCGGTGGAACGGGAGACGTTTTTTGACTGGCTGCAGTCGCGCGGCCAATGGCGGCCCACTGCGGCAGGCCTGGGTGAGAACGACCAGTCCGTTGATCCGGGCGTTGCGCGGGTTGCCCGGGAACAGAAAAACAGCAGGCCGCTCACGGAAAAGAGCTGAAAACCGACCCCCTGCGCCGTTAATGCGCCGTTGTGAGCCCTTATTCGCTGCTCAAGGCGCAGGGGGTGTTTTGAGATCCGCTGCCTGCCGCAGATGTTCGCCAAAGGCGGCGGCCGCCGGCGAGGGCTCGCGGTTTTTTCGCTGAATGAGATAAATGGGGCGCTCGGCGGCCGCATCCTCCAGGGCCAGGGCCACCAGGAACCCGGCTTGCACGTCCTGGGCCACGGATCGGGCGCTGAGCACCGCCATGCCCACGCCCGCCTTGACGGCCTCCCGCACCGCCTCGTTGGAGCCGAGCACCGCAGCTTCGCGGAGATCGCCCTCCCGCAGGCCCTGGCGCTCCAGCATCCGGGCGAGGACCTTGCGGGTGCCCGAGCCCTGTTCGCGCAGGATGCAGGGATGATTGCCCAGCTCGCCCAGCGCAACCGACCTCCGCGCGGCCAGCGGATGATCCGGCGGGACGGCAAGCACCAGGGTGTCGGCAAAGAGCCCGGTCCATTCCAGGCCCCGTTCGTTCCAGATGGCGCCGACCAGACCGAGATCAACCTCGCCCTCCATAATCTTGGCGGCAATGACCCGTGATCCGCTGATCTGCACCACCGGTTTCACCTCCGGGTGCTGCCGGTAAAACGACCCGATCAACCGGGGCAGGATATAGGCGCCGGGCAGGGAACTGGCCCCGATGCGCACCTCGCCGCTCAGGGCGCCGTTGTAGCGGGCCACCGCCTGCAGGGCCTCCTGCTGCAACTGCGTCATCCGCACCGCGTAACTGTAGAGCAGCCGCCCGACCGGGGTGGCTTCCGCCTCCCGCCCCAACCGATCCACCAGCTTCAGTCCCAGTTCCTCTTCCAGATTGCGGATATGCTCGCTCACCGTGGGCTGCGACAGCAGCGCCGCTTCGGCCGCCTTGGTGAAGCTTTTCAGTTCCACCACCTTGCGGAACACTTCCAGTCTTCTGATGTCCATGATTGCGTGACTCCTTGCGGCGTTCAGAGGGGGATGATGGGGTCCGGGGCGCGCAGTTTTGCTCCCAGGCCGGAATGGCGAACCACCCGCCGCTGGACCACCCGGAGCAGCACCTCCCTGCGGCACGCCAGGATGAGGGTGTTTTTGGCCCTGGTGATTCCGGTGTAGAGCAGTTCTCGGCTGAGCACCGGCGCGTCTTCCTGGGGGAGGATGAGCAGCACTTCGGCGAACTCCGAACCCTGGGATTTATGCACGGTGATGGCGTAGGAGGTCTGCCAGGCCGGCAGGCGCGACAGGCCGACGGCGCGAACCATGCCGTTTTCCTGCTCAAACCAGGCCTGGAGCGTGCCCTGGGCGTCCGGCCAGAGCACGCCGGCGTCGCCGTTGAACAGGCCCAGGGTGTAGTCGTTGCGCAGGATGATGATCGGCATGCCGGGGTAAAGCGGCGCTGTCTGGGGAATGCGGCCGGTGCGTCGGAAGATGGTTTCCGCCAGCCGGTTGAGGCCTTCGACCCCGCTTGGTCCCTCGCGCAGGGCGCAGAGGATGCGCCGGCGGTCAAGTTCCTGGAGTGCGGCCTGCGGCGAAGCAGCGGCAAAGAGCGGCTGCAGGAAGGGTTCGATCCGGTTGCGCAGCCAGGTCGTCGATCCCGCGGCGCCGTCCTCGATGTGCAGATCCGGGAACTGGAGCTCAAGCGTTGCCTGCACCTTTTCGGGATTGCCGCTGTTGACCGCCCGAGCCAGGGCGCCGATGCCGGAGCCTTCCTGGAACCGGTGACTGGCGCGCAGCAGGACCAGGCTGTCGGCCAGCGGACCGGGGTCGCCGGGGTCGCCGTGGGCGGCTGAAGCAACCGGGGCCAGCTGGGCAACCGGGAACTCGCCCTGGCCGACAAGGTTTTGCATCTCGCGGACCAGGGTTTGGGACCAGCGGATCTCGCCGTTGCCGCAGAGATCGGCGAACAGGTTGCCGGCTTCCACCGAGGCCAGTTGGTCGCGGTCGCCGAGGAGGATGATCCGGCAGGAGGGCGGCAGGGCCTCAAGCAGGGCGGCCATCAGCGGCACGTCGATCATCGAGGCCTCGTCGAGGATCAACAGATCAAGGTGGAGGGGATTGGCGGCGTTGCGGCGAAAACCCGGCTGATCGGGCTGGACGCCGAGCAGTCGGTGCAGGGTCTGGGCCTGATCGGCAATGTTTGCCGCCAACTGCTGGGGCAGGGTCGCAGAGCCGATCCTTGCGTTGCGGATCGATTCCTGCAGGCGCAGGGCGGCCTTGCCGGTGGGCGCGGCCAGGGCGATGCGCGGTTTGCGCGGGGCCAGGGCGGCGATCAGCGCCAGGATGCGGGCCACGGTGTAGGTCTTGCCGGCGCCCGGCCCGCCGGAAATGACCACAAAACGCTGCCGCAAGGCCAGGACCGCAGCAGCCCGTTGCCAATCCACGCCCGCCGCCTCGCTGCCGGGCGGAAACAAGGCGTCAAGCAGCGGTCCAATCCGCGCCGCGTCGAGCGGTTCAGCCCCGGCGGCGCGTGCCCGCAGGGCCTGGGCAATGGCCTCTTCGTAGCGGTGAAAGCGCAGCAGAAACAGGTTGTTGTTCTCGTCCAGGATCAGCGGGCAAAAATCGCCGGGACAGCCGACCACCGAGCTTGCCCGCAACCGTTGCCCCAGGGCGGCGGCGTCGCCAAAATCGCCGTTGCCGCCGCTGCCGCCGCTGTCCAGGCCGGCTGCGGTCAGCAGGCCGGGTAGGGCGGACAGGGGCAGACAGGTGTGGCCCTGTCCTGTTGCCCAGCTGGCAAAGGCCGCCGCCAGCGGCAATTCCGGGCACTGCCCCTGGTCGAGCCGCTCCAACAATTGGGCCGCCTGGACGTCGATGGGCCGCAGCCAGCGACCGGCCAGGGCCTGATCCAGCAGGGTCATGATCGGCCTCCTTGGCAGCAGTCGTCCAGGGCGGCGATCAGGCGGAAGTCCGGCCGCGAAACATGGATGCCGGCGCCGGGGGGATGCGCGGGATGCATGGCCCGGAGGAAGAGATAGTACACCGATCCGACATGGTCGTCGTAGTGGTAATGCGCGATCCGGGAACGGAGATAACGGTGCAGTGCCAGGGTGTAGATCAGCGATTGGAGATGGTACTGATGGCTGTCCATGCAGGCGGCGATGGCCTCGGGGGTGTAGTGGGCCAGGGTCGGCCCCAGGTGGTTTGATTTGTAGTCGGCAATGCAATAGCGGCCCTGATGACGAAAGACCAGATCGATGAACCCTTTCATCAACCCCTGGAGGACGACGCCGGGCGCGGTCAGGGGACGGAATCCGGCCCTTTCGAGCAGACCGTTGAAGCGGCGGAGATCGACCTGTTCCAGGGGGAAAAGAAAGCTGAGTTCGTTGATCCGGTCCTCGGCGGCAACAGCGTTGAGGGCGCAGGCGCCGGGCAGTTCGACTGCCAGCAGGTCGTCGAGCCAGCGGACCGTGGCCGCCTGCCAGCGCGGGTCAATCGAGGCCTGTTCCAGGGCCTCGGCCACCAGGTGCTGCTGCCCAGCCGGTCGGTTGAAATCCAGCCGCTCAAGCAGGCCGTGCAGGCAGGAGCCGGCAATCCGGCCCCGGGGAAAGGTGAACAGGGAGGTGAAATCCTCGGCCGCTGCGGCGGTGCTCTCGCCCTGGTCGCCGTCCTGTGGGTTTTCCCCTCCGGCGCTCAGGCGGGAATAGCTGGTCATGGTCCAGCCGGGATTGATCCGACCCCGGAAGCTCCTGGGCTGCAGCGGAGCCTGGTCGGCGGCGGGCTCCAGCCGGTGGCGGCCAAAAGTTTCGGGATAGGGTCGCAGCGCAAGGATCGGCGCATCCGTATTCAACCCGCGTAATTTCCTCATGTCCGCCAGTTCCTCGATCAATTCCCCGTCGCTCTCCGGGCAGCGTCCCTGGTGGAGGAGGTGGGCGATGGCCGTCTGTTCCAACCCCTTGACCCGGCCCCAGCAGAAGAAACAGGCGCATTTGGCACGGGTCGCGGCCACATAGAGCAACCGCAGATCCTCGGCCAGCAGCTCTTCCTCAGCCCATTGCCGGTGCGCCGGCGCGCCGCTGCCAAGGTCCAGGGTCAACCGCAGGGTGTCGCGATCATGGAAACTCAACGGCTGATCCTTGGCCAGGGTCCGTCCGGCCCAGAGAAAGGGCAGGAACACCACCGGAAATTCGAGGCCCTTGGCCCGGTGGATGGTGACGATGCGGATCAATTGCTCGTCGTTTTCCAACCGGATCAACTGGTTGGCGGCGTTGGCGTCCGGATTGTCGATCTGCTGGCGAAACCAGCGCATGAGCGCCGCCGTGCCGTGGCGGCCAGCCGGGCTTTGCTGCAGCAGTTCGGCCAGATGGAGAAAATTGGTCAGGCTGCGTTCGCCGCCCGCCTGGGCCGAAAGGCGGCGGGCCACCTGTTCTTCGGCTAGAAGATGCTGGAACATGGGCATGAAGCCCTGGTCGCGCCACAACTGCCGACAGCGGAGCAGGGCGGCCATGCGGATCTCCCAGGCCTGTTCGTCGCTGGCCAGGGCGTGGATGGTTTCGCCGCTGCAGCCAAAGAGCGGGGTGGCCAGGCAGGCGCGGATCCGGGCCGGGTCGGCAAGATCGACCAGCGCGGCCAGCACCAGGGCCAGCTGACCGGCCTCGGCGGCGGCAAACACCGAAGACTGGCTGGCCGAGACGCTGCTCAGACCCCGCAGGCGCAATCCGGCCTGCATGGCCTCGGCCTCGCGGTGGCTGCGCACCAGGATGGCAATGTCCGAGGTCTGCAGCGGCCGGCCGGCAAGGGTTGCTCGGTCCTGTGCGGCCTGCTCGAGCAGCTCGACAATGACGTCGGCGGTGAAGGCGACCGCCGCTTTGATCGCCCGCTCCTTGCTGATGGTGGGCGATTTGTCGCTTTTCAATTGCTCGGCGTCGAGGAGCAACCCGGTCAGCGGGGCCAGCGGCCGGCCGTCGACCGTCAGAGGTCCGGCTGTAGCCGCGGCGGCCTGGACCGGCGCAAAGTCGATGTCTTCGGTGAAGACAAAGGCGTCTTGCCGGCGGCCGAACAAGGTGTTGATTGCCGCCACCATGGCCGGGGTGGAGCGGTAATTGACGCCCATGGTGTAGCGGTTTTCCGCCGGGGTGGCGCGGCGGGCCTGGATATAGGTGAAGATGTCGGCGCCGCGAAAGGAGTAGATGGCCTGTTTGGGATCGCCGATCATGAACAGGGTCCCGGCGTCTTGCCGGGCGCTACGGTAAATGCGCGAGAACATCTGGTACTGCACCGGGTCAGTGTCCTGGAATTCGTCGACTAGGGCGACCGGGTAGCGGGCCGCGATCCGTCCGGCCAGTTGCGGGCCGCTGCCGGGTTGCTCCAGGGCGGCGTCGAGATGGGTGAGCAGGTCGTCAAAGGCCAGCCAGCCCTGGGTCCGTTTGCGGGCGTCGAGCTCGCGGCGCAGCGAGAGTCGCGCATCCAGCAGCGTCTGGATGGTCAGGCTGCGCAGGAGTTGGCCGTGGCCTTGCCAAAAGACGTCAAACAGGGTGAAAAAAGGATGCTGCGGCGGGGACGCGCATTTTTTCAGCACCGCCCCGGCCATGGTTGAGGCGGTCAATTTTTCAAGCTCCTTGGCCAGAAGCAGGGGCATTGCCGGTCGTGCGGCCAACTGGTCCATGGCTTCGAGCAGTTCCGGCACCCGGTCGCTGCGGCGGTAGGTCTTGTCGCTGCGCTGCAGGCAGGGGTCCTGGTCAAGGAGGGCGCCGACGGCCTCGCGATCCCGCGCCCAGGCCTGCTGCACCTCGGCAAAGCGTTGGCGGCACTGGTCGGCCAGGGTGTCAACCTCGCGGGCGTCAACCTGGGGAATCAGGTCGCAGCCCATGGCGGTCAGCGCGGGGCCAAGCGCCTTCAACAGCCCCGCCGGATCGGCCCAGGTTGCCGTTGCCCAGGCGGCCTCTTCTTCGCTTGCCGGATAGAAACGGTTGCGCCAGAAGTCCTCGATCACCTCGCGCCGCAGGGCGGCCTCGCTTTCCAGCAGTTCGACCGCAAACGGGGTTCCGGATTCAAAGGCGTGATCCTGGAGGATGCGCTGGCAAAAGCCGTGGATGGTGTGGATGGCGGCCTCGTCCATCCGCACTAGGGCGTCGGCCAGCCGCTGCCTGGCCTCCTCGGGCGGGACCGCGGCGAGCAGCGTCGCCAGCTGGTCGTCCGGTTCAAGCCGGTGTTCGAGCGCGTCCAAGGCCTCGCGCAGCCGGCGGCGGATGCGGTCGCGCAGCTCGCCGGTGGCGGCGCGGGTGAAGGTCACCACCAGGATTTGGTCCACCGCCAGGCCGCGTTCCAGCAGCAGGCGAAGAAACAGCAGGGCCAGGGTGTAGGTTTTGCCGGTGCCGGCGCTGGCCTCGAGCAGGCGGCAACCGTGCAGGGGCAGGGTGAGCGGATCAAGCGGCTGCATGGTCGTCCTCCAGATGGTCGAGAATCGGTCCAAAGAGGCCGGAGAGATCGACAAATTCGGCGCTCAGGGGCAACTCGGCGGCAGAGAAGAAATAGCCGTAGGCCGGATCGTCGCCCTCGCCGTTTCGTTGGAAGCCGCTCTCCCAGACCTGCCGGGCGCGCGCCTCCTCCTTGCCGGTCCCCGCCGCCCTGGCCCAGGCCAGGCTGGTCTCCGGAAAAAAAGGCAGCGGTTGCGACAACCCCTGCCAGTAGCCTTCCAGCAATTGCAGCAGCTGCGGTTCCGGATCGTCGACCGGCCTGAGCCGGACCAGGCGCGCCAGGGCGTTGGCTTGAGCCTTGTCCCGCGCCAGATGGAGGGAGCAGTGGGGCAGCCCGGCGGGCGCGAGGAGATTGAGGCAGAGGTGGTAAACCCACAGCTCGATTAGATCGGCGCCCTTGAGCGCGCCGGTGCGCCAGGTGACTCTGCCCTCCGGGTGAAGGTCGCCCAGCCAGCCGGTGAGGCGGAAGGGGCCGATGATCCGGTCGATCTCCAGCGGCGGCAGGGGCGCGGCCAACAGGGGGCGCAGCTGATCGGCGAATTGGTCGCTGCTCGCGGCAATGCCGGCAAACTGGACCCGGCCGAAACCACCCTGCGGCAGGCTGCCGGCGCCCTCCAGGTTGTCCAGGATCTGGTCGCCGGGCAGGCCGGAGAGCCGCGCAAGGATCGTCTCCCGCCGCAGCTGATATTGCTGGAGGGCATCCAGGACAAAGGGTTCGCTTTCCTCGACCGCTGCGGCCTCGGCCCGGAGGTTGAGGCCGAGGCTCTGCTCAAGAAAGCAGCGGACCGGATGCCGCCAGAAGCGGGCCAACTGCTGCAGATCCACACTCCGTTGCTCCTCGCCGGGCGTGGGCAGAGGGGCGCTGAGAAAGGGCGTAGGTTCGACCAATCGGTCCGCCGGCAGCCAGGAGGGATTGTAGCTGGCGGTGGCGGCGGTTCCGTTGAAGCAGCGGCGGCTGAAGGGCTGCATCGGGTGGAGGGTGGTGAGATGCTCGGAAACCCTGGATGCGGCTGTTTCGGCGGCGTCTGCGACCCGGCAGCTCTGATTGAGATAATCCCGCAGTTCACTGACTACCACTGAGGGCGGGGCCAGGCTGTCGTCACGCTGGTTGCGGCCCACCCAGGACAGGTAGAGGACGTCGCGGGCCGACAGCAGGGCTTCGAGGAAGAGGTAGCGGTCGTCGTTGCGGCGGTTGCGGTCGCCCAGGCGCGGTTGGCTGGCGATCAGGTCAAAGGCGACCGGGTGCTGGGAGCGGGGGAAATCCTGGTCGTTGAGCCCCAGCAGACAGACCGCGCGGAAGGGCACGGAGCGCATCGGCACCATGTTGCAGAAGGTGACCCGGCCACTGAGAAAGGGTTGGCCGCCGTCGGGTTGGGAGAGCGCGGTTTCCAGGCATTCGGCAATTACCGCCGGGGCCAGGGGCGCGTGGTGGTCGGCCAGCCGACAGTCGGCCCTGAGGCTGTTGATCCCCTCACGCAGGGGTTGCAGCCCTTCCTCCTCGGGCTCGAAGCAGTCGTCGAGCAGGCGGAGCAGCGTCGTGCACCACTCTTCGGCCGGGCAAGGTTGGCGCAGCCGCAGTCTCCACTGGACCAGGGTGTCGATCAAGCGGACAAAGCCGCCGAGTTCCGCCGACTCGCTCCCGCCCAGATTGCCGTAGGGCAGCAGATGGGCATAGGGTTCGCGGCAGTCGCCCATCAGATAGCCGAGTAGCAGCCGGTCCAGGCCAAAGCGCCAACTGTGGCTGTTGCCGGCCGGAACCTCTAACTCGCGCCGATGGCTGGCGTCCAGACCCCAGCGGATGCCCGCATCCCGCACCCAGGCGTGCAGGCGCGGCAGGATCGCCGGATCCAGGCCGAACCGGCGGAGCAGGGCCGGCGTTTCGCACAGGGCGAGAACCGCAGGCGCGGTGAAACGGCCGCTGAACAGCGCCAGCAGGTCGAGGAAACAGCGTGCCAGGGGGTGCTCGCGGGCCAGCGACTGGTCGGCGATTGACCAGGGGATGCGCCGTTCCTGGCCGGCCTCGCCAAAGACGCCGGCAATGGCGTCGGCGTAGAGGCCGATGTCCGGAGCGCTGACCAGGACGTCGCCCGGGGTCAGGTCGGGATGCGCCTGGAACAGATCCAGCAGCCGGTCGTGCAGCACCTGGATCTCGCGCAGCGGCGAGAAGCAGCAATGGAACTGGATCGAGCGGTCGCCGGGCTCAAGCAGGTAGGGCTGCTCGCTCTCGGCGGCGCGGTCGCGGAGGTCAAGGATGTCGTTGTGCAGGGTCGAGAGCAGATGCGGCTGCTCGCTTTCCTGGTAGAGATCAATATCTTCCAGGTCGCAGTCGAGCAGTTGGCGGAAAAAATCCTGGCCGGTTCTGCCCAGCGAAACCAGCAGCGGGTGGCCCTGTTCGTAGAAGGAGTCGAAGGCGTCGAAGGCCTCAGAAACGTCGGGTGCGTCTGCAGCCTCGCCTCGGTTTTTTTTGCGCATCCGGGCCCGTTGCCGCGCCGAGACCAGGTCGCCCCAGTAGTGACGGCAGGGGCTGAGGTGATAGAGATGGACCTCGCTGCGGCGGCTGATCCGGGCAACGCTCTCCAGGTGGGTCGGCGCCAGGGAATTGAGGCCAAAGAGGTGGACCCGGAGGGGCAGGGCGGCGGGCGGCAAGACCGCATCGGAATCGGCGCCAAGCAGCGCCTGGAATTGCTCGGTCAGGCGGGCGCGCGGTGGCAGGCCGTCTGCGGTCAGCGCCCGCCACAGCCGAGCCTGCCAGTGGTCGTCCCCGCCTTGTTCCCAACGGGCGAGCAGATCGGTACGGTAAACCTGATACTGGTCAAAGACGTCGCTGATCCGGCTGGCCAACTGCTGGGCTTTCACGCCGTCGCCGTCGTCGCGCAGATAGGCGGCGATCTCGGCAAAGGCCGGGTCTCCGGCCAGATCGGGCAGCAGGGCGGCGATTCGCCAGCGCAGCACCGATTTGCGGAAACGGTCCTCCTCCGGGAGGGTGCCGGTCACCCGCTGCATCAGGTCCCAGATGAAACGGGCCGGGAGCGGAAACTGGACGTTGGCGGCAATCCCGGCGCGCAAGGCCAGCTGCTGCGCCACCCATTGCGCCATGCCCTGGTTGTGCACCACGACGATCTCTGGGACCAGCGGGTCGGCCAACGGCTGATCGAGAACGGCGTGGAACTGCGCGAACAAGGCTTCCAAGCGGTTGGATTGATGGAGAAACATGCGGCGATCCTGCACAAAGGCGCACGGCTTGCCCGGCCGGCGGCGGGGCGCGGGAGGGGAACCGAACTGGTGGACGGTTTGTCGGTGGCGGAAAAAGAATTTTAATTTTATGGAAATGCGTAGAATTTGCTATAGTTAAATTGTCAATCAAACTGCCGCTGCCCTTTTTCTCCTCCTCTGTGCATGAATCACCGGTTCAAATATCAGCCTATTGTTCTTGCGCTCCTGGTCACCCTGATCATGGCGGGGTTGTTTTATCTTCCCTACCTTTCGGTGCGCAACAAGACCATCGACACCTTTCGCACCCAGCAGGCGTTCCTGGCCCGCCAAGCCGGAGCCGGCCTGCAAGCCTATTTTGCCGCCTACGAGAAGGCCCTGGCCTATCTGGGCGCGCAGGACGCGATCCAGCGCATGGACGACAGCGGCCAGGTGTTGCTCCAGGATTTTTTTTCCATGCACCCGGAGGACCTGCGCAGCATCCAACGCATCGACGCTGCCGGCAAGGTGCTGTTTTCCGTTCCCAAGGAAGCGCCGGACGCCGGCCTGGTGGCCCATTGCCGGCAACTGCAGGATCGACGCATTCCCGCAGTGAGCGAGGTTATGCCTCTTGCCGGCGGCGGGGACCAGCTCTCGTTTGCCGCTGCGGTGCTTCGGGATGATCAGTTTGACGGCTGCCTCGCTTTTTCGTTGCCCTACGACCAGGTGGCCAGCCGCCACCTCAGCCGGTTGCCCCACCATCAGGAGGGCTACGCCCTGCTGTTCAGTCGCTCCGGGACCCTCCTCCATGGCCCGGATGCGGCCCCGGTGGGCGCAAACAGCAGCCGTCTGCGCGGATCGATTGAGGATTTGGCGCAGTTGCGGCAGACCCTTGCGG
>Ga0074197_1000647_pt1 | contig 28272 bp, 20 predicted proteins | sample EPASupsiteSAE305_FD_64526 | JGI IMG/M metagenome (GOLD analysis project Ga0074197, IMG submission 64526) | Bioremediated contaminated groundwater microbial communities from EPA Superfund site, New Mexico - SAE3-05 reassembly with SPADES | ecosystem: Environmental > Aquatic > Deep subsurface >...
GATGGGGAGCGGAGTGGGGTTTAGCGGCAATGCCGGATTGTGGTGGTAAAAGTTGAGTGGTACGGAAATGGGATTAAGCTCTTTAAGTGAATGGAGCATACTGAGGCGATCTTCGTGCGTCTCTCCCATCCCGAAGATTCCTCCGGTGATGAGCTTTAAACCTGAACGGTTGACGTTTTCACAGGTCTCATAACGTTCATCCCACGGGTGGGTCGTACACACCTGCGGATAAAAGCTTCGGCTCGTTTCGAGGTTATGGTTGTAGGCACTTACCCCTGAGGCTTTGAGTTCATTAAGCTGCTCCAGCGATGCCGTCCCGTTACAGGCTATAAGACGGAGACGGGGAACTTCACGTTTGAGTGTAGAGGCGACGTTACAGACAAATTCGAGGGTTTTGTCATCCAACCCTTTTTGGGCGGTAACGAGGCAAAATCCCAAAGCCCCCAAAGCTTCGAGACGGCGGGCTTCCTCCAAGATTTGATCCATAGGCTTTTGCTTGTATCGCTCGATATCCGCTTTGTATTTCACGCTTTGGGAACAGAATTTACAATCTTCGTTGCACGTACCGCTGTTAATATTGCAGATAGAACAGAGAAATATTTTTTTTGACATATTAAGATCTTTCAAAAGAGTAGTGGCGTTCATCAAATGTATCGTTTCCTACTGCGCGGGAATAGTGTGTCACATTAAAGGTTTCGTTGGTAATTTCAAGCATTGCACACGAAGAAAAAGGTTTGTCTCGTGCGCACGCTTCCCCCGGATTGAGAAAAAGGGTGCGATTTTTAAAATCGCACTCAAATACGTGCGTATGTCCGAAGAGGATCACTTCGGCATCGGCGTTCATGTAAAAAGGGAGATGCATCAGTTTAAAGTTGACCCCGCCGAGTTTAAAATAATGGGGTTCTTGGACGAGATTGTATTGGGTATGATATTCAATCAAATTTGCGTCATTATTACCATATACGGCAATATAACGTAAGCCGCTATTTTTAAGTTGATCAAGAATTTCAGGTTTGACAATATCTCCGGCATGGATCAAAAACTCGGCACCCTGCGCTTTGAGGTGGTCAATCGCACGTTGTGATCGACCTTTTTTAGAATGGGTATCAGAGAGTAAACCTATTTTCATAACGTTCGCCCTGAGCCTGTCGAAGGGTGTTGTGTCCATGGTTCGACAAGCTCACCACGAACGGAACCGACATTATTCATTCGTCTCTTCTCGGGGTGTGCGATCTTTACATTTGACACACTCATAGACTTCTTTGTTGCGGTAGGTGCGCGGTGCCAATGCTCCGCCGCATCCTTCGACTTCACACTTTTTGTCACTCGGCTCAAATTTTGAGATAAATTTACATTTTGGATAATGTTCGCATCCCCAAAATGCACCGCGTCGTGATTGTCTCCATAAAAGTTTTCCGCCGCATTCAGGACAAGGAACTTCGGAAAATTTCGTTTCTTGATTAAGTGTTTTCGTGTTTTTACATTTTGGATAGCCGCTGCACGCCAAAAATTTCCCGTTTCGGCCATTTTTGACCACCATAGCACTGCCGCATTTTTCACATACCTCTTCACTCACTTCATCTGGAGTTGTCGGGTTCTCTTTTTGGTTCTCTTCGGTTTGTTCGGTGTATTTGCACTTCGGAAATCCGCTGCAAGCGATAAACTCTCCAAAACGACCTGAACGAAGCAGGAGCTCGCTGCCGCATTGCGGACAGTTGCGTCCGAGCGGTTTCGCCATTTTTAGGCTGACGATATTCGTTTTCCCTGCTTCAATTTGCTCAAGAAACGGGTAATAAAAATCGAGCAAAATTTTGTGCCACGATTTACCACTTTCGCTGATCTCATCGAGGGTCTCTTCCATAGTTGCGGTAAAGCTGGCATCAACAATTTCATTAAAATGGGTCTCTAACATCTCCGTAACAGTGAAAGCAATCTCAGTCGGGAGAATGGCGCGCTTTTCGATTTCGATGTAATTACGTGCTTGGAGGGTACTGATGGTCGGAGCATACGTTGATGGACGACCGATCCCCTCACTTTCAAGTTTTTTGATCAAACTCGCTTCGGAGTATCGTGATGGCGGTTCGGTGAAGTGTTGTTCGGTTGATATGCTTTGGATATCGATAGCGTCACCGCTTGTGAGGGATGGGAGGAGTTTATCTTTGTCATCACTCCCCATTACACGGTAGAAACCGTCAAATAAGAGTTTACGTCCTGTTGCACGGAACTGTGCTTTAGGCGATTCAAACGTAATGCTTTGTTGCTCAAATCGTGCATCATTCATCTGACAGGCGATAAAGCGGTTGTAGATAAGGCGATAGAGTTTGATCTCGTCAGGTTTCAAATACGTTGCTGCTACCTCAGGGGTAAAGGCAAGCATTGTCGGACGGATCGCTTCATGCGCTTCTTGCGCCCCTTTCGATTTTTTCGTATAAACTTTTAGCTCTTTCGGGAGGTACTCTTTGCCGTAACGCTCTAAGATCAGTTCACGTGCCGCTTCAACCGCTTCCGTTGCGAGGTTGAGGGAGTCGGTACGCATATAGGTAATGACTCCCGATGTCCCCTCAGGAGTTTTAACCCCCTCATACAACGCTTGGGCAACCATCATCGTCTTTTTTGGAGAGAATCCGAGCTGTGAGCTGGCGGTTTGCTGTAGCGTCGAAGTCATAAACGGTGGCGGGGTAGAACTTTTACGCTCTTTGGTTTCGATTTCACCGACTTTAAACGCCTCTTTTTTCAGAGTCTCTACGATCCGAGCGGCTTCATCACCCGTTTTGATGGTGAGTTTATCGATTTTCTCATTTTCAAAATGGACGAGGGTCGCTTCAATATCCTTTTTGAAAAGAGTGTCAATGGTCCAATACTCTTCAGGGATAAAAGCGCGGATTTCGCGCTCACGATCGATGACGATTTTGAGGGTCGAGGATTGAACGCGCCCTGCAGATAACCCTTTTTGGATTTTAGAAGCGAGGAGCGGCGAGAGTTTATACCCTACGATACGATCGAGTAAACGGCGGGCTTGCTGTGCATTAACCCGATCCATATCGATGGTGCGTGGCGTTTCCAATGCATGGATAATAGCGTTTTTCGTAATCTCATGAAACACGATACGCGGCAGTGACTCGGGGTCTTTGTCGATGGCATGGGCGATATGCCATCCGATGGCTTCACCCTCGCGGTCTTCGTCGGTCGCGATGTAGATGGTATCGCTTTTTTTGGCTAACTCTTGGATTTGTTTAACGGTAGCGGTACTGTCTTCGCTGATACGATACTCGGCAACGATTTTCTCGTCATTGATTTTGATACCGAAGCGGTTTTTAGGGAGATCCCGGATATGCCCTTTGGAAGCGATTACCTCGTAATCTTTGGAGAGGAAGTTTTTAATGGTCTTGGCTTTGGCCGGAGACTCTACAATGATGAGTTTCAAAAAGTGAATCCTATATATATGGATGAGTTTCGAAAGTGTAACAAAAAAAATTGCAAAACCGTTAAAGATTTTTGTTTATCTCCCGATATAGTTGTAGAAGCAAGGATGCTCAACTAACTAAAGAGCCAAAAGCGCTCTTACGATAAAGGATTTATCATGGGTTTCAGAATTAACACAAACATTGCGGCAATGAACGCACACACAAATGCGACGATGAACAATCGTAGCTTGGATAGTTCACTTAGTAAACTAAGTTCAGGTCTTCGTATTAACACGGCAGCAGATGATGCATCAGGTATGTCTATTGCGGATTCACTTCGTTCACAGGCTTCTGCTCTTGGACAAGCGATTGCAAATGCGAATGATGGTGTTTCAATGGCGCAAATCGCCGATAAAGCGATGGATGAGCAATTAAAAATTCTTGATACGATCAAAGTTAAAGCGACTCAAGCGGCGCAAGACGGACAATCAGCTGATTCACGTAAAGCACTGCAAGCAGACGTTAAACGTCTTGTAGAGTCATTGGATAACATTGCGGGTACAACTTCGTACAACGGTAAAGCGCTCCTTTCAGGACAATTTACGAATGCATCATTCCAAGTAGGTGCTTACAGTAACCAAACGGTTAGTATGTCTATCGGTGCTACCAGTTCAGATAAAATCGGACAAACACGTTTTGAGACCAGTGCTACCGGTACAACTCAGGGTGTTGCAACAGCAACTTATACCGACAATGAAGGGAATGCTACTGCACTTGAAGAAGTAGTTATCAGTACTTCAGCGGGAACCGGTATCGGTGCATTGGCAGAAGTTATCAACAAAAACAGTGATTTGACGGGCGTTAAAGCAAGCTGGAGCAACGTTATGACAGGTACCGCCGTTATTGCTTCGGGAACCGTTACCAACTTGACCATTAACGGAACGATAGTTGCAGCTTCTTTGGATGTGCAGGATAATGACCGTTCGGGAACATTGGTCGATGCGATCAACCAATTTACGGCTACAACCGGTGTTGCGGCAAGTGTTGATGCACGTGGTCGTTTAGAGCTTACGTCAACGGACGGACGCGGAATGCAAGTTGCAGGACTTGGAACTGTCGGATTGATCGCGGATGGATTTAGTTCAGGTCGTTTGACATTGACTAAAACAGGTGCGGCGGATATTAATATGACGCTTGCAGGATCGGGTACTACCGGGTTGTCGACTCTTACAACCGCCGCAAGTATCGGTTTACGTGATATGATGAGTGAGATTTCAGCGGCAGATGCTCTTGCAATGGGTGCATACGCAAATGCGAATTCTTTGGGTGCGGGTCAAACAATGACAGCGGGTGTAACAACCTTCACCGGAGCGCAATCAATGATGAGTATTGCTGAGTCTGCTTCAAGAACATTGGATAAAATCCGTTCCGATATCGGTTCGGCACAAAACCAGATGGTTTCAACGATCAACAATATCAGCGTAACGCAAGTTAACGTAAAAGCGGCAGAATCACAAATTCGTGATGTCGATTTCGCGGCAGAGTCTGCTAACTTCTCTAAAGCAAACATCCTTGCACAATCAGGAAGTTATGCAATGAGTCAAGCAAACGCTGTTCAGCAAAATGTTTTAAGACTTCTTCAATAGTTTTCTTCTTTTGATGCCCTTCTTGGGCATCATCTTTTAATCCTTCTTTTACTTTAAATAAACTTACTTTACAGCTTGTGTTTTTCTTTTGGAATATTTTTTGCTTTTGATGTTTTTAATATTGCATGGACGCAAAAACTCCTAAGGATTTATCATGGGTTTCAGAATTAACACAAACATTGCGGCAATGAACGCACACACAAATGCGACGATGAACAATCGTAGCTTGGATAGTTCACTTAGTAAACTAAGTTCAGGTCTTCGTATTAACACGGCAGCAGATGATGCATCAGGTATGTCTATTGCGGATTCACTTCGTTCACAGGCTTCTGCTCTTGGACAAGCGATTGCAAATGCGAATGATGGTGTTTCAATGGCGCAAATCGCCGATAAAGCGATGGATGAGCAATTAAAAATTCTTGATACGATCAAAGTTAAAGCGACTCAAGCGGCGCAAGACGGACAATCAGCTGATTCACGTAAAGCACTGCAAGCAGACGTTAAACGTCTTGTAGAGTCATTGGATAACATTGCGGGTACAACTTCGTACAACGGTAAAGCGCTCCTTTCAGGACAATTTACGAATGCATCATTCCAAGTAGGTGCTTACAGTAACCAAACGGTTAGTATGTCTATCGGTGCTACCAGTTCAGATAAAATCGGACAAACACGTTTTGAGACCAGTGCTACCGGTACAACTCAGGGTGTTGCAACAGCAACTTATACCGACAATGAAGGGAATGCTACTGCACTTGAAGAAGTAGTTATCAGTACTTCAGCGGGAACCGGTATCGGTGCATTGGCAGAAGTTATCAACAAAAACAGTGATTTGACGGGCGTTAAAGCAAGCTGGAGCAACGTTATGACAGGTACCGCCGTTATTGCTTCGGGAACCGTTACCAACTTGACCATTAACGGAACGATAGTTGCAGCTTCTTTGGATGTGCAGGATAATGACCGTTCGGGAACATTGGTCGATGCGATCAACCAATTTACGGCTACAACCGGTGTTGCGGCAAGTGTTGATGCACGTGGTCGTTTAGAGCTTACGTCAACGGACGGACGCGGAATGCAAGTTGCAGGACTTGGAACTGTCGGATTGATCGCGGATGGATTTAGTTCAGGTCGTTTGACATTGACTAAAACAGGTGCGGCGGATATTAATATGACGCTTGCAGGATCGGGTACTACCGGGTTGTCGACTCTTACAACCGCCGCAAGTATCGGTTTACGTGATATGATGAGTGAGATTTCAGCGGCAGATGCTCTTGCAATGGGTGCATACGCAAATGCGAATTCTTTGGGTGCGGGTCAAACAATGACAGCGGGTGTAACAACCTTCACCGGAGCGCAATCAATGATGAGTATTGCTGAGTCTGCTTCAAGAACATTGGATAAAATCCGTTCCGATATCGGTTCGGCACAAAACCAGATGGTTTCAACGATCAACAATATCAGCGTAACGCAAGTTAACGTAAAAGCGGCAGAATCACAAATTCGTGACGTCGATTTCGCGGCAGAGTCTGCTAACTTCTCTAAAGCAAACATCCTTGCACAATCAGGAAGTTATGCAATGAGTCAAGCAAACGCTGTTCAGCAAAATGTTTTAAAACTACTTCAATAAAAACACTTTTTTAAGACCGCATTCGCGGTCTTTCTTCTATCCTCTTGTATTTTCATGGAATGATTGTTGCTCTAAATATCAATAACCTCTTTTGGAAGGGACTATAGTGTCTATTTTAGAACACAACTTGGATGCGCTTCGTTTTAAAAATCCACTTTTATATCAACGTCTATCAACCATACAAACCAATGAAATGTTTCATATCCATATGGATGGGAATGACCCATCAACGCTTAATGTAATTAATTTAAGTGATTTCACCCCACTTTACAGCGCTAAAGCCAGTGAGCAAACGAATACTCAGATAGTGGAATTCCAACAGTGGAGCCAGTATCCGTATCTGTATCTGTTCGGTATGGGTAATGGGGTGTTAATTGCATCCTTATTAGACAGCTCTATAAGAAAACGGGTTGTAGTGGTCGAGCCTGAGGCTGAAATTTTATGGATCGTATTGCATTTCATTGATTTTTCTCAAGCCATTCAATCCGGGCGATTGGTGTTCTTGTCGGATACATCGCTTTCGTTTGCCGGGATAGTCGGATTATTCGGTGATAACGATGTGAAATGTTATGCACGCGTGTATGATATGCATGTAAACCTTCCCTACTATGAGCGGTTTGCTCAACGTATCCAGGAAATAAATCAACTATTTGTTCAAGCTCTTCGTCATGTCATCACAACCGTAGGAAATGATGTAACCGATACTTTGATCGGGATGGAACACCATTTTATGAATCTCGATTTGATGGTACAGACTCCAACCTTATATGAGCTGTTTAAAAAAGCCAAAAATACGAATACGGCTATTTTGGTTTCGACAGGACCTTCGCTTAATAAACAATTGCCGTTACTTAAAGAGGTTGCTCCTTATGTCACTATTGTAGCGGTGGACGCTAGTTTTCCGGTACTGAGTGCTTATGGTATTAAACCGGATATTGTTGTCTCTATGGAGCGGATTGCATTAAGCAGTACATTTTTTAAAAATACCCCCGCAGAATTTTATGATGGGGTTGTTTTCTCTTTGAGTTCATTGCAACACCCGGAACTGCTTCGGAGCATTAAAGGGGGAGTGATTCAGATGAGTATGCGTCCTTTTGGATTCATGCAAGCCTTTGAACTGGATCAGTGGGGCTATATCGGTATTGGTATGAGTGCGGCCAATAAGGCGTATGAGCTGATATACCATAGCCGATTTGAACGATGTGTGCTGATAGGACAAGATTTGGCCTACAGTGATGGCGGATTATCCCATGCACAAGGACACGTTTTAGGTGCAGATGAAGTGAAAGCCAAAGCGAGTGATGTAGATGTAGTACGCTATGGCGGAGAGGGGATGATTCGAACGAGCGCCGTTTGGAACTGGTTCCGGAGTTTTTTTGAGACCGATATACGAGAAACAGCGGCTCGAATGGAAACGATCAATGCAACAGAAGGGGGCGCTCGTATCGCGGGAGCTATTGAGATGCCGTTTCGAGAAGTGATTGAGCGATATGTTCAGAAGGATACGTGTAAAAAGCCTATTGTTTTGGAAAAAGTAAAAAAAAGTGATTTGAAAACAGTGCTTCGTCGTATTGAAGCCAAAAAAGCGTTTATCATCAAAACAATAACCGAAGCAAAAAGAGAGGCAGAATCGTTATTTATTCAAGCGGCTCAATTTTGTGAACAAAACGATAGTATCGATGGAAATGAGCTGTTACAATCCATTATGAAGTTTTATACCAAGGTACATGATAAAGTATTAGCCCAATTACTATTTGATGCCACTCAGGCACTGCTATTTCATCAGGAAATGGTGATTTGCGAGATTGAAGTGCGGTATGCTTCGAGTGAGTCTGAGCAAAGAGATAAGATATTGGAGCTTATCCCTTTGTATAAAGAGTGGCTTTTTTCACTGGCCGGTTGTATTGATGCCATTTTAGTAGCGATGGAACGCCAAGGATCTCATTATAATGAATGAGAATTATATCGATACGTTGATTGATATCTTAAAATCACCATTATCTATGAGTGATTTCGAAGCGGTAATGGAACGAGCTATTCCGGTCTTGTATACGCAATGGAATGAAGAAGGATTTGGCAGCATTTCATCTGATCATTATTTGGAGTTCTTAGCGCTTGTACGAGAAAAGATTGTCGGGTTTATCAAGCAGGGGAAGTTGATCGATAATAACTATATTAATCTCTATTTCTTGTTTCGTGAGGCGAACCTTCAATGTGATCAAGAGACACAGAATCTCATACACCTTTTAGAAAAAACGTACCTAGAATACAGAGAGGATCAAAAAGAAAAGTTTATATTTGCTCATCTCATTTTTGTCCTCTCTTTTTTAAATGGTGATGGAAAACGGGGGCTTTTGGTTTTTCTTTCGGAACATCTATATTTTGATGGGGTATCTTACGATTCGATGAATAAGAATGGTGAGATGTTAAAAAGTTTTTTAATATCTCAGCGAATCGTATTTGAGGAAGTTTCTGAAATATTGGCTTACGGATTGGAAAAGGAAAACTTTATAAGTCGTTCGCTTCACCAGCGCCATAGTGCAATGGTCTGGATGTTGCGATTTTTTTGGCATATTGACGGGTTTATGAATCATAACGGATGGAAAACTATGATTTATCCTAAACTCTTAGATCTTTTCCACTTTTATCTCAGTGACAATAATGCAATTGAGACAGTGATGCATCTTCATTTTTTAATGAGTCATCTGTATATGAATAGTGCGCAGACGCAAAAAGAATTTCATCAATTTAACGATGAAGTAGAGATTAGGGGATCGGAGTATTACCGTCAATGGGGAGAATGTGCCGGCTTAGAAAAACCAAAATTCGCGAATCATAAAGAAAAGACCAAAATTGCTTTAATCAAAGATCGGATTGTCCGTAATTCTCCTTCGAATGTGGAGCTTTCATTATTGCGTCAATTACTCAACAATGAAGAATTTACGAAAGTGTATACGATAACGATTTATACCCTTTCTATCGTGGAAAAAAGTTTGGATGATCAAACATTGATTAAAGAGCTTCGAGAGCTTGGGATTGTTGTTAAGGAGAGTGCTACCGAAACACTTGATTATAGCTCAACGTATCAAAGTCATCTGTTTCGTGCTCTTGCTGTGAGAGAGGATATGCAGCGGGAGGGAATTGATATCATGATCGCGGCAACCAATAACTTTCCGGAAGTGAGTTTTTTATTTTCTACCCTCTCTGTACCAACTCAAATCTATTGGAGTCATGGGAATTTTGAATATGATGTCCAGAATATCGACAGAAGAATAACGCATTGTACTGTTCCGGAGGAATGTTTTACATTTTCTCATTTTTCAGTGCAACGAGATTATTCACAGTACAAAGCCCAACAGGTGATTTCAGAGGCTGAAACTATACGTAGTCAATACGGCAAAGATACAGTAATCCTCGGCAGTATAGGCAGGCTAGTCAAAGTAGATAGTTTGGAATATTTAGAATCTGTTGCAAAATTGTTACAAAAAAACTCAAATGCAGTCTATTTGGCTTGCGGTTCCGGAAGTACAGAGTCGATCAAGCGAAAAGTTGAAGCTCTAGGGATAGAGGATCGATTTATTTTTGTTGGTTTTGTCGAGGCAAAAATATACGCAAATGTTTTAGATATCTATCTGGATACTTTTCCGCATCATGGGGGAGAAAGTGTTAGAGAAGCTCAGATGGCCGGTTGTTGTGTTGTGACATTGCATATCGAAAGTGAAAAAGGGCCACCGGACCTGCGTAGTGTAGAAAACGATATTTTACTCAAACAAGTGAACTATCAATTGGAGAAGCTGGATGAGGAATGGCTAAGTAACGAAGGCTTTATCCATCAGGTAATCTCTTTCGCCTCTTTAAATACGGATGCCTATATAGGTATTGTCGATTATTTCATCAAGCATCCTAACTGTCGGCAGATGGTCAAAAATGTTTTTAAAACGTATACGCCGGAAATGGTTTCGTATAAAGAATTTTTGGAGGTAATCGGTTTTGAATAGCCCTTATATTTCAATAGTACAATACTCTAGAAATGATGATCACGGAGGTCATTTATTCGACAGAATGTCAACCTCTTTATACTCTACCATAGAGCTTTTGGAGCGGTATGAACTGGAGTCAGAGATCATTATGGTGGATTACAACCCACCGGCCGACAAACCGTTATTAAAAGATATTTTACAACTCAATGGAAGCAGAAAGTTTGTCTCTGTCCGTTTTATTGAAGTCCCAAACTCGGTTCATTCCTCCTACCCACAGAGTGATAAAATGCCTATGAACAATATGGTTGCCCGAAATGCAGGTATCAGACGTGCGAGGGGTGAGTTTATCCTTTCTACGGGGGTTGATGTTGTTTTTTCTGCGGATATGATTGCTTTTTTCGCACAAAGAACTCTGGAGCGCAACATCTCCTACCGGACAAGCCGAATCGATGTTTCCCGATGTGTTAGCGCCTATGTTCAGGATGTTGATAAACTTATGGAGTCGTGCAGAAACAATATTATAGATATCCATTTTAATACCAATCCGGGAACTTTTGAGGATACCGATTTGCCGGCGCTTCATACCAATAATTGCGGCGATTTTCAGCTGTTGCATAGAGATGTTTGGACTGAGTTGTGCGGATATCCTGAAATAGACCTCATAGGGACACACGCTGATACGATTTTGAGCTATATGGCATGGTTGTATGGGGCAAAAGAGAAGGTACTAAAAGAGCCTTTTTATCATATAGATCATCCGGCGCGATGGCTAAAACCGGTATATACCCATGTCTTAAGAAACTTTCGTGCGCTATACGCACAATTGGGTGAAGAGGTGATGGCACTAAAAGATGAGTATTATGCACTGGCTAAAAAAGCCTCTGAAATGAGCGGAGAACAAAGTGAGATTGAAACTAAAGGAATCGGTATTTTGTCAAAAGATGAATATTCGAACATTATAAAAGAGATGGCCAATGGAGCAAGAGAACTAAATTACAATACAAATGAGTGGGGGCTTGAAAATATCTTTTTAGTGGAATACAGCTATGGAATTACCGATGAAAGGGCTTAATGTGACTAACGAGATAGTGCAGATTAGCGACCCCTCAGGTTTTCAAAAACACCGATTCGGATTGCCTTATCAAAACAGATGGGAGACACTAAAGGATAAAGTATTTTTGGTAACGGGAGCCGGTACGGGGTATGGCCGTGCGATATCAGTATCCTTGGCCGCTGCCGGAGCCAGTGTCTATATGGTCGGAAGACGCATCGAAAAATTAGTTGAGAGTATCAATGAAGCCGCCCTATACGGTATCAATACGGATAATATGTATCCTTTCGATGCTGATATGACAAAAGAAGAGGATATCAAAAAAATAGTTTTTCAGATCACCCAAAAAAGCGATCGATTAGACGGAATGATCGGGTGTTCAGCTCTTTCCCCCGCGCATCAAAATGGGTTTGAGCATTCAAGCTCAGAGCAATGGGACAAAATATTATTTGTTAATGTAAAATCGCATTGGCTTATCCTCCAAGAGGCATTTCCCCTTATGCAAAAAAGTGGTTTTGCAAAGTCCATATGGTTTTCATCCGGGGCAGGATGGGCATTTACACCGGGAATCGGGCTGTATAATCTTTCAAAAGCCACCCTTAATGCGGCATGCGGTTCCATGGCTGCGGAATATGCTCAAAACCACCCCGCTATTGATATACAGTTTAATATTCTAGATCCCTGGGAAGCAAAAACTGAGATGAATACGGAAAGTCCACATAGCCCATATACGGTTTGTGCAATGACACTTGCATTGCTATCACACGGAGAAGATGGACCCAACGGAAGATACTTTCATAGAGACGGAAGGCATTTGGGATTTTTGGAAGCAAATCCCTATGAAAAATCATTATTTGCGAGGGAACTATGCTAGAAGATGATACAAAAAAAGAGTTGGCTTTTGTCTATGAAGGTGTCTTCACTTTTGACATTAAAGAAAATGATAATGATAGGGTAGTAATAAAATCTATCGAACAGCATCTAAAAAACTATAAAAAAGTAGCACTGTACGGAGCCGGTCAGCTGCTTAATTATTTTTTACGTTATTCACCCGGATTTATGGAAGGGATAGAAGTTATCGTAGATGATAAAGAAGCGTTATGGGGCACAGTAATCCACGATAAAAAAGTAATACCCTTACAAGAACTTCCTAGAGATATAGAAGCTGTTTTTATTTGTATACATCAAACTCATTTAGTCGAAAAACTCATCAATAATCTTCAAAAAAGTGGTAAAAGTATAAAAATTGAGACACTGAAAAGTTTGTATGATTTTGATTTGGTCGGACTTTCTCCCAAAGCATTGAGAAAGCGGGTAGAAGAGGTATATACGGATTTTCATATCCCTGCAGGGAAAAGTGTCCGTTTCTGTATCCATAAAGCGTTTTCTTACGATGGAAGCGATCAGGATGCCCGATTGGCTTCTATGCTTGCCGATATACTCAATGATAAAGTAATGCATACGGTTGGCAACCAAGAGCTGAAAGCCTATCTGCAATCATTAGAACCGAGACTTACGGATCTCTTTGCCGGAGACGAGACGAGTACGGTTTTAATCCTTGAAACCGAATTTTTACGGATACAGACATTGCTGGAAGAGTATCCAAATGCAGTAACTCTTGCTATATTGGAGAATGAAAATTGGAGAAGCCTACCGCGAAAAGTGTGGCAAATTTATGACCAAAATGTAATTTATCCGGTCGTTATTCCGAGTATATCGTTTGAACACGATTTAGACTTTTTACTCCTAGATTTACCTGCCCGTTATATGGCGATGGCACCGAATGGACTGGGGTATGTTCACAATCTGTTATCCACATTGGTTATCAAACATCAAACTGCCGATTTTGATATTGTTTTTTATCATCGATTCCATACGAAGCGCATTATGGACGGAATGGAACATTTATGTACGCGACAAGGATATGAAGTCAAGGAAGATCCTTGGGACATGGAGAGTGCGGATGAATGGGAAAAGCTGGAATTTATAGAGTATTTTCGAGATGAAATAGAAGAGATAATCCAAAAACTGATAGAGGCAAGCCCGAAAATAGTTGGGATATCACTTCATCACACCAACCAAATAATGGCCAATGAGATTTTGACCAGAGTAAAAGCGCTAAAACCTGAAATTATGGTTTTTGCGGGTGGTTATGACTGTGCAAATCACACATTGGCTAAGAATGTACTGGCTGAAGAGTGCTACGACTATGTTTTTATAGGTGAAGCCGATATGACAATGCCCGATGTTGTAAAAAAGATTTTAAACGGTGAAACGCCAAAAAATTTGGAGGGAGTGATTTCCCGATATGACGATGAAAATTTTGTGTGGACTCCCGCCCCGTTGTTATTGAATTTGGATGAGATTGATTTCCCAAAATATCAATGGTATGGGGTGGGTATCTATCGAAATTACAACGGCTATCAACTCATGCCGATAGCAGCTTCCAGAGGGTGCCGATGGTCCAAATGTACTTTTTGTGCGGAGTGCTTTAGCTGGCGTAACAACTCAGCAATCTATATGGCGGATCAATTCGAATGGCTCTATAATGAAGGGTGTGATTTGTTCCATTTTAATGAAAGTGATCTCAATGGCGATCCTACAGCATTGGGAAATATATGCAAAGAAATTATTAAAAGAGATTTGAAGATCAGACTTGTCGGGCAGCTTCGCATTCATCCTGAGAGTACATTGGAATATTTTCAGTTGTTAAAAGCGGGTGGTTTCGTTCATTTGCGATTCGGTGTGGACGGATGGTCTAAAAATACGCTAAGGCTTCAAAAAAAAGGGTACCCGAAAAAAACGGTGACACAAAATCTAAGAGATGCGCATGCTTCAGGGATACGCGTCACCACCAATATGGTTCTTGGAGTGCCAAACGAAACCGATGAGGATATAGATGAGTCGATTGCATTTGTAATAGAAAATAAGCCCTATATTGATATGATGGAAAATATAAATACGTTAATGCTTGCAGCGGGCAGTCTTTATTATGAAAATCCGGAGCAGTTTGGTATACACTTTAGAGGCGACAAAGAGAGTATCTATGCCAAATATCCCAAAATGATCCCTGCTGATTTATGGTACAGTGAAACCCCATATATCGATAATCATATTCGATTGGAGCGGTATCAGAAGGTATGTGATGCACTTTTTGATGCGGGAGTTCAATTTGGTGAATACGCAAAATGGGCAGCTAAAAGGCATATGGAACAGTTACAAAATAATCATACAGGCAGTAATGGCTAATTAAAATGGAAATATTGCACAAGCTTAAAAAGCATTCCGACGGGCAACAAGCTGCATCTTGCCAAATTGTTTCACCCCCTTTTTCATGCGGTGTCGCATGGTTGGTGAACCTCTTATTGGAACTTGATATTAAAACAACAAATGTAGGATTTGGGCAGAATCATTGGTTCAGTGAAAATGAATTTACTGTGATAGAAGCAGAACCACTAAAGCATTTGAAATGGCATCTTCCGATTTTACATCGCCAAGAGAAGTTTGTTTTTCAAAAAGATATTGAAGTGTTTTGGGAACATCGATTGGACTTTGTCAATCAGGGTTATCGTAAGAGCGTTTTATTTATACGTGATCCGCGTGATGCAATATATTCATTGTATTCTCGAAACTACAGAGAACATTACCCATTTGAAGTGTATTTGAAACGCCAAGATGAATGGCCGGATCATTTTCCCGGACTTTTTCAATTACCGCCATTTGAAACTTTCACGTATTTTGTCTTTTTTTGGATGACAATAGGCAACTTTATGCCTGTTAAAATTGTAAATTTTAAGGATACAAAAGCAACTCCGCCAAAGACAGCAAAAGAAATTTTAGACTATTTAGAGATTGATCGTACAGATCAAGAGATTGATGAAGCTGTTCGAAATTCAAGTTTTGAAAATGCCAAACGGGCAATGAATGAAATGCAAAAAGAGACTAAAAACTCTTTTTTAACGGCTCGTAAAGGGAAAATCGACGAATGGAAAGAGACTTATTCGGAAGAGTTGCTGGCGGGTATAACGGATGCAGGAAGAGTATCTTTCGGACTTTTTGATGGAGATGAAGCCAGTTTGTTACACTTGATGGATACGTATATTCATGCAGATTCCAGATCCATTATTGCGGATAAGCTACCAGAGGAATTAAACGAAATAGTTGTAAAAATACTGGATCGTTTTGAATCAGGAATAGATATTACACACGAAGAGGTACATGCTCTATATCGGATCGAGAATATGAATAAAAATACAGCGTTTAGAATCGCTATGATTTTAGAAGCGGTATATTACGTCGAAAATATATTTGATGATGTATCTTTGGATGAGGCAAAAGCGGTTTTAAACACATTTATCACTATGAATTTACTGTTTGAACAGGATGATCCGATACAGCAAGCTGCAGTATCTTGTTTACGACGGTGGGGTATCCCTTTAAAGCAATTTTTTGATAAGGCTCAAACATGCTAAAAGAGTGTGGTTCGCTGATTTGGATAACTGGACTATCTGGCAGCGGCAAGACAACGATAGGAAATGCCCTTTATTTAAAGCTAAAGCAAAAATATAAAAATGTGGTTTTTTTGGACGGAGACAGTTTCAGAGAGATACTTGGTAATGATCTTGGGCATAATCCAAAAGACAGATTGGAAAACGCTTACAGAATACATAGAATGTGTAAATTTTTAGTCTCTCAAAATATACATGTCGTGTGTGCAACAATGTCTCTTTACAAAGAGATACATGAATTAAATAGAAGCGAAATGAGGAACTATTTAGAGATATTTATTGAATGTGAGATTGATGAATTAATCAAGAGGGATCAAAAAGGATTATATTCTCAAGCCATTAGCGGAAAACAGATGAATGTTGTTGGAGTAAATTTATCGTTTGATAAACCGCAAAATTCTGAGCTGACAATAGATAACACACAACAGAGTGCTCTTCAAGAAAAAGTAGAAAAAATTTTAGATTTATTAGGAGAATTATGATGAAAGAATTAGTCGAGAATCATTGGAACTATACAAAACACGCGAAATTTTATGAATACAGACCAAACTACGCAGCAAAAGCTATTGATGTTTTAAAAGAGTATGTTGAAGCGAATAAAAAAGAAGATTTTAGAGTAGTTGATATCGGTGCCGGTACAGGCAACTTGACGATTATGCTTTTAGAGCGAGGATTATCTGTTGTTGCAGTTGAGCCCAATGACAGCATGAGAGAAATCGGGATAGAAAAAACAGAAGGTGCCGCAGTTGAATGGATCAGAGCTACAGGGATAGAAACTACACTTAAAGAGAATAGTTTTAATTGGGTTACTTATGGGAGCAGTTTTAATGTGATGGATAGAGATGGGGCATTAAAAGAGGCTCATCGACTGTTAAAAAAAGATGGATATTTTTCCTGTATGTGGAATCATAGGGATTTGGATGATCCGATACAAAAGCAAGCGGAAAGTATTATCGAAAACTTTGTTCCGAATTATGAGAGAGGAACCAGAAGAGAAGATCAAAGAGAAATCATTGAGAAGAATAGAGCATTATTTGATGAAATATTTTATATGGAAGTGGATTTTTATTTTAATCAAACCCTTGAAAATTATATATTAGCTTGGCAAAGTGTAAAAAATAAATATTGGGATTTGGCAACCGAAGAGGGTCAAGAATTATTTGAAAAAATAACCAATACAATGAGACAAGAAATGCCTGATCGATTTGATATAAAATACACAACACGATGTTGGACGGCTAAGAAAGTATAATGAAACTTCTGTTAGCATCAAAAGCAAAAACATTAGCACAATTAGAGGGTAAATTACTGAGTTGCCGTATACTGCCGCAATTGTGTTTTACGATAGAAGAGTTTTTAAATGATCAAGAGGGTGTTTTCCAAAATATAGCAAACACTTTTGACAAAGTTATCGTACGCTCCAGTGCTAAAGAAGAGGATGGACATGATACGTCATACGCAGGTTGTTTTCTTAGCCTTCCTAATGTAGAGGCTAAAAGTAGGGTTGAATGTGTATCCGCCGTACAAAGTGTGATCGCTTCGTATGGTTCCTTAGATTTACAGAATGAATTTTTCGTACAACCTATGCTCTCAAATGTTCATTGCAGTGGAGTTTTATTTACTTCAGACCCTGATACTTTTGCCCCTTATTTAATAGCCAATATGGATTTTTCCGGGAGCACGGACGGTGTTAGTGCAGGACATAAAAATACGTTAAAAACGTTTGTATGTTTTAAACATGGAGAGCTTGATCTGGAGGATAGGTACCAAAAAGCACTTGTTCGTATGGCAAAAGAGCTTGAGAGCATTTTGGAGAATCAGGCACTGGATATTGAATTTGCATTCGTAGATGAGATATTGTATCTTTTACAAGTTCGACCATTGACCTCAAAAACTACGTTGGACTTATCGAACATTGATATGAGCGATGCTTTGCATAAAGTTGCTAAAAAGATTGAAAAACTATCCATGCCGCATCCGGCACTATTGGGTTCAAGAGTTATCTATGGGGTTATGCCCGATTGGAATCCAGCGGAAATCATAGGGATAAGACCCAAAAAACTGGCATTATCTCTTTATAAAGAGTTGGTGACCGATTCGGTTTGGGCGTATCAGCGCGATAATTTCGGGTATAGAAATCTAAGATCACATCCTCTGTTAGTGGACTTTTTAGGGGTTCCGTATATTGATGTGAGAGTTTCGTTTAACTCTTTTGTCCCCAAAGAACTGGATGAAGAGATTGCCGCCAAGTTGATCGACTATTATCTGGACAGCTTGGAGGGTGCGCCTCATTTTCACGATAAGGTTGAGTTTGAGATCCTATTTTCGTGCTATACACTCGATTTACCGGCGAGACTCCAAAAACTAAAAAGGCATTCTTTCAATGAGGATGAACTCAAACAGATAGAATCTTCGCTTTTACATCTGACCAACAATGTGATCAAACAAGATGGCGGGTTGTATAAAAAAGATATTGCGAAGGTCGAACAATTAAAAAAGAGACATAGAACAATCGTTGATTCGCATTTATCACTTGTGGATAAGATTTATTGGTTGATCGAGGAGTGTAAACGATACGGTACATTGCCATTTGCCGGTATAGCACGAGCCGCTTTTATGGCAACGCAGTTTCTGGATTCATTTCTGGCTCTGGGTATTCTTAGCGCAAATCAAAAACAAGATTTTTTACACTCGCTTAATACTGTTTCAAAGAGGTTGAGTGCCGATCTTCTGTGTGTTTTTGAAGATAAAATGTCAAAAGATGATTTTTTGGAAGAATACGGACATTTAAGACCCGGTACGTACGATATAAATTCTTTAACCTATGCCGAGGCTTTTGATACCTATTTTAACAGCAAGCCCGATGATGGTAAAAGTATTGATTTTAAATGGGAACCCTCTCAAAAAGAGATGATTGGCTCATTGCTTTTGGAAAATAATCTTGAGATAAATTTTGATGAATTGACGAATTTTATAAGAGAGGCGATAGAGGCCAGAGAATACGCAAAGTTGATTTTTACCAAAAGTCTTAGTCAAGTTCTAATGTATATCGAGGAATACGGAACACGGCTCGGTATCAGTCGGGGCGATATGGCACATTTGTCTGTCGGGGAGATTATGAGACTTTACTCTTCGGTAGAGGCATCCGATGTTTCGGATCTATTTGTTAACGAGATAAAAAGAAATAAAAATGAGTATGTATTTACGCAAGCGGTAAAATTTCCCTCGTTACTGGTCACTTCAGAGGATATATATCACTACTCTCTTGAGGAGGGGGAACCCAACTTCATAACCTTGAAATCGGTAGTTGCCCAAGTGAGCATGTGGAATGAGAAAGAGAGCATAAAAGATAAAATCGTTTGCATAGAAAATGCGGATCCCGGATACGATTTTTTATTGACCAAGGGGATAGCCGGATTGATTACTTGTTATGGTGGGGCTAATTCACATATGGCTATTCGGTGTGCAGAATCTGGGATCCCGGCGATTATCGGTGCCGGAGAAAAGCTATTTTCAAACTATTCCAGAGCTAACGTTATAGAACTTGATGCGGCTTCTAGGGTATGCAGGGTGATTTCGTGAAAACAATCATAATAACACCTAGAATTTATAGAGACACTAACAGCGGTGAGATGCGCACGGCTTTAGATATGAATTGGTTTGAACTGTGCAAAGAGCTGAATATAAATGTGGTTGTTCTCTCATACATGGATACAAGTATAGATTTTTTACGAACGTTATCGCCATCGGGAATCATACTGAGCGGCGGCAATGATTTAAGCTCTATAAACCCTTTGAGCGAGAATACGATCAGAGATAAGTATGAACGCTCGTTGGTAGAGTTTGCGATGGCAAATGAGATACCGATTTTAGGTATTTGCAGAGGCATGCAGTTTTTAGGAGAATTTTTCGGAGGCAGAATAAACAAAGTAGCGGAGCATGTTCGCTGTAAACATACGATATCCGTTAGTGAAAATCGATTCGGTATTATTGGCGGAGAACGTAATAGTTATCACGATTATGCACTAAGTAACAGCGGGTTGATGCGTGTTGTTGCTCGAAGTTCGGATGATTCGATAGAGGCCATTGAGCACGCTACTCTCCCTATTGTTGGAATCATGTGGCATCCTGAGAGAGAGATACCGTTTTGTAAATCGGATAAAGATTTTATACGAAACTTTTTTGGAGTATAAAGAATGAAAGCAATCATCTTAGCCGCTGGGCAGGGGACAAGGCTCCGCCCTCTGACGGACGATAGACCAAAATGCATGGTCGAGTATAAAGGCAAATCGATTATCACTACGATTTTAGAGACGATGCATAATTGTGGGATTGAGGATATAGCAATTGTCGGGGGCTATAAAATCGATGTATTAAAAGAGTACCTCAAAGATCAAACAATCGTTTTTTTTGAAAATAAAGAGTATGAAAAGACAAACATGGTCAGCACTTTTTTCTGCGCTGAAGAGTGGATGGATGATGATTTGATTATTTCCTACGCGGATATTATGTACACCGATTCACTTTTGCAAAAGGTACTTTCTGAACCATCTCCTATTTCTACATCGGTGGATTTAGAGTGGTTGGAATTATGGAAGTGTAGAATGGATAATCCCTTGGCAGATGCGGAAACGATGAAACTGGATGATTTTGGGAATATCGTGGAGCTTGGTAAAAAGCCGAAAAACTATGATGAGATTCAAGGTCAGTATATGGGATTGATTAAAATCAAAAAAGAGCTAATAGGTGAAATTGTAGAGTTTTACGCGACTTTATCACGGGATGCGATGTATGACGGCAAAAGTTTCACTCAAATGTATATGACCAGTTTTTTACAAATGATTATTGATCACATCATGCCGATTAAAGCGGTATTGGTTCATGGCGGCTGGATTGAAATTGATTGTGTCCAAGACATGGAGAGCGAGATGTTTATTCCATGATTAGAACCCCTGAAATCATCTACGACAATTTTGAGCAAGCGTTTGCGGAGGGGAATTTTGTTTACGTAGCGCTCAATGCTCCTATCGGTGCGTTAAAGGGATGCGCTTACGTCATGAGTGCCGATGTGCAAAAAGGGATAGAGATGATAGGCAATGCTCAAGATGAGCGTTCCTTATTCTATAAAGCCGTCGGATTTTGGTTGTTAAACTCGGATGAAGAAGCGCTGAGCATTTTAGAAAAGATTGATTTTTTGGAATCCGCCAAACAACTTATAAATACCATCAAAAACGGCTATAAGGCAGATTTGAGACTGTTCGACCCGATCTTTTTTTATCGCTTCGATTGTGATTATTCCGAGGCAAAGATTGAACTGAGTACGGATGATCCAGCATTTTCGATCACCTGCGGTCCTGAATACCTCCCGCTTCAATCCTATAATGAACATGTTAGTATGGCTTTTAGTGCCGATTGGGATATTTTTGCCGGAGCGTATGAAAAATTAAAAGCGTTTGACTCATTGATCGTGCTAGGAGAGGGCGATCATGTCGAAATGAAGCGCATTTTTCCCGATAAAAAGATATTTTCCTATTGTCTTGGCGATGTTCTTTCCACCGTCGCATACGAAGAGGCTTTGAAAAAAGATATTGACCTACTGGTGACCGGCAATGCTTTTCATCCTCTATGGCCTGATAAAGTGGTTGTGATGGATCAAATCGTACAGTATAAACACGAGGCCAAGATCGTAATAGTAGAGCGGTTTTTTTCAAAAAAATCTTATTTGACGTTACTTAGCCGATCTAAAATCGCCGTTATTACCCATGCCAGACGTCCTCTGCTCTCCACGAGAGGGGTTGAAGCGTTGTATGCCGGATGCATCGCATTGGTTCCCGAAGATGAATATATAGCTCAGTTTTTTTCGGAAAAAGAGGGGGTGTTTGTTTATAACAACCATAACATCGAAAAGGTGATAGAGAGGATTCTAAACGAGTACGATACGCTGGCGATAGACTTTAAAAAGGTAAGAGAGAAAATAGGACAATTGTTCGCTAAACCGGCATCTTCGATACGGTTTTTGAAGTTTTGCTATATAGCCAGTATCCTTTCAAATAAGGGATTGCCAGATAATATTGAAATAATTCAAGATACAAATCAGAGCGAGCGAGAGCTCTGTGCGCAAATATTTTTAAACTCCAGACGCAGACCGAAAAAATTTGATTTTTATTCCAAACAAAAAACTTCAGCGGATTTAAATAGCCTGTTTATTCTGTTAAAGCAAAAAAAGTCAACCCCGTTAGTCCTTTGTTTTAATACGCTTCGAATGTCGCTATATGCAAACGACTATGTTCTGGGTGAAGTGATCTACTCCTTTTTAATCGAACAAGACAATGTTGTGTTTACGCCGGAAAGTGATGATGTTCTAGACCCGGTAAGTTTTGATCCGGAAGGGTTCGATTACGATGCCTATTCGTATTATTTGGTGGAATATCTACAAGAAAAGTCTGCGGCTTCTCTGAAAAAGCTAAAAGACGTAGTGTATGCGAGTATTCATTATTACGGGGCATTGTGTCTGCTGCATGAAAACAAATCTGCTGAATCCAGAGCCTTGAAATCAATAGATCTGCACCCTGATTTCGGAGGCTCTTATACCATTTTGACCGATATGGCACTTCGCAGAGGAGATACGAAACAAGCGAAACAATACGCTGATGCGTTATCTCGTACGATGCCGTATAAAGTTGCTTCTTTAGATGAGCGTTTACTCGTCAATGAGCATTTCGCTCATCTATTTGAACACTATTATCACCGAACCAATCTATTTAAACTGGGGGATGTAAAGAGTTCTGCCTATATGCACAGTTTAGTTGAACGAGGGGAAGAAGAATTTTTCAACTTGTTATCGCGTTGGCTAAAAGAAAAAAATCCAAGAGTGTGTGATGCTTTGGCATTTTGCAAAGTAAACGATCTCTATGGAAAAACAGCCGATCGATTTATACACAATAATGCCATCTTGCTAGCCGAGTTTGATGAGCATCCGTTAAATGAATGTGTGAGTATGAATACGGGAAATATTCTGATACCTTATGATGTGAGGTTGGAAGAAAATCTTTGGGTTTATGCGTTGGGGGAAACCTCTAAAGAATTAGGACGTCTCGATTTTTGGAACAGTATCAAAAATGGGGTAAAAGGATATGTTGATGATGATAAAAAATGGACTGAACAATTGTTCGAAGATCACGCTGTTGTCTCTAGTGATGTTTTTTTATCTTATCTTCTCCCATCTGATTCGGTAGCCATAGCGTCAGAGACCTATTTTGAAGATATCTATAACAAGATAACAGCTGTTTGTGAGCCTAAAAACATATTTTTAATCAAGATGGATTTGAGTTTTTGGAAGCTGATCAAAATAGACAAAACATTATGACGTATGCCATCATCGGATCGGGTATTATCGGTCTCTCCATAGCCAAAGCCATCAAAAAAAAGCATCCGGATGCTGAGGTTGTGGTAATCGAAAAAGAGTCCAAAGAGGCAATGCACTCAAGCGGGAGGAACAGTGGAGTGCTCCACGCCGGATTTTACTATACGGCAGATTCATTAAAAGCAAAGTTCACCAAAGATGGCAATAGTGCATGGACGAAATTTTGCGAAGAGAATGATCTCCCGATCAACAAATGCGGCAAAGTAGTTGTGGCAAAAGATGAAACAGAACTCGCAGGGATAGAAGAGTTATATCTAAGAGGAATTCGAAATGGGGTAGAGGTACAAATCATAGACGAAGAGGATCTTTACACTATCGATCCTAATATTCAAACGTATAAAAAAGCTCTCTATTCTCCTAATACCTCTACGGTAGACCCGATATTGATTAGTGCTGTGCTCAGAGAAAAATTAGAAAATTCCGGGGTAACATTTATTTTTGGAGACGGATATGCGTCAAAAAGTGAAGACGGCATTTTTTTAAAAAGCGGGATCAAAATCCAATGCGATAAAGTAGTAAATTGTGCCGGTTTATATGCTGATAAAGTAGCTAACGATTTTGGTTTCGGTACACACTATACGATTATCCCGTTTAAAGGGATGTATCTTAAATATTCCGGTACCGATAAACCTATCCGAACCAATATCTATCCTGTCCCAAATCTTAAAAATCCTTTTTTAGGAGTTCACTATACTGTAACTGTAGATGGTACGATCAAGATAGGCCCTACAGCGATTCCCGCTTTTTGGAGAGAAAATTACAATGGGCTAGGTGGATTTTCTATGCGTGAACTTTGGAATATCGTTAGCCATGAAGTAAAACTGTTTTACAAAAACTCGTTTGCTTTCCGAGCGTTGGCGATTGAAGAGATGAAAAAGTATAATAAAAAATATTTTGTTTCACTGGCAACATCGCTTGTCAAAAAGATCGATGAAAATCATTTTAAAGAGTGGAGCAAACCGGGTATTAGAGCGCAATTGCTGAACAAAAAAACGCTTGAACTTGTGCAGGATTTTATTGTGGAAGGTGATGACAAAAGTATTCATGTCTTAAATGCGGTTTCACCTGCATTTACGGCAGCTTTAGTGTTTGGTGAATGGGTTGTTGAGAATTATGTTTTATTGGATAAAAAGTAAAAAATACCTACATTTTCCGATCATTCAAAGAGACTTTGAGAATTCATGAGATACTATAAAAAAAAAGTTAAGGGTTGATGTGGAAGCGATAATATTAGCCGGAGGAATGGGAACACGGTTGCAAAGCGTACTTAAAGATGTCCCAAAACCGATGGCCGATATTAATGGCAAACCTTTTTTGTGGTATTTGTTGGTTTTTTTACAGAAAGGGGGAATCACAAAAGTGATTTTCTCTGTCGGTTACAAACAAGTATTTATCAAGGAGTATTTTAAAGATTCATTTTTGGGGATGGAGATAGTCTACAGCAGTGAGGATAAACCTCTCGGCACCGGAGGCGCTATTAAAAAAGCATTGGCGTACACTACAGACAAAGCGGTTATGGTGTTAAACGGGGATACTTTTTTCAATTTTAGTATAGAGAAGCTATACGAAATACATGCTAAGTGCTCTTCTAAAATTACGCTCGGGTTAAAACCTATGCAAAATTTTGACAGGTATGGCAGTGTTGAGATGACAGATTCGGTAGTGACCATGTTTGAAGAAAAAAAATTTAAACAACATGGGCTGATTAATGCGGGGGCATACTTGGTGGATCGTGATTTATTTGGTATATACGATGTTTCCGAAGCGATGTTTTCATTTGAAAAAGATTTTTTAGAAGCATATTTGAGCGATTTAAGGCCTATTGCCTATTTATGTGATGGCTACTTTGTCGATATAGGGATACCAGAAGATTATGAAAAAGCAAAAAAAGAGATAAATGATTATATCTAAGACACCGCATAGAATATCTTTTTTCGGAGGCGGAACTGATTACTCGTCGTATTATCTAAAGCATGGTGGGAAAGTGCTAGGGGTAGGGATAAATAAGTATTCCTATATCAATATTCGAAAACTTCCCCCTTTCTTTAATCATAAACATAGAATCGTGTACTCAAAACAGGAAAATGTTGCAACTTTCGATGAAATAGTGCACCCTAGTGTTAGGGAAACATTGAAATTTTTTAACGTTGATTATGGCATATCAATTCATCATGATGGCGATATTCCGGCTCGCAGCGGTATGGGGTCAAGTTCAGCATTTACCGTGGGGCTGATCAAAAGTTTGTACGCTCTTGAGGGGAAAATGATCTCAAAAGACGAATTAGCTAAAACCGCGATACACATTGAACAAAATCTGATACAAGAGCATGTCGGCTCTCAGGATCAAATGTTCGCGGCGTATGGCGGGCTAAACATGATTGAATTTTTGCAAAGCGGTGAAATTATTGTCAATCCCGTGATTCTTCCCAAAGGGAGACTTGAAGAGTTTGAAAGTTCGTTGATGCTGTTTTTTACAGGTATTTCGCGAATTGCCAGTGAGGTTGCAAAAGATCAAATTGAAAATATTGAAAATAATGAGCCCAATTTGCATGCTATGAAGAATTTGGTTGATGATGCCTTGAACTTATTAACATCCGATAGAGATATAAATTTATTCGGGGAAATGCTCAATGATACGTGGAAATTAAAGCGCTCGCTTTCGGATAAAATCAGTAATCCTGAGATTGATAGCATGTATGACAAAGCAATCGCTTCGGGTGCTATCGGCGGAAAATTATTGGGTGCAGGCGGTGGCGGGTTCATGCTATTTTTTGTCCCTAAAGAGCATCAAGAGAACGTTAAAGCGGTACTTGGCGGGTATTTACATATCCCGTTCAAATTTGATTCGGGTGGGTCGGAAGTTATTGTTTATGAACCAAATTATTAAAGGGAAAGCATTTTGAAATATGAATTAGCAAGCTCAACATGGGATAATGCTGAACGAGAAGCAATTGCTCGGGTTGTGGAGAGTGATATGTTTACGATGGGAAAAAATGTAGCGGCATTCGAAGAATCGTTTGCTGCTTTTTTCGGCAAAAAGTATGCGGTAATGGTCAATTCCGGCTCTTCCGCAAATCTTATAGCCCTCGCATCGCTCTTTTTTAGAAAAGAAAATTCGTTAAAAGCAGGGGATGAGGTAATTGTCCCCTGTATCAGCTGGGCTACGACGTTTCACCCTTTGCAGCAGTATGGGTTGAAACTTCGGTTTGTGGATATTGATCTTGAGACTCTTAATTACGATATCGAAAAACTTGAAAATGCGATCACCCCAAATACGAAAATGATTGTCACCGTGAGTATTTTGGGTAACCCTTGTGATTTTGATACTATCGAGCAACTGTGTGAGAAGCACGATCTTATCCTTTTTGATGATAACTGTGAGTCCATGGGGGCAAAAATGGGGGGTAAATTTACAGGGACACGGGGTCTTGTGAATACGTTTAGTACCTTTTTCTCTCATCACATCTCCACCATGGAAGGGGGGCTGGTCTTAACCGATGACAAGGAGATTTATAATCTTTTAAAGGCGATGAGAAATCATGGCTGGACACGAGGTCAAGAGAGTGATAGCCCTATATTTGAAAAAAAAGAGGATGATTTTTTTGAAGCTTATCGATTTATTCTTCCAGGGTATAACGTTCGCCCCGGTGAGATGCATGGAGCGATAGGGCTTGAGCAGATGAAAAAACTCCCTAATCTGATAGACAAACGGCGTAAGAATGCGGAATACTTCGTGTCGCTTTTCAAAGATGACAAACGTTTTATCATTCAAAAAGAGATCGGTGAAAGTTCTTGGTTTTGTTTTACCATGATTGTTCGCCCCGAATTGGCACTGGAGCGAAAAGAGGTATTGCAAAAGCTCCGTGAAGCGAATATCGAACACCGCATTATCACGGGAGGGTGTTTTTTGAAGCACGATGTTATACAGTATTATGACTATAGCGTACACAGTCGAGAAAATGCGGATATTGCTCATGATCGGGGATGGTTTGTCGGAAATCATCCGCATGATATACGTAAAGAGATTGATTATTTGTACGAAACGTTAAAGAACTTTTGATGCAATATAGATGGATAGAGAATTATAATTTGAGATTACATTGGAGAGATAAAAATGAGTTTTAATATACTTGTCACGGGCGGAGCCGGATATTTAGGCTCTATGTTGGTTCCAAGCCTTCTTGCCGAGGGTCATAATGTAACGGTAATGGATACTTTTATATTTGGTCAAAACAGCCTTTTAGAATGCTGTGCACATGACAATTTTCAGATTATAAAAGGGGATGCACGAGATGAGGGGATATTAAAATCAATATTGCCAAAATTTGATATTATCATACCCTTGGCAGCACTTGTCGGAGCTCCTCTTTGCAGTAGAGATGCCATAGGAACGGTTACGACAAACAGAGATGCGATTGAGAGTTTGACACGTCTTGCCTCAAAAGAGCAAAAGATTATCTATCCTACCACCAATAGCGGATACGGCATTGGAGAACAGGGGATTTTTTGTACAGAAAAAACACCGCTGAGACCGATTTCGACGTATGGAAAAACCAAAGTTGAAGCAGAAGAAATTGTCCTCAATCGAGGCAATGCCATAACCTTCAGACTGGCAACCGTATTTGGTATGGCTCCT
>Ga0074197_1000983_pt1 | contig 28271 bp, 23 predicted proteins | sample EPASupsiteSAE305_FD_64526 | JGI IMG/M metagenome (GOLD analysis project Ga0074197, IMG submission 64526) | Bioremediated contaminated groundwater microbial communities from EPA Superfund site, New Mexico - SAE3-05 reassembly with SPADES | ecosystem: Environmental > Aquatic > Deep subsurface >...
TGTTTGTTTTTAAAATATTTCTAAGATTAGACATTTCTTCATAATCTATAATATATTTATCATTTTTTATTCCAAAAAATCTTTTATCTACTCTTGATACTGCTTGATATAGCCAATAATGGGGATCAATCGTTTTGGCCATTAACCCTATATCTTGCAACATCTTCCTTTGAGATCGATCTTCTTTATTTCCATTATATCCAAAATATTTTTTCGCCATATTTTCTATGGTACTACTCATTTCCACAGAAGTATATCCATATTTAGATACCAAATATTCGGATACTGTTGTTTTTCCTACCTGTGGCCTTAAACTACATAATCCTAATAGCATTATTTTCCTCTCCTGATTTCTTCAACAATACAATCAAGTGTGTTTTGTGCGTTTTCTTTGGTATTAGATAATTCTAAATTAACCATAAGAAGGACAACTTCTTTTATTCTTTCTTCAGAAATATAGGTGGTATCTAGCATTGCTATATTTCTATCTTTTTTATTAGCAAGAAGATGATCATATCCATTCCTTACTCTTTCATGGAAATCTATTTTTTCACTTTCAAATCTATCTGGTTTTCCAAATTCAGTCTTTGTGGCGCGAGATAATCCTATTTTAGAATCAACAGTAAGAATAATGGTTAAATCTGGAATTAAACCTCCAGTTGAATAATTATTGAGTTTTTCAATATATTCAAGAGATTCTTTATCGCCTCTTCTTCTTCCCCAACCTTGATAGGCATATGTAGAATCTATATATCTATCACAAATGACATGTTTCCCTTTATCAAGATTTGGTCTAATAATTTTATTTACATGCTGACATCTGTCTGCCATATATAAAAATAATTCTGCCTCATTATCAATTTTATTATCTGGATTAAGGATAAATCTTCTAATTTCCATACATCCAGAATCAAGTGGAGATCCGGGTTCTTTAGTAGTTATACAACGATCTATGTTTAGCCCCAAGAATTCTACAACTGAACTTTTTCCTGATCCATCAGGCCCTTCTAACGTAATGAATTTTCCTCTATTAGACATTCTACTCTCCTAAAAAAAATATGCTGCATAAGAATTTTGTCCCATGCAGCATTATACTAAAAAAGGTGATATTTTAAATAACTATTTTTCTATCTTCCGCAATATCAGGAACAGTAGATCCATCTTCATCCCAATTTATTCCTACCGCTTCTATGAAGCTCTTAAAGTTATTAAGATCAGGCTTTCTTAGCTTGCCCCATTCGTATTCTGCACCCTTTTCTGCAAGTTTTTGGTTTTCTTCTGGTGTTGGCGAATCTATCCTCATGATCATGTTCGCAACCCAAGCATTTCTTTTTTCTGGCGAAAGAGTTGCCCATTGAGAAGAATATCCAAAAATAATATATCTTTTTTCTGTCAAAATAGATTGAGGCCCACGGATACCTTTGATCTTCAAAATCTCCTTATTATTTACAGGAGCAATCTTATCAATTCTTACAGCGCATGCAACCATTGATGGTTCTACGTGTGAAAATAAATCTGTCCTTTTTTCAACTAATTCTTCAACAATTTCCATCATATCAGATGATTCCTCATAAATAGCTGCCATTTTAATCCCTTTTCTATTCCTTATTTTTTTTCTTTACATTAAAGCTGATGTCTTTATCTGCCTTGTTCCAATTTATATATACGATGTCACCTTGATCTATTTCGCCAGAAAATACCTTTTCTGCAAATGGACATTCAATAAATTTCTTTATTGCTCTTCTCATTGGTCTTGCGCCATATCTTTCATCATATCCTTCTTTACATATAAAATCTTTTAATGAAGAGCTAAATACTATTGAGTAATTACTGTTTCTCATTCTTTCTTTCGTCTTGGTAAGTTCTATATCCATTATTTCTCTAATATTTTCTTCATTTAAATTATTAAACACAATAACATCATCTATTCTGTTTACAAATTCAGGAGAAAAGAATTTCTTTACCTCAGATACAAGAAAATCCTCTTTTTCATCAACATCTTTGATGCTATCCGGAAACGTAAAACCTATATGTCTGCTTTTCCCTATTTTATCGGCAGCAATATTTGATGTCATAATAAGTATTATGTTTCTGAAATCAACATATCTACCATTAGAGTCAGTCAATCTTCCTTCGTCAAATATTTGTAAAAATATATTAAGTACCTGTGGATGTGCCTTTTCTATTTCATCAAGAAGGATTACAGAGTAAGGCTTCTTTCTGACAGTTTCTGCCAACTGACCACCATCATCATAACCAATATATCCCGGAGGAGAACCTATGATTTTAGAAACAGAATGACTTTCCATATATTCACTCATATCTAATCTTATTATTTTATCAGTTCCAAATACACATTTAGAAAGAGATTTTGCAAGCCAAGTTTTTCCAATACCCGTTGATCCAAGAAACATAAAAACTCCTATTGGTTTTTCAGGATCTGAAAGTCCTAATCTTGACAATTGGATGGCTTTACTTATCTCATTTACGGCCTTATTTTGTCCAATTACCATTTTTTTTAGATTATTTTCTAGATACCTTAATTTACTTTTTTCATCTTTATCTATAGCATTCATGGGAACTTGAGTCATTCCAGATATTACATCATAAACTATTTTTTCTTCTAATATTGGTTTATTTTTTTCTTTTGAAAAATGCTTATATTCTTTAGACATAATAAATCTGGAACATGATTCATCAAGAATATCAATGGCTTTGTCTGGAAAAAATCTATTTTTTATATATTTGTTACTAAGATCAACTATCTTTTCCAAGATATCGTTGTTCAATGATACTTTATGATAATTTTCATACTCTTTCTTGATGCCCTTAAGAATATCAAATGTACTTTCTGCCGAAGATTCTTCTAAAAATACAGTAGAAAACCTTCTGCTTAAAGCATTATCTTTGCTTATTTTCTTTCTAAATTCTTCTGGAGTCGTTGCTCCAATGCATTGGAAATTATCTTCTGTTAATTTAGGTTTAAGCATTGAGACAGCATCTACACTTCCTTCTGCGTTTCCTGCGCCAACAATTGTATGTATTTCATCAAGAAACATTATAGCTTTATTTTTAGAATCTTTTTGCTTAGAAACCATAAAGTCAATAACTTTTTTCATACGCTCTTCAAATTGGCCTCTAAATTTAGTACCAGCAATCATATTAGCTATGTTTACGGAATATATCTCTGCACCCATAAGCTGTTTTGGTATATTATTATCAACTATCCTCTTGGCGATACCTCTAACAAGAGTTGTTTTCCCAGTTCCAGATTCTCCAATAATTACAAGATTTTTTTTCTTTTTTCTACATAATATCTGAATACATCTTTCTATTTCCTTGTCTCTTCCAATAAAATCTTCTTTATTTTCAATAACTACTTTATTTATATTTTCGATAAACCCAACCTGAATTAGACTTTCTTCAATTTTATTATCTCTTTGTCTATCGTTGGATAATTCTTTTTCAATTTTTTTCTTGCTTGGCAAAGCTTCCTCATCTTCATATGATACCATAGTAATCTCTTTTATATAATCTTTTAAGTTAAATCCATATTTAAATAATATATTTTTTATTCTAAGTATTTGTTTTATCTCTCCTTTATATAGTAAAAAAGATAAAACAATGTGTTCTGTACCTATTTTGTTATGTTTAAATCTATTTCTTATTTTATCGGATAATCTAATTATGTGTTCTGTTGATTTAGATATAATAGTAGAAGACTGACCCATATTATCTAAGTAATTAAAATCCCTTATTGCTGTCTCTTCTATTTCTTGAAGGATATCTTTTGTATTTATCCCCATATGTTCTATTATTTTTCCAAAAATTGTTTCTTTTCTTTTTTCAGATAATACACAATAAATCAAATCTTTTGGGGTGACAAAATCGTGTTGAAACATACTGGCTGTTTTATATATTTCATGGTTCAAGATAAAATTCAAGTCAGGACTATAGTTGTTCTCATTATTCATCTTACTCATCCTCTTTAAAACAACAGAAATTAATAACCCACGACCAATCCTTTTTACCTCCTTGATTTAAATATTCACTTTTTATCTTATTGCCATATTTTTTATCTAGATAGTCGGTTGCTACTTTAATTATAGAATCAATTTTAGCATACCCTATTTTCTCGTCATTATATGATGACAATAAAACTTCCTCACCTTCTTGGAATGATGGTGGATAAGAAAGTATTATATAATTTCTTTTTTTGTTTTTTATCTGTATAATTATATTATTGGCAACAGGAATGGTTTTTTTGTTGCCATGTAACGTGTTAAAAATTTGGTCTGGTGGCATTGTTCCGTCTTTTCTGTGTATTTCTTGAAATTTACTATTAAATAATACTATAGAAGGAATATTTTCTAGTCCTATTTCATCGGCTACCTCCAAAGCCTTTTTATCTTCTTTTATATCAATGTAAGTCCAATTGTTATTACCGAATGTTACATCCAGATAATTCTTTTGTATTTTACAAAATTTGCATCCTTTGGCACCAAACATGTATATTCTTTCTTTATTATACATCTAATTTTTGCTCCCTTATGCACATTTAGACCAACCACAACTTTTGCATGCAACACATCCATCTGAACGAACCAGACTAGAATTACCGCAATCAGGACAGCTTTCACCACTAACCAAAGTACCGTTGGTTATATATTTCTTAAGAGTTCTCGCTAATACCTTTGAAAAAGACTGTAGGTCTCCCTTGGTTTTTTCTAATTGGTGAACAATATAAGAAATATCGATTCCATGTCTTAAACTCATAGAAATATTCCTAGTAAGTGCATCGGCCAAATCACTAACGTGACCATTTGTAAGATGATACGATTCTTCTTCGCCAGATGGAGAAAGAGTATTTAAATAATAATTACCTCTACTTTTTTTGCTTATTTTACCTTCTATAACTCTCTTAGGAATAACGATATCACCTTCTTTGTCTGCATTTATTCCTGTAAAAACTTCATATGGATCGCCATTAAGTATACCAACAGCAACATAGTATCTTTGAAATTTGAATGACAAATGATAAACATCACATGGTAAATCTTTTGGCCTTTTTGGCGAAGATGTTTTAGTTATATGCGTTTCTTCATTTATCGCTGCTTTAGGTCCATCCTTAACAAGGATTCCTGTTCTACATCCGTCTCTATACACAGTTATTCCCTTGCAACCACTCTCATAGGCTTTCATATAAATTTCTGAAACCTTTTCTACAGAAACATCAGAAGGAAGGTTTATAGTGCTTGAAATTGAATGATCGACATTTTTTTGTGCGGCTGCTTGAGCATCGACTCTAATGGACCAATCTAATTGCTCTGCACAATGACCCCACCAAGGAGAATCTTTCACATCATCTTTACCAGTTACTTTCATCCAGTCTTTAACTGCTGGGCAGAATATTTTAAATTTCATAAAATGATCGCCACTTTGGTCAATTTCGTCTGTCCTGAAATTTTTATCTTCTGGATTACCTTTTACTTTCCTTATATATGGTTCAACGGTATATTCTGGTTCTATACCTGATGATGTTCCGAAAGAATCAATTAATTTACATAAAATAGAGACTGTTCCTGCTGGAGCGGTCGTCAGAAGAGCTATATTCCTTCTTCCATATTTTTTATTATCTTCCCATATTTTTTTTCCACTTATTTTTCTGCCATTTCCAAAATCAATTTCTTCATTTTCTATTCTATTTATAAATGGATTATTCTTTTCTTTTTCATAATCAAAAACCTTAAACGTCCCTATCTCTTTGGCCATATCAACGGAAGATCTATATGCTCCAAATTTAAGTGTTCTATAGATTTTCTCTATGGTTTCAACACCTTCCTTAGTTCCATAACCAACTCCAATGGCAGCTAATGTATCCCCAATAGCAGTTACTCCAGTCCCTGTTCTTCTCCCCTTTAGACACGCATCAAGTATATTCTGCCATAAAGCCTTTTCTCTATTTTTTATATCCTGTTCTTCTGGATCGTTTTCTATTTTATTAAGTATCCCCTTTATTGATTCGGCCTCTAAATCAACAAGATCATCCATTAATCTTTGATTTATTTTTGCGGCTTCATAAAATTGCTCATAATCAAAATAGGAATTAGATTCAAAAGGATTTTTTACAAAACCAAATGAATTTAGAGCCATTAGTCGGCAGGAATCGTAAGGAGAGAGGGGGATTTCTCCACAAGGGTTGGTGCCAACAGACGTAAAGCCATCACTAAAATAGCAATCTGCTGGTGATTCTCTTATTATGTTATCCCAAAAAAGAACTCCCGGTTCTGCTGTTTGCCATGAACTATGAATTATTTTATCCCAAACGTCTTTTGCGCTAACATCTTTTCTTATTTTAGGATTTTTTGAATCAATTGGCCATCTTTGTTCAAAAGTTTTTTCTTCTTTTACTGCCTTCATAAATTCATCTGTCAATTTGAGGGAAATATTTGCGCCAGTAACTTTATTTCTATCATATTTGCAAGTAGCAAAATCAATTTTTTTAGGATTATAATATTTTGAAGACATATCAATTTCTATTACGTTTCCCATATCTCCTTCATATTTTACATTAACATCATATGGATCTCCATCGACTTCATTGTCCCAAGGAATAACTGACTCTGGATGGTGAATAGAACACGATATCATTTGTGCTCCTCTTCTACCATTTTGACCAACTTCTCTTCCAGAATTAGAAAATCTAGACATAAATGATATTGCACCAGAAGATGTTTTCGCAGCATTTTTTGTAGGAGTTCCAGATGGCCTTAAGTTAGATATATCGTGACCAACACCACCTCTTCTTTTTGATATTTGAACAATCTGCTCGTCAGTAAATATAATTCCAGAGTAACTATCAACTGCTGATGGGATCAAAAAACAGTTACTAAGTGATATTTTTTGATATTTATTTCCAATACCGAACATTGGAGAGCCTTGAGGAATTATTTGAGAGAATTTATCAAGATACTTAAATATATCCTCAGCAGACAATGGATTTTTAAACTTGTCCTTTTCTATTCTTGCAAATTCTTTTGCAATCCGCCAATGCATGTCTGTTGGTGTTTTTTCGACTAATTCGTCTTTATTATTTTTTAATGCATATTTTTTAACAAATATACTTGCTGGAAGTTCGTCCCCATTAAAATATTCCATTGATTCACATAAGGCTTCTTGATATGTATAAGTTTTCTCATTAATTTGTTCTATTTCTGTTCCTTTTTCTAGCATTTTTTTTCTCCTAAAAAAGACAATTGCGCCATATAGATGGTATTGTTATATACCACAATAATACGACTATTATCTTGACTATTTTTATTTTTATTCTTGAGTGATCTTTATTTTTTTTGGTATAAAATTAGTATTTATTTCTCTTACACCATTTTCCAAAATATTAAAACCATTAAACAAATCTACTATTATCTGAAGTTCTTCTATTTCATTTTTCCCTTCTGGAACTTTGCCCCAATTTTCTGACGGAACAAAAACGATAAAAGGTAATTCTATTTTTTTATTTATTAACTTCAAATAAATCCCTCTATCTCCTTCCTTCATATAAGCTTCTAAAACTTCACAGATAATCTCTTCTTTATTATCGCTCATCCAAATTATCTCCAAATATATTCTTCTTCACTTCTTCAAGAAAATCCTTTACCTTTGAAGAAAGACTGCTATATTCTAGACTATTGTCAATAGATGGGTTAGCATTGTATTTTTCTTTTGATTTTTTTAATTCTAATTTCATCGATGTCAATATTTCTAGATTATCAGGACCTATCCTTACGCATAAATAGTGGGCGTCAAATGGCATATATGTGGCCGACATTTCCACTATTTCTTTACCTACTATTTTGTCGTCAAATAGTCTAATATCAAGTCTATGTATTTTTTCAAATAATTTATCAGATAGTTGTTTGGGGAAAGAATGCATCCCTTTTACCTCAAGATTTTTACATTGTTCATAAAATGGTACATCTTCTTTTTTTAATTTTAAAGATTCACATACATTTTTAAGCCTATCATTATATTCTGAATCAGAATAAATTCCAAATAACCTGCATGATAATGGCCTTTTATAATAACTCTTACATAGATCATTTTCTAATAAAGGGCATTGTTTTACAATTTCATTACTTAAAAAAGACTCAAAACAATAATATGTTAGTTTATCCTGTTCTTCTTTAGATAATGTTTCTAAAATTGTAGAGATAGATAAAAATTCAGATAATAGCATTGGAGGAGAAAATGTTTTACAACAATCGGCTTCTACCTTTTCTTTATTTGGACAGTGAAGGCATTTTGTTTTTGGCAAATCATCATAAATTGATTTTAAATCCTTAAATAAATCCTTATATTTCATACTTTCTGTATCAACTTTAATCCCAAAATGTGGATGGATATATTTCACTATTTATCTCCTTAAAATAATTTCTTTATTGTTTCTTTTTTATTATCTAGCAGGTACTTATATTTTTTATTTATTATTATTAATTCTTTTTCTATACGGGAATTATTTTTTAAAAAATTAGAAGTTTTTTCGTCTATAAAAGCCCAACTGTACATTCTTTTTATTTCTTCACAATTATCATAAATTAGAACCCAAGGAGATTCTAGTTTTTTTAGCAAATCACATAAAATTTCATGATTAAAAAATGATTTATCAGAAAAAAATGGTGGGTCTATTAGAAAAATATTATTTGAATTATTCCTAGAGATAAATCCCTCTTCCTCATAAATCGTACATGAATTTAATGATATTTCTTTTTTGTTGATAATTTTATTTATTTGCCTAATTTCTTTTATTGTATTATCGATATTCATTCTTGACGATATTATATTTTTTATTTTATTATCGTCGTCAATATTTTCAATTCCATCATAATAAACAGTTTTGAATATAAGAAAATTAGCAGCGACATCTACATAATTGTTAAAAAATTTATCATTTTTAATTCTATCTTTAATTAAAAATAGATAATCTATTGTAATGTCTATTTCTTTTAATTTTATACACAATTCTTCTTGATCTCTTATAATTGCAGTCCACAAACAAGATGTCCATATATCACTGTTGTTTATAGATATTTTTTTTATATTATTATTTTTATAAATATCTATAAAAATATTATTTCTTCCAAAAAATGGTTCAACAAAAAAAGAATTTGGCAGTATCTCAGAAAATTTATCCAAAATACTGCCTATTTTATTACTAATTTCATTTTCATTAAAATACAGGAACATTCAATAAACCTTTCATTATTTCAATTTTGTTGGCGGTATTTTATCCAAACCACCAGAGTTTACCCAATCAGTAAACTCTTTATCTTTTTTTAACTTATCAGCAGAGGTATTATCTGCTTTTTTTAATTCCCTATTTAAAAATTTATCACTATTAAATTCTGGCTTTAACTTTTCTGTCGGCTTAGTCCATCCTTCTCCTTTGAAGATAATTCCAGAACCGCCAGATATAATTCTCCTGACTTTTAATGTCTTTCCTGTCTTTTCTTCTTTAATCTCTTCGTAAGGTTCGTCTCTTATAGATTGAACAACTTCAAATTGATCACCTGTTTCTATTATTTCATAGACATAAGTTGGCATTTTACTACTCCCTATCTAATTCTATATCATACGTAAAGCTCTTTCCATCTGGATGAACGCCAAAAAACTTCTGTGAGGCTGTGCTTGCTGAAAGCAGCTCATTAATAGAATAATCATCTCCTCCAGCAAAAGATGAGTTCATAATTATTCTTCCGCCAGAACTTGTCTCTAATTCCGCCATTTGATGGAAGTGACCCATACAATTGTGAACACCATAATTATTTGCTGTATAAGAATTACTTCCATTTGTTCTAAAATTATATACAGGCAAATCTTTAACTTTCTCTTTCTGTATTTTTTTTATTTTCGCAAATAACATTCCATTAACGATTACAATATCTTGTGTTCTTTCTTTTTTATATTTATAATTACTATCAACTTCTTTTAATATATTATTTAATTTTTCATTAAAAATTCCATATATAGAATTAGTATAACATATGTTTCCTGCACTATTTACATATGTAGATAAAGAAGATGAGTAACCGCATCTATGTAACAATAAAAACAATTGATTCCCAAGTGTTTTAGATACGGTGCTACAATTTATTTCAAATCTTTCATTTTTACACTTTCTTTTAGTTTGTCTCGTATGCCCATCTCCCAAAATAAAACCATAAATAATTTCTTTTTGTATTTCTATATCACATTCCATCATGTCCATCGGTATCTTTTTATTATGTGATCCATTACCAAATAGATTATAAAATAGTTGACCCAATAATTTATTAGATATAATTAATGTCTTTGATGAATCATCGGCAACAGATAAACAAAACCCCTTTGTTATTCCAAAGTCTTCTTCTAAAACTTTTTTACAAAAATCCAGATATTCTTTTTCTCGCAAAGTATGTCCAAATGTAAATGATATTCCATTTATTTTTTCTATATACTCTTTGTTTTTATTTTTACAGTTAGTAGTAAAAGAACCCTCGGCCAACCAAAAACCAAACATCTTCGCAATTTTTTTAGATAAAATTACTTTTTCTGGGATACCAATTGTATTTCCGCTCCCCTTTCCCATTAAGAATATTCTGTCTTTTTTTATATTATATTTTTTATTAGGAAGTTTTTTAATACAATCAATTTCTTCTACATTTCTTATTGTTGTTATAGTCCCTAATTTAACATAATCTCCCTTTTTAATATTTTTTGCTTTAATAAACTCTGGTTTATAATTTTCAATCTTACTATCACATTTAGAACATGGATAACAACTACTTTTATTTGGCAAACATAGATATTCTTTTTTCTTTCTTGAAAGTAATCTGCATTCCATTTTTTCTTTTGGTATAATAAGAAACGGATGATCTTCCGTGCTTTCTACTGTTTTATAATTATATCCACTTTTTATCTTATATATATCTCCAGAATATTTATGAGAAAATTTTTCTTGTACAATCACTTTCTCTCCATAAGCATCTACTATTTCTTCCCCTACATTAATCTTATCTATTTCTTCAGTCTCTCCATTTGGAAGTAATATTTCAGTCTCTTTAGGAAAACACATAAAATCAAATGATTTACAATAATCTACAGCAAATTTCAACATATCTTTTGGATCGTCTCCTACTTCACTCTTTTGTAATTCTTCCCAAAGACCTTCAATCGATTTCGATTTGTCAAATAAACTTCTAAATTTTGATTCGGCTCTAACCATACCGTAAAAAGGAAGACCTCCCCATCCTCGCACTTGCTCTCCATGAATTAGGAGGAACTTATTACCCTGAACAGAAGCCACTTGAAATGGCGATCTAGGTACAAAAAATTCGACATTTTTTTGATTTGAAGAAGATTTTTCTAAAAATTTATACAGAATATAATCCCAATTGACGAATTTTTTTTCCATACCTCTCTTACTTATTCTTCCATGATTACCATATACACCATAAAATTTAACATTTTTAAATGCTTTTGAAAGAATAAGGATTGCTTTTTCTAATTCTACAATCAAATCAAATATTTGATCACAAATATTCTGTTCTGTATGTAGAAAACCCCATTGACCAGCATCGTTGCTACCATGGACGTTATCTCCTAGAGCAAAAACATGGATCGTATCTATTTGGCTCGTCGTTCTATGCATAGATGTTATTTTAATTATTTTTGTAATTAAATTTTCAAGTCTTTGCTTAAATATATCTCTATTATAATGAGACAAACCGCCAACTTCATTTTTATTTACAACTAGTCCTAAATGTAAATCAGACAACAAAAGGACTACGTCCTGTGGTTTAGTTTTAAATGATCTTATAATAGGAATATTTATTTCCTCTGGCTGAATCTCTCTTACAGATTTTATGGAGCTAATTATTTTTTTGACAACAATATCTTCTGTAGCTAATTGTTTTAAAAATTCATTTTGTTTTCTTATTTCATGGCTTAATAATATTTTATCTTTTTCGACATTAAGTTTATTTTCTATTTCCTTAGTAAAATTATTTTCAATAATCTCTTCGCCAGCATGATCGTCAATATAAGTTCTGTAAAAATAGTCAATCTCTGCATTAAGAACTTCTTTTTCGGTAAGATCATTATCGTCAAACAGTTTTTGCCAGTCAGTATATCTATATTTGTTTCGGGCAGCATTAGATGTGACGTTAAAGATATCACCATATTTATTCCAATTAACTCCTTCTCCATCATAATCATCTCTTACCATCTTATAGAGCATGAGTTTTTCTTTTAATGACCAAATTTTATTCACTACTTTTCCTCCTTCTTATTTGCTTATTTGAACTTTATACGTTTTTGAATGGTCTATTATATAATGGATATTTATCTTCGCCAGAAGACATTTTTTTAAGAATTTCTTCCTCTTCTTTATTCAAAGATGTTGGCATTTCCAATAATATAGATATTTGATGTTCCATGAATTTTCCATTTTTATCTGGGAAACCTGCATTTATTATATTTATAATATCACCATTTTTACTTTTCTTTGGGATATAAACACTTTTTACGCCATGAAGAGTCATGACATTAATATGTCCTCCAGTAATTGCGATATTAATAGGTATATAAACCTCTGACTGTACTTTACCTCTGTTATTTACAGAATAATATTCATCTTTATTTATATTTATTCCTATATATATATCTCCATATTTTCCAGAATTTATAATACTCTCATGACCTTTGCCACTTAGCTTTATATATTTACCGGGCAATATTCCCTTTTGTATCTCTATTTTTTCTTCTAGTCTCTCGGCAATAATCCCTTTTCCATGGCATTTTGAACACGGTTTATCTATTACTTTTCCTGTACCAGAACATCTCTGACATCTTACTGTCATCCTTAACATTCCACTTGGATCAGAAATAAAAAGCTGTCCTTTACCATGGCATTCTTCGCATGTAGTTACTGTCGATCCTTCTTCAATCTTAGTTCCTTTGCATTTAGTACACAATATCCTTCTATTAAAGCTTACTATTTTATTTGATCCAAAAAAAGCTTCTTTTATGGATATATTCATAAATGATTTTATATCTAATGACTCTTGAGGTTGACTTGATCTATGGTAACTTTCTCTATTAAAGAATGACTCAAAAATATCATTATGATATTCTCTAAAATTTATATTAGATGATTCATCAAATTCTTTTCTTTTTTCTTCATTTTTTATCATTCCATAAGCAGCATTTATTTTTTTAAGTTTATCTTCAGATTCCTTATTTCCGCCAGTTTTATCTGGATGATATTTTATTGCTAATTTTTTATAAGCTTTTTTTATTTCTTCTTGAGTAGATGTCTTAGACACACCAAGAATTTCATATGGATTCATAATTATTTTTTATCTCTCTATACTTACTATATTCTAAAAAATTACTTAAAGATAATAATTTGAAAAAATCTTTATTTTTAGTAATATCAAAAAGATTTATATTTTCTTCAGCAATATTACTTAAACTTATTTTATTTTCTAAAAATTTTATTTTATTTTTATTTAATATGTTTCTTATGAAATTACTTAAATTTTCTGAATCACAATATATTCTTATGAAATCATCTTTTTCTTTATTTGAGATTGTCATTCCAGACATTTCTAAAATACCGTAAAATATATTCCTATATATAATTTCTTCTTCTTGAATAAAAAAAGGTATTTCATGATATATAATATTATCAATAGATATATCAAAGCAATCTAAAAAATCTTTTAATTTTTCAAAAGACTCTATATTTATTAATACTCTAACTCCTTCAAATTTTATTTTATATTCTATATTTTTGTTAATTAAAAATTTTTCAATAAAATCATACATTTCTCTTTTCTTAAAAAATAACTCTATTTCATTATCCTTTTTACCATATTCACATGAATATAGCATTCCAATAAAAAAAGATTCCTCAATATTTGGATTTGTTTTACACATTTTTTTAAAATAACCCCTTTATCGTCCCTTTTATATTTTTGTCAACATAATCAATAGATTGAATATTAAATTCTTCTTCTTCTTTAAGAATATTAAATCTTGCTTTTGAATGCCTTCCTACAAATTGACCTTTATCATGAAAATCAAATACAAGAGCTTTATTTTTTCCCTCAGAAGTTCTTATTACTCTTCCTACCCTTTGTTTTGCTCTATTACTTGATTTCCCTCCTCCTGCCATAATTAACGCAGAAAGTGAGCTTATATCGAGCCCTTCGTCAGCAATCGTGTTATGGGCACACAATGGGCCAATTCCACAAAAAAAGTTTTCATTCTCTTCAACGGAAATATCATAAACAAATTTTTGATCATTAATTTTTTCTGTTGATTTAACTAATTCCAAACCATTAGGAAATTTATTTTTATTAGAATAATTTAATTTTCTTTTTGTTTTTATTCTATTTTTAATTATTTCTTTTAAATTTTTATCTATTTTATAATTTTCTAAAACACATATACTATAATTATCTGATATTTTTTTGTTTTCATGAACACGTTTTTTTACCGTTATGTTTTTATATCCAATGATTCTTAATAAAAGTATAAAATCTCTTGATAAATGGAACGAACTTGTATGGAGCCTAAATGAATTATATCCCAATGATCCATCTCCCATTATTATTCCATAAATATAAGAATTTATTTTTTCTATATCTAAATTATATATAAATCTTGGAATCTTTTTTTCATAAAACCCTATTCCAACGTCAAATACATCCTTAAGTATATTATAAAATGTTGAGTTATTTATAATAAATTGTCTATCATTAACATTATATTTTATTCCTAATTTAATCAAACATTGTTCGATATCATTTCTCGTATATTTTGTATCTACTTCATTCACTATACAGGATGATAAAATTATTCTTTTTGAATCTTTTTTTGATTTTATATTTTTGTCCATATACCCTTCTGATGAATAATATCCCAAGAATTCACAAAAATCTTTTGTTATTTCAAATTCATCATTAAAAATATCTCTTGATTTTTTTATACATATTTTAATTTTTAAAAATCTTTTAAGAAAATCATTTTTATATAAATCTTCTATATTATAATAAAATCTCTTTTTTAATGTTTTATCCAAACATTTATATTTATAATTAAATATTTTTTCTAAATTAAAAAGAAATAATTTACCCCACTCTGTTATATTATTATTAGAATCTATAATATTATATTCCTTCATTATTTTTATATTACTATAAAATGTTCCTTTGTTAATTTTTTCTCTTTTTAATATTTTTGCCCAAGTTTTAAATCTTCTAATAATCGGTTGAGATAATGAAGAAGAAAAATAACTATATTTATTATTATTTTTAGTTTCATATATTTCATCTATTAAACTAATTTTTGAAATAATTCTTCTTTCATTTAATATTTTATCAAATTCCAAAGGGATAATACATTTTTCTCCATTTTTTTCTGAAGGCAAAAATTCTTTTAAATTTTCCATATTATCTGTTGTAATTAAACTATGATTATCAGTGACTAGGCATTCAAAATTTTTCTTAGTCCTAACATTTATTATATTTGTTTTTCTTTCCTTCCTATGAACATAAGTTATTTTTTTGAATTCAGGATTTTTATTAAATTTATTTAAAGATAAGGCTTCCCATTCTTCATCTACTTTCTTTGATCCTACAATACCCTTGTTTAAAAATTTTTCAGTAAAATCACCTATAGATATATTCAATATTTCTCCATTTTTTTTATTTTTAACAAATATTTTCTCTTCAGACGGTAAACTGCTACCTATTAATACTTTTATTTTTCCACAATACAAATCTTCTAGTGATTGCGATCTTATTTTTTGAGGAGTTTTACCATGTATAAAAACACTTCCGGGTATTTTTTCATTCAATAAATTACCATGCTCAATTCTTTGTATTAAAATTAATGTATTATAATCCTGATCTTTAAGTCTATTTGCAATGGAAGCTATTATATTGTTTCTTTCTTCATTTTCCATGATATTTTTTTTATAATCATCTTCATAATTATCTACTCTAACTTTAGGATTTTTTAATTTTACATAATATATATCTGGTTTAACCAAAAATCCTCTTCTAATTAAATCAGATGCTGTTATTTTTCCTATATTTCTACCAAAAAGACCCTCAATCATCATTTCAGCATTATCTGATCTACGAGGAGTTGCTGATCCGCCAAATACATAATAAGCTTTTTTAGATTTCTCTATTGTTTTCTGGCAAGTTTTAGATGAAGAATGGTGACATTCGTCGAAGAACAAACCTTTAGCATCTTCTATTAATTTTTTAATATCATCTTTTCTTTGTTTTACATGAGATAAATCTTCTGTCTTCAGTAATTCTATTTCGTCATCTTCCCAATCAAGCTTTTTTAATTCGCTATTTAATCCTTTATTTTCATTATAAGCAGTTGTTGCTGTTTGTATCGTCATTACATTTATATCTTTTATATCACATTTTCCATCACCAATAATTCCTACTTCTAGATCAATAATAGAGGATTCTAATCGATCTTTCGCTTGATACATTAAATCTTTTGTCAAAACATAAAATATAAATGGAGAAACACTAATTTCTTGAATTATTTTAGAAGCTATAACCGTTTTCCCTGATCCCGTACATAATTCTAAAACGCCTCTTCCTTTTGCTAACGCAGAAGAAATTACTTCAGATTGATAGTCTCTTATTATAAAATTACTATCATTCCATTTTAAATCTAATGTTTTTTCTGGAACAATTCTATTATCAATGACATCAGGAATTATTCCTGTATATTTAAAGACAGTTGAAACTACTCTAGCAAAAAGGCCAGTCAAAAATTTTCCATCAGAATTACTTTTCTTTATTTTTTTGTAAAGATGGATTTTAGCATCCCAATTAGGTCTATTTATCCTTACAAATCTAGCTCCTGCTACTTCATAGGCAATATCATCATACAGAATATCACTGATACATCTTTTCTTATCATCAACAATATGTAATGGAAGATTTTGTATTTCAGACCAATTATTTTCCAATATTATTTTTGGTTTCATCTAAAAAAATTTTCTCTCCGCAGAATGGGCATTCATTAATACTATTGGTATATACTATATTTTTACCACATTTTGGGCAAGGAATAGATTTTTCAATTAATTCAATAGATTTTTTAACTGTACTTCTTTTTATCATTGACATTTTTTTTCTCCTTATTCACATCATTTTCTATATATACGATTAAAACTGTCAAATTTAAAACTTTTCAAGAGTGTCTCAAAAATAGGGCACTTTTTAAAATTTGTCAACGAAACTATTACATGTCAATATTATGACATGTATACGAAAATAGGGCACTAATGCTTAAAAAGTGTCAACGAAAATAGGGCACTTTTTTAAAAACTAAACTTATCAGAAAATCTGCCGATATATATAATAGGGGGTTTCGTGGGGGGAAAGGGGGGCAAGAATTTTATTAGACGAGGCGTAGACGAAGTCGAAGCTGAGTCGTAATAAACGTGAGCGAATGAAGCGTAGCGAAATGAGTCGAGCGGAAGAGTGTAATTAACAGTACAGATTAACAAAAGTATCTCCAAATTAGGATATAAGATAAGTTTTACATTATATCTATACTATATCTAAAATTAATAAAAACATTTAATAAAAGCGTTATAAAAGCGTTAAGTAGTACTTAAGCTTTATATAATCATTTAGAGCGAGAACCATGCCATTCTATTTGGCGATATTTTTTCTTTGACATTATTTCGACTTATTGTATTATTGAGAGAAAGCTTGTATATATTTTTGGAGTTTAATATGGATGGTAAAATAAAAAGAAGTATTTTGAAGACGCCACTCTCATACTATAAAGCTAGTCATTGGTGTGATTTTTCTGCTTCTTGTTATTTTGATATATATAAAAAGAAATATGAAAAATATCCTCTTTTATATCCTTCTCATTGTAAAGTTATTAAAAGTTACATATATCCAGTTGTTTTTAGAGAAAAGAAGTGGAGTTCTAGGGATTTTGCTAAATTTATAATTTTTGATATAAACAGGGCAAAACAATCAGGAATAGATTATGCAATTAATTTAATGAAATCAGTTAAAGGACAAGAAAATATAATCGAATTTGATAAGATTTTATGTAATGAAAGAAATTCAGATAGATTCGAAGATGCTATTTATCTTCCTCATGAGCCATTGTTGGATGATCCGGGTGATTTGATGGATGTTTTAGGACTTATTCAATCGCCATTATTGATTATGTATAATTTTGGTATTCCTATTTTTCATAAATATATGCAAATAAAAAATAATATATCGTTTTTGGAAGCAAAAAAAATAACATCAGATACTATAAGATTTGATGTTATAGAAAATTTTAAGGATGATAGAGATATTTTAAGAAGAATATTGGAGGGGATTGTTAAAAACAGTTGTTTTTGGGGTCCTTACTATAGTCCGAAGAAAATAAAAAAGTTTATAGCTGAAGAAGATTTTATTATAGATTGGCGAAAAGAATATGATAAAGTGTGGAAAATTTTTAAGTTTGAAGAAAGTGATTTTTGGGAATATAAAAATAATGAATTTTTAAGACCAATTCTAAAACCTGTAAAGTTTTTATTTGATATTGAAATAAGAGAGTTAAAATGTATAAAAAAGACGATTTAAGTAAATTTGAAAAAGCAATAGAAGATATAAAAGTAATTATAAGAGCTAGATATCCAATTTTGTATATAATATCTGATGAAAAAGAACATGAAATAATAAAATTATTATATTCTATGTGTAAAGAGGGAACATATGGGAAAAAATATCAGAAAGATATGTATATGTGGGATATATCTAGGGGCATAACTATGCCAAATATTGATGGTAAAAATATATATAGTAAAAAAATATCTGATGATGCAAGAGATCCTATCCTTGCTTTTGATTGGATTCAGGAAAATAATAAAGATAAAGACTCTATAATTATTCTTTCAGAATTTCACCATTATTTAGAAGAACCAAGTATTCAGAGAAGATTAAGATTATTTAGTGAAATAACTGCAAATAATGAAAGAAAAATGATTATTCTTCTTTCGACAAAAAATGACGGAATGAATGGTAATGGAAAAAAAATTCCAACTGAATTAGAAAATATTATAAATATTTATGATTGGCCGTATCCAGACGAGAGGCATATATCTAAATTTTTATCAAAAGATATTATTCCATCATTAAATACATCTTTGGAAGATGCTGGAATAGATAAAATGTTATTTAATAAAGAAGAAATGAAATCAATAATCAATGCGTGTAAGGGAATGACACTATCTCAGATAGACCATGCTACATCAAAATCTATTGTTATTCATAAAACTTTATTACCAAAAACAATAGCTATAGAAAAAAAGCAAATAATAAAGAAAAGCGATCTTTGTGATTATATTGAACCAAGCGAAAATTTAGAAGATATTGGTGGATTAGCCAATTTAAAAAGATGGCTAAAGGCAAGGAAAAATATTCTTTCAGAAGAGGCTTTTGATTTCGGATGCAATGTTCCTAATGGAGTATTGTTCCTTGGTCCTTGGGGTTCCGGTAAATCTTCGGCAGCAAAAGCAATTATAAATGATTGGCAGATACCGGGATTAAGGATAGATGCCTCCAAGATATATGATATGTATGTCGGTAGTTCTGAGAGGAAAATAAATTCAATATTAAAATTAGCAGAATCGATTTCACCATGTATCATCTGGTTTGATGAGATAGATAATCTTTTTGCTGGATCAGAGTCAAGTGATTCTGATGGTGGAACATCAAGCAGAGTTTTAGGCATAATATCAACATGGATGTCAGAACATGAAGGGACTGTATTTAATATTTTTACAGCAAATGATATATCAAATAGCCCATCAAAACTATTTAGAAAAGGAAGATTAGACGAAATATTTATTATAGATTTACCGGTAGAGGAAGAACGTAAGGAAATATTTTATATTCACATAAAAAAAAGACTTGAAAGGCAAAACAATTTAGGTATAATCAATAATATAGATATAGATTTGTTGTCTAAAAAATCAATAAACTTCTCTGGCGCAGAAATAGAAAATGCAGTAAATACAGCATTTATCTTGGCGTATAATGACGCCAAAAGAGATATAAAAACTGAAGATATAGAAAAAGCATGTAAAGAAATGATTCCTCTTTCTTGTACAAAGAGAGAAGAGATAAAACGTATGAGAGAATGGCAGAAGGGAAGAGCCATTTCAGCATCAGATTATATCTGTGAAGAAATACAGGATATTAAAGAATTCTATAATTTAAGCCAAAAAAATCTAGATATTTAACCAATAAGGATAGAGAAAATGCCTAACGATAGTGAAAAACTTAAAATATTTAAGAAAAATCAGGAAAACGAGATAAAGAAAAGTTTACTCAATATAAGTGGTATCCCCAAACAATATTTAAATTTTAATTGGAAAAGTTATGATCCAGAAAATGATTCTAGGAATATAATTAATGATAAAAAAGTTATAGAATCAAGAAAAAAAGCAAAAGAAGCAGCATTAAAATATGTTCTTAATATTAAGGAAAATTTAGCTAATGGAAAAAATCTACTTTTTCTTGGTCCTAAAACATCTGGTAAAACTGTATTAGCTACATTAATATTAAGAGAAATAATATCTAAAGAATTGTGTGAAGTTAGATATACAAGGTTTGTTAATCTTGTATCGTCACAATTTAATAATCTATATAAAATAACACCAGATGAATTGAAAAATCTTTATGATTATTATACAGAACCAGATGTTTTGTGTATAGATGAAATTGAAGAAATTTATGTTAGAGATTATGTCCAAAATTGTATCCATGAAATACTTATAGATAGACTTAATCAAAAAAAACCTACTATTATAACATCTAGGATAAGTTTGGGTAAAATAAAGAAAACGTGTGGTAATGGGTTTTATGATATAATAAACGATAATCAGATTTTTGATATATGTAGTATTGGTGCTGAATCATATTTTCTTACTGATGATAGTATTGATGCCGATGAATTATATTTATTAGAAGATGCAATAAAAGGACTAGTATATCTACTTAAGAAAGAAAAAGAAATTAAGAATAAATATAACAAATATGGGTATGACGATAAACTGTTTGTTAATGGGTCTAAGATAATTCAAGAAATATCGAAATTTAAAAAGAACAAAAGTAATATCAAAGACACAATTTCTGTGGTAAATAAAAAAACAAAAGATCATATAGGATAATATTAAAAAAATGGAACAAGAACTTAAAGAAATATTGAAAGATTTGGAAATTCAGATAATATCTTTTATGATAAGGGAAGAAAAATATGTAAAATATCTTTTTACAAAGAAAACTAGAAACCAAATATTAAGAGATTTTAATAATAATAATACTAAATATGTAGCAGAATTAATTCTTACTTATTATGAAAAACATAATTCTGTATTAATTGAATCTGAATTCATGTCTATTATAGATAATTCTGTAAATAATAAAGAAATAACTAATGGTGAATCTTTTAATTATCAAGATATATATAGGACGGCTATGTCTTATAAAAAGACTCTTGATAATGAGCAATTCAATAGAATTTATTCTGAATGGGAAAACACAGAAGCCAGACCTAAGTGCGAAAATGGGTTGAAAGATTGTCTAGAACTATTAAATACTAATCAGACAATGAAATTCATCGACGCTGTAAGAGAAATGTTTAGGGGAGTCTATAAGGATAAAAGTAATGATGATTATATAAATACATTAGATTTTGAAAATGATAAAGAAAAACAAATAAAAGACATTATAGATAGAAGAGATAATGAAGAAAAATACGCTTCTATTAAAACTGGATATGGAGAGGAGTTAGATAGAAAATTTATTGGATTTGAAAAAGGGACACTATCTCTTATTGGTGGTTTATCTTCTTCAGGTAAGTCAACATTAGCTATGAACTTTGCTTATAATATAGCTAAGAGCGGGAAAAAGGTATTGATAATAAGTCTTGAAATGCCTGAATTGCAATATGCTAGAAAACTTAATTCAAGAGAATCTCATGTTGAATATGATAAATTGCTTAAACCAGCAATGTTAAATGATGATGAATTAGAAAAAATAAAAAAAGTAATCAATGAAAGAAATATAAATTTAAAAGTATTAGATATCGCTGCTAATTGTTTTACTTGGGGAGAAATAACTTCTATTATTGAAGAGAGAATGCCTGAATATGAGCCAGATATAATTTTTATCGATTATTTATCCCTTATTAGTCTTGGTGGAAATACTAAAGAAAGAAGAGATGTACTTTTAGGTAATTTGGGTAAAGAAATTAGATCTTATGCAAGACAGAAGAAAATACCGATAGTGGCTGTTGTTCAAGCAAATAGATCATCTAAGGTAAAAGATAAGAGAACTGGTAAATCTAAAATTAGTATTGAATTAGAAAATATTGAAGATTCAAATAAATTAGGTCAGGATTGTGATAATTTTATAGCAGTTATTCCAGAAAAAACAGAGGGTAGTCATATAACTAAAATGGGGATATATATAGCTAAACAACGTGAAGGAGAAAGAGATATTACTATAACTCTTCAAGGAGAACTCAGATATTCTTGGATTTATGATAATAAAAGTCTTTCTGATGAGATGTGGGTTGATGATATAAAAGATCCCTTGTTTGAAAAGGGAGAAGAAAAAAGCATATTCGACGATATAAATGACTTCGATGAGGAAATAAAAAATGCAGGATTAAAAGATTGTGATGAGGGGGAAGATAATATCGACGAAGAAAACACAAAAAATGATTTAGATGATCTTCTTGGTATATCAAGGAATGAGGTTAAAGAAAAAAAAGATGAAAAAAAAGAAAATATTAATGGTTTCAATATATATAATAGTAATTTAGATTTAGATTTAGATTTAGGGCTTTAATGATGAGTTTAACTGATAATTCTGTATTTAAAATAATATGCGATAAAGTTTCATTAGTAAATGAATTTGAAAAGAAGGGGATTAATCTTATTCCCGCTGGTTCATCGAGATATAAATGTATGTGCCCTTTTCATGGAGAAAAAGACGCATCAATGTTTGTATTTTTAGATGGAGATAGACCACATTATTTTTGCTTTTCATGCAAAAGTTCAGGCGATGTTATAGAATTTGTTAAAGAGTTTGGTAAAAAAACAGATATAAATTTTGGGATGAAAGATGCTCTAGATTATTTTGCTAAAAACTATGGAATAGGCGAAATAGGAAAGATAGATATAAGAAAATTAATAGATTATATCGATGGTAGAAAAAAATCAGAGAGAACTATTTTGCCTAATTTTGTAGCATCATCTTTGTTTATAAGAGATTTTCTAGAAAATTCAACAAATCCTCATAGAGATTTATTTCAATTAAAAAATATGTTAAAAAATTTTGAAGATATAGTTTTTGATAAAAAAAAGGAAGAATTTGAGGAATACAAAAATACTATAAAAAACATAATATCTAATTTTGATATGGTTAAACCAGAATATAATTTAGAAAGATTTTGTATTTCTTGTGAAAATTGCAGTCTTAGAAAATCATGCAGACAACCAATTTTTGGTATTGGTAATATAGAATCTAAAATTTTCTTGATAGAATCAGGACCAAATATAGATGATGATAGGAAAAATAGAATATATTCGGATAATTTTGGTAAAGATACAATTTCTTTTTTATCAGAAAATGATATATTTCTTAATGATTTTTGGCTAACATATACCCATAATTGTCATAGCGAGAATAGTGAAGAACAATATAGTCAAATGCCTATTTGTATTGATAACAATTTGAAAAAACAAATATTAAAAGGAAGACCAGATACAATTGTTGTTATGGGAGATGTTACAAAGGATGGGATGTTCCCCAAATTTAAAAAAAAGAGAATAAAAGAAATAGTAGGTAAATGTATAAATATTGATATATATGGCAAGAATACAAAAATAATATTTAATTATGGAAGAGATTATATGACTAGGAAAGGAGATATAGATATTAAAGAATTGAATATATTCAACAGAACATTGATATCTGCTTTTAAAAGATGATAATAGAAAAAACAATAGAAGAGATTTCTAAGATGGTTGATTTAAAACCAGAAGAAATCATGGAATTTATTGATGATTGGGCGATTCCCCTAATGACTAAGGGAATAATTGTTAAGTTAAATATAAAAAGATGGAGAGGAAGATCAAAAATAGGGCCAGAAGAATTGGGGATAGAAAAGGATAATGAAGAGTGGGAAGTATTTTCTGATGAATATATAAATTATGGAAGTAAGGTTCTTCTGCCTAAAAGAATTATTAGAAGGATGAATAATATAGAAAATTTAGCAAGAAGAAATATAAAAGAATATAGTTTTGATACTGTATGGGGACCCTTTATCCCATGTTCTGTTTTTGATGAATGGAAAATAAAAAATGAAGAAATAAGACTTAGATATTATGCTGAAGCAGAATCCATTTATGATGAATATGACGAAATAATAAAAGAAGTTATTGATAGTTATAAAAAATTTGCCCAAGAGACATATAGAAAACTTAAAATAAATATTGATTATGAGGAATATGAGAAAGATTTTATTTTGAATATTGAAAGAGAAATATTGTCAAAAGAAAACTTTTGGGATACAATAGAATATACTAGCTTATATTATTATATTCCGTTACCTTCTCAAATAAAAGAGGAAATATATGATGCAGAACAAATTGAAAAAAAAATAGAAGAAAGTGAATCAGAGAAAAAAATGAGAGATATAGTAAGACAAGAAGCTACCCGAAAAAAAACTGAATATATAGATCATTTTTTAGATGCAACTGTTGGTAAAATAAGAGAGATGATTTTAGAAATAATAGGAGACGTAAAGGTTGGGGTTAATATAGAGAGAAATGAATTTTCTGCCGATAAGAACAGGAAGAAATTACTTGGGATGATAGAAAAAATAAGAATATTAGATTTTTATAATGATTCAGAAATTAGAGATTCTCTTGATAAATTACAACTTGATTTAGAGAAAGAAAAAAATTATAGATCTAATGAAGAAATATACAATAGTCTTGAAGAATTGGAAAATGTTGCTAAAAGTGGAATAATTAAACTTATTGGCGGAAAGAAATTACTGGAAATATGATTATGAATAATATACAATTAAAAGATATAAATGGAATCCTCAATTATTTATCTAAATCTGAAGATTTTTTTAAAGAATATATCGAGGCAAATAAGTCGTATGGCTATAGTATGCCTATGCTGTATGGTGGTATGAAATGTGGTTTAATAATCGAAACTAATGAAAACAAAAGTCTAGACATAGATATTAGTATAAGATCTTATTGATTTAGAGAAAGAAAAAAATTATAGATCTAATGAAGAAATATACAATAGTCTTGAAGAATTGGAAAATGTTGCTAAAAGTGGAATAATTAAACTTATTGGCGGAAAGAAATTACTGGAAATATGATTATGAATAATATACAATTAAAAGATATAAATGGAATCCTCAATTATTTATCTAAATCTGAAGATTTTTTTAAAGAATATATCGAGGCAAATAAGTCGTATGGCTATAGTATGCCTATGCTGTATGGTGGTATGAAATGTGGTTTAATAATCGAAACTAATGAAAACAAAAGTCTAGACATAGATATTAGTATAAGATCTTACCTGAATTTAAAAGTTTTTTCAGACAAACAAACAAGACAGATACCAACTTCTCAAACTTTATTTAATATTATTAGTAACTTTTACAATGTTAATATAGTCTTGTTTTTTATAGAGAAAGAAGAAAGGGGAATATATTTTACTCATGTTATTCTTGAGAAAGATAGTAATATATTTTGTAGTAATGTATTTATTTCTGATGCCGTATGTATGTCAAAGACAATGCACATTCCTATCTATATAAATAGAAAAATAATAGAAACAAAAGCTATATTTATTAATAATTTAAAATATAAAATGGGGTTTTAATATGAAGAAAGAAAAAAAAGAAATTAAAGGCGATCAGGTTGAAGTCGAAATAACTCCAATGGATCTAATGGAAATGATAGGATCAAAAATAGATCAGAGAAGAATATATCTATTTGGCCCTGTAGATACAGAAAGTATTTTGTCTGTGATTGAATCAATTCACTTTTTAGAACAAAAAGACAAAAATCAAGACATTGAACTTTATATAAATAGTGATGGCGGATATGTTGATGATTGTTTTGCATTGATAGATGTTATGGATGTATCTCCATGTGATATTAAAGTCGTTGTTTTAGGTAGAGCGGCCAGTGCGGCATGTTTAATTGCTTCAAACGGTACTCAGGGGAAGAGGTATTCTGGAAGAAATGCTGAATTTATGTATCATGAATCTACTGGCGACTTACCTCCTGTAAGACCATCGGAAATGAAGTATTGGAAAGAAGAAATGACGAGGATAGAAAATAAGTGCAATCGAATATTTTCTAGGAACACAGGACAATCTTTAAAAATAATAAATGATATGTTTTCAAATAGACATTTGGATAGATGGATGATTCCATTAGAAGCCAAGAAATTTGGAATAATAGACAAAATTTTGCCTGTTAAAAAAAGGATAAATAATAAAGAAAATAAAGAAGATGGAGAATAATAAAGATGATAGATGAAAAAGGTTTCGTACATTTACATGTTCATTCCGATTATTCATTGTATGATGGTTTTCAAAAAGTTGAAAAAATAGCAGAAACTGTATCTAAACTTGGTATGAAAGCTGTGGCCTTAACTGATCATGGTAAAGTTGCTGGTTTAATTAAATTTTATAATGCTTGCAAGAAGGAAGGAATAAAACCAATACTTGGGCTTGAAGCTTATGTTTGTGATGATCTAAATGATAAAAAATCTAAAAGAAATCATCTTATACTTTTGGCGAAGAACAATGTTGGATATAAGAATCTTTTAAAAATTTCAACAGAATCTCATAAATATATTGTTAAGATATTTAATCAAGAAGTTCCAAGAGTTGATTTTGATATTTTAAAAAAATATTCAGAAGGGCTAATAGTCCTCTCAGGATGTATAGCAAGTGAATATTCAAGATTAGTTTTAGATGATGAAATAGAAGAAGCGAAAAATTTGGTACGTAAATATAAGGAAGTATGGGGAGACGATTATTATTTAGAGGTAATGTGGACGAAATATAATCCACAATTAAAACAAATTAAACATACAATTTGTATTGCTGAGGAATTGGGGGTAAAAATAGTAGCAACCAATGATTGCCATTATTCTGTAAAAGAAGATGCAAAATACCAAATGGCTAAAATAGCAATTTCTAGAAGTGCGCCATATTACGATGAAAATGAGCCATCAGAATATTATTTAAAATCATATGAAGAAATGGCGCAAATATTTAAAGGAGACAAATTACAGTATCTTCATAATACTTTGGAAGTAGCCGATAAATGTAATGTTAATATAGTTTTTGGCGAAGCAAAATTACCTTACTTTGATGTTCCTAAAGATAATGAAGATTTTAATAGATTAAAAGAAAAATCATACGGAAGGAACGAAGAGCAAGTTTATCTTAGATATCTTGCCGAGAAAGGTTTAAAAGATATTGGATTTAGTGAAAATAAAGAGTATGTAGATAGACTTAATAAAGAACTTGAGACCATAATGTTTACTGGTTTTGATAGGTATTTTCTTATAGTTTCAGAATATACAAAATGGGCAAGAGAAAATAATATAAAAATTGGTGTTGGTCGCGGTTGTTTTGGGCCAGAGAATAAGGTAAAAATAGAGAATGGCGAAAAAAAAATATCTGAAATTACAGTAGGGGATAGAGTATTATCTCATGACCGTGAATATCATGAAGTGAAAATAAGAAATGAATATGATGTTAACGAAGAAATGATTAAAATAGAAATGTATGATGGTAGAATTATCTTTTGCACTAAAGATCACAAAATATTAATAGATAAAAACAATGAAAAAACATGGATAGAAGCACAATTTTTAACAGAAGAAGATAACATTGTTGATTTGAATTGAAAAATAAATATATGGATAGGCAGAGGTGTATCTTGTATAAAAGAAGAACATCCATAGTAGATAAAAAAAGGAGATATCTACTATGGCTAAAAAAATTGATTTTGATTGCGAAAAATGCAAAAGACACGTTTCTATGGATTTGATTATGTTTGAAAAAAGAAAAAATGGTGAAGGTAAAAAAATTTGTAAAAAGTGTCTGTA
>Ga0074197_1000986_pt1 | contig 28163 bp, 17 predicted proteins | sample EPASupsiteSAE305_FD_64526 | JGI IMG/M metagenome (GOLD analysis project Ga0074197, IMG submission 64526) | Bioremediated contaminated groundwater microbial communities from EPA Superfund site, New Mexico - SAE3-05 reassembly with SPADES | ecosystem: Environmental > Aquatic > Deep subsurface >...
GGCTGCCCTGACGACGGCTGCGGTGGCTGCCCTGACGACGGAACAGATCGGCGTCCTCAAAACGAGCCAGATTGCGGCCCTGGAAACCCGTGATGTGGCGGTGCTGACCACCGAGCAGGTGGTGGCCCTGACCTCGACCCAGCTGGGTGCTCTGACTACGGTCCAGATCGGTGCTCTGACCACGGCTCAGGTCGTGGCGATCGAAACTTCCGATGTGGGGGCGCTATCCACGGCGGGTGTTGCAGCGCTGACGACTGACCAGGTAGCAGCCCTGACGACCGAACAGTTGGGTGTGCTGACGACGGCCCAGGTGCGTGCGCTGGAAACCCGCGACGTGGCGGTGCTGACCACCGAGCAGGTGGTGGCCCTGAGTTCTAGTCAGCTGGGCGCCCTGACCACGGCCCAGATTGCAGCGCTGACGACCGCTCAGGTCGTGGCGATTGAAACGTCCGACATCGGTGCCGTCTCCACGGCGGCGGTCGCGGCGCTGACGACGACCCAGGTGGGCGTGCTGACCACGGAACAGGTGGTGGCGCTGACCTCGAGCCAGATCGGCGCGTTGAAGACCAGCCAGGTAGGGGCCCTGACGACGGCCCAGGTAGTGGCGATCGAAACGGGTGACCTGACGGCGCTGAACACGGCCGCGGTGGCTGCCCTGACGACGGCTGCGGTGGCTGCCCTGACCACGGAGCAACTGGGTGTGCTGACGACGGCCCAGGTGCGGGCGCTGGAAACCCGCGATGTGGTGGTGCTGACCACGGATCAGGTGGTGGCTCTCAGCTCTGCCCAGGTGGAAGCCCTGAGCACCACACAGGTCAGTGTTCTGACCACCGCACAGATTGTGGCGATCGAAACCACCGATATTTCGGCCCTGTCCGTCAATTCCGTGGCTGCTTTGGGTACGGATCAGGTGGCGGCTCTGACGACCGATCAGATCGCCGTGCTGACGACGACACAGATCCGGGCGCTGGAAACCCGCGATGTGGCGGTACTGACCACCGAGCAGGTGGTGGCTCTGACCTCCGCGCAAGTGGGGGCGCTGACCACGGCAGAAATCGGAGCATTGAGTACGGCAGCGGTTGCCGCCATTGAGACCAGCGATCTGCAGGCACTGACTACTGCCCAGGTTGCTGCGCTTTCGACGGCCCAGGTGCTGGCACTGACGACCGAGCAGCTGACCGTGATGAGTACGCTGCAGATTGCGGCCCTGGAAACGCGTGATCTGGTGGTTCTGACCACGGAGCAGGTGTCCGTGCTGGATACTGCCCAGATTGCTGCGCTGACATCGGCCCAGGTTGGAGCTCTTTCGACGAGCCAGCTGACCTCGCTTTCCACGGATCAGGTCACCGCCCTGGAAACCACGGACCTGATGGCCCTCAGCACTGTGCAGATTCAGAGTCTGACCACGGACCAGATCGTTGCGCTGACGACGTCCCAGATTGAAGCCTTGACCACGACTCAGTGCTGCGCGCTGACTTCCACCCAGGTGGGAGCCCTGACGACCGAGCAGATGCCTCATCTGGCCTCGCTGACGCCGTTGGTGCTGGATCTGGATGGAGATGGCATCCATACCCTGAACATCAGTGCCGGTGTCACTTTCGACCTGCGGGCCGTGGGTGAGCAGTCGAGCGTGGGCTGGATTTCCTCCAAGGACGGCTTCCTGGCGATCGATCGCAACCACGACGGCGCCATCAACGATGGCAGCGAGTTGTTCGGTAGCAGCACCAAGCTGGCGGATGGCAGCAACGCGGTGGATGGCTTCCAGGCACTGCAAACCATGGATAGCAACAAGGATGGTGTCGTGGATGCCAAGGATGCCGGATTCGCCGATCTGCGAGTTTGGGTGGATGCCAACCAGGACGGCGTATCCCAGTCCTCCGAGCTGCACACGCTGGCCGATCTGGGGATTACCAGCCTGAATCTTGGGGCGACCCGGACGGTCGACGGTGACAACGGCAACGTGATTGGTCTGGTTTCCAGCTACACCACGGCAGATGGTCAAGCCCATGAGCTGTCCGACGTCTGGCTGCAGATTGGCGCAGGGCAGAATCGGGTCATCGACCTCTCCGCCCTGGATCAGGCTGTGGTTGAACAAGGCAACTTGGGCCAGATCAACCTTGCCGGTAACGGTGGAAATGGCGATCTGCTGATCGTGAATGCCCAGGATGTGCTGAAGTTTGGTGTAACCGACCTGGTGCAAAACGCCCAGACCGGCGAGGGCCATGTGCAGATCGTGGTCAAGGGCGATGCCAATGACACTGTGCAGCTCAACAACTCCCAGGGCCAATGGGCGGATGGTGGCGTGACCGTGATTGATGGTGTCACCTATCACATCTATACCCAGGGAGATGCCCAGTTGCTGATTGGTGCCAATCTTCACCAAGTCACCGGCTAATTGCCTCTGGCATTGAAAACACCGGCTCTCGGGCCGGTGTTTTTTTTGGTGGGCAATCATTGCCACCCGATTAGAATGAACACCCTGCTACGGCTTAAGGTATTTATGTCGCTTGGATCCCTGCTGTTGCGTCTGAAGACAACCGTAACTTCTCTTCTACCGCCTCCTCCCCTGGCTGACGACGCATTGCCAACCGATACGGAAAGGCCGCTAAGGATCGGCATCTGGGGGCTGGCAATAGGCTTTGGCGGTCTGCTTCTCTGGGCTACCCTGGCGCCACTGGATGAAGGGGTGCCGACCCAGGGGGTGGTGTCGATTGATACCAAGCGCAAGACGATCCAGCACCTGCTTGGTGGCCGTATCAGGGAGGTCTACGTCAAGGAAGGCCAATACGTGCAGGCTAACGAGTTGCTGCTGAAGCTCGAGGATGCCAATGCCCGGGCCAACTACGAGGCGGTGCGTCAGCACTATCTGAGTTTGCGTTCGGTGGAGGGCAGGCTGCTGGCGGAGCAGTCAGGGGCGACCAAGATCGGTTTTCACGAAGATATCCTGAAATATGCGGACGACCCCCTGGTCCGGCAGCAGATGGCTACCCAGGAGCAGTTGCTGCAGTCCCGCAGATTGGCCTACGAGGCCGAACAGCAGGCAATGCGGGAAGCCATCCGCGGCCAGGAGGCCCAGGTCACGGGCTACGGGGGCATGATCGAGAGCCGCCGGAACCAGCTGCGCTTGCTGGAAAAGGAGCTGAAGAGCATCAGCGACCTGGTGAAGCAGGGCTTCATGGCCAGGACCAGGCAACTGGAGCTGGAGCGTAATGCCGCAGAGGTCAGCAGCATCCTGGCGGACCTGAATGGCAACCTGATCAAGTCGCGTCAGGGCATCGCCGAAGTGAAGATGCGCCTGATCCAGCGCCAGCAGGAATACCGCAAGGAGGTGGATACCCTGCTGGCGGACGTGCAGCGCGACGTTCAGGTCGACGAGGACAAGTTGCGGGCGGTGACCGAGGAACTGGAGCACACGGAGATCCGTTCTCCGGTTGCCGGGCAGGTGGTTGGTCTGGTGACCCAGACTGTTGGCGGTGTCGTCCAGGCCGCCCAGCGGCTGATGGATATCGTGCCGGTTGACGAACCCCTGTTGCTGGAGGCCAAGGTACCCCCCCACCTGATTGACCGTATCAAGGTGGGCCTGCCGACTGATGTCCGTTTCACCACCTTTGCCCATTCTCCCCAGTTGCTGGTGGAAGGGACCATCCAGTCGATTTCGGCAGACCTTATTACAGAAAATCAGCCCAGTTCCGGCCAGCCGACTTCCTATTACCTGGTGCGTATTTCCATTTCTCCCGAAGGCATGAAAAAGCTGGGCAACCGCAATCTGCAGCCCGGCATGGCGGCAGAGGTGGTCATCAAGACCGGTGAGCGTTCGGTACTTACCTACCTTCTGCATCCCCTGACCAAGCGTATCGCCGCCTCGATGAAGGAGGAGTGAGTCTTCCGTAGGCAAAAAAAAGGCACCCTCGGGTGCCTTTTTTATTAATGGTAGATTGCTTATTCCAGTCCGCTGATCCGGGCTTTGCGCTCCCGTTCGATCCGGGTGATGTAGCGCTGAATCATGGTCAGCCGGGTTCCCGGAAGATCAACGTACTCGCAACCGATGCGCAGGTACTGACTGCCGGTCTTGGTGGTGACCGGGAATGAGTTGCGTACGGAGAGGGCCGTGACCAGCTGTCCTTCCTCGGGCAGGGTGAACTTGCAGTCGCGGAAAACATTGCCGATGGCAAAGGTTTCACCCATGGACAATGGCAGCATGAGACCGATACCACCACCGCTGATGTCCAGCATGTTGGCTTCGATAGTGGTCTTGGTGCTGTCCGCCAGAATGACGTCCACCGACACCTTGATGGGATTGGCTATGGGGGTGGTAAGGCGGTAATACTCGCGGCGCTGCAGGCGCAGCAGGGTCTCGGGCAGCTTGCCGCCAAAGGCGGTACGCCCCTCGAAGGTCGTCTGCGTAAGGCCTTTCAGGCTGAACTGAATCTTGACCTTGTCCAGGGTCGTGGTGAATACCAGCTTGTCGGCTTGCAGGGCGCGGCGATTCATTTCGTCGTCGCTGCCATAGTCGAATATCAGGGAATTCCCGTCGGCACCGATGTGGTTCAACGAGGTGAGCAGGAAGGAGTTACCACCGTCAAAATAAACGGTGATCATCACCCCTTTTTGCACCAGCGCCTTGAGTACGAAAAGAATTTCTGCCTTGGAGTAAAGCAGGTAGCGACTGTAATTGTCGTCGTCTTCGACGTCTAGGTGGTGTGGCACAGGATGGGCTTCCGGCTCTAAGGGCTCGCTTGCCTTGTCAGTCATGGTTTATTCGGTTTTCTCGGCAAGGCTGAAGTGTAAACAAAAGCAGCAGACTAGAGAATTGCATTATTACTCAGTTTGCTCCCTTGGGGCTTGGAATAACGGTGGCGGCGAGTTGTCGCCGTGCTCCAGTCGATAGAGCCAGGCCAGCAGTTCGGCGATGGCCCGGTAGAGCTGAGGGGGGATGCGCTCGTCCAGATCCACCTGCATGAGCAAGGCCACCAGCTCGGGCGATTCATGCACATAGACCCCATGTTCCTTGGCCCGGTTGATGATGGCCTGGGCCACCGCTCCCCGGCCTTTGGCGACCACCCTGGGGGCCGCATCGGTCTCCAGATAGGCCAGAGCGACGGCGCTACGGCGTTCCTCAGGGGGTGGCGTCTGGTTCATTCTTATCCACCATGAAGCCGCCTAAGGTGAGTCCGGCCGCTTCAAACTGGCTGGCAAGTCCCTGACCGTGACCGCGCAGTTGTTCCCGGGTTTCCGGGTTGGCCGCGGTCAAATGCAGCGAAATCTGGTGACCTGTCAGTCCGATACGAGCCTGAATTTCCCCCAGATGGGGGAGATTCAGGCGCAGACGGGTGTTCCATGTACTAGCCGGTTCGCCGTCTTCATCCTGTGCCCCATTTCGACCATCTTCTTCCACCATTTCCCATAACATTTCCTGTCTAGGCCAGATTTGGCCGTGCCAGATATAAGTGTTGCTGGCTAGGGACTCCAATTGCTGTCGAACTAAGGGAACTAGATCGGCTGCAAGTCCGGGGGGCGTGTTGCTGGTGGTTTGCGTTGTATTGCCGGTGAATGTTTGGGGAGGGGGAAGGGGTTGGGTGCCGGTGGGCTCATCCGCCTTCTGTGGTGCCACGGGGATGGTGGGGGTATTGCTGGTCGCAGGCTGCGGAGACTGCGACTGCGGTTGAGGTACGGAGGGGGGCTCTTGTCTGGCGGGCGCTGCTGGCGGCGATTGGCTGGCTCCTGCCTGAGCCTGCGGTTCCTTGAGTAACTCGGCCAGATTAAATTGGCCGCTCGTCCAACGGGCTTGGTGTGCTTCGTAAAAGAGGCCGCTAGTGCTGATAGCTTGCTTGAGTAAAGGCGCAAGTTGTTCAGCGGGGAGTTTGGGGTTGGCAAGGAGTGGTTGATTACCGTTGAGAGGGGTGGCCCGCTCTTGGGGTTTGTCTGGGGCATCCGTCAGCAGTGTGGCAATAAGCTGGCCGGCGCGGCTGAGAGAGGTCGAGGCGGAACTTTCTGCTGTGGTTTCCTGCCGGGGATTGGCGATGACCGCGAGGGCCGTCCGACCATTGTTTTCTACCACTTCCATTTCCAGCGAATCCCCACTTTTCGCTGAGAAGGGAAGCGCCAGCGTAACCTCTCGCTGGGCAATCATTGCCCGATAGGTCCCATTAGGTAGTGCTGCCTGAATGTCGGCCAGAATCCGTTGTCCGGGAACAAGCTCGGACAACAGGTCGGAAACGGCCTGGCTTGGCGCGACCTGTTGGATTGATGCATCCAGCCGGACGCGAGGGAGATTGACGAGGTCGGACGGAATCATGGCAGAGGCCAGGATCTCAAATTAAATGCTGGAGCGGGGCACTACCAGTGTGCCCCAGAGAATCTGACCTATGGCGCCAGGTAGGTGTTTTGGAGGCGTCTGGAAGTCTTGATGCTGCCCAGTTTCTCATCCAGTTCTCCCATCCAGCGCTCGGCCAAACTCCTGGTTTCTTCATCCAATGAAAGAATGGACTTGATGGTCGTTTCTGACTGCGCCTGCTCAGCAGGGCTTAGAGGGGAGGGGCCTGCTTCTAATTGACTGCGCAAGGCGGCCACCAATTGCCGTCTCTCCAGTTCCTTGTCTACCAGCGCGTCCCATTCCTCTGCCCTGGCGTACTCGTGCATTTGCTTGGATGTCGCGAGAATCGCATCGTACAGAGCGAGAATTTCTTCGCTGTTTGCCATGCTTTTAGGCCTTGGTCAGGACGTTACCGTCATTGGGGGCGGTGCTGTCGTCATCAATGCCATCGGCAGTGCCTTTTGCCAGTACTTCCCATGCGCCGAGCAGTTCCCTCAGCAGTGCGGTTACTTCATCCAGGATGGCCGGATCATTCTTGAGGTTGGCAGTGCTCAAACGTTGCACCATGTAGAGGTACAGGTCGTTAAGGGAGACGGCGATGTCTCCACCTTGACTGAACTCTAGCGCATTGCGGAGGCCTTCGATAATGTCGATGGCCTTGTTGATGAATTGTGCCTTCTGGGCAATGTTCCGCCTCTCCATCTCGCCTTTGGCCGATGCAATTGCGGAGATGGCGCCTTCATAGAGAAGAACGACCAACTGGACGGGGTTGGCCGTACTGACAGCCGTTTCGACCTTTACCTGGGCGTAAGCCCGAACCCCTTGGTTAAACATGTGATGCCTTTCTGAAACGCTGGACGGTCATCTTAACCTAACAGAGAGGTGAGATAACTGCTGGTGTTCTTCATGGTGCCCATCAGAGAATCCAGGTTTGCATACTGACGCCGCAGACGGGTTTCCATGTTCTCAAGCCGGACATTTTCCCGCTCCATGTTGGTATCAAGAATTTTGATCCGGGAGTTGAGGCCCTTAATTCGAGAGTCCACCAGGCCATCGTTGGTGAGCATGTTGGAAGCGGTGTCATAGAGCCGGTGGGCAAAACCGCGTTCCGTATCGGTGAAGAGGGATACGACGTTACCCGAATTGGTTTCCAGCGCTTTTGTGAATGCCGTGCTATCCAAGGACAGAGTGCCGTCTTTTTTGAAACTGATGCCAACCTGGGCCAAGTAGTTCAGGTCATTTCCGGCAATCTTTGCCGGGTCATTGAAAACGTTCTGCAGTTGATAAATGACCGAGGTGGCCGAGTTGTCGGCTTCAAGGGTGCCACCCTTCTGGTGTTGGCTGTTTACGGTGCTGGCCAGCTTGTTATAGGCGGAAATGAAGTCATTGATTTTCTTGGTGATGGCTTCGGTATCCCGTGCAACCGTCAGGTTGACCGTTTTGGTGCTATCGGCGCTGGCCAGATTAAGGGTGACCCCATCCACTACATCGGTAATGGTATTGGTGGAGCGCTCAACCTCCAGGCCATTGAGCGACAGCTTTGCGTTCTTTGCATCCTGGGTCTGGGTAAATCCACCCAAGGCAGTTTCCAGTGCCGCATCAATGGAAACGGCGTTATCCACGCCTTGTTTCGTGGATGCAATCACCAGCTTATATTGGGGGGCTGCCGAGGTGCCGGCATTGATGACGCTGGCTTTGGCGAGGGACTGGGTGGCGGTCTTGCCGCTTTCCGTCACTGTCGCCGCGTTGATCTTGTCGCGGATGGTCTCCAGCGAGTCGCTGGCCGTCAGGGCGATATCAAAGCTTTTGCCACCAGCAGACAAAGTGAACGTTCCATCTGCGCCGACTGCGGCTTTGGAGTCAGTCTGGGCGGCAGATGCCCGCACACCGGCCTGTGCCAGTTGAGAAATCTTTATGTCGTAGCTACCCGGGGTGGCCGTATTGGTAGCAGTTGCATTCAGAAGAGAGGTATTGGAAGACGTAGCCTTGGCTGCGGCAAAGTCCATGTCCAGCTTCAGGCCAGAGACAGCGGTCTTGAATGCATCCAAATCGCTCTTGACCTTGCCAAAGGCGCTCAACTGATCGTTGAACGTCTGCTTCTTGGCAGTAAGCGAGTTGAGCGGCTGACGCTCAAGCTGAAGTAGCTGGCTTACCAGGCTGTTGACGTCGAGTCCTGAACCAATACCTGCGCTTGAAATGCCCATGTTCGTTCTCCGTTATGCCGCAACACTGAAATGTACTTAAACACGCTCCTTGATCAACAGGCCTTGCAGTTCATCAAGTCGCTTTGCGATAACAAGCATTTCCTGTGCCGGAATCTGGCGAATCACTTCCTTGGTTTTTACATCAATCAGCTTGACCACGCTCGTACCCGTCGCGTCATCGATCGAGAACTGCAAGTCGCTGCGTAAGCCGGCTACGGTTTGATTAGCGCGATGGGTTGCCTCCTGCAGGGCATCCTTTTCTTCGACCGGCTTTTGTTTTTCCTGCTCAGAGATACCAGTGTTCTTCGTGGTGCTGACAGAGGATACATCGGCGGTGGGAATGTCGCGTTTGACAGCAACGGCATCACCAGTTGCGCGGTTGGTTGCCTGGGAGGGGTAGGCAGGGGGTCCGCTGCTATTCAAAGGTTGGATAGTCATTTCCAGCTCCTCTACACGGCATAGCCGGAGTGGCTTCGAGCCAAGCTCGCCGCCACTCCGGCTAAATACTGCTAGCTACTTTACGCGGCTTAGCGCAGGAGGGTCAGCGCACCCTGGGGCACGGTGTTCGCCTGGGCCAGAATTGCCGTACCAGCTTGTTGCAGAATCTGGTTACGGGTCAGCTGGGCGGTTTCTGCAGCGAAGTCGGCGTCGATCAGGCGGCTCTTGGAAGCGCTGAGGTTTTCCACATAGTTTTGCAGGTTGGACACCACGGCTTCGAAGCGGTTTTGCACGGAACCGAAAGTTGCGCGGATGTTGGCGATCTGAGCGATGTCGGCGTCGAGCTTGTTGATTGCAGCAGAGGCGCCGCCGGAAGTCGTCACATTGACGGTACCGGTTGCAGTCAGGGTGCCGCTGTATGCGTTCAGGCCGGCTGCACCGTTCTGCGCCAGGTTGGAGGTATCCACGCTCACTTGGTTGTCGGCAGAACCGCTGAAGCCGACCTGGAAGGTGATGGTGGAGGCGCCGGACAGCAGCTTGGTGCCGTTGAACTCGGTGGTCTGAACGATACGGCTGATTTCCTGAGTCAGCTGGTCCACTTCCTTCTGCAGCTGGCTACGGTTGGTGTCGCTGATGGAGCCGTTGGAGGCTTGCACGGAGATTTCACGAATCCGCTGCAGGTTGTTGGCGATCTGGCCCAGGGCGCCTTCAGCCGTTTGACCGACGGAAATACCGTCGTTGGCGTTGCGGATGGACTGGTTGCCACCGCGGATGGCGCTGGTCAGACCTTCTGCAATAGCGGAACCAGCGGCATCGTCCTTAGCGCTGTTCACACGCAGACCGGAGGACAGGCGCTGGAGAGAAACGGACAGGGATTGGTTGGAAGTCGCCAGGTTCCGCTGTGCGTTCAGGGACGAAATATTGGTGTTGACGATCAAAGCCATGATTATCTCCTTGGTTCCATTGATTATTTACCACTTCGGGTAAAACTTCGGTGGCGAAGCCCGCCGCCTTTGAATCAATTATCGGAGCCGGGGAAGATAACTTTAGGTCTTTTTTTCGAAAACTTTTTTTGGCTTGCCTTAAAAAGAAAGAGGCACCCCTCCCGTCTCGCCCCATGCGCCCGTTGCAGGCCCATGAGGGGGGGAAAGGTGCCGCAAATATACTGGTAAGTAGCTGGTCAGCGCATTACTTCAAGAGGGTCAGTGCGCTTTGGGGAACGGTATTGGCTTGAGCCAGGATCGCGGTGCCTGCCTGCTGCAGAATCTGATTGCGAGTCAGTTGGGCGGATTCGGCGGCAAAGTCCGTATCCATGATGCGGCTCTTGGAGGCGCTGAGGTTTTCCACGTAGTTCTGCAAATTGGCGATCACGGCCTCGAAGCGGTTCTGCACGGCACCATAGGTGGAGCGCAGATTGGCGACCTGGGCGATGTCGAAGTCCAGCTTGGACAGGGCAGCGGAGGCGCCAGCGGAGGTGGTGACGTTGATGGTGCCGGTTGCCGTCAGGCCGGCACTATAGCTGTTCATGCCAGCGGATCCGGCAGCGGTCTGGGCCAGGTTGGTGGTGCTGATGGCCACCTGGTTGTCCGTGGAGCCGCTGTAGCCGATCTGGAAAGTGATGGTGGAAGCGCCGGACAGCAGCTTGGTGCCGTTGAACTCGGTGGTCTGAACGATACGGCTGATTTCCTGGGTCAGCTGATCCACTTCTTTTTGCAGCTGGCTGCGGTTGCTGTTGCTGATGGAACCGTTGGCTGCCTGCACGGAGATTTCACGAATCCGCTGCAGGTTGTTGGCGATCTGGCCCAGGGCGCCTTCGGCCGTTTGGCCGACGGAAATACCGTCGTTGGCGTTGCGGATGGCCTGGGTGTTGCCGCGGACGCCGCTGGTGATGCTTTCTGCCACGGCAAGGCCGGCTGCATCGTCTTTGGCGCTGTTAACCCGCAGGCCGGAAGACAGGCGTTGCAGGGACAGGCCGAGGGCGGCGTTGGAGTTGCTCAAATTGCGTTGCGCGTTGAGCGACGCAATATTGGTGTTGACGATGAGTGCCATATTTAGCTCCTTACCAGAGGGCAAAATTGTTTGATACGGCTAATGCCCTGCTGGGCAATGCCGTTCTGGCTCTCTTAAAGCAACTGGTGTGCCACGTTTCTCAAGAGGGCCGGCAAGGAGTTTTCTGCGGGCCGGAAAGGCCCGTGGATTGCGGGTCTTTACATATCCTGCATTTTTGGGCGGGCGTTCCCGGCGAGACTTTCCAAATCCCGGCGAACGCTTTGCAGAACCGGCAACCATTGCCCCGGCATTTTTTGCCGGTACAGTTTGAGGCTGGGATACCAGGGGCTGTCTTGCCGCTCCTGGAGCCAGCGCCAGTCTGCATCCCGTGGCAGGAGCAGCCAGGCTGGTCGTCCCAAAGCCCCGGCAAGGTGGATGATGGCCGTGTCTACCGAAATCACCAGATCCAACTGGCTGACAATGGCTGCCGTGTCGGCAAAATCCCGGATGCCTGCCGTGACGTCCCGCAAACCTTGGGGAAGCTCGGCGGCCGGTAGTTGCAGGCTGATGAATTCAACCCCCGGCACCGCCAGTAATTCGACGAACTGGGCCAGGGGGCACGAGCGTTGGTGGTCATTGCGATGCCGGGGATTGCCTGCCCAGGCCAGGCCGACCCGGAAACGGCTTCGGGGGCCGAGCATGTCTTGCCAGTGGCGCACACGCGCTGCCTCAAGCGGCAGATAGGGAATGGGACCCGGCAGGTCGGCCAGACCGATGTGTAGCAGGTGGGGCAGGCTCATCAGTGGCAGATAGCACTGGCAGCCCCACGCATCCGCCGGCAGTTCCCCTGTCTGAGCGACCAGGTGGTCAATACCGGCAACGCCCTGGAGCAGGGGAATGAGGGAGGGCTGGCACTCCAGCGTGACTTTGGCGCCCCGGCGCTGCAGTTCCGGGGCAAAGCGAACGAACTGCAGCGTATCGCCCAGGCCTTGTTCGGCTCTGAGCAGCAGGTGCTTGTCGGCCAGATCTTCCCCTTGCCAGCGGGGCAGGGTTGCCGCAAAACGGGTACGGGTACCGGCTGCCGCCCCCCATTCATATTCCTGCCAGCCGGCCTCCAGTTGGCCGAGGGCGAGCAGGGACATGGCGTAGTTCCAGTGGGCCAGGGCATAGTCGGGCGCCAGGGCGATGGCCTGGCGCTGGGCTTCCAGCGCTTCTTGATGCAGCCCCATGGATTTCAGGACGTTGCCCAAATTGGTCCAGGTCACTGCGGACCGGGGTACCAGGGCGGCCGCCCGCCGACACTGCTCCAGCGCTTCTGCCGTGCGTCCCCGGGCCTGAAGCACAGTGCTCAGATTGGTCATGGCATCTGCGTGCTGCGGTGCCAGGCGCAGGGCCTGGAGGAAGGCCTGCTCGGCCTCCGCCAGCTTGTTCTGATCGAGTAGGATCAGGCCCAGGTTGTTGTGCAGGTTGGGCGTGTCCGGTGCCAGGAGCAGGGCGTTGCGCAGCGACAGTTCGGCCCCTTCGTACTGGCCCAACTGACGGAATATCTGGCCCAGATTGTCATAGGCCAGGGCGTTGCCCGGTTCCAGCTCCACCTGGCGCAGGGTCAGTTGCAGGGCCATCTCGGTCTTGCCGAGATTGAAGGCATTGACGGCCAGGTTGGTGATGCAGGGCACATGGTCCGGCGCCAGCTGGTAGGCCTTTTCGTAGGCGGTGAAAGCTGCCTCCCGGCGACCCAGCCGATCCCGGCACATGCCGAGGTTGAAATGTACCTGCCAGGCCTGGGGCGCCAATTGGGCGGCGGCAGCAAAGGCTTGTTCCGCCCCGGCCATGTCTCCCTGGCTGAAGCGTTGTTGGCCCTGTTGCAGCAGTTCGTCCAGCCGGCTCATCGCTCGCTCGCCCAGACGGCCAGCGCCGCCGTCAGCTGGGCGATGGCGCTTTCCCAGTCGCCGGGGCCGGGCTGGCGGAACTGGCGCAGGCTGGGATACCAGGGGCAATCGTCCCGCTGCAGCAGCCAGCGCCAGTCCGTATCCCAGCGGTTGAGCAGCCAGACGGGCTTGTTCAGGGCGCCGGCCAGGTGGGCCACTGCCGTATCGACGCTGATGACCAGATCCAGCTGTTCCACCAGGGCCGCTGTTTCGGCGAAGTCGGAAAGTTCGCCGCTGTAATCAAGGATGGGCCACTGCCCGGCCACCTCAGCAATCTGGGCGGCGGCTTCATCCTTTTGCAGGCTGACAAAACTGATGCCGGGCACCTGGGCCAGGGGCAGCAGTTGGCTCAGGTGAAGACTGCGCCGGGCATCGAGGAGCACGGCATCGGCCATATGCTGGCGGCGGCCGCCGGCCCAGACCAGGCCGACCCGGGGCCGGGGCACCTCGGCGAGGCGCTGCTGCCAACGCTCGGCGCAGGCCTGGGGGGCGCGCAGATAGGGCGTCCTGGCGGGGATGTCGTCCATCCCGGTGTCGAAGGCCAGGGGCAGAGAGAGCAGGTGACAGTGCCAGTCGGTGTCGGGCACCGCTTCGCTCTCGTCTATCAGGGCATCGATGCAGTCCAGTTCCGCAAACAGGGGTTTGAGGGGGCGCTGGATGCGCACCGCAATCCAGGCGCCACGCTGCTTCAGCAGGGCGGCATAGCGGATGAACTGGAGGGAATCGCCCAGGCCCTGTTCGCAGAGCAGCAGGATGCGCTGCCCGGCGATGGGCTCGCCGCGCCACTGGGGCGTGGTGGGACGGTAGATGACGCCCTGGATATTGGACTGGCGCCGGTATTCGTAATCGGGCCAGCCTTCCCGCAGCTGGCCCAGGGTGAGCAGCACCAGGGCCCGGTTCCAGCGGGCCAGGGGGTGTTCCGGGTCCAGGGCCAGGGCCTGGTCCAGGGTGAGGCGGGCGGCGGCCAGGTCCATGGATTCCATCTGGGTGATGGCCAGGTTGCAGTAGCCCACCGGGTCCTGGGGAGCGATGCGGATGGCCTGGCTGAAACTGGCGGCGGCAGCGGCCGCCTGGCCTTGTTTCATCTGGGCGTTGCCCAGTTCCACCCAGGCCCACAGCAGATCGGGAGCAAGGCGGGTGGCGCTTTCCGCCAGTTCCTGCGCCACCGCGTATTCACCCAGGTGGGAGCAGAGGGAGGCGAAGGCGGTGTAATTGCGCGGCTCTTGCGGATTGCAGTTGAGGGCGGCCGTGTAGGAGTCCACTGCATCGGGAAACTCCCGCAGCAGGACAAAGCCGCTGGCGATGCGGCGCCAGGTATCGTCGTCGGCCGGTTGCAGCGCTGCCGCCTGGACCAGGTCGGCCTTGGCGCCGGCTCCATCGCCCATGCGGATGCGGGTCATGGCCGCCTCGATGCGGGCGTCAATGCTGCCTGGTAGCGCCGCCAGAACGCCCTGCCACAGGGCCAGGGCGTCGGCATGGCGTTGCTGGTCGCCGAGCAGGATGGCCAGATTGTGGGCCGTATCCAGATGCTGGGGCACCACCGCCAGAATTTGCCGGTAGTGGCGTTCTGCGGTGTGGCGGTCACCCCGCTGCTGGGCCTGGACGGCCTGGGCAAAACAGGCGGAGAGGGCTTCTGGAGTCTGGGGAAGGGCTTGGGTCATGTTCGCTAGGGGAAGGGGGCCGTCCGCGCGGGACGGCCCCGCCGTTTCAGGGACGGGGGTCCGTCAGGGCGGCTTGCCATTCGTTGAGGCGGCTGCTCAACAGGTAGTGCCGGCGTACCCAGGCTTCCAGGATGTCGCCTTCCCTGGCTGCCGCATCCAGGTCGTGGGCCCGCTCCCGGATGGCCTGGACCCAGGCATCGGTCTCGTTGGCCACCCGCGTCACCGGCGCATTGTCGGTACGGTAGGGGAAGATGTCCGTGCAGATCACGGGCAGGCCCAGAATGCCGTACTCCAGCAGGCGCAGATTGCTTTTGGCCTCGTTGAAGGGATGCAGTTCCAGGGGGGCCACGGCCAGGTCGAGGTTGAGGCTGGCGAGCTTGGCCGGATAGGCTTCCACACCGACCTCGAAGGGATGGTATTCGGCCACATAGGGGCGAATCTCTTCGGGGCACATGCCGAAGAAAATCCAGTCCACCTCGTCGGCGGTTTGCTTCACCGCTTCGGCAATGATGGCCAGGTCGCCCGAGTGCTGCTGGGCGCCCGCCCAGCCAACGCGGGGCTTCTTGCCGGTACGGCGTCGGGAGGTAAGGTGGGCCCACAGGTCGTCCCGCAGGGAGTTGGGTACCAGCCGCACTTCGTCGGTCAGCTCCCGGGCAAAGTCGTACAGGGGCTGGGTGCTGACGATGACCCGGTCGCTCTGGCGGAACAGCTTGCGCAGACGATTGCGTCCGTCCCGGGGAATGTGGCGGTAGTTGGGGTTGTCCTTGGGCATGTGGGTGATCAGGTCATCCATCATGACCACGATGCGCATGTCCGGCCGGTGCTTGCGGAAATAGGTCTGCCATTCCACGGCAAGCGGTGAGAAATCCACCTGGATCATGTACACATCCGGATCCAGACGGTTCAGTTCCGTCAGGGTCGGATAACGCAGTTCGTGGTACTTCTTGGTCTGGACGATGGTGCTCTGCAGCGTGCCGGCCGCGCCCAGGGCGCGCAAGGGGGCGATGAAGCGGTATTCGCCGACGCCGCCGGCAGGCGGCTGGGCCAGGACCCGGGGGCGGTCGTGGAACTTGCGGTCCCAGTCGGCCACCAGCACCGGTTCCGGCGTATAGGAACTGCCGTCGAGCAGGGACAGGTGGCGGTTGTAGGCGGGATCATCGGCCAGCCATTTGTGCCAGCGCTGATGCATGAAGTCTGCCGTCTTCTCGTCCCGCACCGAAGCATCGGCGCGCTTGCGCAGATTGGACGACTCCAGGACGAGGGACTTGTTCTCGTGGTGCACCAGGGTGGCGCCGGGGGTCCATACCACCAGATGTCCGGCTTCCCGCAGGCGCAGGCAGAAATCCACGTCGTTGAAGAGGACCGGGGTATCCGTCTCATTCATGCCGCCCAGGTCCTGGTAGATGGATTTGCGCACCAGCATGCAGGCGGCGGTGACGGCGCTGTAATCCTGGTCCACCTGCAGGCGGTTCATGTAACCCGGCTCGTGCATGGATACCTTGGAGAAGCAGTGGGCTGCCAGGCGGTCCAGGCCCAGGATCACCCCGGCATGCTGGATGGTGCCCTTCTCCGGATACACCAGGCGGGCGCCGACGGCGCCCACTTCCGGCCGTTGGCCGTGGTTGAGCATCTGCTCCAGCCAGTTCGGCTGCACGATTTCCGTGTCGTTGTTGAGCAGGACGACATATTCACCCGTAGCCGCGGCCACGCCCAGATTGCACTGGGCGGAGAAGTTGAAGGGATGGTCGTAGGCAATGATGCGCACCCGGTCCCCGTGGTCCCGTTCCAGCTTGCGGTAGTAGTCCAGGGTGTCCGGCTCGTCGGTCTGGTTGTCCACCACGATGATTTCGTAGTTGTCGTAGGTGGTCTTTTCCAGCAGGCCGTCGATGCAGGGCTGCAGATACCAGACGCTGTCCCGGTTGGGGATGATGATCGAGACCCGGGGCCGCTCGGCATGCTGGTAGGCAATGCGCAGCGTACCGGGGACCATTGCGGCGCTGACCGTGGCGGCGATGTTGCGGCGGGCCAGGTGGGCTTCCACAGCGGCCTGGCGGGCCGCCTGGGCCAGGGGATGTTCGGGCAGGTTTTCCGGCAGGTGCAACAGGGGCTCCGGCAGGTGGCCGATGGCGTCGGCACCGCAGCGGTCGTGCAGGCGCCACAGGGCCTCGTATTGCCAGGCGCCGGGGTAGGGGTGGAAACCGCCGATTTCCTGCAGGGCTTCGCGCTTGAACCACAGGGCCGGGCCCACGTAATCCATGGCGCGCAGATAGTCCAGGTTGAAGTCGGGTTTGAACCAGGGGGCGCAGCGGAAACCGGCCGGACCGATATGGTCATGGTCGGTGTAGATGGCCTGCCACTTGGGGTCCAGATTGGCGTAGTCGGCCACGGCGATGGCCCAGTGGGGCTCGAAGGTGCTGCCGACCGGAATCAGGGTGAGCCAGTCGCTGGCCAGGGTGTCGCTGACCTGGTTCAGGGCCCGGGCCAGCAGCTCCGGGTCATCCAGGCTGTCCAGTTGCAGCCAGCCGAGGATGTCCGTCTGCTCGAAAATCGGGTCCGGCGCCGGCGTATCCGCCAGTACGACCAGTTTCCAGTCCTGGTACAGCTGGGTCTGCAGGGAGGCCACGGTCTGCGCCAGGCGTGCCTGTTCGCCGGCTGCCACGACAGTCAGCAGCAGCAGGGCGGGGCGCTCCTTCCAGCGGGTCAGCATGCGCTCGGCAAAGAGCTGGGCGTCGATTTCCTGGATGGTCTTGCGATCCACCCAGCGACGGTAGTCGGCCCGTTGCTGGTAATGCAGGTGCACCCGGTCCACTTCCGGACCCGACAGTTCGAAGTTGCCGGAGAGGGATTCGGAGGTGGCCCAGAAAATACTGGTGATGGTGGGGATGTGCTTGAGAGGGTACTTCTCGCCGATGCGAAGCCACATGTCCTGGTCGCCGATGGCTGCATAGCTTTCGTCGAAAAGTCCTAGTTCCTCATGCACCTTGCGCCGCCACATGGGGTGGCAGCCGACCATGCATTGCTCCAGCAGTTGCTGGAACGAATAGGGCGGCCAGAACTGACTGCCGCCGATGACCACCGTGTCGAAATTCTGGTGGGGCAGGGGGCTCAGCAGGGAGTCGCCATAGACCACCATGACTTCGGGGCTGGCATCCAGCTCCCGCATCAGGGCTTCGCAGGCGGTGTTCTTGAGGCGGTCGTTGGTGCTGCAGGAAATCAGGTATTCGCCGCGGGCTTCGCGGATGGCCAGGTTCCATGCCGGATAAACGCCGATGCGCTCCGGTGTGCGGATGTAGCGGATGTTGGCGTGCTTGGCCTGGTAGCGACGGACGATTTCGCCTTCGTTCTGCGGCGAGTCGGCGTCGATGACCAGGATTTCGATCTGGTCGGCCACGGTCTGGGCCAGCAGGTCGTCCAGGCACTCGCCGATGAATTCGGCCGACTTGTAGGTGGAAACAATGGCCGTGATGCGGGGCTTGAAGGTGCTGTCCGTATCCGTCGTCCGGAGGACTTCGGGCAGGCGGCTGTAGAAGGCCTGGTCGGGCGCTGTGCTGGTCGCACCGAGGAAGACCTGCAGGACTTCCCGGGCCGATGCCGTCTGGTCCAGGGCGGTCAGGATGTGCAGCAGGTTGAGGACGATGGCCGGATTGCCGGGCGCCGCTTCAAAGGCCTGCACCGACCAGTTGAGGGCTTCCTGCAGGTGGTTGCTGCTGTGGCAGAGCACGGCCAGATTATCCAGGGTCCGGGGATTCTTGGCGTCCGCCTGCAGCGCCTGTTCCAGCCGCGCCAGGGCACCTTCGGGTTCGGCCAGGGCCAGCAGGCACTCGGCTTCCCAGTTGAGCTGCTCCGCCGGCGAAGCGAAGGTCATGCGGCCTTCCTGGGCAGTCAGCAGCTCCAGGTAGAGCTGGCGGTATTTCTCGGCTTGCCGGTGGCTGTCGAAATCGCTTTCGGCTTTGGCCCGGCAACGCTCACTCCAGGCTGCCGGCGTCTGTTCGGCCAGCACCCTGAGGATCAGGGCAGCCAGTGCATCGACATCGCCAGGGGCGGCCAGCCAGCCGGTCTCGCCATCGACGACGATATCGGGCAAGCCGCCGACGCGGAAGCCGACCACCGGAATGCCGCAGGCCAGGGCCTCCACCGCGGTGTTGGGCAGATTGTCCTCGCGGGATGGCAGCACCAGCAGGTCGGCCAGGCCGTAGACCTCGGGCAGGCGGGATTCGTCGCTGATATCCCCCAGGTGCACGAAGCGGAAGCCCGCCGGCGGCGTGAAATCGGCGGCCAGGCTGCCAAAGGCGGCCAGGGTGATGGGGCGTTCCGGAGCCTGGGTGGCCAGGGCCGCCAGGGCCGCCAGCAGCAGGTCAAAGCCCTTGCGCCGGTTTTGAATGCTGTCGGCGCCGAAAAGGACGACGGCCGCATCGGCTTCGATATGCCACTGGCGCCGCAGGGCGGCCCGGTCCAGGGGGCGGAAACGTTCCAGGTCGATGCCGTTGGCAATGACCTCGACCCGCTTGCCGGCGAACAGGGGGCTCTTGCGGGCGCAATCGGCAAGCCAGTGGCTGGGGGCGACCACCGTCAGATCCAGGTCGGCATAGGCGGCCTGGCGTTGCAGCCAGGTTTGCCGGGAGGCGTCAGACTCATCGCGGGAGCCGAGCATGGGGCATTGGCCGCAACCCGGATTGCGGGCGTAGGCTTCGCACTCGCCCGCATAGTGGCAGCCGCCGGTGAAGGCAGCCATGTCGTGCAGGGTCCAAATCACCGATTTGCCGGCAAAGGTCCGGGGCGCGGTGGGAAAATTGACCATTCCCGCCACCCAGTGGAAGTGGGCGATGCGGACACTGTCGAAACCGCCGAGGCGAGCCAGTTCCAACGGGGAGGTGGCGTTGCTGAAGACTTCGATGAACGGGGCCCGGGCCGGGTAGGCCCCCAGGGTCTTGCCCCAGGCCTGGGTGGCTTCCGCCAGATAGGGCGAGCCGCCGGGGGAGAGCACTGTCTGGGCCTGTGCCCCGTTGGGGCAGAGTAGGGCGACATCGGTGCCCTGGCTGGATTTCTGCAGCACGGCCATGCCGGCTTCGACACCGTCGCTGACCAGGGCATTGCGCAGGCGGGCAGCCGCCATGCCGGCGCCGCCCCGTTCCCAGGTGCTGAAGTGGAGGATCGGTGCCAGGGGCAAGGCGGTGGCGGGGGCGGCGGCAGCTTTGGGTTTGTTGAAGCGCACGCCGACGGCATCGATGGGCTCGATGGGGAAGCGCACCTGACGTTCGCTCTGGAATTCTTCGATGGCTTGGCGGCAGCCTTCCCAGTGGCCGTAGTCGTCCACCTGGAAAATGCCCTGGTCCGTGACCTGGTCGTAGAGATTGTCGAGGATGGCCCGGGTCGAGGAATACCAGTCGCCATCCAGGTGCAGCAAGGCGATTTCGCCCAGATTGTGGCGCTCCACCGGCAGGGTGTCTTCAAAGAAACCTTTGACCGTCACCAGGATGTGTTCGGCGCCCAGCTTGCGGCAGGCTTCCCGGACGCTGTCTTCCGGAGCCGCGCAGGTGCCGGTGCCCCAGCCCGTGTCCTCCGCATGCTGGCCCCGGTGGGTGTCGTTTTCCCCCGGAGTCGGCATGCCGGAGAAGGAGTCGAAGGCGAACAGCTTGCGCGGCCGCTTGCTGTGGCGGGCGATGACTGCGGCAACCAGGGCCGAGGAGCCGCCGGCGGCGACGCCGCATTCGACGAAGTTGCCCGGCAGGTCCGCTGCGCAGATGCGCATGGCGCTGTCGTAAAGCGAGCGCAGGCGCGCTTCGCTGAGCATGGTGTAGGGACGGATCACCTGCAGCAGCTCACTGAATTCGTCCACGGCCGGTGCCTGGCCGGCCTTGCGGTCGTCTACCCGTTCAAGCAGGGCGCGGGCTTCGGCGTTGTCCGGGAAGAAGCGCAATTCTTCCCGCAGACATTCGGCGACATGCCAGGGCTGGTTGAGGGCGGCAAAGCAGCGGGCGCGAAGCACATCAAGACCGATGGTGGGGATGCGGGCCTTCTTGGCGTCGATCACCAGATTGAGGGCCTCCTGGGCCTGGCCCTGGGCCAGGGCGCCTTCGGCTCGCTGCATCAGGGCCAGCACTTCGGCGCTGTTGCCGGGGATGGTGCCGCTGGGGCTGGCCGGAGTCGGCACGGCAGGCGCCGCAGCGGCGGTGGAACGGGCGGACTGCGCCGGTTGGGCCAGGTGGCGCCGAATGATGCGGTCGAAATGCGCCGCCCGCCATTCCATGGCGTAGTCCCGGCGGCAACGTTCCTTGCCGCGCCGGGCGATGGCTTCCCGTTGCTCGGGATGGGCCAGGTAGTAGCGCACCTTGTCGATCAGCTCTTCCCGGTCGGAGAAGGTCTCGACTTCCAGGCCCGCCTCGAAATAGTCGCTCAGGTTGTCGAAGCGTTCGGTGATGAGGAAACGCCCGGCGCCGGTGACCTCGAACAGGCGCATGTTGACCGTTTCACCCCGGCCCACGTCCAGGGGGCGGCCGCTGGCCGGGTCGAACATCCAGTGGTCGGCCCGGCTGTCGACGACGATGCGGGCGCTGGCCAGGGTACGGTACATCTCCATGCCGTATACCGGCGGTTTGATGTAGGGCGTCAGTACTGCCGGGATTCCCTGGGTCTGGCCGCTGAGATGCAGGGCCAGGGAGAACGGGGCTGTCGGGTCGCCGGCCGCCTCGGCCAGGGCCAGCAGTTGCTGGTTACGTTTTTCGTGCTGGCCGATGGTCCATTGGCCGGTGAACAGGACGTCGCTTTGCAGTTCGATCCCGTTCAACTGGGGATTGAGCCAGTTGGGGTGGCCCGGGAAAAAGTGGGTGGCATCGGCGGCCCCGAGCTTCAGGGCCAGTTCGCGAATGCCGCTCAGGCCCGAAAGCATGGTGTCAAAACCGTGCCAGCGGGTCTCCGGCGGCGCCAGTGCGCCGCGCCAGCCAAGCACCAGGCGAGGCTGGTAGCTGAGGCTCTGGAGGAAGCGGGAGTCAAAACTGATGGGTTCGCTCAGATAGAGGATTTCCGGCCGGTAGGTCTCAACCTGTCGGCGCACCACGTCCATCATGCCGATGCCGTTGGGCAGGCCGTGCTGGGCGGCCCAGCGTCCCTGGGAAATGGGGTCGTTGGCGACAATCAGTTGGCAGTCGTAGCCGAGGGCGCCCAGATAGGGCGTGAGCATGTGGTTGGCGCTGAAAGCATCGGCTTCCAACGCCTTGATCATGGTGGAAAAATCCTGGCTCGGCAGGGCCGGCCGCTTGGTGTAAAACTGTTCCAGATAGGCCGGATAGAAGGTGTGTATCTGCAGAAAGCCCAGGCGCTTCTTGGCGGGTTCGGCCATGGGCTGCTGGGCGTTCTCGCCGGTTCTGTCCACCGCCTTGCGGATGGTCTCCAGGGCCGGCTCCGTCGTGGCGGCATACTGTTGATAGTTGTCCAGGATGGCCCCGGCAATGCCGTACTCACCCAGGGAGACCAGGGCGCGGGTCAGGGCTTCGGTGACGTCCAGGCGTTCCGGCTCCTTCTGGATCAGATGGCTCCAGTGGGCAATGGCTCCCTCCTGATCGCCGAGCGCCTGCAACGTACTGGCATGGCAGCGTTCCAGTTCGGAATCGTCGGGGTCATCGGCCAGGGCCTGGGCCATGTCCTTGGCCGCTGCTGCCAACTGGCCGGCCTGGATCTTGGCTTGCACCGCCCAGAGGCGCTCTTGCCGTGCGGGGGTCAGTGCGGCAGGTTCCAGGGCTGCCGGCAAGGGCAGCCAATGGAGGTGCTGGGGAAGATTGAGAAGCGCAGCGCGGACCTGCACATAGCTTTCCGCCTGGCGGCCGACCAGGCTGGCCACTTGCTGTCCTGGATTGCCCGGCAGTCGAATGTCCACCTGCCAGCCGTTGGTGGCGAAGCCTTCGGGGCGCTGGGTGACGTCTCCCTGCAGGAACAGGACGCCGCCGTCGCTCAGGGCCGACCACAGGGCCTGGAGTTCCTGGGCGTCGGCGAGGGCGCTGCCGATGACCAAGTCCATCTTGCCGGCAACCGCCTCGGGCCAATTGCTCTCGCCGGCATGAAAACCGCGGCGGTTCAGACTGGTGGTTCCAACCTGAGTAGCCAGTTGATCCAGGGGCAAGGCCGCAGTGGCAGTGGTGACGTAGGACTCGACACCGGTCAGCGTCTGGAGCAGGACGCTGGTCAGGTCGCCGCCCACTCCGTCCAGCAGGCTGACTCCCCGGCGTGGCCCCAGCAGATGCCGTAACAGGGCCGCCGTGCCCCAGGAGGAAGTGATGGACTCCCGTGTCAGTTCGGCACTTCGGGCCGTATTCAGAATAGTGCGGCAGCGATTTTCCACTGTCTCCGGCAGGTACTGGAGGCGTTCGCGTAGCCAAGGCAGATACTGGTCTGCCAGGTCTTCATCGGTGCAGAAATAGGTGAGTTTGTGCGCCGCTAGATTGCTCAGCTGCTGGGAAAACTGCTGGTACAGCTTTTCGGACAGTAACGGGTCCTGCTCCCCCGGCAAACCCTTGCCCGGGGCATGGGCCAGGACGATTCCCAGATGGGGCCGCAAGGCGGTGGATTGGCTGCCATACCAGCGGATCAGGGCATCCAGCTCGGCAAGCTGGGGCGCCAGAACGAGGATGTAGTCGCCAGCATCGCATTGGGTGCCGAGGGTGACGGAGAGCCAGCGGAAAGCCTCCTGGCCCTGTTGGTCAAAGCTTTCTCCCATGGCCTGGCCTGCCTGAACGGCGGAAGCTTGGCGTTCCAGTTTCTGGACGGGCAGGCCTTGTTGCGGGGCCCTGGTCTCGAGAGCAGCCGCCAGTTCCTTGGCGACGGGGGGATTTGCGGAGGCGTTGAGGCTGGCGATGAAGAGGCGCATGGGGAATCAAATCCTTGCCTGGAGACGGGTTGCACGCATGGGCGGAAGGTAATTATTTCTTGAAGCAGACGATGTTCTGAAAAGCAAAGATTTCGCATTGAACCGGCGAGTAGTGCTCAATTGGGTAGTAGCCATTGGGCAAGAGACGGAAAAAGCGATAACCCTTCAGATAATCGAAGAAGTCCTTGAAGTAGGTGCGGGAAGCAATGTTCATCTCGTTGAATTCAAACTGGATGGCTTGCACCATGCCTTTTTCGAGACATTGGGCCGCACCCTTGAAAACCTCGAGTTCATGTCCTTCCACGTCCACCTTGAGCAGGTCGATATGCTCAATCCCAAGTTCGGGGATGACGGCGTCCAGAGTGCGTATTTCGATGTCGAAACTGCGGTGGGGGCGCTGATGGATATCGGTGAAGACTTCTGCATAGAGCGAAGCGTGGGATGACGCCTGGTCCGCATAGTCATACATCGTGAAGCTGCCGGCAGCTGAGCCCATGCCCACATTGAAGGCCTGAATGTTCGGCAGATTGCGCCGCAGCTTCTGGTAGGTTTCAGGATGGGGCTCGAAAGCGAATACTTGAGCCGAAGGGCAGGATTCCAGTGCCAGGCCCGAATAGAGGCCCACATTGGCGCCCACGTCGACCACGACGGGAGCTATTTTTCCCTTGAGGTGATTCCTGAGGAAGAAGGCTTCGCCCGAATGCTGCATGGACTGCCAGTTGAGAATGCCAATGCGGTAGAGCTGGGAAGCGAAATCTTGCTCAGTGTTCATCCTGGATCCTAGAGAGGTATGGGCAAGGCCCAGATCAAGGCTAAAGCTAAAGCACGACTTGTACCATTTTTTTATGGCTTGCCCCAGCCCCGTCCAATAAATAACAGGGCCTAGGTTGGCCGTAGGCTTCGTCTTCAGGTTAGGCCGTCACCACCCGGTTCTTGCCCGTGCGCTTGGCTTCGTACATGGCTGTATCTGCCCGCTTGATGGCCGCGGCCTGGTCTTCGCCGGGCTGGTAGGCAGTGACGCCGGCGCTGAAGGTGATCAGCAGCTTCTGGTTGTCGTGCATGAAGTAGTGCTTGGTCAGCTCCCGCTGCAGCCGTTGCAGGGCGTGGGTCGAGTCTTCCAGGCCGGTGTCCGGCAGCAGGATGACAAACTCCTCGCCGCCGAAGCGGGCCACCAGGTCGGTGGGGCGCATGGTGTTCTTGATGACCGTGATGAGGTGGATCAGGGCGGCGTCGCCGGCATCGTGGCCCAGGCTGTCGTTGAGCTTCTTGAAGTTGTCGATGTCCAGGATGGCCAGGCAGAGGGAGGTGCGCCGCCGCTGGGTGCGGGCCGTTTCCTTGGCGAAGGCTTCTTCCAGGCCGTGGCGGTTGAGGGCGCCGGTGAGCTGGTCGTGGCGCACCAGGGTGCTGGCCTTGTCCAGCTCGCCCTGCAATTCGGCCACCCGCTGTTCCGATTCCCGCACCCGCTGCTGGGTGGCCCGCAGTTCGTCGCGGGAACGCTGGGCATTGAGCTGGATGATGCGGGTTTCGTGCATCACTTCGTCGATGACGGCCCGCAGGTCGGCAATGTTGTTGGCCGTGGCAATGCGCTGGGCACAGGCCTCCACCTTGTCGTGGTAGTCGGAGGTGGAGTCGGCGAAATCGGCCAGATGGTCCACGAAGCCCGCCAGCATGTGCTTCAGGGCCTCCTGGGCTTCGCTCAGGCTGTGCTTGAGCTGGCTCTGCTTGAAGATGACTTCCTTGATGCGCTGCTCGGCGTCGTCAATGGTGCGCAGGGAGAGGGGGCTGGTGACGATGTCCCGCACCATTTCGATCTGACCATGCAGCCACTGGTCGTCTTCCACCAGTTCGCTGACGTTCTCGATCAGCAGTTGCAGCAGATGCAGCAGGCCGGTACGCAGCTCCCGCTGGTCATCCGCCAGCAGTTCGAGGCGGAAGGCGAACTGCTTGAGCTTGTCCAGCAGCTTTTTCAGGGCCTTTGTGTCCTGGGCCCGGCGCACGGCGCTGGCCAGGGTACGGGCTTCTTCCACCAACTGGGGCGACTCCACCAGCTGGGTGGCGACGGCCGTTTCCAGGGTGAAGGCAAATAGTTCCCGCAGTTCGCCGACCAGGGCGTTGTCGGCGCTGGCCGGTGCTGTGGTCGCGGCGACAGCATCGGCACCGTTGTCCTCCGCTGCCATCTCGGGGGCGTCGGCCAGGGGTGTGCCGCCGGCGTCCGCATTCTGGTTCCAGGAAGTGAGGAGCCCTTTCAGGCGGGTGAAGAGCAGGTCCGGATCCTTGCCGGCACTGGATAGCACGTGTTCCAGGGAGTCCCGTTTCTTGCCGGGCGTCAGGCCGGCATGATGGGTTTCCCATTGCCGGATCAGTTCGGCAATGAGGTCGCTCCAGGGCGGCGGTTCGCTGCTGGCTTCGGTACAGAAGGCCTTCCAGGTGTTCTGGAAGCGTTCCCAACTCTTGTCCCGGATCGCCTCGTCGAAAGACCTGGCAAGGCGCTGCTGGGCCGGTCGGCTGCGGTCAAGGGCGGCCGCCAGGCTTTTGCACTGCTTTTCCGGGAACGGCTCATCCCCCGGCGGGTGTTCGGCAATTTCGTTGTAGAGAGTGAAGTAATTGTCCGGAGTCGGCGGTATGCGCCGGACGGCCAGTTGCCGGAGGACTTCACGAGCAATTTCGGAGGGATTGGAGAGGGCAGCCATGGAATTTGAGTCTTGCTCGAAGATTGCAGCCTATTCTATATGCGACAGCACGTCAGGGGGCATGCCTCGGTTATAATGGCGGCCCCGCCGGGTTAGCTCAGTAGGTAGAGCAGCGCACTTGTAATGCGAAGGTCACCAGTTCGATTCCGGTACCCGGCACCATCCCTCTCTCTTTTCCCTGTTTGCCTGTTCAGGCCGGGCCCGGTTCGTGATAACCCAGCCGGTGCGATAAATCCTGGGCGGCTTGCCGGATGGCGGCGGCAATGTTGCTGTCCCAGTCGCTGGCAAAGTTGCCGATCGGCCCCAGGGAAGTGATCGCCGCCACCATGGTGCCCGTCTGATTGAATACCGGCGCACTGAAACCGTTGATACCCGGAGAGTAGCTGCCGCTGGCCCGGGCAATGCCCTGGTTGCGGATTTCCGATAGCAGGCCGTCCATTTCCCGGCGCGCAGCCGCCAGGGTGGTGCCGTTCGCTTCCGCGTTCGCCTTGATTTCGACTTCCAGCAGCTGACGCAGGTAGGGGGAGCGGAAAAAGGCGGCAAACGCCCGACCCGTGGCCGAACTGGCCAGCGGCAGGACGGTACCGGCGCGCAACGCAACGGTGATCGGTCCGCCGGCCTCCAGCAGGCGGACCACAGTGGCGCCATGATTTCCCCATACGGCCAGGGCAACGGTTTCGCCCAGGCGCTCGCAGAGATCTTCCAGTATCGGGGTGGCGAGGCGAACCGGATCCAGCCGGCCCATGGCGGCCAAGCCCAGTTCCAGGGAGAAACTGCCCAGGTCATAGCGGCCGCTGGTCTGGTCCTGCTCGACCAGGCCCATGCGAATGAGGCTGACCAGGTAGCGGTGGGCCTTGGCGGCGGGCATGCCGGCAGCCTTGGCCAGGTCCCGCAGCATCATGGCGCGGCCATTGGCTGCCAGCGCCTGCAATAACTTGCCCCCCACTTCGATGGATTGAATTCCCTGGCGGTCCTTGGTTTTTGGCTTTTCCATATATGACTTAAGTAGCAAACCCGGTCGCCATATTACATCCGTGTGCGCCCAATCGGGGAGCCGCCGCTGTCAGTACCTTCGCATATAATCATCCGAGACCGTCGTGGCCCAAATGTCAGTACGGCTTTTATCGAGTGAGAAAGGGGTGGGTATGCAAGCAATTCTGGTGGCCAATCCGAAGGGGGGGTGTGGCAAGACAACCTTGGCGACAAATCTGGCCGGCTATTTCGCCAACCAGGGCAACAAGGTTACCTTGTGCGATTTGGATCGCCAGCAATCCTCCCTGCGCTGGATGGCCTTCCGCGATCCGGAGATGGCACCGGTGACCGGATACTTTGCGGGTAATCAGGTGATGTTCAATCCGCCCCAGGATGTGGATCAGGTGGTGCTGGACGCCCCGGCCGGCCTGCAGGGCTATAAGCTTTCCGACTACCTGCGTCGTGTCGATAAGGTTATCGTTCCGGTGGTGCCTTCCATATTTGATATGGCGGCAACGGAGGATTTCCTTAATTCATTGCGCCAGGAAACCCGCGGTCGGCGGCAGATGCTGGGCATTGTCGCCATGCGGGTGGATCCCAGAACCCGTGCGGCAGTGATGCTGGAAGAGTTTTTGCGTCATTTCGATATTCCCATTGTTAGTTATCTGCGCAACACCCAGAACTACGTAAACGTAGCTGCCGCAGGGCTTTCCGTCTTTGACCCTCCCCGCGCAAAGTTCAAGCGAGATCACGAACAGTGGGATTCCCTCTTGCAGTGGCTCTCCGACTAGGCTATAGTTCGCCTCCCTCGACGCACCAGCCGGTGCAGCCAAGCGAAAGCAAAGCAAGAAACAAACCGGCAGGGGTTGACGAGGTGTAGAGAAAGCGATAATATCTCGCTTCTCTGACGGACGCGGGGTGGAGCAGTCTGGCAGCTCGTCGGGCTCATAACCCGAAGGTCGTAGGTTCAAATCCTGCCCCCGCAACCAGCTCTTTAAAAAATAGGACAACCGATAGGTGTAGGTGCTTGGTTGGGTGTTCCGGCTTAGGTCGGACAAATGAATCAAGCGCTTGCACAAAGATGTAGTCAAGGAAACTTGAATATATCCGT
>Ga0074197_1000987_pt1 | contig 28156 bp, 24 predicted proteins | sample EPASupsiteSAE305_FD_64526 | JGI IMG/M metagenome (GOLD analysis project Ga0074197, IMG submission 64526) | Bioremediated contaminated groundwater microbial communities from EPA Superfund site, New Mexico - SAE3-05 reassembly with SPADES | ecosystem: Environmental > Aquatic > Deep subsurface >...
GGTGTATGTGTTAGTGACGTGGATGCGCCTTTATGTGGGGGTGTGCATCCCGCGCCTCGCAGGGGAGGCAAGCCCCCCCCGGGTAAGCTTCGCAAGCGGGTGGCCCCCCCCCCCCGCCGCTCCCGCCGAGCAGAATACCAGCGCTCCAATGCCTATGGCGGCAAAAACCCTTGCGGGTTTGAATGCTGTCCTCCTGATATGTTCCAGCGCCATCGCGGCCAACGCTATCGCGGGCCAGGAAACGAACTGAAGGTTTGAAGTCACGCTCCTGCCCTGATAATAGGAAAACAGGCCGCAGCCAAGAATGGAGAGGAAGAAGACAGCGCAGGCGCGGGGGGAGTATTCCCGCCTGTCCAGAATCCCGGCGCAGTAAGCCAGCCCGGCGATGTAAATCAGCGCCACGCCTATCCATCCGTGCAGAAGCGGCATCTTTATCATGAAGTATCCCTGCCCGAAAAAGTAACCGACGAAAGACAGGAATCCGGCAAAATCCGGCCATGCGCCCGCCTGTGCCATGGTGTAAAATGCGTAGAGTCCCACGGATAAGAACAGAAATGCGGCGTTAATCGCCGCATCTTTCAACGCCGGATTCCATCCGCCTGAGAAGCCGTGTCTTAGGAGATTTTGGTAGGCCAATGCCAGCGTCCACGCGGTGAACAGCACAATGCCTGTGTCGAAGTTCCATAATACCGCCAGAGCGGAAACAGCGCCGCAGGACAGTTTGGCCGCGACGGAATCCTCATAAAACCATTTGCACGCCAGCCACAGCGCTGCCGTCGGGGCTATCAGTCGTATCGGGACGCCCTGAAAGTATGTGAGATGATACAACAGCGCGGCATGCATTTGGCAGACGAACAGTGCCGCCCCGCAGGCAAGCGCCGCCAGCGCGGAAGAAGACAGCATGAGCCTGAACGCCAGGAACAGAAATAGCCATGCCGCCACCTCCAGACAGGCCATGACGACAGTGAATTTAAGTACTGAAAGGCCCGTCAGCTTGAAAAGCGGGGCCAGAAACACGGGATAGAGCCCGTACTGGTTCTTGAAGTCCACCAGCAGGGTCTTGCCGGCCCAGACCTCCTCGACCGAATGAAAAACAGAGCCGAAGTGCATGGCATAGTCCCATGCGGTGTCTATGCTCTGAAAGCCGAAAACCTGCGTTCCAAACAGTGCTGCCATTGCGGTCAGCAGTAATGCCAGCCCGCACCAGACCGCCTGTGTTTTATCCAGAAGCCTGGAGCCGTAGTAATAATAGCCTGCCGCGCATATGGTCGCGGCTGCCAGGGAAAAGGGGAAGGCCGCCGTCGTCCGCAGGACGACGTGCGCTCGCGTTAGCATTGGTATCGCGGCCGCCAGTGCGGCTGCTATCAATAGCGCGTAGCCAAGCCCGGCTGGGGCCGGTTCATTCGCGCCACGGCGTTTTGTGAAAAATCTGTTCCAGCCCCATGCCGCAAATGGCAGAACGGCAATCACCGCCAGATATTGCATCCTTTCGACCGGTTCCGGTTGAAAGTCTCTGGCGGCCATTGCGAACGCGCTGTAATCGGCGGCAATGCTGTGTGGTTTATATAACAGCCGGACAAGCAGCGCCGTCAGCGCGGCTGAAAGCGCCGTCGCCGCCGTGGTCAGCGCGAATGCGCGTGACAGCGGGACAATACTTGAACCGGCATTGTCGCCGGCGGACTGTTGTGAATATCCGCGCGAAATCACTCTATTATCCGTCTGACGTGGGAGAGGTGAGTCTTGTACCAGCCTTTGAACGGGCGTATGGCTATGCTGCTGCCAGTGCTGTCTATGATATGCCCCTCGTCCACGAAAATGACGACGTGGGATACTTTTTCACGGTTGGTCTGAAGGATGAAGAGCAGGTCCCCGGGTTCCATCTTCTCATCGGGCGAGAGCTTTCTGCCGGGTGAGAGTTCGCTGTCCGATTGCTTCAGTATGTCGCTGTTGAATTTGATTCCCAACCCATAGTTGTAGACCCATGAGGTGAAGTTGGAGCAGTCCAGTCCGGGGCCCGTTTTGGCGTTTATCGCCGGGTTCGGATTCCAGCCCGGGATGTGATGATGACGATAGCTGAGGCCTATGTAGCGTTTGGCGGCGGCTATGATTCTGGCCCGCTTCCATGCCACGGGGTCTTTGCCCGCCGGGACTTCCACCGGGGGATATTGAGCCGCAGTCGGTCCCCATCCTCTCATGTTCGTCCATTTCCGTTCTGGTATGTTCGACTGGGGAAGCAGGTCTCGCTGGGCAAAGTCGGCTGTTACGCTTGGGTCTTCCGGCGTTACGGGCGATAGTGTGTTGTCCTGCGCCGGAGCAAGGTTTATGGCTGAAAGCAGTATCAGGCAGGCCAGCGCGCGTGTCATGAGGTGCATGGGCGTCTCTCCATTCAAAGAGTGGAATGAACCTTTGTTTAATACTAGCCTTTGCGCGGCTGAACGTCAAAGGGAAAGACGGAGGGCCAGGGCATGATGGTGTTTTCTTTCATTTTGATATTCGGTAATTTGAGCAGGTGGAGTTGGCACAGACAAGAAATCCCTTCCCGTTACCCCAGCCAATGGGGACTGATAATGTGTTTTCACATCCAAGACTGATTTTCCTGGATATGTCATACACACAAGTGGTGCCGGTCCGATTATCGGAAATATGGAGCAGCCCTCCTGTCAGTCCACTGACCGCTCCAACTTCGAAATCAGTGGTTATTAATTCGGGCTTGACCGAGGAGGAAAGATAATTGAATCCTGCAAGGCATCCTGCCTTTCCCGGCTCTTCCTCCAGCGGTAAATCTGGTTCTGGCGTGTTTGTGATGCTCGGATTCCTGTAAAGTCCATAGTATGAACTTCCGGAAAACAACCCGCGATTAGGAAAAACAACGCTGAAATAATCTTCCCCGACATAAAATGAAACTGGATAATAATCATCACTGTCCGGAGTCATGTCCTTGGGCAGTTTACCGGCAATCTCCCCTTTGGATAAATCCAGCACCGAACCTTTTGTGCTCAACAAAGAAGTTCCATCATCTGACAACCTCCCAATCCGGAACCCTGATTTCAGGGCGGGCAATTGAACCTTCTTCACTCCTGAAGGAGTATCCTCCCACAAACTATTTGCTAATACAAAGCGACTGCCATCAGCGGAAAAGGGCCCCTTTGTGTACTGGTCTTCAGATAAGTCTAATACTGCGGATGCGTCCTGAATGGTGTTGATTTTTTCCTCAATCAACAATTGCCCGGACTGGTTGAACAGCTGCCATGCATAGCCGTAAACATACCTGTTGTAGGATGACCCGACGAAAGGTATAACAAGGACATATTTACCGGTGGGGCTGATCTTTGGCAAGCCTCTTCCCGCATGGTGCCACAAGAGCTTTCCTTTTTCGTCAAAAAGCGCAACTTCTCTGTTACATGTCAACATTTCCTTATAAGCAGGCCTGTTAGGTTCTTCCGTGCCGCTCACCTGAACTTTGCGTTTGCGGCATGGCTTCCTGCTTAATTCTGCCGCAATCAGCTTTCCGTCCGCTGAAATGGATACATTATATATTCCCACCAAGTCGGAATCCTTCCCCTGCGGATATGTCCAGATTTCAGAACCGGTTTCATCCAGTAACTTCAGATACCCGGAATCCCTGCATTGCACACCATTCAGGTGGTACATATACTCAGTCTCAGCGGTATAGTCGAGGCGTGTTCTGGAATATTCCAGCTTTTCGGGGCGCCGCTGTCCGTCTAGGTCGGAAAGATTTGTCGGCACGAAAATTTGGCTGCTCTCATTACTTCTTAAGACGCTACATTCTGGCGCAATACTGATGGCTGCTCTGGTTCCGTCTGCACTTATCGCATAGCTATCGGCCGAGTACTTTCTTTCCCAGATTTTTGACAGGCTGGACAATAGCGTGGCGCTGCTTATTCTTATCTCCGCCGCATCATGAATATGTTCATCTCGGTAGGCACTGGCAAGTGCCGCGCAATGTGTCTTTGCCATATGTCCTGAAATAGCAAGCGCCGAAACAAATATGAACGTAAACCTAAAAACGTTACTTATCCTCATCATAAGACTCATCTCCATAAGCAGGAAAGACAGTACCGGCACTTTCAAGAAATTATAACGCTGGCAACAAAATCCAATCTATGTAATGCACTCATTCAAGTCAAGTTGTGAGACTTGAACCGGCTAACTGCACGCAGAATCGGGAGCGAGAGGAATTGGGGCAACGAAGCGGAGTGCGGAGGCAAGAATCGGCCTTGCCCTGCGAGCATGGCTCGCAGGACTAGGCCTCCGGGTCTTTTCCGGAGGAAAATCCCCTCCGCCCATACGACGGGCAAATTTACTGATGTAAATTTGGCCTTGACATCTCCCCAAACTAATACTAAACTAGTTGTAGTTAGGAATGGAGATAGGGAGGCGGGATGGTCTGGGAATCTTTCAAGGCGGGTATGGTGGCACAATGAAAAGGAAGATTATTGTAATAGACGAGAGCAAGTGTGACGGCTGCGGTCTTTGCGCGCAGGGCTGTCCCGAGGGCGCGCTTCAGGTTATTGACGGCAAGGCCAGGCTTGTGGCAGAGATGTTTTGCGACGGTCTTGGCGCCTGTGTTGGCGGCTGTCCACGCGGGGCGATTTCGGTGGAAACCCGCCAGGCAGAGCCTTATGATGAAAGACGGACGATGGAAAACATCGTCAAGGGAGGGCCCGGTGTCATAAAGGCTCATCTAGCCCATCTGAAGTCCCACGGGGACAAAAAGCATCTGGCTGAAGCGGTTGAATATTTAAAGGAAAACAACATGCCGGTGCCGGAGTTGGAATCCTCCGGCTGCGGCTGTCACTCGCACGGAGGGGGAGGCTGTCCCGGCGGCGCCATGCATGACAACAGGAATAAAGCCGCCGCGGCGGGCAAGACCGTTTCCGGCGCAAGCGAGCTCCGGCAGTGGCCCATACAGCTTCATCTGCTCAATCCCTATGCGCCGTACTTTGAAAACGCCGATTTGCTGGTGGCGGCGGACTGCACGGCCTTTTCCTTCGGCGCGTTCCACCCGGAGTTGCTTAAGGGGAAGAGTCTTGTCATCTTTTGCCCCAAGCTGGACAATGCCGCCGAGGATTACATTGAAAAGCTGACCGAGCTTTTCCGCTCCAATAACATCAGGTCGCTGACGGTGTCGCGCATGACCGTTCCCTGCTGCGGCGGAACCACCGCGATCGTGCGCGAGGCTCTTGCCCGTTCCGGCAAGAGCATAAAGATTGAAGAAATAGTAATATCCCTTGAAGGGGAAATACAATAACGTATGGAGGGTAGAAAAATGGACAAGATGTTCTGCAGGCAGTGTGAACAGACCAACGGCGGAAAAGGCTGCACGTTGCAGGGCGTGTGCGGCAAAACCTGGGAGACTTCCGGCGCGCAGGATGCGCTCATTCACTCCCTGAAGGGTCTCGGCTTCTGGGGGAAGATGGCCCTCGATAACGGCGTCCGCGTTCCGGAAACCGATGCTTTTGTCGAGGAAGCTCTTTTCACCACCATCACCAATGTGAATTTCGACCCGGCGACCATCGAGCCCCTTGTCCGCAAGGCCTGCGCCCTGCGCGACGACATGAAGGTCCGCGCGCTTGCGGCATATAAGACAAAAAACGGGAAGGAATTCTCGGGCGCTGTGCCTGCCGCGGCTGAATTCAAGCCCGCAGCCGCCCTGGACGCCCTTGTGGAGCAGGGGCGCAGCAACGGCATACTCACTTCCCCCGCGCCTAATGAGGACGTGCGCAGCCTGCGCGAGCTGATACTATTCGGCCTCAAGGGCATGGCCGCCTATGCCGACCACGCCCGCGTGCTGGGCAAGGTCAATCCCGATGTGGACGCCTTCTTTTATAAAGGCCTTGCCGCGATGGTTGACGATTCCCTCGGCGCCGCCGAGCTTGTCCCACTTGTGATGGAGCTCGGGCAGGTCAACCTGAAGTGCATGGAAACGCTGGACGCCGCGAACACCGGCACTTACGGCCATCCGGAACCCACGCAGGTGTCTCTCGGCCACAGAAAAGGCCCCGCGATACTCATATCCGGCCATGACCTGCGCGATCTTTATGAACTGCTTCAGCAGACCGAAGGCAAGGGTATAAACATCTACACTCACGGCGAGATGCTTCCCGCCAACGCCTATCCGGGCCTTAAGAAGTTTTCCCATCTGGCCGGGCACTTCGGCACCGCGTGGCAGAACCAGTATAAGGAGTTTGCCGAATTCCCCGGCGCGATGCTGATGACCACCAATTGCATACAACGCCCGGCCAATTCCTATGTGAAACGCATATTCACCACCGGCCTCGTGCAGTGGCCCGGCGTGACGCATATAGACCGTATCGGCGGGAAGAAGGACTTCTCCCCCGTTATCAAGGCCGCGCTTGAGGCCGGCGGTTTTCCCTCTGACGAGGCCGGCAAAAAGATAACCATTGGCTTCGGTCATGACGCGGTGATGAAGGCCGCGGGCACTGTCGTGGACATGGTGAAGAAGGGCCGGATAAAGCACTTCTTCCTCATCGGCGGCTGCGACGGCGCCAAGCCCGGCAGAAACTATTACACGGAGTTCGCGCAGAAAACGCCCAGGGATACCGTCATCCTCACTCTGGCCTGCGGGAAGTTCCGCTTCAACACGCTGGACCACGGCGAGATAGACGGCCTGCCGCGCCTGCTGGACTGCGGACAGTGCAACGACTCCTATTCCGCCATCGTGATAGCCTCCGCTCTGGCCAAGGCCTTCGGGGTGGGAGTGAATGAACTGCCCCTGTCGCTGATTCTCTCCTGGTACGAGCAGAAGGCGGTGTGCGTGCTGATTACCCTGCTCTCTCTCGGTATAAAGAACATAAGGCTCGGCCCGACGCTGCCGGCTTTTGTCTCGCCAAACGTGCTAAAGGTGCTGGTGGATAACTTCGGCATAAAACCCATAGAAACCGTGGACAAGGATATGCAAGCCATCCTTTCCGGTGCAAAGTAGCGTTTCCCATATGGACGACAGCGCCGGCCCTTTCGGGGCCGGCGTTTTCTTTGTCAAAAGTCACGCCTTTCCCGCACATGTTATTTGATACCATTAAGCCAGAGTTTCCTGGAGGGTGGGAATCAATGCGACTTATACTTGCCGTCTCTTCGTTTGTCTTCATTTCTTTTTCAGGATTAGCATGCGCGGAAAGCTGGCCCGACTTGTCCCGGCCTGCCCCTTCCGTGGGGGGAGGGGAGCATGACGCCGCCGTTATCGTGGGCGCGGAGAAATATTTCGCGCTCCCGGCGGTGGCCGGTGCCGGTTCCAATGCGCTGGCGTGGTACGACTATCTTTACAAAACCCGAGGGGTTCCCGCGGCCAATATAATCCTTATGCGGGACAACGAAGCCGTGGCCGACGAGATAAAGGCCGCCGCGGCGCAGGCCGCAGGGCTCGCGGGGGAGGACGGCACTCTCTGGTTCGTGTTCATAGGGCATGGCGCGCCGGACGCCGACAGCAAGGACGGCCTGCTTATAGGCGTGGACGCCCAGCAGACCGCCCGCGGCCTCAAAAGCCGCAGCCTCGCTCAAAAGGAACTTGTGTCTGTTCTGGGCAAGACCAAAGCCCGTGGCGTTGTCGTTATACTTGACGCCTGTTTCTCCGGCCGGGATGAAGGCGGGCAGGAACTCGTCAAAGGGCTTCAGCCCGTGGTTGTGATAAATACCGGCGAAAAGCTGGACTCCCGCTTCGCTCTGCTTACCGCGGCAAAGGCCAACGAGTTCGCGGGCCGTCTGCCGGGTGTTGAACGGCCCGCGTTCAGCTACCTTGCCCTCGGCGCGGTGCGCGGCTGGGCCGGAGCTGACGCCAGCGGGCATATACGGGCCGGGGCCGTGCAGCGTTATGTGGAGGGAGCGTTCCGCGCCACGGTGCGCGACCGTTCCCAGCACCCCACAATCAGCGGCAACGAGGAACTTGTCATCGGCAAGAGCGCCGGTGAACAGGGGCCGGATATCGGTGAAATCGCCAAGGCCTCAAGCGGGCGCGCTCACGCCGTATCCTTCAAGGTCAGCGAACTGCCGGAAATGCCTAGGGTGACCGCTCCAGGCGCGCTGACCGAGATGCCGAAAGTTTCCATGCCAGGCGCGATAGGGAAGGAGGAAGGCGTTGATTTCGCTTCCATGGACGTGGATGCTCTGGGTAAATATGACGAGGTCGTGAAGTTTGACGGGAGCAACGCCTCCGCCGAGCAGAAAGCTGAAAAGTGGCGCGCGCTTGGCAGCGATATCCGGACTTACAGGGACATGGCCCGGAAGCGCGCGGAGGAGTGGGCTGCGGTGGACGCGCAGGAGGCGATGAACGCCATGCTCGCCAACGACAAGGGCCCCGATTCCGCCCTTGAGAAAGCTGACAGATGGAAAACCTTCGGGAAGAAGTACCGGCAGTATCGCGAAATGGCGGATAGCCGTGTCGCGGACTGGAAACGCTACGCCAAAGAACTTGGGAAGGCGAGTGATGCGCGTGAAAAGCGCGTGGAACTGCGCGAGCGCGACTGGGCAAAGCTCAAAAAACTGCTGGCTTATTCCGTGGTGAGCGAAAGGGATAAACAGGCTTTCGCCCTGTCTTTCGTTAAAGCTTACGGCTGGAACATCACGGATAATTCCCACTTGCTGCATGTGCTTGCGTTCCTTCCTGCGGACACTTTGCGTTCCCAGGCCGAAAAGGGGGATGCTTCCGCCCAGTATCTTTATGCAACCATGCTGATTAACGGTCTGGGAATACGGAAAAATCCCGAGGAGGCCGTGTCATGGTATGCGCGCAGCGCGGAACAGGGCAATTCGGATGCACAGGGAATGCTTGCCCAGGCATATGCATACGGGCTCGGCGCCGTGAAAGACTGTGGCAAGGCCCTTGAATGGATTCAGAAGTCTCTTGCGCAGGGAAATGCCAATTCCCAGGTGAAAATGGGTTCCATGCGTTATTCCGGAGTCTGCGTTTCTGCTGATGCTGCCGCGGCTTTTAAGTGGTATATGCGGGCCGCGGAACAGGGGAATTCCATAGCTCAACTGGACCTGGGCATAGTTTATCGCACTGGAAACGGTGCTCCGCAGAATTATGAGGAAGCCGTGAAATGGTATCTGAAAGCCGTGGAACAGGGCAATACCGACGCGATGGTGGACCTCGGCTACATGCATGATAACGGTCTTGGCTTTGATAAAAGTCTGGAAGAAGGAATCAGGTACTACCGGATGTCGGCGGAAGGAGGCAATGCCATCGGACAGTCTAATATGGGTAACGCATATTTCAACGGCAGGGGTGTTCCGAAGGATTACGGAGAAGCCGTGAAATGGTACCGCAGGGCCGCTGAACAGGGGTACGTTCAGGCACAGCATAATCTCGGCAATATCTACAAGGAAGGGAAGGGCATTCCGGCCAATCTGGAGGAATCCGTAAAGTGGTATGCGAAGGCTGCGGAGCAAGGCGATGTGCAGTCCCTTCTTGCCTTGGGAAACATGTATGAAAACGGAACCGGTGTCGCAAAGGACAGCGACAAGGCTCTTGTGTTGTACCGCAAGGCCGCCGAAAGGGGGGATATCTGGGCAAAGCAAGGCGTTTCCCGGCTTGAAGCGGCAAAAAAATCGGCTCCAGCTTCCGGTACTGAAACTACAGGGAAGGCCGCCGAATCCGCCGCACCCGCAGGGAACTCCGGGCCGCCTTCCGGTACCCGCCAGCGTATGAGAGGTGCTGACTAGCATTGCGCGTGTCCTTTTTCCCGGTCAAACAAAACGCCGGCCCTTTCGGGCCGGCGTTCTCATTCTATAGCTATTCTGCTCAGCTGTGCGCGGTGGGCGTTACGCCCTTGTCCACTATGGTGCCGAAGCGCTCCTCGTACTTGCGGATGTTCTCCGCGAGGGCGTTAAGGAAGCGTTTGGTGTGCTGTGGGGAGGAGAGGACCCGCGCCCGCAGTTTTGCCTTCGGTTCAGTCGGCTGGAGAAAGAGGAAATCCAGTATGAATTCCGTCTCGCTGTGCGCCACGCCGGCCAGGTTGACGTAAACTCCCTGCGCCGTCTGGTCGTCCATGTCTATCTGGAGCTGCATCTGTCCGTTCTGGGGTTTGTTCGATGGCTGCATCGTTTATTCCTCTATCGAGAGAAGTTCCACTTCGAAGTTGATGTCGGCGTTGGGGGGAATCACGTCGCCCGCGCCGCGGGAACCGTAACCGAGCTTGGAGGGAATCTTGAGGAGGCGCTTGCCGCCTACCTTCATGCTGCCAACGCCTTCGTCGAAGCCCTTGATGACCTGCCCGACGCCGATGATGAAGGTGAAGGGGGTGCCCCTGTCGCGGGAGCTGTCGAATTTCTTGCCGTTCTCGGCCAGCGTGCCGACGTAATGTATGGTGACGTTCTTGCCGCGCACCGGGGACTGGCCCGTGCCCTGCGTTATCTCTTCTATCCTCAGCCCGGAGGGGAGGGTTATCTCTTCGCTCATTTGAAACCTCTCTGTTGAAATTGACGTTCCTAAGTAGCATGATAGCAATTTGCACGCGCCATGCCATAACCCCGGCGCCTTCCGTTATCCGGACTTGTTCTCTGCCTTTAGGACCTTTGGCCCTTGTTCATGACCTCCGCCAGTGTTAGTATTGGGGTAGGACAACCATGAAACATATTGCTATTATTGCCGCTTTCCTCCTGATTCCCGCCGCCGCTTTCGCCGATGTGGGCGAAAGCGTCAATTTCGGCGCTTCCTACCCTTCTTTCAGCAAGGTAATCGTCCCGGCCGGAGCGGAGGCCGTTGTTTTCGACACCGGCGAAAGTTCTATCCCGTCCTCGCCTTATGACACCGTCGCGCTGCACGGCGTTATGCCTGACGCGCATCTGTCTCTGCAGATTTATTCGGCGGAACAGGGCAAATGGCTCCCCATGGAAAGCAGCCGCTTTGATGACGGCCGTTTCTGGGCAAAATACCAGTTTGCGAACGCGGGGAGCGCCCCCGTGCGCGTGCGGGCGGTGGACTCCGGCCTTGCCGCTAAAAACACGCTTGAGATTTATAACGTGGAGGTATTTCTTTCGACCTCCCGCCTCATGGAGGACAATGGCAAGAACGATATCTCCATAGCCGCGTCAGAGGACGGGAAGACCGTTCCTTACGTTACGCTGGACATTCCGCTTACGCGCCGCGCCGACTGGGGGGCCAAGCCTCCCACCGAGGAGTACACTCCGCAGCAGTCCCTTTACCGCATAACCGTCCATCACACCGAGGGCCGCCAGACCATGACGGTGGCCGATGCCAAAAAGGAAATGACTTTCATCCAGAGCTATCACCAGAACACCCGCAAGTGGATTGATATCGGCTATCATTTCCTTATAGACGGGCTTGGCAACGTGTACGAAGGCCGTCCGTATAACGTCTACGGGGCCCATGTCGAAAGCAACAACACGGGCAATGTCGGCATTTCCATAATGGGCAGCTATCAGGCTCCCAAGGATAATCACATAACCCCAGCCACGCTGGCTTCCCTTGAAAAGCTTATAAGAGAACTGATGGGCAAGCAGGGCGTAAGCGCAAAAAACCTGTACGGTCACCGCGAGATAAACGCCACCGACTGCCCGGGAAACAACCTCTTCCCCGTCTTTACGGAACTCCGCTCCAAACTGCAGGCCGAGGTTTCCGCCTCTTCCGCGGAAGGAGCGGGTAATGCCGCCGCGGAGCGTTTGGGCGGTGAATATCTGGAGAAGCTGTCTCAACGTATCGGCCGGGTGGTTTCCGGCTGGTAGCCGCGCCGTTTTTTGACGCAGCCCCGCGGCAGGTTCGCGGGGCTGTGCGATGTAAGAACATCCTACGGAGGATTATGATGCGAACGCTGTCGCTTGTCTGCCTGTCCGTTCTGCTTTCCGTTCCCGCTTCCGCCGGGGTGTCGGAGGAACTTTCCTTCCCCGTCTCCGACGTCAAGGCCCTGCAGCCCGCTTTCGAGCCGGGAGTGATTTTCGATTCCGGTTTCAGCACTGCCGAAGCCGAGGCTCTGACCGGCCTGCTGGTGCGCGGTTCGGTCCCCGGCAACGCCAAAATAGAGGTCGAAGTGATGGCCGGCAGGGATTCAAAATGGATGAAGGCCGACGTGAAGCAGTATCCTAACGGTTACTTCTTCGCCGGAGCCAAAATACCCTCTCTGGCCGGGGCGCAGTATCGCTATCGTGTCCTTTCGTCCGTGCCGGGGGCGTCGGTTCTGATTTATACGGTGGAACCCATAACCGCGGCCATGAAGGAGTCCCGCGCCGCCGCCAAGTCCAACAAGCGCCATACTGTAAAAGATTTGCGGCTGTACGGCATCAATGTCATTTCCCGCGAGGAATGGGGCGCGGTTCCGGCCAAGGGTGATTATACCGAGCATTCCCCCGCCAAGATAACCATACACCATACGGCCCAGACCTGGCCCTCTTCCATCGCGGAAAGCTATGAGGTGATGCGCCAGATACAGGAGGAACATATCAATTCCCCCAGCGACCCGTACATAGATATAGGCTATCACTATGTAATCGACCCTTTCGGCAATGTCTTTGAAGGCCGTCCGGTGTGGGCCATCGGCGCGCATACCTATGCCAACAACACCAATAACGTAGGCATAAGCTTCATGGGCTATTTCCACGCTCCATATAACCATGTGCCCACTCCTGCGGCTCTTGCCACGCTGAACAATCTTGTCTACGCAATTTCCCAGGCTTACGGCATCCCGACCAGCAAGGTATTCGGACACAGGGACTTTAACGCAACCGCCTGCCCGGGCGATATTCTTTATCCTGTGGTCGGACAGATACGGGCGGGACAGGCGCCCTCCGTTTCCGGCAAGACCGGTCTTAGCCCCCGGGCAGAGACTCCGGCCGTGCGGATGCTGCGGGAAATGGCGCAATGATTGCAAACGCATTCTCCGTCGGAGAATTTGCCAAGTTGACGGAGCTTTGCTATAATAACTTATCCGCGCGGGTGGCGGAATTGGTATACGCGCACGTTTGAGGGGCGTGTGTCGCAAGACATGTGGGTTCAAGTCCCACCCCGCGCATTAATTTGAGCAACGCAAAAACCCCGTCCCAAAAGGACGGGGTTTTTCTTTGTCGTTGTTCGGGATTTGTGTCAGGTTCGTCCGCGCCGGATGTACAGCGCGACGCGGGCGGCCAGCAGGAGGGCGACTATGTAAGCCGCTCCGCGCTGTTTCTCCGGCAGCGTTTGCGCGAAGACAATGGTCGCTATGACAAAGCCGGCGCCTCCGATAATTCGTATCCAGAAGGCAGCTACACCAAGCGGACGGGTGTCCCCTTGGCGTTTCGGGAAGTGTGTTCCCCTGCGATGTTTGTTCATGCTCTTTTCCCGTTTCAATCCCGAACCAGGGCTTTATGCGGGGGTGTCATGCCTTTGTCCCGCAGGAGAAAAAGCGCGGGATATTTTCAACCGTTATAGCCGTGAACCCCGCTTCGGCGTACAGCCTTTTCATTTCCTCGTCCGAAGGAATGAAATGCTCCGCCACTTCCGGGGCTTGCCCGTGTATTTCAGCCAGTTCTTCCCGTGTCATTGAGTGGACTATGTGGAGCGTGCCGCCCTTTTTAAGCAGGCGGAATGCCTGTTTGAAGACGGCGGGCCTGTCCTCGAAATGGGGGAAGGCGTTGTAGATGATTATCTTCGTGAAACAGGCCGGCGGCATTTCCAGTGTTTCGAACGCCGCCGCAAGCGTTTTGGCGTCCGGGTGCTTGCGGCGTAATTCCGCCAGCATTTTTTTCGACACGTCCACGCAGAGTATGTCTTTCACGCCCTTCTCCCGCAGGAAAGGGTAAAGTATCCCCGTTCCGCATCCGGCGTCCAGCACCGTGTCGGACGGGCCCGGATTTATGCGGTCTGTTATCTTCTCTACAATCTTGAAAACCTCTGGTTTCTCCCGCGCGTCCCACCCGTAAGCGATAGAATCGAAAAAATCCGCCGTTTCCCGCTGTGCGGGCGTGTATTTGGTGTTTCCCATATATCTGATTTTAGCTAATATCGGCCTTGCATGAAGATTGGCAAATGTTTATAGTTGATGGAAGCGCTCCTCGCGGCAATTGCGACATTGGCCGGGAAAAGCCGGCGCCATTTTTTCAGGAGGGGAATTCGATGCTTAGCCTGTTCGTTCCGTCACTTTCCGGTAATGTGGGAAGAATGACGTTGCGCCCGAAAGATGATTCGTCGGATACGGTATTCCGTTTTGTCGAAACCCGGTGCGCCGCATGGGGCACGCCTTCCGAACTGGGAAAAAAGGCTTCCGGAGCTTTGAATAATCTGAGGGAGACCGCGCGTCATTTCGCACCGGGACAGACGCTTGAGCTGGAACTGGCCGGAGACAAGGGGTCACTGGATGTTTCCGTGGGGTGGACCGGCAAGCCGTTTGAATTCCCAAAGGAATGTCCGCCGCTGGACGGGGGAAAGGAGGATGTAATAGGGCTTTCCGCCTATCTGGTCAGGCAAAGCGCCGCAAAGACCGACTTCCGCACTGAAGGCGACCGCGTATTCCTCTGGCTACATTTCGAAATATAGCAGTTGTCGTCATCTCTTGTTTTCATCGGTTGAAATCACATAGCGTTTCAGGTGAAATGTAACCAGTGATATGTCCTCCGGGCGCAATGTGTTTCTTCCGTTTTGTATGAATGCCGGAGCCGCTTTTTCGTTCAGTACCCATACTTCCGCATGCGCCGGTCCCGGGGATATGAACCATCCCGGGAAAATAACGATTGGCTGCACGGGAAATTTTTTCCCAGTTGACTGTTCCAGAATTTCGCTTAACCAGCTTGCCTCGGCTTTTGCTTGTTTTACAGCGTCTCTGTCAGGCAAAGCCCCGTTCACTTTGATGGTTTGGCCATCATATTGAATGTGCGGTTCCCCTTCGGACGGTTTGCTTCTGGTCTTGGTTTCAATGCTGAAAATCCCGGTCGGTCCGATGATGACATGGTCAATGTTAAAGCCTTGCCCGGGTATGTCGTGAAAAACCTGATATTTCAGTGGGGACAAGGTTTCGGATAGATGTTGCCCGACTGCACGTTCTCCGGTCAGACCGAGTTTTAAATCCTTTATTTCCCGTGATCTCTTGCTCATCTTGAAGTAGGCCCACACCACTCCAATCAATGCCATGAAGGTGTATAGCCTTGGCATCGGTGGAATTTTTGCATAAAAGCGATACCATTCCATCGCCGCAAAAGCGCAGAGCATAGCTGCGATAGGTAATTCTTCCGATATAAAGTCTTGACTGAGGTCCCTAATTCGCTTGTCCAGTGATTGTCCGGGTACATGGAGCGGGGGATTTTTGATTGGACTTTTTGATTTTTGCATAGATTAAATATTTTGATTGCGGACTGTATTCTTCCCTGGCATCCCAAAAAAAAAGCTTGTTCGTTGAAAGAACAAGCTTAGTCGGAAAATGGTGCCCAGTATAGGATTTGAACCTATGACCTTTCCCATGTCAAGGGAACGCGCTACCGCTGCGCCAACTGGGCTTCTTGTGCTGCCGCGGACATGCTTCTCTTCGTCCGTCCCATATATTCTAGCAAAAAGAACCGCGGAGTTCAAAGCGCAATGCCGCTGATGTCTTTCCGAGGCGGCGGTGGGTTGCGCTGGGGAAAGGGCTGGTTGTGACGTGTTATGCGGCAACGGCCGATTGGTGGGAATCGTCCGGCGATTTCTTCCGGGGTGGTTTCAGGCGCAAAAAAAAAGGCGGGCCGTGAGGCCCGCCTTTCTTGTTTTAAGTCTATTAGTTGGTCGACATCGGGTTGATGGAGGGCGGAATGTTGGAGTCCGTCTCATAGCCCGTTTCGCTGAAGTGCACGGTGTACTTGCCGTAACCGGCGCTGGAACCAGTGCGGTACAGGATTACGTCCCAGCTGGCTTCATCAGCGGTAAGGGCACCGATGCTGAAGTACTTGGGAGCCGGGAAGTTGATGTCCAGGTTAGCGGCGGTGGCAGAATACGCGCCCTGCCTGCTGTGAAAGCGTTCCTGGGCCGAGCGAACGGCCGACAGGTAGTTGTAAGCTTCACCCGCTTTCGAGCGTTCCACGGCTTCGCGGAACCTGGGCACGCCGAAGGCTGCAAGCACGCCGATGATAACGATGACCACGGCCAGTTCTACCAGTGTAAAACCTTTCTTGTTCATATCATTTCTCCTTTCCAAAGTTCGCTCCGCCTGAATAGTCCCCTGCCGGAGCTTCTTACTAAATCTTAGCCCAAAAGAGTGAAACCTGCGCTCAATTTTCATGTAACTTTACGGGAACGTATGTTTCCTCCGGCGGCAGTCCCTTCCCGCAGGGGCATAAAAATACCCCCCGGAAGGGGGGTATTTTAATTTGACAGCGTAGGATGTGCCTTTTAATTGGTCGACATCGGGTTGATGGAGGCGGGGATATTCGAGTCGGTCTCGTAGCCCGTCTCGCTGAAGTGGACATTATACTTGCCGTAGCCGGCGCTTGCGCCCGTGCGGTAAAGCAGTATGTCCCACTTGCTCTCGTCCGCGGTGATGGTTCCTATGCTGAAGTATTTTGGAGCCGGGAAGTTGATGTCCAGGTCTGACGCGCTGGAAGAATACTTGCCCTGCCTGCTGTGATACCGTTCCTGCGCCGAGCGGACGGCGGAGAGATAGTTGTATGCCTCGCCGGCTTTTGACCTTTCGACCGCTTCCCTGAACTTCGGCACGCCAAAGGCCGCCAGAACACCGATGATAACTATGACAACCGCCAGCTCAACAAGAGTAAAACCCTTCCTATTCATATGTCCTCCATCCCGCTCGCTCCATTCTGTGTAAAATTTATGGATACGATATCCTTACTTTTAATTAGTATAGCACCATAAACCGGGGTTTGGAAGGGGAGAGCCTGCCTCTGATGAGTCCATGCTGAAGCGATTCCAAAGGCGGTGTCTGTGAAACCGGAGCTTAAAAAAGCGATAATCAGGGTATATGAAAGGATGTTGTAATACTTTTACGGCCGGCGCGTATTAACCTGTGACCGGCAGCGATGAAGACCATAAAACTATGAGCGACGGCGCCTTGGACTTCGGGACGGTGTATGACCGGTATTTCAGCCGGGTTTACAACTATGTCCGCTACCGTGTCTCCTCGCCGGAGGCCGCGGACGACATAACCGGCAGGGTGTTCGAACAGATCCTTGATAAGCTGGCTTCCTTTAATCCGGACAGGGCCCCGTTCGAGGCGTGGCTGTTCGCCATAGCCCGCAACGCAGTGACCGATTCCTTCCGCTCCGGCCGCTTTACCGGCGATATGGAGCCGGAGGAGATGGAAGCCGTGGCCTCCTCGGAGCCAAGGCCGGAAGAAACCCTCGGCAGGGAAGAGGACCGGCGCCTTTTGCTGGAAGCCGTTTCCGGGCTGGACGAACGTTCCCGGGACGTGCTGGCCCTGAAGTTCACTTCCGGCATGAACAACAGGGAGATAGCGGCCATGACGGGCCTTGGCGAGAGCAACGTGGCCGTCATAATCTACAGGGCGGTAAAAAAGCTGCAAACCGATTTGACCGCGAAGGGGATGGTCCTATGACAGAGAAGGAATTGGCCGATAAGTTCGCCGCCGAACTCGACAGGAAACTTTCCGGAGCGAAAGGCCCGGACTCCGACCCCATGCTGAAGATGGCGGGTATGCTGGCCGGAACCGATTTCAGCTCCGACTCCCGGGTAAGGGACAGTCTGCGGGCCCGGCTGATGGCAAAACGGGCCTCTCGGGTGGAAAGTTTCTGGTCCCGCTTGCGGGACGCGATAGTTTCACCCCATCCGGCGTGGGCGGCAGGCGCGGCATGCGTGCTTGTACTGACTGTGGCGGGCCTGCTTCATCAGCCTTCGGTAAAGCTTCCGGACACGGCCCGGCAAGATGAGACTGCGGCGATGCCGGCCATTGCCCCGGTCCCGGACGAAGTGGCGGCTAATGCGGTTGCACAGGCCGTGGCCCCGGCTTACAGGGCCGTCCCGGCAACTGCGGGACTGGCAGGCGGGGAGCGGAAGGGGCAGGGCGGTTTTGTAAGTCTTCCCGCCGTTCCGCTTATGGAAACCCGGGAAATTTCCCCGGACATGCTAAGGGAGAATATGACGGGTGATTCGGTTATACGGTCGGTTCCGGGTCAGCTTAAGGGAGGGGATGAGGGTGAATCCATAAGCTGGGATACGGATGATGGGACGCTTATTCTGGAGCGCAGGGCCATAACCGCAGATACGATTTTTGAAAGAAGGACAATTTGAAGGTAAAACTCATGGAGGGATTATGAAAGCGATGTTGATGTGCGCAGCAATGCTGCTTGCAGGTTCCGCCGCGTATGCCGAAGAAGGCAAGCCCGCGGCCGAGGCGAAGCCCGCCGCCGTTTCAGGCGAGGTGACCATAGTGGAGGGGTACCGCGGCCTCACGCTGCCTCTGCCGGGTTACCAGCTCTCCGGCATAAAGCCCGGTTCCTTTGTGGATGTGATGGTCACGTTCGAGGCCGTCATGAAGGACGACAGGAAGGAAATGATAACCGCCACCATCTTGCAGCACGTGCTGGTGGTCAAGGTGGATCGGCCCGAGAAAATGACCGATGACGGCGCGGTACAGCTTCTGCTCAATCCCAACGAGGCGCAGTATGCCGCCCTAAGCAGAACGCAGGCCAAGGCCATAAACATAGCGGTGCGCGCCCCCGGCGACAAGGAAATGCACCCCATGGAAATGGCCAGCTTCCGCAAGCTGTTCAAATAGAGAGGGTTTATGAAAAGCGTAAAGAAATCCGTAATTGCCGGAAAGCTTGCGGCGGTCTGCGCGGCTGTGCTGCTCTTCTCCGGCCTGTCGTATGCCTCGGTGCAGAAGCTTGAGGTCCCCGCGGAAAACCCCAAGGTCCAGTATTCCCAGCGGGCGTGTTCCATGATAAAGTGGCAGCTTTTCTACTTCTATCTTGACCCCGCGCAGAACGAAAAGCTTAAGGAATACGGCCTTTATTGCGGGGCCGGCAGGACCAGCGTGGAAATGCCGGGCTGGATAAAGGACTCCCTTCCGGCGCTTTCCGCGCGGCAGGTGTGGCGCAACGAGGACGGGATAACCATGTCCGAGCGTGACCTGTGGCAGGCATTTGCCGCTCTTCAGTATGAATTCCTTAAAACAGGCGGCGAGGTCCTCTCCAACGGAGCAATCGACTTGTCGAAGACGGTGGATTTGCGGGACTGCCTGCTGCGTTACGAGATGGCGATGGACAGGCTGTTCCGTTCAAAGCTCGGTTCCGGTCTTGAAGGCCGCGGCGCGGTTGTCATGAGCGACGCCAACCGCATTCTGGAAGCCATGGACCGGACGGTGGACGCGGTGGACGGCAATGATTACGCGGCCGCCTTGTCCGCTCTAGACGACGTCGCCTCGTCTGGGGCGCAGTGTTTCGGGCGGCTGTTCGAACCGGCGACCAGTGACCTCACGCCTTATTCCTATACGGCCAAGGCGCGGATAGTGCCCGGATACCGTGGAGTCTCCCTGCTCCTGCCGTCCAGCCAGATATTGTTCGCCAAACCCGGAGACAGGGCGGACCTGCTGGTTACCTTCAACGCGGTAATGTCCGGCGGCAAGAAAGAGCTCATCACCGCCACCATTCTGCAGAACGTGGTCATCACCAGGGTCCATTTCACCAAGGGGGAGCCTGTCGGGATGGTGGAGCTGCTCCTTAATCCGAACGAAGCGCAGTATACCGCGCTCAGCGCGAATCTGCCTTCTTCCGACATCATGCTCAGCCTTCGCGCGAAAGGCGATGTCGCCATGCGGCCCATGGAGATAGCAAGCTTCCGCAAACTCTATACTGACGACAGCAAGGATAAGAAGGAGGCCGTCGAGAAGGCCGGGGCTAAAAAGCAGTCCGCTCCGGGCAAGAAGGCGGTGAAGAAGGCTTCCGGTAAATAGGACGATTGTTATTTGGGGAGTGGTGACACTGGTCCGGCCTTGAAAGCCGGACCGGTTTTTTATTCAGCCTGTTTGATGCCCAGCAGTTTCTCCGCGTTGCGATAAAACATGGCTTCCAGTATGCTGTCCCCGTCGCGGCCGAAAGCGGCCCGGATGGCGGTCCTGATTTCTCCGATACGCTCCGCGTATATCTCGGGTGTGGCTTCTTTGCCGCCCTTGCCAAAAGGCGCGTCGGTGCCGAACAGCACTTTGTCCGGTCCTGCCCTTTTTACAGCTTCCACTATCGCCGAGGCCGGGGCCCATGACACTTCCAGAAACAGGTTTGCGTCTCCCGTTTCGGCGGCGCGTTCGGCCGTGCCTATCCCCTCTCCGTAATCTCCGAACATGTTTATGTGGCCAAGCACCACCGCCGCGTGGGGGACTTTGCGGGCCTGCGCGTATATGGCGGACGGATTGGATGCTCCCGGCGCGGTGTGAAAAAGGCAGGGGAGGCCGAAATCGGCGGCGATTGCAAGATAGGGGGTGTAGGCCGGGTCATCAGCCGGAATATTAAGATGATAGGGGTGGAATTTGAGGCCGCGCGCCTTGCCGGGATGGCGTTTCAGCAGTTTTCGGATGCTGTCGGCATTTCCCATGCCGGGCTGGCAGGCGAAGAAGGGGATAAGTTTAGGATAGGGGGCCAGCCTGTCCAGAAGCTCCTCGTTGGCCCGCGTTTCGTCCAGCAGGGGCTTTTCTCCGGGCAGGCCGTTTTCTCCCGCAAGGCCCTCGAGCGGTGAGACTGCCATGCCGGACACTCCGGAGGAGGAGGCGAGGGCGTCCAGCCCCGCGGCTGTGAACAGCCTGTGTTTGTCGAACATCCTGTCGTTGAACGCGCCGCAGTGGGCGTGGAAATCCAGAATCTTCATCTTTGTTCCATTAATAAAAATGCCCCGGCGGGACCGGGGCATTTTGGGCTAATCGTCGCTTTCCTCTTCCGCCTCGGGTTTCTCCGAGCGGCGGCGGAGGTGTTTTTCTAGAATTTTCTTTCTGAGCCGGATTGACTTGGGGGTTATTTCGACCAGTTCGTCCGGCGCTATGTATTCGATGGCCTGCTCAAGCGACATGATGCGCGGCGGGGTGAGGACAAGCGCCTCGTCCGTGGCTTTTGTGCGCATGTTGGTGAGCTTTTTGGCTTTACAGGGATTCACCACCAGGTCATTGTCGCGGGAGTTCTGGCCCACTATCATGCCCTCGTAAACCTGCACGCCGGGGCCGATGAACATCTCGCCGCCGTCCTGAAGGCTGTATATCGCGTAAGAGGTGGATTCGCCCGGGTCTTTGGTCACGAACACTCCGTTGCGGCGGGCCGAATTGACGCTCACCTTCGGGAAGTAGCCGTGGAAACTGTGGTGCATTATGCCCTTGCCCCGGGTGCTTGTCAGGAATTCCGACTTGAAGCCTATGAGGGAGCGGGACGGGATGAGGTATTCCAGGCGCAGGCGGTTTACGCCTTCGCTTATCATGTTTTCCAGTTTCGCGCCTCTCTGCCCGACTATTTCGAACACCGCGCCCTGATACTGCGATTCTATGTCCAGAACGAGGTATTCCATGGGTTCCAGAATCTTGCCGTTTTCCTCTTTATATATGACTTCCGGAGCGGAAACGGCCAGCTCGAATCCTTCGCGACGCATTGTTTCGATAAGGATGGTCAGATGCAGTTCGCCGCGTCCCGAAACCTTGTATTTGCCTTCGCCTTCGAGTTCTTCCATCTTGAGGCCGACGTTGGTGCGGGCCTCCTTCTCCAGCCGGGCCTTTATGTGCCGGCTGGTGACGAATTTGCCTTCCCGGCCGGAAAGGGGGCTGTCGTTGACCAGGAATTCCATCGAAATGGTGGGTTCGTCTATGGAAAGAGGGTTGAGCGGCATCGGGTTGCCCGCGGCGCAGACGGTGTCGCCGACGTTGACGCCCTCGAGTCCGGCCACCGCGACGATATCGCCGGCCTTGGCGTCCTGCACCTCAGTCCTGCTGAGGCCGAAGAAGCGTTCGATTTTGACGGCCTTGCAGGGAAAGCTTTCGCCGTTGGGCTTCACCAGGAGGATGCTCTGGCCCTTGCTCAGCGCGCCGTTGACTATGCGTCCTATGCCTATCTGGCCCACGAAGTTGCTGTGGTCCAGCATGGTTATCTGGAGCTGGAGCGGTTTGTCCACCTGCGCGAGCGGCGCGGGGACGTGCTTGAGTATGGTTTCGAACAGGGGGGAGACGTCCTTGCCCGATGTGACCTGCTCCAGAGAGGCCCAGCCGTCCCTGCCGGAGGCGTAGAGAACCGGGAAGTCGAGCTGCGGGTCGGTCGCTCCGAGGTCGATGAAAAGATTGAAAACCGCGTCCAGCACGCCGTTGGGGTTTACGTTGGGGCGGTCCATCTTGTTTATCACAACTATCGGCATGAGGCCCAGCGCCAGCGCCTTGCGGAGGACGAAGCGGGTCTGCGGCATGGGGCCGTCCACCGCGTCCACCATCAGAATGGCGCCGTCAACCATCTGGAGAATGCGTTCCACCTCGCTGCCGAAGTCGGCGTGTCCCGGGGTGTCTACGATGTTGATGATGTGGCCTTTGTACGGAACCGAGGTGCATTTGGCGAGTATAGTGATTCCGCGCTCCCTCTCAAGGGGGTTGGAGTCAAGAACCGCTTCCTGCGCCTGGTCTGCCTTGACGGTGAATTCGCCCGTCTGCTTGAGCATGGCGTCGACTATAGTGGTTTTGCCATGGTCTACATGGGCGATAATGGCTACATTGCGAACATCGTTGCGGCGATCTTCCATAGTGGGTTAATCCTGGGGTTCTTCTGGTACGCTGTAAAATTCAAGGGTAAGTAACGAGGCCTTGCGCGTCCGGAGTTGTAAACATTTCCTTTACAGGGGGAAACTGCCTGTTCTCCATCTATTATATTACTTTGGCGACATCTCCTGCAAATCGGCGTATTGCGGTCTCCCGCCAATATTCCTTTTTGTTATATTCCCGGTTCCGCGATTTCCGTGAATCCTAATGAACAAACGTATTATAATTATGTAATATATGCTGAGAGTTTGGGGTAAGCAGGATGATTTTGTGGGAGCAAACTTGATGAGACGAACCATAAACTTTGCGCGCCGGTTCATGGCGTGTGTATTGCCGGGATTGCTGCTGCTGGTGGCCGTTTGCGCGAGTGCGGCGGAACTCCGTGTCAAAACGCTGAAAGGGCACGGGGATTCGGATGTTTGGGCTGTTACCTTCTCCCCGGATGGCAAGTATCTGGCGTCCGCGGGGGCGGATTCCAAGGTGCAGGTCTGGAAAACCCAGAATTTCGAGCAGTTGAAAACGCTGTCTGGCCATACGAAGCCGGTTACCTCTCTTTCGTTCTCCCCGGACGGGAAATACATAGCTTCCGGCGGGCGGGACAGCACGGTCGTGATAGCCCACACGGACGGAAGCGGCTCTCCCGTCACCCTTACGGGGCATCAGAAGGCCGTGTTCTCCGTGGCCTTTTCGCGCGACGGGCAGTATCTGGCTTCCGGCGGCCTTGATTCCACCATACGCATATGGCGCGCTCCCTCATGGCAGCTGGAAAAGACCCTTTCCATCCCAAAGAGCGTGTTCTCCGTGGCTTTTTCCTCGGACTCCAAATTCCTGGCCTGCGGCAGCGAGGACGGCCTGGTCCGCGTGTGGGATGCCGGGAAGTGGGAACTTCTGCGCTCCCTTGAGGGACACTCTAATTTCGTGTGGAACGTCGCTTTCTCACCGGACGGCAGATATCTGGCCTCCGCCGGGCGCGACAATTCCGTGCGCGTATGGACCATGTCGGATTATTCCCTCGCCAAGAATCTTGAAACCCATTCCCCCATGATGAGCGTTGCCTTCTCCACGGACAGCCGCTATCTGGCCACCGCTGGAGAGGACAAGATGGTGAGGATGTGGCAGATTTCTGACTGGAAACAGTATGCCGTATTGCAGGGACATGACGGCAACGTGGACTGGGTGGCCTTCTCCCCGGACGGGCATCTGGTGGCCACGGCCAGCGAGGATGACACTGTTCGGATATGGCGCACTCCGTGGGAGGCTTCCAGGGCCGAGGAGGAAGCCCAGACCCGGCAGGCCGAGGCCGATTACGCGTCTCATTTCGCCTCCGGCAACGATTTGCTCAACGGCGCGAGGGGCTTCATGGCTTTCATGCAGCAGCGCCGCGCGGCGGAGGAGTTCCAGGCCGCCGTGGCCGCAAAGGATACCCCTGAAGCCCGCGAAAAGTTGGAAAGGGCGTCCGCTTCCGCCAAAAAAGGCATGGCCGTGGCCGTCACGGCGGGGCTGGCCCTGCTGCTTGTGCTGGGCGGGGCCCTCTTTGTCGTGCTTTCCGCCAGGCGCAGGCGTTTCCTGCAGGGCAACCTGCCTGAAATGTTCCGCAACGCCGTCGCCGCGGAAAAGCTGGACGACGCCTATGGCTATTTCGTCAAGTTCCGGTCGCTGGGCGGCGGCATAGACCGTATCGCGCCGGAATCCCTTGCCGCGCTGCTGGGGCACAAGGACAGGTTCCCTTCGATGGCGGGGGAGAAATATCCGTCTTCCTTCTATCCGGTCTTCGCCAGGCAGATGGCTTCATCGGGCAATTTCGCCGGGGCGCTTGAGATGTATGAGAAGTACAAGGGAATGGATCCCGGGGCCGACAAGCTGGCCGCAAGTTTCCCGGCCGAGGAATTGGTTTCTTATTATATCGGGGTCGGGCAGCTGGACAGGCTGGCCGCGCTTGCCACTGGGACGGATATGGCGCTCAAGACCGCCAAGCTCCTTGTCGAGAAGGAGAAAAAGGCCGAGGCTCTTAGCCTGCTAGTCACCAGCACCACGTTCCTCCGGGAAGCCGATCTTCCCCCGGATCAGGCGGTCCACGCCGTGGAATTCCTCTGCGGCCTCGGCAAGCCGGAAGACCTGGTGAAGCTGCTTTCCTCATGGCACTATCCCGCCCGTGTTTATTCAGCGGCGGCCGCGTGGCTTGGCTCGCAAAAGAAGCACGCCGAGGCCATAACCGTCATCGAGACAGGCAACGCCCATTATCCGAAGCAGCTTCCTGCGGCGGATTACCGCCTGCTGGTGGATTCCTACGCGGCGGTGAACAAGCTCGCGGACGCTAATCCCGACCTGTTCCCGGAAGACCAGAAATACCAGGTTGTGGAAGCCCTGATGCGCGGAGGGCAGAACGACGCCGCCCTTCGCGTGCTGGCGCACCGTCCCCGTCCCCAGTGGACGGACAAGGATTACAGTCTCTGCCTGCAGCTTTATACCCGTCTGGACATGTACGAGCTCGCGGAAGAGATGGTGACGCAGGTCACCGCGCAAAAATCCGTCTCCGACTTCCCGGAGTTCTATTACGACTTCGCCGTTTACTGCGAAAAGACCGGCAAGGCTACTCGCGCGATGGAGGTGTACAAGGAGTTTCTGGTTAAGGGCATCACCTTCCGGGACGTTCTTCTGCGCTATCAGAACCTGCGCGAGAAATTCGGCGCGGCGGACCCAAAGACCACCGCTCCACAGACCGCGCCTCAGGCAGTTCCTGTCCCGGCGGCGGTCGCCTCGGCGGAACCCGTGGCCGTGCCCGCGGCGGCTCCCCAGGCTTCGGCGGCTCCCGCACCTCAGGCCGCGCCCGCCCCTGAAAAGACCACCGCCCCTGCCCCGACCTCCGCGCCGCAGGAGAATGCCCGCATTATCGCGGCGGCCTCCAAGACGGAACGGCTCCAGGCCGACGCCATACGCGTTTCCCGCTTGAAAGGCGGCAAGATGGAACTGTTGAGCGAAATCGGCCGCGGCGGCATGGGTATAGTCTACAGCGTTTTTGATAAATCCCTCAACCGCAAGGTCGCGCTGAAGCGTATGCGGGACGAGCTTTACGTTTCCAAGAAGGAAGTGGCCAAATTCCTCAACGAAGCGCGTCTTGTCGCCCAGCTGAACCACCCTAACATCGTCATCGTGTATGAAATCATCGAGGAAGAGGACATGGCCTTCATCTTCTTCGAGTTCATAGACGGACAGTCGCTTGAGCAGCTCCTTGAGGTCCAGAGCAAGGGAATGCAGCTGAACGAGGCCGTGCGCGTCATAGAGCAGATATGCAACGGACTTTCATACGCGCACAACCATAACATCATCCACCGCGACCTTAAGCCGTCCAACATCATGCTTGCCCATGACGGGCTGGTAAAGCTGACGGACTTCGGCATCGCGCGCGTGGCCAAGGACACCATACTGCGCCTGACGGGCACATCCACCGGCACACTGGCCTACATGGCGCCGGAGCAGGAACTGGGCACCTTCGACCCGCGCAGCGACATATACAGCCTCGGCGTCATAATCTACGAGATGCTGACCGGTCAGCTTCCTTTCCGCGGGCCAAACTTCTATCTGCAGAAGGAGAAGATGATATACCGCACCGTGGGCGAGATGCTGCCCGAACTGCCGAGGGAGATGGATGACATCGTAAATAAATGCCTTCAGGCCGACCCGGAGAAACGCTACGCTTCCGTTGACGAGCTTCTGCGCGACCTGGTCGGCCGGGTCTGACCTCAGCCGCTCTTGAAAGAAAACGCCGCCCTTCAGGGGGCGGCGTTTTTTTCTATCTTGAAATCCGTCCGGTCAGGACATGGCCTTCTTCATGACCACCATCAACAGCAATAACAGGAGTATTCCGGCGCAGGCCGCGCCGGTCATCAGAAGCCAAGAGGGTACTCCCTCTTCCTCCACCTGCCTGAAAGGCTTCGCGGTTCCTGCGGCGGGAGCCTTTTTCGCCAGTCTTTCCTGGAATTCTCTCAGGACCGGTTCGTATCTGGCGGGATCAAGCGTTGCCGCCGTCTTGTATTCCTCCTGCGCCGCGGTCATGTTTCCGGCGGCTTCGGCAAGTTTCGCCGTGTCATTCCAAAGTCTGGCGTCCGCCGTCTGCCTGCTCCTTATGGCCGCCAGGTCGTCATAGGCGCGCTTGTAGTCCTGCATCTGCTTGTAAGTCCGCGAGCGCAGGGCGAGGGCGTTGTCGTTTTCAGGTTCTATGGCCAGCGCGGCGGTGGCGTCTTTTGCGGCCTCCGTGTAGTTTTTCAGGCAATAATTGGCGTCGCCGTGCGCTATGTGGGCCGCGGCCATTTTAGCGTCCATTGAGATGACGGAGGCCGAGTCTGCAAGTGCTCCCTGGCAGTCTCCCCTGTCAAGTTTCATGAAGGCGGCCTGCATGGTCTGCTCAATGTTCTGGCTTTGCCTGGTGGCTTTTGTCTGCGCGTCGGAAGCCTTGAGCGCGCCGTCATTAAGCTGCTCTCCCGCTAGGGCGACAGGCTTTCCCTTCGACACGGTGGTTTTCCCGCCGAGGGCCGATTTGACCACGGCGCTCGCGGCGGAATCTTCCGGCAGGCCTTCCGTGCCCGAGGGGGGCTGTATGGTTTTTTTCTCCGCGAAAGAGGCGCCGGGATGGACGGCGGACAGCGCGGCCAGAGCCGCGCACGCAATGATAACCCGCAAATTATGTGTATGCATAAGGATATTGTTATGTTAGCAACGCGGGAGAGGCAATGCAATGTGTCGCGGCCCTGATTCTGTTGCTATAATAATGGCTGTATCGCACATTACATGGGGGTATCGATGAAAAGATTTATCGCGTTTTCCGCTTCCCTGCTCGCTCTGGCGGCGGTCTGTTCCGCCTCGCCTTCTTCCGATATGGAAAAGAAGGTGTCGGCCCTGCTGTCAAAGATGACCGTGGAGGAAAAAATAGGGCAGCTTTTCCAGTCCGACGGGGAGGCGAACGGCAACGCCCGGCCGGAACATTTCGAGCTGGCGCGCAAAGGACTGCTGGGCTCCACCCTTAACGTCAGGGGCGTGAAGCGCGTGAATGAACTCCAGAAAGCCGCGCTTGAGAGCAGGCTTGCCATACCCATACTGTTCGCTTTCGATGTCATACACGGTTACCGCACCATATTCCCCGTTCCTCTGGCGGAGGCCGCAAGCTGGGACCCGGCCGTGGCGGAGGAAGGGGCGTCCGTGGCCGCCTCCGAAGCCCGCGCGGCTGGCGTCAGGTGGACTTTCGCCCCGATGGTGGATATAGCGCGCGACCCGCGCTGGGGCCGCATGGTTGAGGGGTCCGGGGAGGACACCTATCTGGGTTCCGTTTTCGCGGCGGCCCGCGTGCGCGGATTCCAGGGCGCCGATTATTCCGCGCCGGGGAAAGTGGCTGCCTGCGCCAAGCACTTCGCCGGCTACGGCGCCGCTGAAGGGGGACGGGATTACAATACCACCGACATATCGGGGCAGAGTCTTCGCAACGGTTATTTCCCTCC
>Ga0074197_1000988_pt1 | contig 28109 bp, 21 predicted proteins | sample EPASupsiteSAE305_FD_64526 | JGI IMG/M metagenome (GOLD analysis project Ga0074197, IMG submission 64526) | Bioremediated contaminated groundwater microbial communities from EPA Superfund site, New Mexico - SAE3-05 reassembly with SPADES | ecosystem: Environmental > Aquatic > Deep subsurface >...
GGACGACTGGTAGGGATCCGAGGGCCTTCTGTTTCTTGGGGGAATAGGATTTGGCGGCTTTGGCCGGGGATGAAGCCGACGCACGGCGCGCGCCAGCATGCTTTGCCGCTAAAACCGGCGGCGGAAAGAAAAAGCCCAAACAGCAGAAAGCCAGGAGTAAGTTCCTAAAATGTTTCATGCGCGGAGGTTTAGCGACAAAGCTGCGCCCGGCGTAGCATCAACAACGGCTTTTATTGGATTTGAGAGACAGAATCCGCCGCAACGGCGGACGTCCCGGTTTCCTGCACCGGCGAGGGGGGGGTTTGCGAAGGATCCCCGCTCAGGGTGAATGAAACCGTTCCGGATATGTCGGTACGGGTTATGGCCGCCCCGGAAGCCGCCAGGCGCTGCAATGCCGACGGCTGGGGATGGCCATAATTGTTCTTGCCCACGCTGATGACCGCCTCGCGGGGCTGGACTGCCTTGAGAAAATCCTCGGATGAGGCGTACATGCTGCCATGATGCGCCACTTTGAGTATATCCGCCTTGAGTTCCGCGCCGAAACGCTCCACAAGCATGGCCTCGTGCTCAAGGGCAATGTCGCCTGTCATGAGTACAGAGCGCCCTCCGTAGGAAATCTTCATCACTATCGAACAGCCGTTTACATCATCTTCCTTTTTGACACTGACCGGGTCCGGGCAGGAGTTGAAAACCTTCACGCCCACGTTGCCGCTCCAGGTGTAGGTGTCGCCCGGGCGGGGATGGACCATCGTGCAGTCCTTCTGGGCGGCTGCAAGCTCGCGCACAGTGTTATCCCCCTGCGCGCCGATGTTGTCGGCCTGATTGTCGTAGAAATTGGAAACCGAGGTATTGGAGAATACCCATTTGAGCCCGCTGTAATGGTCGGAATGCGGATGGGTGAGAACCACGTTGTCTATATGAGTAACGCCCTTGGCCGTAAGGAAGTCGCGGATATAGGCCGTCTTGGGCCCGCCGTCTATCAGCGCGTTGCCGCCGTCCGGGAGTTCAAAATAGGCCGCGTCGCCCTGCCCCACGCTGATGAAATAAATCTTAAGTTGCCCCGTGGCCGCGCCGGCGGCCGGAACCTGGGCCTGAGGGTCGGAATAAGATGGAGCCGGGATATTTACCGCGGAAGCGGAAGTGGAGATGGAAGTGGAGAAATCCGCCTTAAGCGACTCAACCCCCGCGGCTTCCGTGGTGGAAGCGGCAAGGCTGAAGTTAAAAGCAAGAAGCAGCGCTGTCAGCAGATGTTTCATTACTATTATTATTAACTAATATTCAACGTTGAAAAAGGGCAAAAGGGCCCAGACCGCGTCTAGGCCCCATTTTTAAATATGGCGAACTGCATCGGCTCCAGTTCCACCCGCACAAACAGGGAACCGTTGCCGTTATCCGGGTGGGCATTGATTTCCAGGCCCGGATGATTCCCGTAAAGGCAGCGCATGCGCCCTCCGGCCTTGTGCATGGTTGAATCCACCATCACGCAGTCGGAACGTTTCTCTGTTGTGGAGGTGTTATAGACAACCAGAACCTCTTCATGCGCCAGCACGCGGGAGAAGGCCAGCGTGCAGGGATGGGACTGCGGATAGCCGAAAGAGCGTCCGTCGCCGGAAACCTCGCGGAAATACATGCGTCCGAAGCGCAGGGCAGGTTCGGCCCTGTTGACGGAGGCTATGGCCGCTATCTCCCGGTAGATGAAGGAATCCCTGTTCAGGTAATCGCGCGCGGGGTCGTCAAGGTCGAACAGCGGTTCCCTGATGCATTCATCGCCCGGCCCTTCGCCGGAAAGCCCCTGTTCAGTCCCGTAATAAATGCATGGCGTGCCCAGCGCGCAAAGGAGATAGCCGACGCCGGCCACCACCTGTCCGTCGCGGGAGCCGGCGGCGAAACGGCGCTTGTAGTTCTGGCCTATTTGGTCGTGATTGTCCACGAATGTCACCAGATAGCGGCCCAGCTCTCCACGGGAGAGGGCGCGCTCGCGAAGCGATTCGTTGCGGGCGATAAGGTCCATCGGACTGCGGAAGCCCTTTATTACGGACGGCAGAACCCAGTAAAGGGGGAAATCGAGCACGGAAGAAAGGCCGTAGTAAACGGTTTTGCTGCCAAGCCGCCCGGCGGTATTGGGGCCGGTGTAGCGGTTGATGGCGTCGTCCCCGGCGACGAGCTCGCCGAAAAGGAGGAATTCCCGCTTGCCTAGGCTGTAGGCGTACTCGCGCAGGGACTGGCAGAAGCGGGCGATGGCGGTTTCGCCCATATGCTTGACGGCGTCCATGCGGTAGCCGTCTATATCCGCTTCGCGCACCCAGTACTGATGGGCCTTTATTATGATGTCCTGAAGCTCGACGCCCTCCGGCGTATCGTCGTTGTTAAACCCCTTCAGCGTGAAGAAATCGCCCCACTGCGTTTCAGGGCAGGCGTCCCAGCCGCTGTCGCGTATCTGTCCCCGGCGGTGGAAGTATTCCGGGTTGCGAAGCTCAAGCGGAACGGGGCGGTCCGGGCGGCGCCAGCCGCCGAAGGGATAGCGCCGGTTGTCGTCCGCGTAATATCTTGGCTGGTCGTTCTCGTAATACCACACGTCGCCAGAATGATTGGCGACGGCGTCGAGAAAAACGCTCATTCCGCGCCTGTGGGCCTCGGCCACCAGATCTATAAGGTCCTGCTTGGTGCCGAAGCGCGGGTCTATGGACAGATAATTGGATATGGCGTAACCGTGATAGCTGCCGGAAGCGGGGTCGGGCGCTCCGTCATTTTCGAAAACCGGGGAAAGCCACAGGGCCGTACAGCCGAGACCCTTGATGTAATCCAGGTTCTTGGTTATGCCGCGCAGCCTGCCGCCGCAGAATTTTTTCAGGCGGGGGGACTTGCAGTCCACTTCCGCCCGGGCCGAACCGGTAACGGAGGAACGTTCACGCCCGTCGTGGAAACGGTCCACCATAAGGAAATAGATGAACTCCTCACGCCATTCCCGCCCTGAATTCCAGTATGTCCTGCCGGGAACCGGCGAAAGGTCCAGTTCAGATACGCGCTGAGGATTTTCCATATGCCCCCTGTGAAAATTACCTTTAAATCGAAGAGCCGGGCGGCGTCCGCCGGTCTTTTCTCAATATTAATATACAACATCCGGCGCGTTGAACCTATATCAGACTAGGCCCTAAAGCCCACGGCACACTGGGCCCAAAGAACCTTTTTGACACAGGGGAAGTTCACTATAATAATCTTGTAGTGTGGGCAGGGGGAAGGCCCGAAAGATTTCCACACCGTCATTCACCCCCAAACATGACGGAAAAAGAGGGGCGCGGCAAAACCGCGCCCCTTTATTTTTTGCCTGAAGGGTCAAATTGATATAATTTCACATGCGCTTTTCAAGGACACGCCCGGAGGCTTCGCCACGCGGGACGACGCGCACATGAACGTAAGGAGAAACGACGAAATGAAATACTGCGGCAAAGCGGTACTCGCGGCTGTCATAGCTATGGCTTCCGTCACGGCGGCATTCGCCGAAATGCACCCGACCCCGGGCCCGATTTCGGCCTGGCCAGCGGCGGTCAATGAAAAAGGCGCATGGACAGTACAGCCCTATTTTTTCTACGCAACCAAGCGCGGGGATTACGACAACAGCGGCAATTATACCGCCCTGCCTGAAGGTGATTATAACCGGCAGGCATCCTTCTACGCGCTGGCCACCTACGGACTTTTCGAGAATTTTGACCTATCCGCGCAGACCATACTGATGCGCAACTCGGTGAGTTCGTCAGGCTTGTCGGCCTCGGCCACCGGACTCGCGGATTCAAACCTCTTCGCCCGCTACAACTTCATGAAGGATGAGGAATGGAAGCCGTCGATGAGCCTGTTCCTGCTCGCCGGCATACCCACGGGAAAATTCGAAAAGGCCGACGCCGCAAAGCTCGGCTCCGACCTGACCGGCACCGGAGCGTGGACCACGGGCTACGGACTCCTCGCCCAAAAAAATGTCGGCAACTTCAACCTCTACGCTGACGCGTATGTCACCACTCCGTTCAGGACCACGGTGGACGACGTGCAGACCAAATACGGCACGCAGCTCAACTACGACCTGGCGGTGGAATACGGCCTGCCGTATAACCTCAACTTCCTGCTTGAGCTTAACGGTTTCACCAGCGGCAAGACGAAGTACGATGGCGTAGTCACCGACGGCACCGACGCGGACTTCGTCAACATTACGCCCGGCATAGGCTACAGCAGCGGAAAGTTTTCCGCGGTGGTAGGGTACCAGCGCACCATTTCAGGAAAGAACTCCGGCGCATGGGACACGCTGGCAGCCACGGCCATCTTCTGCTTCTAAAAAGTAATTTCATCCAGATATAAACAAAGCCCCGCCCTTAACAGGGCGGGGCTTTTTGATTGGTTGCAGGCGTACTTATTTCTTCTTCGCAGCCTTTGCCTTGAGGCCCTTCGGCAGATTGACCGCCACCTTGAGAAGCTGGGGCTTCTTTTCCAGCTGCTTGATGAAGGCAGCGTCGCGCATGGAATTGCGGTATTCGGGCTTTTGGAAGGTGTAGGTGAACTTGGTGTGGACGTCGTAGGTTCCATCGGTGAGGGCGACTACGTCTTCGATGAAGACGACTTCCTCGTCCGTGGGAATGACGTAGACCTTGACCTTGGAGCCCTTGGCCGATATTTCGCTCTCGGCGTTGCGGGTCATGGCGATGTTGTTCTTCTCCTTATCCAGCCTGACGCCCATGTACTCAAGGCCCTCGCAGGCCTTTTCGCGTATGATGGGGGCCATTTCTCCGACGCCCGCCGTGAACACTATCGCGTCCACACCGCCGATGGCGGCGGCGTAGGCGCCTATGTATTTCTTTATGCGGTAGGCTTCCACTTCAATAGCGAGCTGGGCGCGGGCGTCTCCCTGCTCGGCGGCCACCTCGATGTCGCGCCTGTCGGTAAACTTCTCGGTTATGCCGAATACGCCGGACTTCTTGTTGATGACGCTGTCAATATCCTTCACGGAAAGGTTTTCCTTGTTCATCATGAAGAAGTCTATGGCGGCGTCATGGTCGCCGGCGCGGGTGCCCATGACAAGGCCTTCCTGCGGGGTCATGCCCATGCTGGTGTCGAAGGAAACGCCGTTCTTGACCGCGTTGATTGAGGCGCCGTTGCCGATGTGGGCGATGACGAGGTTGCACTTGAACGGGTCCTTCTTGAGCAGCACACTGGCGCGCTTGGCCGTATAGAGGAAAGACGTGCCGTGAAATCCGTAGCGGCGCACGCCGTACTTCTCGTACCACTTGTAGGGAAGGGCGTAGATGTAGGACGGCGCGGGCATGGTCTGGTGCCAGGCGGTGTCCATTATCGCCATGTGGGGAATATTCGGCATGAGCTCCTTGGCCGCCTCTATGCCCATGATGTTGGGAGGGTTATGGAGGGGGGCAAGGTCTGAAATCTTGCGGAAGGTGTCGAGCACCTCGTCGTTTATGATGACGGACTTGGCGAATTTCTCGCCGCCGTGCACGACGCGGTGGCCCACAGCGGAGATGACGCCCACATTGTCTATCACGCCGTATTCCTTGTTGACCAGGGTGTCCATGACAAGCTTGATGGCGGTCTTGTGATCGGGGCACTCGCGCTCGAGGGTGAGCTTGTCGCGTCCGGGCACTTCGTGAACGATAAAGGAGCCGCCGACGGTAACGCGCTCCACGAGACCGGTGGCGAGGGTTTCGCGCCTGGTCCAGTCATAAAGCCGGTATTTCATTGAAGAACTGCCGCAGTTAAGGCAAAGTATTTTCATTTGGTATGTTATCCTCGGGGGCGGATGGTCGCCTCCCAAACACATTTTACTACAGAGCGGCGCGGAAATAACAGGGCGCGGAAGACAGACTTCAGTCTTCCATGACCTCGGTCATATTGCCGTCAATCCAGCCCTGCCCGTCGATATAAAGCCAGTCCCCGCTTGAGCCCACGGTCAGGAGGCGCGTTCCCGGCTTCACGAAGGAAAGGGAAGCGCTGCTTTCATCCGGCGCGGAATACACCGGTATGAAGCGCAGGACCTCCACATAAGAGTATTTGGGCGCGAACTCCACCGGCTTGGCCTTGGGGTCGATTACGTAATTGGTATGGCGGCCTGCGGCGTCCTCCACTTCAAGTATGGAATTCATGCCGCTTATAACGTCCATATCGACTTCAAAGGGATAGGCGTCACCGAAGCCGCCGTGCTCTATGCGGTAGGGAAGGCGGGAACAGCTTATGCCCGCGAAGGAAACGGAGCGGACCTGCTCGTCGTCATAGGCAATGCCGGCTATGCGGAGCCGGGGGTCGCTGAACTCCTGCTTCATTATGCGGATGAAAGGGCGCCAGCGGTCGGGACGAACATAGGTGACGTCCATGCGCCTGGCCCAGCCGCGCTTTTTCTCCGGCGTCTGCACATAAAGCATATAAGGGGTTTCCTTCAGCACGGACAGGGGATAGGAGGAGGCGACCTCAAGAATACTTTTGCCCTTGGAATCCATCAGAGGAGTACCGTCGAAACGGGAAAAGACCCGGTCCATGCGTCCGAGCCAGAGATAGGCGACCCCGTCCTCTCCGGCGGAGGCCATATATTTGCCGGAGGGGGAATAGGCGACCGCCCGGACGGCGTCCTCATGCCCGGATAGCGCCTTTACAATCCCTCCGTCGGAAGAGCGCCATATGCGCACAAGCCGGTCGTAGCAGGCAGTGGCTATAGTCTTTCCGTCGGGGGAATAGACCGCCGACGCCACCGTTCCACCGTGGGGAAGGCTGAGCACGGGCTTCTTTTTGCCGACATCCCACACAAGGGCGGTCTTGTCCCAGCCGCCGCTTACGATGTTTTTGCCGGAAGGCGACCACGCCAGTGTGTAAACAGAACCTTTGTGTCCATCCAACGAAAAGAAAGAAGAGCCGTCCGCTTTATAGACCCGGACGCTGTTGCCCGCCCCGCCAACGGCAATCTGCCTGCCGTCAGGGGAAAATTCAAGCGCGGTAATATCAGCGCCTTCCACATCGAAACCGGCCCGCGAATCTCCGTCCGGCATGGACCAGATGTTGATACGTCCGCCGCCGCCCACCGCCAGAAGGGAACCGTCGTGTGAAAAGGACAGGGCATGGACGCTTTTGGGATGGCGCTTGAGCGTCTTTGTCAGCTTGAGGTCGGAGAGGCGCCATATCTTGACATAACCGTCGTCATCGCCGGTTACCACGGACTGCCCGTCCGGCGAAAACAGCGCGCGGTTTATCCACGCGTCGCCCGCCAGCACCGGCCGGCCGCTTTCCTTGCCGGAAGATACGCTCCAGAAGCGGACCGAGCCGTCGCGGCTGCCGGTCAGCAGGATCTGCCCGTCGACCGAAAAATCCAGGGCTTCCACGGCCTTGGCGTGTCCCTTGTAGACATGAACCGGAACGGCGGCCTCGTCCTGCATGGTCTCCTGGCAAAACGCCGACGGCAGCACCAGGGCGAGAAAAAGCGCGGCAAGTGTCATTTCTTCCTCCAGAAAGGGGTCTGCCCGAATATGGCGCGCGCGATTTTGGCGTCAAACCCGCGGGCGGACCCGTATAGTTTCGAAAGCAGCGGACGTTCATAAAGCCGTATTCTGGAAGCGAACCAGCCCGTGTCGTCCTTCATCACTTTGAAGCGCTTTACGCGCAGAGGGTCGTCCCCCGGGCAGTTCGGGCCGCTCAGCGTGGTAAAAGCAAGACGGCAGCCTGCGGCATCCGCCTGCGGAAGCCATGACTCCTCGTATACCCCCCACGGCCAAGCCACGGATATGGGAGAAACCCCCGTCTTTTCGCGGATGAGCCCGCAGGAAACGCGCAGTTCCTCTTCCATGCTGTCGTAGGAGGCGGCCTTGTCGAAATTCTTGTGCGTGTGGGTATGGGAACCGAGCTCGAAAACTCCGTCGGCGGCCATTTTGGAGGCTTCCGCCCAGGTAAGGAAACCGGCTGGGCCGCGCTCATCCGAGAGAGTGTCGGGCGCGGGCGCGCCCTCCGCCAGGGTGGGGCGCAGGGGCCCGTCAGTCAGACGGGATGTGGTCAGAAACACGGTGGCGCGGAAGCAGTGTTCCCTGAGCGCCGGATAGGCGCAAATGTAATTGTCGGCGTATCCGTCGTCGAAAGTTATCAGGACGGACTTGCGGGGAACTTTCACGCTTCCGTTCAGAAAGCTGTAAAACTCCTCTAGGGAAAGGGTTCGGTAGCCGTTGTCCGCCAGCCAGCGCATCTGCGCCGAGAACCCGCCGGGGGTAACTTCCCTGCCGGGGGCCACATGGTGGTACATCAGCACCGGAACGGATTTCATTTCCTGCCGCCGCAGACTTCCCCGTAGCATTCCAGAAGGCGGGAGGAGACCGCGGGTATGGTGAAGTTTTCCAGCACGCGCTCGAGCGCGGCGGCGGCCATGCTCCTGCGGGCAGCCTCGTCCTTTATCATGCGGATGACGGCGTCGGCCAGCGCGCGGGGGTTCTCGGAGGGGAAGAGAATGCCGGTCTTTCCGTCCACCATCACGTCCGGTATTCCGCCTATCGAGGAGGCTACGGAAGGCACTCCGGCGGCCTGCGCCTCCATAAGCGCGGTGGCTATGCCTTCCTGCAGCGAGGGCATGGCAAACACATGGAGCGTGGACAGAATCTCCGGCACGTCGCGCCGCTCGCCAAGGATATCGAAAGAGGAGGCCACTCCAAGTTTTTCCGCCATAGGGAGAAGCTTGTCCGTGTCGCGCCCGGCGAAAACAAAACGGGCCTGGGGAATCTCCTTCAGTATGAGGGGAGCGGCCTGCACCATGTAATCATGCCCCTTGAACCAGGAGTAATGGCCTATGACGCCGATGCGGTAGGGGGGCTTGAACTCGAATGAAGCGCGGGCGGCGCGGGCCGCTTCGAAACGCTCCCATGTCACGCCGGATGGGATTACGGAAATCTTCTCGGCACGGACGCCGCCCTTTACCAGCTCGGTCTTGGTGGCGTTGCATACGGCTATATAGCGGTCTATCTTTGGAGAGCGGTATTTTATGGCGCTGAACGGATTGACCCGTATGCGGAAAATGACGCGGCGGGTGACTATGAGGGGAGCCTTCATGCCGATGTGACGGGCTATAAGTGCGACGGCATGGGCCCGGGGATGATGGGCGTGGACTATGTCCGCGCCGCAGGCGGCGGCATAGGCTTTCAGCCGCATCGCGGAGGCGACGTCGTAATCCTGCTTTATCCCGAGGGGCAGGCACTTGAGGCCCTCCTGCGAAAACTTTGAATAGCAGTAACCGTCATCCGGCACCGCGACGGTGACCTCGTGCCCCCGGCGCTGGAATTCCAGCCCGGTAAGCAGCATCTGGTTGGAACCCCCGCTCCAGTTTCTGGCTTCGCTCACGAAAAGTATTTTCATTTTGCGTATTTTTCCAGCGCGCGCATGTTCCTGCGGGCGTTGTCCACGTAATTTTTCTCCACGGACGATGCGGCTATGTCCGAATAAATCTCATAGGCGCGCTTCAGGCGGCCTATGCGCTTGTTGAGGAATGCCGCCTGCTGCTTGAGCATTACCGGCGTCCCGGGCTGCGTGACGATTGAATCCAGCACGTCCGCGACCTTTTCCGGCTCCCGCGCGTTCTTATAGCCAATGGCGGCCATGTACTTGCCGAACTGCCATTCATCAGGCATGGAACGCCGGGCTTCCTCAAGAACCGCCAGAGCGTCCTCGGGCCGTTCCAGATTGAAGGCGAGCACTCCCGCCCCGTACAGGAAAGCGTACTTGAAATACGGGTCCAGAGAGGTGATATGCTTGAGGCGCGGAAGGAATTCGGAATAGACCCCTCCGCCATAACCAAAACCGCCGGAAGGGGGGACATCTGGAGTTCCGCCAGACGAAGAGAGGGGTTCCTCGTCGCTCCCGTAATACTGGAGCAGGCGGATGAAGTTGATGTCCGCGCCCAGCTTGCGCAACCCCAGTCCGAGGAAGGCCGCGTCCTCCCCTCCGCTACTGGAGAAAGGCCGTATTTCGGATATCCCCGGATAGGCGGGGCGGAAGGTGCCGCCCGCGGCGAAAGCGCAGACGAACAGCGCCGCAGCCAGAATAAGGTATCTGGCCACGCTAAAACTCCTTGCGGGAGAAAAGGCCGGTGGAAAGAGCCAGGCAGGCGCCGCAGTAAAGGACGCAATATCCGAACAGCACGGGCCAGCCGGCGAAGGACGGGATGGAGGAATCCAGCGCGTCGGTCACGCCGAAAAGGGAGATGTTCGGCACGGCATAAAGCAGTGGGGCCAAAACGGCGCCGCTGACGCCGCCGAGCTTGTGGGCGATGAAGCGCGCCTCGGACAGGAAATGGCCGAGCGTCCAGAAAATGAAGGACATGACAACGGAGGACAGTATGGAGGTTGAGAAAAGGGACACGAACATGGCCAGAGCGCCTATTACGGCGGCCTTAAGGCATGACGCGACGAGGGCCGCGGGAAAATAGGAAGGGACGGCATAATGGCGCAGCAGCATGAAGGCGGCGTGGGCAAGTCCCATGCAGGCTATGGCCGACATCACGCTCGCTGTAAGCCCCAGGAATTTGCCCGCCACATAGCTCCAGCGTGGAACAGGCCGAGAGAGGAGGAGATAGATGTTTTTGGTCTCCATATCCCTTATGACGGCGGTGGAGCAGAGGTATATGGCAGACGCAACGCCGACCAGTTCGCAAAGGCCGAGACCGAAGTGGGCGTACACGCGGGCCTGCTGATCGCCCGCCATCTCCCTGAGGATAAGCCCGAAATAAAGCGCTATTACCGCGAAGGCGGCCACCAGCTGGAAGAAACGGTTCTTCCACTGTTCGCGGAAAGACTGCAAGGCTATGACATAACACGCGGAAAACGCCCCGTTCATGCGTCCTCCCTGACAGTGTCAACGAAGATTTTCTCAAGCCCGCCCGTTGCGGACTGCCATTCGGCCTGCTGGACAATACGGGCCAGCCGGCCGGATTTCAGTATTGCCACGCGGGAACAGAGTTTTTCCACGTCGGAGATACTGTGGGATGAAAGAAAAAGAGTCTTGCCGGCCTTGTTTATGGAAACGAACAGCTCCCTGAAATCGTGGACGGCGAGAGGGTCGAGTCCGCTGACGGGCTCGTCCAGCACGATGATTTCCGGCTCGTGCACTATGGCCTGAGCCACGCCCACGCGCTGAAGCATTCCCTTGGAATACTCAGACAGGCGCTTGCCGGCGTGCTTCGCCAGGCCCACCTGCTCAAGAACGACCGGAACCCTGTCCCTGACTGCGGCACCGGACATGCCGGAAAGACGGCCGTAGAACGCGACCGATTCGGCGGCGGTAAAGTAAGGGTAGAAGTAGGGGAGTTCCGGCAGATAGCCCACGGCGCGCTTGGCCGCATCGGTGCCGGCTTTCACTCCAAGCACGGAAACTGTCCCGGCGGTGGGGAAAAGCAGGCCGAGGAGAAGCTTCATGGCCGTAGTCTTGCCGGCGCCGTTAAGCCCCAGCAGGCCGAACACCTCTCCCTTCTCGACACGCAAATCCAGCCCGTCAAGGCCGACGGTGCGCGTCACTCTGCCAAGATGGGAGCGGCTGTAGACCTTGCGCGCAGCCGCATATTCGAGCGCGGTCGTCATTTCATCAGTTCGTCGCGCCGGGAGAAGACGCTGTCGGCGTCCTCGACCGGTGTTTCGCTCATCTGCTTATAGCGTTCGGTAAGTTCCTCTTCAAGAGCCGGCATGGGAATGTTACCGACAGAAAGCAGCATGGCGTGGAAATCGCGGATATCGAAACGGCGCTGCATGACGCCCTCGAATTTCTTGCGGAGGCGCAGAATCTCGTCCAGTCCGTAGAGGTAGGAAACCGCGTCAGTGGGCGCGTAGGAAACGCGCAGCAGCTCCGCCTTGGCGTGGGGGCGGGTAAGGCCCGCATCGCGCGTCAGGAAGTCGAAGGCCTGCTCGTAGGTGATTTCCTTCATGTGAAGCTGAACGTCCACTATGGCCCGCGCGGCGCGAACAAGCTGCCAGCGCAGATATACAATCTTCGCGGCATGGGAGGTGAAGAAGCCGCGCTCAAGCCCAAGGTACTGGCTGTAAGAGGCCCAGCCGTTGGTAAGCATGGGGGACTTGGCTATACGGCGCACACGGGAGACCTTGGCGGACTCCGAGTCCTGAAGATGGCGCCCGGGCATGACCTCGTGCGTGACAAGCTGCTCGATGGAAGCGTAGTTGAAGTTCTGCTGAAGTATGGCCTCGGCAAGCTGTGGCTTCACCTTCCTGAGAGGTGTGGTGACGTAAATTTCGGCCACGCGGTTGTCGTCCAGCGGATAGGGAGCGTTGTAATACGCAGAAGGCACGCCGCGCACGCGGAGATAGGCGGGCGTCTCCACGACCCTTATGCGCTCCTTGGGAACGGGCAGTATGCGGTAGCGGTCGAAGTGCTGATAGGAACGCTCTATTTCCTGCTGGAACACGCGGGTAACATCGGCCGCGGCCGGGTGGTCGTTGCCCAGCTTGAGTAGCACATACTCGAAGTCGGAGGTGCGAACGTCCTTGGCGCCCAGGAAGCGAGACATTTCGAGCAGGCATTCCTTTTTGTTCTCGGCATAAATCTTCTTCATGCGCTTGAGCACTATGGCCGGGGTGTCGTCCACCTTGTGCCAGCGCTCCATGTAATAACCGTAGACATCCTCGCCCACGCGGAAGTCTCCGTCGGCCTGCACCATTACGTCATTGGCGAGATAGTTGCGGTAGCGCTTTATGGCGTCGCGGGCGTTTTCAACGGCGCGCTCGAGACGGCGGCGCTGCAGCGTGTCCACGCCTATGAAACGGTTGAACATGGGCACCAGGTCGGCGAACGATTTTTCGGCCTCGTCGCATTCCAGAATGGTCTGGTCCACCCATATCCGCGGGGGATGATAAAGATTGCGTTCCGCTTCGATAAGAACGTCAGGCAGCTGCTCCAGTCTGCGGAGGGCGTTCTCGGCGCGGACGAAATAATTGCCGAACTCCTTGGTCATTATGCCGTAGATGGAGTCCAGCGCCGAGAGGTAATACTGGGGACGGGTCTTGAGCGGGGAAAGATGTTCCGTGTTGAATATGTCCAGCAGGAGCTTGGTTTCGAAAAGCTCGAGGTCCAGCAGGTCGGACTTCCGCATCTTGTCCCGGCTGAGGTTCCGTACGCGATTAAGGAATACGCGGAGGTTGTCCAGCTTCTCCCTTTCCTTGTCCGCGCTGCGGGAAGTAAGGTACATGTCCGCCGAATGGATGCCCATGCTGGTCAGCTCTTCCGGGTCTATCTGCTGCATTATGGCGACATACTGGTCGAAAATCGAGTTCAGCTTGTCCAGCTCGATGCGGCCCTGAACAGCCTCGTCGCTTAGAGGGTCCGCCGCGAAGACAGGCGTACACGACAGCAGCAGAGCCGCCGCCAACGATAAACTCAACCATTTATTGAGAAATGACATTTGCCAACCCCTTGTAGGCGCGGCGGACGTCGCCGGCCCTTATATATCCCATATGGGCTATCCTGAAAATCTTGCCGCGCAGCTCAAGCTGCCCGTTTGCAATTATTATCCCAAATTTTGCGTGCATGCGCGCTACTATTTCCGAAGCGTCCGTTCCGGCCGGAGCCTTGAGGGCGGTAAGCCCGTTGGCCGGGATCTGCGAAAACAGTTCCAGGCCAAGACCGGAGGCCAGTTTTCTGGAAAGCAGGGCCTTCTTCCGCGTCGCGGCCCAGACGGATTCCACTCCGGAGGCAAGTATCATCCGCACCGCCTCCAGCTGGGCGAAAACATGGCCGCTGGGCGCGCTGAAAGGAGTCTGCTTTTTACGCAGCATGTCCAGATAGATGCGGAAGTCGAAATAGAAGCGGGGAGAGGCGCCCGCCGGCATTGCGGCGAGAGCGCGGGGGCTGAGGGAGGCGAAAGACAGCCCGACCGGATTCATGAGTCCCTTGGCGGACGAGGCAATGACCACGTCCACGCCCCAGCGGTCGGTCTCCAGCTCCTCCACGGCCACGGAGGAAACAGCGTCCAGAATGGTCAGCGCGCCGTAGCGCGCGGCGGACTTAGCTATTTCCCTTACCGGGTTGAGCGTCCCGGTGGAAGTTTCCAGATGGGTGAAAAAGACGGCCTTGAAACCGCCGGAGGAGATGAGTGATGCCGCCTGTTCCGGCGCGAAGGCGGCCCCATCGGGAAAGCGGAGCGTTTCAAACCGGACACCGAAGGCCTTGAGAATATAGCACCAGCGGTCCCCGAAAACTCCGTTGGAGATGACAAGAGCCCTGTCGCCCGGGGACATGATGTTGGCGACCGCCGCCTCCATCGCGCCGGAGCCGGTGGAGGACATGACTATTACCGGGTTTCCCGTGCGGAACACCTGCTGAAGACCGGAGGAAAGCTCCGCGAAAGCGGCGGCGAATTCCTCCGAACGGTGATGGACAGGCCGGGCGCCAAGCGCCTTCCTTACCTGGGGGGGAAGGGGCGTCGGGCCCGGCGTCATCAGCAGTTGCGCAGGCATTTTACTTGCCCAGAGCGGCTTTAAGCACCTCGTCCAGCGTTGTGACCGGTATGAGCTTTATCGACTGCCTGACCTTGAGAGGAACGTCCTCAAGGTCCTTCTCGTTACCCTTGGGGAATATTATGGTGTTGACCTTCTCCCTGTAGGCCGCGAGCATTTTTTCCTTCAGGCCGCCGATTGGCAGAACGCGGCCCGTGATGGTCAGTTCGCCGGTCATGGCTATGCCTTTCCTGACCGGCCTGCCGGTAAGCAGGCTGGTGAGGGAGGTGGCCATGGTCACGCCAGCGGACGGGCCGTCCTTTGGAACGGCGCCCTCCGGGACATGAATGTGGAAGTCTATCTTGGAATAGTCGGTCTTGCCGCCCAGTTTGCGCGCCTTTATGCAGGCAAGCGCGGCCTTGGCGGATTCCTGCATGACATTGCCCAGCTTGCCGGTCATGATGACGTCGCCCTTGCCGGGGAACTTGACCACCTCTATGGCGAGGAGGTCTCCGCCCTGCTCGGTCCAGGCCATGCCGGTGGTGATGCCGACGCCGTTGTCCTCCGGGCAGGTGTGGATGAACTTCGGTATGCCGAGGAAATCCGGCACGTTGTCCTTCGTTATGGAAACCTTGCGCTTCTTCTCCACATAGGCCTTGGCGGCCTTGCGGCAGACGGTGCCCATCTCGCGCTCAAGGTTGCGGACGCCGGCTTCACGGGTGTACTCCGTGATGGCGCGCTCGATTCCGTCCGGCGTGATGTCCATCATCTTGTCCGTAAGGCCGTGCTCCTTCATCTGGCGAGGCAGGAGATGCTCCTTCACTATGGACATCTTCTCGTCATGGGTGTAGCCGGCGTACTCAAGTATTTCCAGACGGTCGCGAAGGGTGTAGGGTATGCCCTCGAGCGAGTTGGCCGTAGTTATGAAAAGCACCTTGGAGATATCGAACGGGACGTCGAGGTAATGGTCCACGAAATCGCGGTTCTGCTCGGGGTCCAGGACTTCCAGCAGGGCGGCCGCGGGGTCGCCGTGCCAGTCCATGCCCATCTTGTCAATCTCGTCCAGAAGGAAGACGGGGTTGGAGGATTTGGCCTTGGAAATGCTCTGTATTATGCGGCCCGGCATGGAGCCGATGTAGGTGCGGCGGTGGCCGCGTATCTCGGACTCGTCCCTTACGCCGCCGAGCGACACGCGCACGAACTTGCGCCCGATGGCCCGCGCTATGGAGCGCGCGAGGGAAGTCTTGCCCACGCCCGGGGGCCCCACGAAGCAGAGTATGGGTCCTTTCAGGCTCTTGGTCAGTTTGGAAACGGCTATGTATTCCAGCACGCGCTGCTTGGGCTTGTCGAGGCCGAAATGGTCCTCGTCCATTATCTTGCGGGCGCGCTCGATGTCGAGCACGTCCTCGGTGTAATGGTTCCAGGGCAGGTTAAGCAGCCAGTCGAGATACGTGCGGGACACAGTGGCTTCCGGCGAGAAGGGGGCCATCTTGTCGAGGCGCGCGATCTCCTTCTCGGCCGCGGCCTTGGCCTCTTCGGAAAGATTGTTTTTCTTTATCTTCTTGCGCAGTTCCTCAAGGTCCTTCTGGAAATCGTCCTTGCGGTTGAGCTCCTTCTGGATGGCCTTCATCTGCTCGTTGAGATAGTATTCCTTCTGGCTCTTCTCAATCTGCGTCTTGACCTTGGAATGGATTTTCTCCTCGAGGGAGAGAATCTCTATCTCGTTGGTGAGTATGCGGAGAATTTTTTCGAGCCTTTCGTAAGGGGGGATAGTCTCGAGTATTTCCTGCCGGTCCTCCGGCATGCCGATGATGTTGAAGGCGATGGTGTCGGCCAAGCGGGAGGGGTCATCTATCTGACGAAGGACGGCCGCCGCCTCCGCCGGTATGCGGCGGGAGAGGCGGACGTAATTGTCGAAAGTTTCGAGAGTCTGGCGCATGAGCGCCACGAGGTCCGGGGGCTTTTCCCAGGTTTCCTCCGGATATTCCAGCTCGGCGCGCCAGAAGCCCTGCGCCTCGTCCATGGCGATGCCGGTCACGCGGGCGCGGGTTATGCCCTGCAGGAAAACCTTTATGCTGCCGTCCGGCATTTTAAGGGACTGGGAAATCTCGCTCAGCACGCCGAAGGAGAACATCTCGTTGGCCTTCGGGTCGTCCAGGCGGTGGTTCTTCTGGGTAAGCGCAAGCACGTACTTGTCGCCCTTTAGCGCGAAGTCTATGGCGCTGACGGATTTTTCCCTGTCCACCGACAGGGGAAGCGCCACCTGCGGGAACATCACTACGTCGCGTATGACGACGACCGGCACCGAGGCCGGCAGCTGTTTTGCTGACTTCTGGTTGTCTGTATCGCCCATCTTTGATTCCGTAAAGGGTCGGTCCCTTTTAATCTGCCGCGCCGCGGGCGCATATGAAAGCGCCCGCGGCGTCGTTTTTAAAGCTTGCACGCACCGGCGAAAGCTAGTGCTTGCGTGTGGTGATTATCTCGTCGATTATTCCGTAGGCCTTGGCCTCTTCGGCGGACAGGTAGTAGTTGCGCTCCCCGTCCTTGCGGATTTTATCCGTGGTCTGGCCGGTGTGCTTGGCCAGAATGTCGATAAGGCGGTCCTTGCTGTCGCGGAGTTCGCGGGACTCTATTTCTATGTCCGTCACCTGGCCAGATATGCCGCCCCAGACGAGGGGCTGGTGTATCATTATGCGGCTGTGGGGCAGGGCAAAACGCTTGCCCTTGGTGCCTGCGGCCAGCAGCACGGCGCCGAAGCTCATGGCCATGCCCATGCAGATGGTGGAGATGGGGGCCTTGATGAACTGCATGGTGTCGTACACGGCCAGGCCGGCCGTCACCATGCCGCCGGGGGAATTGATGTAGAGGTTTATTTCCCGGTCCGGGTCCTCGGCGTCGAGGTAAAGCAGCTCGGCGATGAGGATGTTGGCGGTGTCGGTCGAGATGGCGCCGTCCTGCCCGCCTACGAAGATAATCCTGTCCTTGAGCAGACGGGAGAAGAGGTCGTAGCCGACCATCGCTCCCTGCGTCTTTTCAATTACTGTGGGGAGAATCATTATGCCTCCAGCACGTTAGCCTTTGCCTTCAGGAAATCCATTACCTTGCGCTCGGTTATAGTCGCCATTATGTCCATCTGGCGCGCTTCGAAGAAGCTGCGGACGCGGCCCTTCTCTTCCTCGGTGCGGGCGCGGGCGAGCCCCTTGGCGAGCTCTTCCTCGAAATCCGCAGCGGTGGCCTCAAGCTTTTCCTTGCCGGCTATGGCGTGCACGATGTAGCCGATGCGGATGTCGTGCTCCACCACGGGGCGGAGGCGGTCCTTAAGCTTCTTCTCCTGCTCCTCGTTGATTTTCTCGCGGTCCTGCGGCATCACGCGCTCCTTGAGGCGGTTGGCCGAGAGGCCGACATGGTGCTCCACGAGGGAACCGGGGATGTCGAAAGTGTTTTCCTTGATGAGATGCTCCTCTATCTGGCGGAGCACTTCGCGGTCGAGCTTTTCCTCCTCGCTTTTCAGGAGGGTGCTCTTGATATGGTCGCGGAGGGCCTGCGGGGTGTCGAAGCCCATTTCCTTGACGAAAGCCTCGTCCAGCGCGGGGAGGACTTTTTTCTTTATCTCGCAAACGGTAACCTTGAAGGAAACCTTGGTCTTCTCAAGCTCGGTGGTGAACTCGCGCGTCTCGCCTTTCTTCGCGCCCTTTATGGCGTCGGCGAGGCCGGGCATGCTCTGAGGGGCGGCCATATCCACCATCTCGCTCTTGGAGGAGAATTCGGGGGCATCCTTGCCGTCCTTGGAGGCGGCGCAGTCCACTATGACGAAGCTTTCCGGACCCACGGAGGAAGCGCCGTCGTCCTCAAGCCGGGCGTTGTGCTCGAGGATTTCCTTGACCTGCTCCTCGACCTGCGCGTCGCCGACGTTGACGGGGGTCTTGACCACCTTGGCGCCGGTGTAGTTCTTGGGATCGAAAACGGGGGGTATTTCCAGCTCGACGGTCATCTTGAGGGGCTTCTGCTCCTCGAACTCGAGCTTTTCCACCGCGGGGGTGGCGACGGGATGAAGTTTTTCGCGGGTAAGGGCTTCATTAAGGACGTCGCGGACGGCGATGTCCATGGCGCGTTCGCGCACGAGGTGGTCGAAATTCTGGCGGACCATGGCGAGGGGGACCTTGCCGGCGCGGAAACCGGGCAGCTGCGCGCGGGACTGGACCTGTACCGTTGCGGTCTGGAAAGCGGAGCTTACTGCTTCGACGGGGGCTTCAACCTCCAAAACGACGGAGCAACCCTTCTTCTGGGTTTTGGTGACTTTAATCTTGGCTATGTCGGCCTGTGAAAGTGACATCCTGCCTCCTCTGAGTTTGTTGCGCTGAGTAGTTGTTTTTGTTGAATTTGGCACTGCACTGCGGGAAGGAATGGACGGGGCGGGACTTGAACCCGCACGCCTTGCGGCATACGGTCCTAAGCCGTACGCGTCTGCCGATTCCGCCACCCGTCCGGGTGTAAAGCTGGTCTTTGCGACGCGGGGGCTGAAACTGCGTTCCGGCCCGAAAACAAGGGTCCGTTAAAGAAAATTGGTGTGGGCCATACGGGATTTGAACCTGTAACCTTGCGCTTAAGAGGCGCCTGCTCTACCGTTGAGCTAATGGCCCGTTGTGTTAAAAGTATAACAAAAAAAAAGCGGATGCTCAAGACTCCCGTCGAGAAAAAGCACTTGCGCCGCCGCGCGAAAACCGCGCGAAGCCGCGAAATCGCGGGCGATTTTCAGCGCGCCGATGTCCCGACAACGCCCACCAGTCCGGCCCGTCCGGGCAGCTCTCCCTGCCTTATTTCGCAGCGGGGGGTGTTGCCCGGATTAAGCTCCTTCGCGGTGGAGGCGAGTGTCTGGAACGCAAAGCCGGCGGACTTGAGGCCGCGCAGGAAATCGGAGAAAAACCGGAAATAGGCGAGCCCTTCCACTTCCGTGTGAAGCGTATAGACGGAAAAATCGGCCTGTCCCGCGCGTTCAAGCAGCCATGACAGCGCCCGTCCGGCGTCCATGCCGTCCCATGCCAGTATCTCGTCAAGGGTGGGCAGGGTCGTGGGAAGTTCCGGCACCGCGGGGGCCACGCCGCCGAGGACCGGATAGACCGGCGCCGGACCGCGGCAGATGGAAAAATACTGCCACGGATATTTGTTCAGCTCGGAAAAAGCATCCGCGTTTATCTTCCAGGCCGGAGCGGCGAACCCGGGCGCGTTGGAGCCGACTATGCGGCCGTAGGCCTGCCACGCGGCCTCAAGCTCCCCGTGGATTTCGGCGGGCGTCATGGAATCGAGGTCATCCTGCCAGCGGACATGACTGAAGGCGTGGATGCCGACGTCGTGCCCCTCGGAATTCGCCCGCAGGACAAGTTCCGGAAAGGAGGTTCCTATCGCGGGCGCGGGCAGCAGCGTTCCGTACAGCATGGTGCGGAAGCCGTAGAGCTTGGCCGCGTTGGTGCGGAACATCTTTTTAAGGAAACCCTTTTTGGTAAAGACCCGCTTCACGGCCTTGCCGCTTTCATCGGGCCCGAAAGAAACGAAAATGGAGGCGCGCACGCCCTCGTCGCGGAACAGGTCAAGCAGCCGCGGCAGGCCTTCTTTCATGCCGCGGTAAGTGTCTATGTCCAGCTTGAAGGCGATGCGCTTTTGTGTCATCAGTCGGCGTTGTCTTCCAGCTCCAGCTCCGCCGCCTTGTCGCGGTAAAGCTCAAGATAGAAATCCAGCGTCTTGCGGATGGCTTCGTCGAAACCGACTTTAGGCTCCCAGCCCAGTATGCGCTTGGCCTTGGCGATGGAAGGCTTGCGGCGCGCCATATCCTGATAATCCTTGCCGTAGTAGGTTTCCTCGCTGACGTCCTCGAGGCGGGGTTCGGGCAGGTTTTTGGGCTTGAGGGGATGAGCGTTGTATTCCTTTATGAGCGTCTCGGCAAGTTCCTTTATGGACTTGTCCGCGACGGGATTGCCGAAGTTGAATATCTCGCCGTACTTGTCCTCGCCCTGATGGGAAAGTATGCGCATGAGACCGTCCACGCCGTCGGAGACGTAGGTGAAGCAGCGCCGCTGCGCGCCGCCGTTGACAATATGGAGGGGCTTGCCGCTGAGTATGTTCCAGAGGAACTGCGTCAGCACGCGGGAGGAGCCTTCCTTGGCGGCGTTTAGGCTGTCGAGGTTGGGGCCAATCCAGTTGAAGGGGCGGAAGGTGGTGAAGCGAAGGCCTTCCTTGACGCCGTAAGCCCAGATGACGCGGTCGAGGAGCTGTTTGGAGGCGCTGTATATCCAACGCTGGTTGCGTATGGGACCGAGAACCAGGTTGGAGGAATCCTCGTTGAATTCCTCATCCGGGCACATGCCGTAAATCTCCGAAGTGGAGGGGAAAACAAGGTATTTCTTGTGGGCCACGCAGTAGCGGACTATCTTGAGGTTTTCCTCGAAGTCCAGGTTGAACACGCGGACCGGGTCCTTGACGTAGAGCTTCGGCGTTGCGATGGCGACGAGGGGAAGAATGGCGTCGCACTTCTTGACGTGGAGCTCAATCCATTCCCTGTTGACCGAGATGTCACCCTCCGCGAAATGGAAGCGCGGATTGTCGAGCAGCGGGGCCACGCGGTCGGAAGAGAGGTCCATGCCGTACACTTCCCACTTGGTCTCGCTGAGTATCCTCTTGGTGAGGTGGTGGCCGATGAAGCCGTTTACGCCGAGTATAAGAACTTTCATTTTATTCTCCTTTCCCAAATCGAATCGCCTTTCTTAAGACCGTAAATGCGGAGGAAGTCCGCCGCGTCCATGCGCGGCTCGCCCTCCCACTGGAGGCTCAACAGTTCCAGTGAACCGCCGCCCGTCGCCACGGAAAGCGGCGACTCGCTTATTATGTTCCCGTGCCCCGCGGGAGCGCCCCCGCCCTTAGGCGAGGCTGTCTTCCACACGAACAGTTTCCTGCCCTCGCAGACGCAGAAGGCGCCGGGCAGGGGAGAGGTGACCGCGCGGACCAGATTATGTATGCGCCCGGCCTGCCAGCTCCACCAGAACACGCCGTCGGCCGGAGTGCGGCGGCCGAACTTGGTGGCCGCGGCCTCGTCCTGCGGAATGCGGGGATAATCGCCCTTTTCTATTCCGGGCAGGGCTCCCGCCAAAAGAGACGGAGCGGCCGCGGCGAACTTCGCGTTCAAATCGTTTATGTCGTCATCCGGCCCGATGGGCACCGCGCACTGCGCCACTATGGCCCCGGCGTCGGCGCGGGAAACCATGGTATGCAGGGTAAGGCCGGTTTCCTTCTCCCCGTTGACCAGCACCCAGTTGGCGGGAGCGCGGCCCCGGTATTTAGGCAGGAGGGAAGGGTGCAGATTGAACGCCCCGCCCTTCGCCGCCGAAAGTATATCCTCGCTTATAAGAACGCGGAACATAAATGAGAAAACCACATCCGGTTTATGGGAGGCGAGTATTTCCTTCCATTCGGGCCCGGGGACGGAATCGAGTTCGTATACCTTTATATTGCGCGCGCGGGCGATATCGCCCACGGAACGGAACCAGATGTTTTCATGAGCCGAGTCCGGATGCGTAATGACGCAGACGACCTCGACGCCGCGTTTCAGCAGCTCCTCGAGGCATATGCAGCCCAGTTCGGAATAAGCGAATACCGCCGCTCTCATTGGCGCCCGCCGTAAACATGCCTGACTATGTAGCGAGGACGTTTGCGGACTTCCTGATAGATGCGGCCCACGTATTCGCCGACAATGCCGAGGGCAAGAAGCTGAAGTCCCGCGAACACGAACAGTATGGCAAACAGTGTAAACACGCCTTCCACTTCAGGACCCACGACAAGCCGTCTGATGAACAGGAAAATGCCGAACAGGACGCCGAATATGGCTATGCCGACGCCGGCCAGACCCGTAAGCTGTATGGGCAGAAGGGAGAAGCCGGTCATGAGGTCGAAATTGAGGCGCAGGAGCTTCATCATGCCGTACTTGGACTCGCCTTCCTTGCGCGCCGCGTGCTCCACGGGAATCTCTATGGTGCGTTTGGCGAAGCTGTTCGCCAGAGCGGGAATGTAGGTGGAGACTTCCGGGCACTTTACTATGTTGTCCACTATGTTGCGCTTGTAGGCCCGCAGCATGCAGCCGTAATCATGAAGGGCGACGCCGAACAGGGAGGCGCTCCACTTGTTTAGGATGCGGGAAGGAAGCTTGCGGAACACGCTGTCATCCCGTTTCTGCCGCCAGCCGCCTATTACCTCGTAGCCTTCATCGGATTTGGCGAGCAGTTTCGGGATTTCTTCAGGTGGATTCTGCAAATCGGCGTCCAGCGTGACCACCGTTTCCCCTGCGGACTGCGCCAGCCCGGCCATCACGGCGGCGTGCTGTCCGAAATTGCGCTGAAGCTCGAGGCAGACGACATGGCTGTCCCTGGAGGCGAAGCCGCGCAGCATTTCGAGGGAAGAGTCCCGGCTGCCGTCGTCCACCAGTATAAGCTCGTAAGTCTTGCCGGTGGCGGACAGCGTTTTCGTAAGGCGGTCGTAAAGTTCGGAAAGATTCTGCTCTTCGTTGAACACGGGAATGACGACGGAAACGTCCAGTTCCGCCGACGGTTTCCCCGCGATATTCATCACTTCGGGAAAAGCTTCCTTCGCGAGTTCGAGGCCTTTCTCAAGAGCTGAATTAAGAAGTTTTCCCATAATCTACCGCCTGCCCTTGAGCGCGGCGGCGAGAACCTTGCGCACTCCCTTTATCACGTCCTCCACGTCGCCGTCGGTCATCTTCGGGAACAGCGGCAGGGAAACTATCCTGTCGGAAACGTATTCCGCGTTGGGGAACATGCCGCGCCGGAAGCCGAGCTTCTCGTAACAGGGATGCAGATGCACCGCCCGATAGTGGTAGCCGGTGCCGATGTTCTCCGCCTTGAGCTGGGACATGAACTCGTCGCGGGAGATGGAAAGTTTTTCGGTCAGCACGAGCGGCGTGAACAGATGCCAGACGTGCTTGTGCTGGTAGGCGGGGGATTTGGTCAGGCGCAGTTCCTCCACGCCGCCGAAGGCCTCGTAATAACGCTTCACTATAGCGGCGCGGCGGGCGTTGAAGGCGTCCAGCCTCTTGAGCTGGTGTATGCCGACCGCGGCCTGCATATCGAGCATATTGTACTTGAAGCCCGGCAGTTCCACGTCGTAATTCGGGTTGCCGGAGGAGGAGAAGCGGTTCCAGGCGTTTTTGTTCATGCCGTGGAAACTGAGCAGTTCGAGCGGCTCCTTGTACTTCTCCTCGTTGAAGGAAATGAAGCCGCCCTCCCCGGTAGTCATGTTCTTGTTCGGATGGAAGGAGAAAACGGTCATGTCGCCGAACAGGCCTATCTTGCGGCCCTTGTACTCGGCGCCCACGCTGTGCGCGGCGTCTTCCACCACAAGGCATTTGCGCCTGCGGGCCAGATCCAGTATGGGGTCCATGTCGCAGGGAAGGCCGGCGTAGTGGACAGGGACTATTATCTTGGTTTTCGGCGTCATGGCGGCTTCCAGCGTTGCCGCGGTGACGTTGAGTGTGTCTATGTCTATGTCCGCGAATTTAGGGGTCGCGCCGCAGTGTATGGCGGTGTTGGACGTGGCGACAAAGGTCATGGCGGAGGTGAGAAGCTCGTCGCCCTGCCGGAGGCCGCCCGCCAGATAGGCTATGTGAAGGCCGGACGTGGCGGAATTGACCGCGACGCCGTACTTCGCCCCGATGTAATCGTTGAAATCCTTTATGAAACGCTGCGTTTTCGGACCGGTGGTCAGCCAGCCGGAGCGCATGGAATCCACCACCTCGGCTATTTCGGCCTCGCCCATGTCCGGAGAGGTGAAAGGAAGATATTTTTCCCGAATTCTGCTGTCAGTCTTGGCGTCGCTCATTTTGCGCTCCAGGGCCTGTTGGAAACAAGCACAAGCTGCCCGGACAACGGTCCCGGCGCGCCGTAAAGGCGCGTCTCCGCGTAGCCGGCAAGCTCTTTCAGCTTGTTCTGCTTGGCTACCAGATAGACCCTTGTCCCGGACTGCAAAAGTTTCATGGCCCGCTCATGCGGGAGGAAGTACTCGTCCCGCCTGGGTTCTTCCTGCATGCCGAATTCCAGCTCGCCCGGAACGCCGTATATAAGCACGCGGCGGCCGGTGTAGAAGCTCATGCTCTGGAAGAACCTCTCATAATTAGCATCATACGAAATTATTACTTCGCCTTCCTTGTACTCCCTCATTATCGCGCCGGCCATGTGTTTGCGCGAAAGCATTCGGTCTAGGGAGGAGGACGCGAAAAGCGCCAGTGAAACGAATATGACAGTGCCGCTGAGAACCGCGTAGAAAATTCCGGCGCCGCGTCCGCGCATTATTTCGACAAAGAGATACACGGTGGACAGCAGAAGGAAAAGTCCCGGCAGGAAGAATGCCCTGGCGGCTTCAGGCCCGAGGTCCCTTATATACTGCGGCGCGATTATCATCGCCGCGCCAAGAAGAACGTTCAAAAAGACAAGAGGAACCGCAAAAGCCCGGACAAGTTTGCCGCCGTTATCCACCCCGGAGTCAAGCCACTGGGCTATCCAAAAGGCCAGCGGGGGGAAAACCGGAAGTATGTAAGGCGGACGTTTTGAACTGGAAACGCTGAAGAAGGCGAATATAAGGAAGAACCACAGGAACATGAATATATCGGCGCGCGAAGCGGCGAAGCCCCGCTCCCGCACTTTCAAGAAGCGTTCCTTAAGCGCTGCGGGCAGGGCGCAAATCCACGGATACATTCCGCCGATGAGCACAGGAAGGAAATACCACCAGCCGCCAGTGCGGTGATGCACCTTGCTGGAGAAGCGCTGTATATGCTCGCGTATGATGAAGAAATCGAAAAATTTCGGATCGCGCGCGCATATGGCTATGAACCACGGCAGCGTTACCAGGGCGCAGAGGGCCGCGCCTGTCGGCAGATAAAGGTCGCGCCAGCGGTTCCACTGGCGGGTAAGCGTCAGATACCAGAAAATGACCGCGCCGCCCAGAACGAAGGAAACCGGCCCTTTGACAAGGCAGCCGAGGCTGAAAAGGACGTAGGAAAGATGGAGCGTCAGACGGGGAGCAATCTTAAGTTCGAAACCCGCATAGAAACACCACAGCGCCCAGCAGAAGAGCGCTGTAAGGAGCATGTCGAGTTCGGGTATCTGGGCGTACGCGGCGAAGCCGACGCAGGTGGCGAGGACCGCGGCCGAAAGAGAGGCCACGCGAGCGCCGGACAGTTTTTTTGAAAACCAGTATATTCCGATGACGCAGGCCAGCGCGGACAGTATGGTCGGCAGGCGGACCGCGAATTCAGTCACGCCGAAAACCTTCATGGAAACGGCGTTCAGCCAGTAGCCGAGAGGAGGCTTTTCAAAATAACGGACAAAATTGAGATGGGGAACAAGCCAGTCGCCGGTGGCTACCATTTCCCGCGCTATTTCCCCGTAGCGGCCCTCTCCCGGATCCCACAGGGCGCGCAGCGCGCCTACGACTGAAACGGCGGCGCCAAGCAGGCCGAGCCATGTCCATAAAAGCCAGTTGCGCCTGCCGAAGCCGTGCCCGAGTTCGGAACCTTCGCTTATGTTCATAATGTGTAATTTTATATTTAAGCGAGCGGCATTTCCACTCCCTGTTCGGCGATTGAGCCCTCGCCGCCTCTAAAAGCCTATCTAAAATATCCGTATTCTGCCGCAAGCGCCGCTTTTGCCCCAACACTTCGCCATCTTCGGCTTGCAGGCCTTACTGCCTGTGCGCCTCAGCCCGCTGCGTCTCATGTCAAAATCGAAGCTTTCGCTACGAAAGGAGATTTTAGACAGGCTCTAATAATAGCTATAATTTACGGAAGTCGCGCTAAAATACAGAGGCTTCAAGATGAGAAAACTTTTTCCTATATTTCTTCTGCTGGCAGCCCCGCTGTCGGCCGAAGTGGTCTGCCAGACCGGAACGCCGGGACCGTGCTTCCTGTCGTCGGACAGGCAGTGCGTGGAGGATTACGCCAAAACCGTCACGGCTAAAAACGGCCAGAACGCCTACTGCGCCATGCTTGAACTAGCCACGCTCTACTGGCAGACGGGCGAACCGGAAAAAGCGCGCGAAACCGCCGCGAAAGCCGCGGCCTCAATGCCGGACGAACCGCAGGCCCACATACTCCACGGATGGATTCTTTATTCCAAAGGGAGGGCGGACGAATCCTATAAGGCTTTCGAGAAAGTCCTCTCCTCCGCCGCGAAGCCGGACGAAGCGGCGGAAGCCAGGCTCGGCATGTCCTTCGCCCTGCTCAAAAGCAAAAAATACAAGCAGGCCACGGAACTGCTCAACAACCTCTACGGACGAAATCCGTACACCATTTCCCTTACGGCCTATCTGGCGGCCCTTGGGTACATGGGGCAGAACCAGCCCCAGACAGCCATGACATATTTCCAGCAGGCACTCACGCACGATTCATACAACCTGCCCGCGCTGATAGAAATGGCGGCCATGTACGAAAACAACGACAACCAGATACAGGCTATGCAAAGTTACGCCATGCTATCCATGCTGGACCCGGAGAACAAGACATGGACCGGCAAGATGAACAAGCTCGCCGCGAAACTTTCAAAGCCCGCGTCCTCCTTCCTTTTCTATACCAGGCTGAACGTTCCGCTCCAGCAGGAGCCCGCCATAACGGCCTCCACCCCGTCTCTGCGCGTGGCCCTGTTCTCGGGCGAAGACAGCGCTCCAGACGCATTGCTCGGGTTCGAGATAGTTTCAAGCTCCAGCTTCACGCTCACGGATTCAAGACTGGGGGAGATAACACGCATGCAGAGCGGCAAGTCGTGGAGCGTTGAATTCAACCCGGCGAACGGGCACGCCCAGTTGAGGGACAGCTGGGGCAACACGGAATATTCGTCCCCCAACGGCTTCACCATCACGCCCGGCATAAACGGCGCGAGCATACTTATAAAGAACGCGCGCGCCAGCTCCCTGTTCAACCACAACTACGGCGACAAGGAACTTAAAGGAACGATAACGGTCCACACGTCCTCCTCCGGTCTGAGGCTGGTGAACACCGTGCCGCTGGAAGATTTCATCCCCGGCGCGGTGGCGGAAGCCGCCGCCGGCATAAGAGAACAGGAGGCGCTCAAGGCGCTGGCCGTAGTTATACGCACCGAGGCGGTGGAATATTCCTCCCGCCCCATAGCGGCCGAATATGATTTTTGCGATTACCAGACGTGCATACCCTACGGCGGCATAAACAGGGAAAACCGCAGGAGCCTGGCAGCCGCCAGAAATACCGACGGAGAAATACTTGTTTCCACCGCCGGGGTCGGCTATCACAAGGCCTGCGGTGGCATGACCGCCGGCGAAGTTTCCGACATGAACCCGCTCTCCCCCGGCTACGACAGCGCGTACGGGATATTCCGCTTCGGATACAAAAATCCTCCGGCGGCGCTCTACTGCGCTCCTGACGACCCCACGCAGTGGTCCCGCGTGAAATGGACGCTCATACTAGAGGGCAGGGATTTGCAGCAGAGGCTTGAGCGGCACTTCAAGACCGGCGCGATAAAAGCCGTGTACGTTTCCAAACGCGACGGGTCCGGGCGAATCATGTCCGTCACGGTGGAAGGCGCAGCCGCCACCGCGGAGCTGAAAGGATTTACCGAGATTAACTCGATTCTTGCGGCAAAAGCC
>Ga0074197_1000991_pt1 | contig 28055 bp, 23 predicted proteins | sample EPASupsiteSAE305_FD_64526 | JGI IMG/M metagenome (GOLD analysis project Ga0074197, IMG submission 64526) | Bioremediated contaminated groundwater microbial communities from EPA Superfund site, New Mexico - SAE3-05 reassembly with SPADES | ecosystem: Environmental > Aquatic > Deep subsurface >...
TGTAAATAAGCTGTCGTTGCTATCATATTCTAAATATATTATATTAGAGTGTTTGGATAATAAAATTTTTATTTTTGGTTAAATAGTGTATAATCTTTGGAAAAATATGATAATTAAAGTGGTAAAATTACCACAAATGAAAGGGCTTGCGTGGATTTAACAGTTATTTTAGGAGTATTAGGAGCGATTGCCGCTATTTCTATCGGCGACTTACTAGATGGCGGTAACCCTATCCATATTATCCACTTAGCATCGCTTATTATTATATTTCCTACTGCTATGGCTGCGGCTGCAGTTGCAACCGATGCAGAGTTTATAAGTGGTGCATTTAAAAATATAGGTCCTATGGTCTTTAAAAAAAGTACCGTTAATTTAGAAGAGAGAATAAAAGAGATAGTAGAGCTATCTTCTCATGCCAGAAAAGACGGTTTATTATCATTAGAGAAAAAAATAGAGCAGATTGACAATGCATTTTTAAAACAGGGCTTAAGTATGGCAATTGACGGAAATGAAGTTGATACTATAATTCAAACAATGGAACAAGTAATAGAAGAGACTGAACATTATTATCACGGATGTGGGCATTATTGGATTTTAGCAGGGGAGACTTCACCAGTTATGGGACTAATTGGAGCAGTTCTTGGGCTTATATTGGCTCTTAAAAAACTTGATAATCCGGCTGAAATGGCGATGGGTATTGCAGGGGCGTTTACGGCAACGGTTACGGGTATCTTCTCGTCTTATGTTTTATTAGGACCATTTGGAAGAAAAATGATTGCTAAGTCACACCATATAGTAAAAGAACAAAAACTTATGCTTGAAGGTATAGTAGGCATATCTAATGGCGACAATCCTCGTGCATTAGAAGCAAAATTACTAAACTATCTCTCACCCGCTGAAGAAAAACACAGCCAGTTCAATAAATGAGTATATAAATGGGCAAAAAGCATAAATGTAAAAAATGTCAACAATGTGAGGTATGTGAAAAATGGGCAGTTCCTACCGCCGACTTTTTTAGTCTTTTACTTGCGCTTTTCATTGCACTTTTTGCAATTGCCTCAACAAATAAAGAAAAAGTAAAAGCATTAAAAGAAGAGTTTGTCAAAATCTATGATTTTGCAGCCGTACCTGAGGCAGCAACTCCTATTATAAATTTACAACAAGAAGATAAAGATACAGGGAAAAAGACGGATAATCCTACGGAAGACTCAGCATCTGGTGGCAGTGTGCCTCTGATGAGCACACCTTCTGCTACTTCTGAAACCGTATCGGAAGTTATAGAAAAAATTCAAAAAGAGTTGAAAAATGCTTCGTTAAGCGGTAGCCCACTGGAGCAATCTGTGGATGGTGTGCTCTTAAAACTCCCCGCTTTTGTTCCTTTCCATGGATCAAGTGCAACGATTAATGATGCAGATATACAACTTTTTATTAAGCGTATAGCTACTATTATAAATATGCTTCCGCCTTATGTTGATGTTTCTGTGCGAGGTTATACAGATAATCAACCTTTACCAAGAGATTCTGCTTTTAAAGATAATATTGATTTGTCAAACAATAGAGCAGCAGCTGTTATGCAGGAACTTGTTAAAAATGGAGTTTCTGCAGACCGCCTCTCCAGTGCCGGTTTTGGATCTTCAAAACCTGTTGCACTAAATAATAATGAAGAGAATCGTGCTAAAAATAGACGGGTGGAGTTTTATATTTTTATTTCTAACGACACACCTTTAGATGAACCGACAAAAAAGAATATACTTGATGCTCTAGGTGAACTTAAAAAATAATTTCTTATCCTTTTGATGCTAAAATAATTCCTAAAACAATAAAAGAGAGTCCAAGCAATTTATAAATATTGAAGCTCTCTCCCATAAAAAATACTCCAAAAAGAAAAACTAGAACAAATGTAAGTCCCATAAAAGGGTAAGCATAACTTAGTTCAAATTTTGTCATTGCCGCCATCCAGCACATAGATGCTAAAAATGCACTAATAAACCCGCTAAAAATAAAAGGATCTAAAAAAAGTTTCATTAAAAAAAACAGCTTTTCTAACGATTCACTCGGCAGCGAACCGTAATTGCCTATTCTCATCTTAATGATAAGTTGTCCATAAACGGTAAAAAATATAGTGCCAAAAATATATATATATCCCATAATTCACCTACCGTAAAAATTTTTAATTATATTGCAAACAGTCTCTATCTCTCTACTGTTCAAGCCGTAATACATCGGAAGTCGTACAAGTCGTTCACTCTCTTTTGTGGTAAACTCATCAACCCCGCTAAATCTACCATACTTTAGTCCGGCAGGTGCCGAGTGTAGTGGAATGTAGTGAAAAACAGCCCCTATATTCTCTTTTTTAAACTCATCTAAAAGAGCAGTTCTCTCTTCTAAATCTTTGACTTTAAAATAAAACATATGGGCATTTTGGACACAATCATTAGGAACAGTCGGAAGTTCAATAAAACCATCTTTCTCTAAAAAGCTTAGTTTTTCATAGTAACTATTCCATGAATTGAGGCGATTTTCATTTATCTCATCGGCTCTCTCAAGCCCTCCCCAAAGATAAGCGGCACTCATGTCGTTTGGCAGATAACTGCTTCCGATATCCACCCAAGAGTATTTATCTACCATTCCGCGGAAAAAGAGACTTCTGTTCGTTCCTTTTTCTCTTATGATTTCGGCTCTTTGTACAAACTTTTCATCATTGATTATAAGAAGTCCGCCCTCGCCTGCGCTTGTGTAGTTTTTAGTCTCATGAAAACTGTATGCTCCAAAATGACCGATAGTTCCAAGTGCTTTGCCTTTATATTTACTCATCATTCCTTGAGCCGCATCTTCAACTACAAAAAGATTGTGTTTTGAAGCGATATTCATAATAGTATCCATTTCACATGCTACGCCTGCATAATGAACTGGCACAATAGCTCTTGTTTTTGCAGTTATGGCTTGTTCAATTTTTGTCTCATCTATATTTAGAGTATCTTTACGGATATCGACAAAAACTATTTTAGCACCTCTTAAAACAAAAGCATTTGCTGTGCTTACGAATGTATATGATGGCATAATGACCTCATCGCCCTCTTTTATGTCAATAAGAAGCGCTGCCATTTCAAGGGCATGTGTGCAGCTTGTTGTTAAAAGTGCCTTTTTACATCCAAGCCTCTCTTCAAACCACCTATGACATCTCTTCGTGAATTCTCCGTCTCCGGAGATTTTTGCACTTCTCATTGACTCTAAAACATACTTCTCTTCATTTCCGGTTAGTGGCGGTTTGTTAAACGGTATCATCTTGCTTCCTTAAAACTTTTCATAAATTTAGCGGCATTGCCGCCTTCGTTAAATATCAAATCGATTATGCTTACACCGTGAACAAACGGCGGATGCAGTTGATCATATTCACTGTATCCGCTGTAGTCCATCCACTCTACTTTAATGTCTTCTGCTTCAAACAGACTCTCGTCAAGATAATCTTTTGCCGCCGGTCCACTTAGATAGTGAGTTGCACCTGTATCTTTGCAGATCTGAACCAATCTTGATGTCTGCCCCTCTATAAGATTAAAATCTTCGCATTTTGAAATTTTTGTCTTTATCCCTAAAATATCATTTATAGCAGTGATAAACTTATAGTTTATATTGCTTAGCAACTCTTCTTCTGCCACCTCTTTGTAAAGTTTTTCAAAAACAGGCGCATATTCTTTAAAGTATTTTGCTTTTGAGTAGTTTTGAGAGATAGTTTTAAAATGTTTGCTCGCCCAGAGTTTATCTGTTACTTTTGTCTCATTTATCTTTTGGCTCATTGACTCAAAGCGGCATGGAATTGTGAGCCAAGCAACGCCGCTAGGTGCTTTGATCTGATTTCTATTTCTCCAGTCATTTTTTGTGTATTGCACGCAGTCATACAATACAAATTCATCCACCATATTTATCATATCAAAATATCCTTTCCACGGTATATAGTTTGATTGTAAAATAGCTACTTTTTTCATCCATTTCCTTTAAAAACGCATATTGCAGCAAAGCCACAATATGCTACGCTAGCCCTCGACCAAAGAGGATAAACCGCTATAGCACTAAAGCTTGCCTCACATTAAGAGGCAGATTAGTTTATTATCTCATCTACTATATAAAGAGGTCTATTTTTTACCTGATCAAAGATTTTGCCTATATAAGTTCCAACTATTCCAAGAATACCAAATAACATTCCAAATAGGAAAAACATAGAGACCATTAAGCTCGTCCATCCCTCAACGCTAAAACCGTATGTAAAATGGGCAATCATGAGTCCTGCTGCTACAAGAATAGATATTAGCGATATACTAAGTCCAAATTGAACTATAAGTCTTAGAGGTTTATTTGAGTGAGATACAATCGAATCAATCGCTAAATCAATCATCTTTGATAAACTATAAGATGATTCACCGTAAATTCTTTCTGAATGTTCTACATCAATCTCTGTTTTTTTAAAACCTACAATTTTTACAAGGAGTAAAAAATCTCTGCTCTTCTCTTTTAACCCTTTTACCGCCTCTATCACTTTTTTTGAGTATATCCCGAAATTTCCGATTGTGTAGTCATGCTCAGTATCTGTAAAATACTCTAAAGTTTTATAAAATAGTTTTGATGAAAAAGATTTAAAAAAACTATCTTGTCTATGAACTCTTCTGCCGTGAACAACATCGTAACCCTCTAATGCTTTTTTATAAAGTTTTTCTATCTCTTGCGGTCTGTCTTGCAAGTCACAATCCATAACAACGACATAGTTGCCACTGCAGTAATCTATTCCGGCGGTTATCGCATAGTGTTGTCCAAAATTTCTTGATAGTTTTATAGCTTTTACATTTTTATCTCTTTTTGCAATAGCAGATATTATTTCCCAAGAGTTTTGAGGGCAGTTGTCATTTACAAATATGATTTCATAGCTTGAGCAAAGCTTTTGCACAGTTGCGGTAATTTTTTCATAAAGTTCTTCTATCGATTCTCTGCATCCGTAAACGGGAGAGATTACACTTATTTCCATAAATTGCTAACCTTTAATTTTTATCATTAACAGGGTTTTTATCATATATATATATGTTATATCTGCGAAGCTCGATTTTTTTTATCGCTTCTAGCAAATTCAACTCTTTTGAACTCTTTTCAAACCCATCTACTTTTTCTTTCGGGATAAGAATAAAAGCATTTTTATCTATATATGTTTTATCATACCAGCGAGTGTTTGTAAGCCATTTGCCTATCTTTCTTGTACTTGAATTTTCAAGAGGTCTTATCTCTATTTTGTTGTTGCTTAGAACCGTAAAAATATGTGAATGCCAGTAAGGCGCATATCCTTTTGTCAAATTATTATCAAGTATCGTTTGTATAACTTCATGCCTGTCTTTAAGCACTTCTTGAGACAACTCTTTTTGAAGCGTATTTGAAATCGAGACGTATGCAAGAAATATTGAGAGTATCAATAACAGTTTAACTTTCTGTGAAAAAAACTTCCACATAATACCGTTTGTCATTGAGATGACCAATACAAATGGAATTATATATCTAATATTTTCTTTTGCGGCATATAAACCGTTAACATGCAGCGATGTAATACAATAAATTCCAAAAACAATGAAAAAAGCTATATATCCGATGCTAATAGTATATATTTCAAAAGAGTTTAGAGAATTCTTGTTTTTTAGCGAATAATAAAGAGGTGCAAAAAAAGCAATAGGATACAGCATAGACTTAAGCATAAATGTAATGCCTTCCAGTGATGTAAATGCAGTTTTCTCTCCCCAGTCGGCGCCGTAAAAATTTGCCAAACCTATAAAAGATCTCCAAATATGAGTCGGAAGCTCATCATAAGAGATTAAATATGTTTTCTCAACTCCTGCCTGCATCAGAATATGCCCAAGAATAGAGTATCTATATGCTATGCCTAAAATTATGCCTAATGTAAAAAAGATAGCAATTTTTTTATATTTTATATTGATATATTGATAAAATAGAAAAAGAGGAATAAATAGCGCGGCTATAAAATATATTGCAAATCTGCTTGGATTTTCAGCAACAAGTCCGATAGTTAAAAGAACAATAAAAAAGCCGGCAATCCAAACTTTCTTCTCTTTTGCTTCTTCTTGGCTTAGGATATAAAAACAATACAAATATGAAATCACTGCAGTGTAGTACCAGATGTAGGCGCTCTCTCCAAAAACTTCTCTTGCATACATAGGTGAGTAGAGAGTTGACATACCGACAAATGCCACCAGTATACCTTTTGTATCTGTACCGATTTTTTTTAGGTACTTGTATGTTACAAAAAGCGAAAAAAAGAAAAAACTGATAACTACGATAGTATGAATATCGTATGCCTCAAATCCAAACAGAGTCAAAGGAATGACCAAAGTGTGTTTAAACAGAGTCCAAATGTCACCGTTAACATACCACCAACTGCTTGGATAGTAAGAATCTTGATTTATTATCTCTTGTGCCAATATATTTGCGATTGCCGCATCAGAGTTAAAAAAAGCTCTGTATATAAAAGATTGGTAGTAAATAACTAAAAAAATATTGACAACTAAAATTGCACTAAAAAATATTTTGAGCTTTATATTCATATTTGTAAATCTTTTGGATTTGCATTAAAATTGCAAATCATATATATGGTATTTTATGAGAATCTCTAATTGAATCATAAAGCTGATTCGAAATTTACACTGCATAAGAAATTCGGTAGACAATATACACACTTTTTTCTTAATAAATGTAATTAACTTATAATCAAAGATAAAAATAATATATTTAAACCCTCTTTAAAAAAATAACGCCAAGAGCAGGAAGTGTAACAAGTAGTCTGTTTTTTCTTCCATGTTGCTCTTTTGCCGTAGTTTTTATAGGCTCTGGGTTTGTTGCGCCCCACCCCTCAAAGTCTTTGGATTGAGAGTTGAAAATCTCTTGGTATGTTCCTCTTTTTGGAACACCGATAGGGTAGTTTTCTCTTAGATGATCCGAGAAGTTGCACACAACTATAATAGGCTCATCTTTAGAGTCGCCTTTGCGGATGAAAGTTATAACGTTTGCCTCATAATCCCTCTCATCAATCCACTCAAAACCGTGAATATCTGTGTCAAATCTATGAAGAGACGGCTCTTCTTTATATAGCCGATTTAGCTCTTTAATCATCTTTTGTATACCTGCATGATTTGGATATCCTAAAACATTCCAATCAAGGCTCTGTTTATAGTTCCACTCAGAAAACTGCGCTATTTCGCCTCCCATAAAGAGAAGCTTTTTCCCAGGATGAGCTGTCATAAAGCTGTACAAAGCTCTTAGATTTGCAAATTTTTGATTATAGTCTCCCGCCATTTTGTTGATGAGCGAGCCTTTCATGTGGACAACTTCATCATGGCTAAGCGGAAGCATGTAGTTCTCATGATACATGTAGACAAAACTAAATGTAAGCTCATGGTGATGGTGCTTGCGTACTACAGGATCGTTTTTCATATATTTTAGCGTGTCGTGCATCCAGCCCATATTCCACTTAAACCCAAATCCAAGACCGCCCAGATCTACAGGTGCGCTTACCATCGGATATGCAGTCGACTCTTCAGCAAACATCATAATATCATCAAATACGCCATAAACGGAAGTGTTTAAATCTTTTAAAAATTTTATAGCTCCAAGATTTTCGTTTCCGCCAAATTTGTTTGGAATCCACTCACCCTCTTCTCGTGCATAGTTAAGATATAGCATTGAAGATACGGCGTCAACGCGAATACCGTCTAGGTGATACTTCTCTAGCCAAAACATTGCAGAACTTATAAGAAAAGATCTTACTTCATCTCTGTCGTAGTTGAAGATGGCACTTCCCCACTCGGGATGATAACCCTGCCTTGGGTCTTTATGCTCATAAAGACAACTTCCGTCAAAGTTCATAAGCCCATGCCCATCCATTACAAAATGAGACGGCACCCAGTCTAAAATAACGCCGATTCCGGCTTTATGCATAATATCTACAAACTCCATAAACTCGTCAGGATTTCCGTATCTGGCAGTCGGAGCAAAATATCCGCTTACTTGATACCCCCATGAACCTTCAAATGGATATTCTGTTATAGGAAGCAGTTCTATATGCGTAAAATTCATTTCGACTAAATATTTTGATAGCTCATGTGCAGACTCAGTATAGGTTAAAAACCTATTATCTTCTTCTACCTTTCTCTTCCAAGAGCCTAAATGAACTTCGTATATAGATATGGGCGATGTATGTGAGTTATGTTTCTTTCGCCCATGCATCCACTTTTTGTCTTGCCACTTGTAGTTATTTAGAGACCAGACCTTTGATGCGGAGGACGGAGCAACTTCGGCATAAAATGCAAAAGGATCAGCTTTATCGGCGTTTACATTGTGTTCATTTGTATAAATATGGTATTTGTAAGTGGTCTCAATATCTACACCCTCTATAAAACCCTCCCAAATACCTGATTCGTCATCTCTCTTTTTTAGATGGTGCGAATTTATATCGTAGTCGTTAAAATCGCCTCTCACTGAGACACCGACTGCATTTGGAGCCCAAAGTGCAAAATAGACACCAAGAACACCCTCTCTATGCATCAGATGTGCGCCAAAATGGTTATAAAGCTTTGTATGCTTTCCTTCTCTAAAGAGATAAATATCAAATTCGCTAAATTTGCTCACATCATAAAAAACACTCATTTGATTTTCCTTATTGGAGTTTTGAAACTCTCTTTTTGTATATCGCATATCTATAAACGTCGTCATACGATTGTGCGGCATCATCCCATCCAAAGTGCATATTCATAGCCCTTTTTTGCATCTCTTTAAATGCTTTTGGATTATTATAGTAGGTTTGGACTCCCCACATTATGGTATGATAGAGCGCATGTGCAGAGGCAGATTCAAATTTAAATCCGCATCCTTTGTTTGATGCTTCATCAAAATTTTCTATAGTATCGTCAAGTCCACCCGTTTTTCTAACTATCGGCAGTGTGCCGTATGCAAGTGAGTAGATCTGGTTAAGTCCGCAAGGCTCAAAAAGAGATGGCATTAAAAACATATCACTTCCGGCTTCTATCTTATGTGCCAAATCATCGCTATAGCCTACATGCAGTGCAAACTTGCCTCCATAGCGAGCGGCTATATGACTGAAAAATCCCTCAGCCCACTTCTCGCCAGCTCCAAGCATAACTATCTGAAGATTTTGCGCTAGAAGACCCTCAATAGCCTCCGCAACAAGCTCTATCCCTTTTTGTTTTGCAAATCTCCCCACAAAGCCTATGAGTGCAACATCGTCTCTTTGCTCAAGATTAAAATATTTTTGAAGATCTCTTTTGCAAAGAAGTTTTCCATTCATATCTTTTTGGCTATATTTGGAGACGATTTTATTGTCGCATTTTGGACTCCACTCGCTATAATCAACCCCGTTTAAAATCCCAAATAGCTTATACGCATGAGCTCTTATATGGTTCTCAAGTCCAAATCCAAACTCGCTTGTTTTTATCTCTTGTGCATATCTTCTAGAGACCGTCGTTACCGCATCAGCGTAAGCTATACCGCCTTTTAGCATATTTATATGTCCTACACTTTCATACGCTTCAGGGCGAAAATGCTCCCAGCCTGATTCCAAAATATCCATCGCGCCTTTAAAAATAATGCCTTGATGTTCTAGATTATGCAGTGTTAAAACAGTTGCGGTATCGCTGAAATCATGCCCAAACCTAGTTTGTGCCAAAAGCGGTACGGCTGCAGTATGCCAATCATTTGCATGTATGACATCGGGCTTAAAACCTATCATTTTACATAACTCAAAAATAGATTTTGAGAAAAATATAAAGCGGTTATCGTTATCCGTGTAAGCTTCGCCGAAATGGTCGTATAAGCCGCCTCTTCCAAAATACTCCTCATGATCTATAAAGTAGATCAAAACATCGCTATTTGGAAGTTTTGAGCTGTAAACTCCGGCCCAAAGTTCGCCCATAAAACCCATAGAGACACATAAAGATCCATCTATGTAAGTCAGTTTTGATTTGTCTATTGCATAATACCTCGGCATTACGACTACGACATTGTGTCCCATCTCGCTTAGTGCTTTTGGAAGCGCTCCGGCAACATCAGCCAGTCCTCCGGTTTTTGCAAAAGGTGCAACTTCAGAAGCTACAAACAATATATTTAAATTTTTTTTAATCATTATAATCCTTTAGTAAAAGTGCGCCTTTTATAGGGGCGTTTTTAATTTTGCTTTTGCAGATAGTTACGTTCTCAAGGCTATTTGATAGAGTATAGTTTTTGATATTTTTTAGTATTAAACTCTCCAGATACTGGTTTGCATCCACTATGCCTCCGCCTAAAACCAAAACTTGCGGATTAAATAGTGTCAGAGTCGTTCCTATGGCACTTAAGAGTGCTTCATGGAACATATCCACTATTTCCCTCTCTCCTGTACGCTCAAGCTCCTGTAAAGATGCATCGCATAAGAGTTTTTTATGCTCCATCCATTTTGCGATGCCGGAGCCTGAAGCATAAAGTTCTAAACAGTTATTTCGTCCGCATCCGCATAAAAAAGGAGCTTTTTTGTAGGGAATATGACCTATCTCGGTTGCCACATTTTTAAAACCGCGTATTAGCGTTCCTTTCTCAATCGCCCCAAGACCAATCCCTGTTCCAACATAGAGTGCACAGATATTTTGAACTCCAAACTCTTTTGCCTCGGCTAAAACCGCACAATTGAGATCATTATCTATCTTAAGAGTAACTCCGTATTTTGCTTCTACAACTTTTTTTATATCATGCTCATCTATCAAAATATTAGGTGCAGAGACGATTATGCCGTTTTGAACTTGCCCTGCAAAAGAGATCCCCACGTTTTTCACATCTTTAAATTCGCCTAAAAGTGTTTCGATCCAAGCATAAAGCCCTATTTTAGCACTTTTTGCATCTTTCTTTGCAACGCATATATCATCATGCCAGATCTCTGCTCTTAGATTTGTTCCGCCTGCATCGATTGTTAAATTCAAGAAAGTACCTTTTTATAGAGTTCATAGTATGCAAGAGCACTTTTTTTAAAAGAAAAATCACAATTCATATTAAAAGATATGACTTCATTGAATTTTTTCTTCTCTTCTCTTAGCTTTAATGCTCTTTTCATGGCTAAAAGGAGTGCTTTTTTAGTAGGCTTAGAAAAAACAACACCTCTTATGCATGTTTTTTTCTTCTCATGAACGCTGTCTGATAAGCCGCCTACACTGTGTACCAATGGAATTGTTCCATATCTTGCGGCTATCATCTGATTTAATCCGCAAGGCTCAAAGAGAGATGGCATAAGCAAAAAATCACCCGCAGCGTATATTCTGTGTGAGAAAGCTTCATCATAGCCTGATAGCAGTTTGAAATTTTTATACTCTGCAGCAAAAGGCTCAAGCGCTTTTTCATAAATATCTGATCCATTTGCAAGAAGCAAAAAGTTTACATCTTCTTTTAAAAAAGCACTAAGTGATTCTATGAGAAGATCAAACCCTTTTTGATGTACAAGACGGCTAATCATGATAAAGAGCGGTTTCTTATCATCTTTTAAACCAACTTCTTTAAGAAGCAGTTTTTTATTCTCATATTTTTTTTGAAGTGTTTCAAATGTGTAATTGTGCCAAAGAGCCTTGTCCGTCTTTGGATTGAAAATAGTGTTGTCTATACCGTTTAAGATGCCAAATAGCTTATCTTTATTGGCATATAAAAGCCCCTCTAAACCGCAACCGAACTCCTCCGTTACTATCTCTTTGGCATATGTTGGACTAACCGTAGTTATGGCATCGCTAAATATAATCCCTGCTTTTAAAAAGTTTATTTTTCCGTAAAATTCCAAAGCATCCATATGAAAATAGCTATCTTGTATGCCTAACCTGCTGAGTGAATCTTTCTCAAAAACTCCTTGATATGCCAGATTGTGAATGGTAAAGATTGTTTTTAGGGCTAAATTTGCCCTTTTTACAAAAAGAGGCACTAGTGCGGTATGCCAATCGTTTGCATGAATAATATCTACTTTTAATATAAGCGCAAGCTCTACAATCGCCGCACAAAAAATGCCAAAGCGGATATCGTTATTGGCGTATTCCCCGCCTTTATCACCGTACATATGCTCTGTATAGCTTAGAATTGAAGAGTATACAAAATAGGTTTTTATGCTATCGGCAGTTGATTCGTATATGGATATCTTATATTCGACACCGCCCAGATTGACACTAAACTTTATATTTGATTTTTGATATAAATTTTTATCCATAAAAGCGTAAAAAGGCATTACGCTTATCATCTGGGCATGTTCTATTAAGGCTTGCGGAAGAGAGTACCCTACATCCGCCAATCCGCCGCTTTTTGCATGTCCAAATATTTCACTTGCACAAAAAAGCACTCTCATTTTTAATCCTTTGAGTTAAGTAACGCTGCACACTCTTCAGGAGACACCGGATTAATTGTCATATTGGTAGACATTTCAAATCCTCCTAAACTGTATATTCTAGGAATTATTCTAATTATAAAGCGATAGTTTTTCCCAAGATACGGGATATAACTCTCATTTTCAAAATTTGAATTTATCGGCGGAAGAGCAAAGTACATATTGTACTCAAAATTGCCCAACTGCATATTTAACTTTCCAAAGACGATCTTTATACATTCGCTAAGCGATACAACATCATCTCTAGAACACATTTGGAGGCTTATAATATTTTTTTTAGGCGCAATCATAACCTCAAACGGATAGGCACTGGCATATGGACAAAAAGCTACAAAATTTCCCTCATTATGGATTACCCTTTTTTTCGCTTCTATCTCATTATAAACGATATCTTCAACTTTTCCTCTGCCGTGACGGCGGTAGTATCGCATATTTTGCTCTAAAAAATTTTGCTCGCTCTGCGGAGTTATGGGCAGTGCGATTATCTGAGTATGCGGATGATCTTGTGTAGATCCGGCACTTATGCCGTGATTTTTAAAAATACTAAGATAAATAAGCCTTCTATCTTTTTTAAGATCTTCAATCCTTATAATCATGCTTCTTAGCCAATTCTCAATAGCATCAGCTTTAAGATTTTGTATATCACAGTTATGACACGGCGAGTCTATGAGAATCTCATGTGCACCGACTCCAGGGATATTCTCAAAAAGACCGTCTCTTATAGAAGTGTCTTCAAGTTCTACCTGTACGGCTTTGTAAAGATTTGGAATTACTCTTGTTTTCCAGCCTGTCTTGTTTGGTTCATTATCTCTTATGGCATAAAGCTCTTTTGGCGTAAGAGACTCATTTCCCTCGCAAAACGGGCATTTTGGTTTTACGCCTTTTGGTTTTTGGATTTTAGTATGCAAATCCGGTCTGTGAAGCCTCTCAGGAGCGATTAAGACATACTCGTTATGAATGCGATCTCTTCTTATTTCAGACATTACAAACCTCAAGTGATAAATTTAGATCTAATACTTTAGAAAACTCAAGAGAAAAAAGAAGAGAGATCTGCTGTGCCACAAGCTCAAAACCGCTCTCATTTTGAGAAACAGTATTTAGTATATAGGCATAGAGAGTGGTTTTTTCGCTCATATTTATTTTTAAAGCTTTTTGCGTAAAATCATCTTCTAAAACGATACTTTCCACATCCCTTAAAATAACTCCGTCACCTACATTTTGTCCATTTATAAGAACCTTATGAGGATGTGCGAAGTGAAGATTAAACTCCGTTGCATAGTACAATTTATCGCTAAAATCACTCTCAATACCAAGAGTCACTCCCAGTTTAACCTCTTCAAAACTATACTTTTTGCTAAGAGAAGTCCTATATTTTTGCTCAAGATATACTCCGCCGTCTCTCTTAAACTCCATCTTTGCTTCATTAAATTCAAAAGGCTGATTTGCAAAATCGCCGATCTCTTTAAAATTTGCTTTTTTAAAGCTCTCCAAAGTGTAGGCATCGCAACAGAGATGGTCTATAAGAGAGTATTTTGGATGCCAGTCGTAAATCAGCTCATCTTTTAGGCTCTCATCTGCTGTAACCTCATCGTTATGTATGGTAGTTATCCCATCTTCATCACCGCTTGCTTTAGGGCTTTTTGGAGTCGGATGCAAAATCTTCTCATGGTAAGCTTCATGACGACGCATAAGCGTATTTTGCCAGTTAAAGAGTTTCTCCAGCGAGCCAAACTCTATAAGCTGTCCTCCGTATTTAGACGAGAAGAGAAGACTCAATCCTTTGGTTAAAACCTTTAGCTCCTCATATCCGTCTCTATCTATATCAAAAAATGCAATGTCAGGCTTCCCTTTAGCAAGAGAAGCTTCTATCTTTAAAAGATATCCGTATGCGTTGTCTCGCAGATTTGGAAGATACAATCCTCCAAAAACACCGTGCCACAAAACATCATTTGTCTGGAGTTTATAAAGACTCTCTATTGCATCTTTTTTAAGCCTATCTTGATGGAGGGAGTGTTCCGTCATCCTTTTATGGATATGGTTGCTCTCATGGTATTTGATAAAAAAGTTTTTCCATATACCGCCTTTTATAAGGGCTACCCCAATATTTTTAAAATAGTCATCTCCAACACTTTTTTTTAACGATTCAAGTGCAAGATTTTGATGACTCTTCAAGCTCCATTCTCCCATCTCAAAGTAGGATGTGTTGTTTAGATATGCCAAACCTTTTGAGCGGTGGGTTTTTAGATACTCTTTATAGTGCATTGCCTCGATTCTCTCATCTTTTAAAACAGCCTCTAAAAACTGTTCAAGCCACTTTTTTTCGTATACCCACTCATGTGTTTTTGGCCAAAGTCCAAACTTTTCCATATCGTCAAATATGATTGCTGCACTCTCGTCACTTTTGGCATGATTTACAATCGCCTCAATAGAGCGTTCCACGCTAAAAAACGGGAGAGCATATCTAAGAGATGCAGAAATAGGAAAGAGCGCTATTTTTTCTCCACCCTGCTCGCTCTCATAATATCCGTCCATCTTCTCACCATCAAAACCGCTACTCAAGAAGTGATAATCATCCACTACCACATACTCTAAGCCGCATGCCGAGAGATCTGGGATCAAAGAGGATTCCCATACTCTCTCGGTAAGCCAAGCACCTTTAGGAGTGGAGTTTAGATTTTTTTTCAAATATGAACTAAGCTTATCTATTTGTGCTCTTGTATCTCTTGAAGAAATTGCGCTTAAAATCGGTTCATAATATCCAGCTCCAACCCATTCAATAGAGCCTTTTTTGGTTAAATACTCTATATCTTTGAATATTTTTGGATGCTTTGTTCTTATCTCATTTAAGAGCCATCCGCTAGAGTGCACCGCAAATTTAAACTCACTGTATTTTCTCATCGTCTCAAAAAACGGGGCATAACACAACTCTATCGCTTCATCTACGGCATCACCGAAATTATCTACAGGCTGATGCATATGTACGCCAAACAGTAACTTAACCTTTTTCATCTTTTCTCCTTGAAAATAGTCATAATAACTACTCCCCCAAAATATTGACTATCAAATTTATCACGGTATCTTTTTGTTTCGGGTCGCTTTTAGCAGTCATGAGTGAGAGTGCTACAAGGGCATTATCGTTGATCTTTAGTTCGCCGTTATTTTTATATAGCATATTGTTTTTTGATAAGAATAAAATAAACATAAAAGCACCGATTCGCTTGTTGCCGTCATTAAACGGATGCCCTTTGATAATGTAGTATAGCAGATTTGCCGCTTTTTCTTCTATGCTTGGGAGCAAATCCACCCCACCGAAAGTTTGATAGATATTTCGCACAATTCCGCTAAACTCTCCAGCTTTTTCTCTACCAAATAGCCCTGTAGCTTCTCCTTTTTTGATGAGTTCGCCTTTGAGCTGTGCAATAGCCTCTTTTGCTTCATCAAAATCAAGGGTAAATTTTGCCTCTTTTGGCTCCACTTCTACTTTGAGCGAGTCTTCATCATATCCTTGCAAAAGCGTCCAAGTACGAGAATAGTTAAGTATCACATCCAGCAAATCCTTTGCTTCGCTTAGTTCAAGCTCACTTTGGGAGATGGTATCTTTAAGTAACGCTATCGTTTGGTTTAGCTCTTCAAGCCCAGTTTGAGCAACTCTTTTTTGGTTTATGGCATAACCGTTTATAAGATACTCTTTTAGAATTTTGGTTGCCCAAACCCTAAAGCTTGTAGCTCTTTTTGAGTTTACTCTGTAGCCCAAAGAGATAATCATGTCTAGATTATAAAATTCTATCTCTCTTTTAACCTCTCTTTTTCCCTCTTTTTGAACTGTTTCCATTTTGGAAATAGTTGAACTATCTAGTTCTCTATCTACTAAGATATTTTTGATATGCTTATTTATCGCAGGAACATTTACATCAAAAAGCAATGCCATCTGCCTTTGATTCAGCCATACCGTCTCATTTTCAAGCGAAACATCAAGTCTTATCTCACCGCTAGCATCTTCATAAATAATTATCTGATTGTTGAGTTCGGTTGTCATTTTAGTTTTCCTAAACTTTCTAATCTTTTTTGATCGTTGCCACTTTTTATAAAAAATATGTCATTTTGCAATATTTTCCTAGTCGTTGCCGAGCATAATGGCTAATTTTTCATTCTACTAGCTTATCAGATGCAAACCTTACAATACTTTATTTAAATAGTCAAAAAACTCTTTTGAAGATTTTCCATGCTCTTTTACTTTTTTTGCATCAAGGAGATTCAAAATTTTAAATGAGTGCTGTCCTTTACCATATTTACCTTTTGAACTCTTTTTTGTTGCATTTTCAAGTCCATCGTAAAGCTCTTTTTTACCTATCGCTTCAAGATTTTTATTTTTAGGTAATTTTTTAGCATCAAATCCTTGTCCAAAAAACTTTGCCAACCCATCCGTATCTGCTAAAAACCAAGATTCCATAGTGACAACCATCAAAAAAATATTATCCTCGGTCACATGGTCGAGTTTATCCCAACTATCTCTATTGATTACATGTTCCCATTTTGTTGATGCACTGACAATTTCTTCACTATCAACCAATAAAATAATTACATCTCCATTTGTTTTTGCCAGAAATGCTGTTTTGAAATCATTAAAAGCATCGTTTCTAGTACCACAAGCTACAACTTTTGGTAACCTTCCGCGAAATCCAGCACTTTCAAATAAAGCCTTAAAACCTTGCCTAAGCTCACTCTGAAGCAGCGCAGCATTTCCACCACCCTCTACATAGATAGTTGTTTTCAAAATCTATTCCCCCCTATTTGCCCCTTGCTCCATAGCTCTCCAAGTGTGTATTTATCTAACCATACTTTTAATTCACTCTCTTTTAGTCTTTGCATGGTTGTGTAGCCATCTTCATTTTCGCATACTATGACATCTTCAGGCGAAGATGTTAAAGCATCAATGATTATATTTGAATGGGTTGTTACAACTATTTGTGTTTCGGTTGAAACCTCTTTTAATATCTCTGCAATAGTTGGCAAAATATCAGGATGTAGCCCAAGCTCTGGCTCTTCTATACAAAGAAGTGATGGTTTATAAGGACTGTAAAGTATGGCTAAAAGTGAAAGATATCTAAGCGTACCATCCGAGAGTCTTGTTGCTGGGATTTGATATTCATTTTCTGTAAAGAATATTTGTACCGTTCCACCTTCAACATGAACAAGAAAGTCTTCAAATCTAGGATATAGCAGCTGAAGTTTTTGAATAACTTTTTTTTTCAGCAGAGGTTGATTTGAGATTTTACTTAGAATGAGTCCAAGATTATTATAATTTTCTTCCAAATAATCATTTTTACCATCAGCTTTTTGTGGCTGTCGTGGCATAGCATATCTTCCAAATGTCCATTCTCTATATATTCGTATCTTTTGATACTCTTTTCCAAGTTCTGTAATCTCAGGATATTGATCTGGATCTTTTCTTTGGGAAAGTATCGATTGTTCTGGGTCGATATCTATTCTTTGAAGTGTTCGTTTTTCTCCTTTGATATTCAACACGGGATGATTATTTTGAAATCTATAGTAAAAATATGGCTCTTTGGATTGATTGTCGTAAGACTTGCTGTCTTCTATCTTTTCATCTTGCAAATCAAACTTATTTCCTACTTCTCCAAACGATAAGGAGTGCTTAATTGGAATGAGATGTTTTGTATTTTTAATATCAAGTAAAACTTCAATATTCGCTACAGGATTTTGTGTACCTTTATGAAGCCACACAGATATACCTCCACTATCTTTTACAGGAGAAGCCAAATACCCAGGTGCAGATTGAAGCAAACTTATGGCTTCTATAAAATTTGACTTGCCACACCCATTTGAACCAATCAAAACATTTAGATTTTTGAGTTCCAAATCTATCCCATTACTATTAAATGATAGTAAATTTTTAATTTTTATATTTTTAATTAACATCTATAAGTCTCCTTTATTATTTACTTTTCTCAAAACTACACTTTTTAACCGCATTTTACTTGCTTTCATTCACTTTCCTTTTTTGCAAATCTACTACCATATCCCATTCTCTTGAAGTATCTCCGAAATCCTCTCATCACTTATATTTTCCAAATCACTTTTAGCATAAATAGACATGAGATATATGACACTATTTGCATCAAGATAGTAGTAAGTAACTCTAAAACCACCGCTTTTGCCACTTCGTATAGATGAGTTTGTAACTCTGATTTTGTAGCAGTTGTTTCCTAAGTGGATGCCGCTTTTTGGATTTGCAAGAAGCTCATTTTGAAGAATTTTGAGGTCGTCGCCTATTTTTTTGTACTTTTTTGAGAGCTTTTTTACCTCTTTGATGAAATTTGCAAGTAGTTTAATGTTGCAGTTCATCTATAAGTCCATCTAGGCTTTGGAGTTTTGAGTCATCTTTTGTTTGAAGCACATGTTGTAACTCTTTGCAGGAGATGTCAAAACTGTCATATATCTTTTTTGCTTTTTGTTCAGCGATAAAAGCTTTGATGGATTCGGTGATAATTTCACTGCGATTGAGTGCATACTCTTTTGTCATGGCATCAATTTCATCTATTAGGTATTTTGGAAGTCTAAGCCCCACTTGTTGTTTTTGTAAATTTTCAAGTGCTATCATTGTTAAACCTTTTTATATAATATAATTTTACAATATTATATCAAATATTTCTACACAAACCATCTGTCGCTAAAATCATTTTCCATGTCAATTTCAAGTTCGCCAAAGCTTGGCAGAGTTTGTATAACGGCATCACCGCTTGAGAGTTCAAAACGAAAATTAAGTTTTTGCCTTTGAATAGAGCCTGTTTCTATCTTAATCTCAAGCCAGTTTTCAAACGCAACATCAAAAACGATCTCACCGCTTTTGCGGCAATATTGTTTTTGAGTAGTAAAATCTATATTTATCTCTTCATTAAAGCCTATCGGATCTATGATAAGGCGAAGCACCCTGCATTGTTTCATTGTCTCAATATATGTATCAAACGCAAAATATATATACTCATCGTCTTGCCCGTAAAATATCTTCTTAACCGGACCTTTGGGCATATCCATAGTTGATGAGGTTCTGTTTTCGTAAACAACGCCGCTGCCTATCCACTCAAAAAATGAACCGTGTCTTCCGTCTATATCAGGTGAAATATAGGATTGTGGTTTTAGCCAAAAATCAACAGAACTTCTGTTTTGAATAATAGGCTCAAACAAATCTAAAGGGGGTGCTATCTTCATAAGGTTATAGACAGCTATGAGATGAGATCTAAAAAGCTTATCAAACTCTAGTCCAAATTCAGTGAAATGATCATCACCGTACCACCAAAACCAATCCGAACACTCAGAGGCTAGAAAATGCTCTGTAATTTTGGCTTTTGTAGCTTCATCAAGTGACTCTTTATGGTGTTCATAATCTCTTTTTGTGACAAATATCAACTCCCAGCCTCGGCTTTTTTCTTTGTGTCCGACCCATGTGTTAAACTCCCCATGTATCCAACTTCCGGCGGCAAGTCTGTTTAATCTTTTTTTATCAAGTTTATAAACGTCCTGCATATGAAGCGTTTTTAGCCAAGGAGTAGAGTTCAAATTCATATAGAGTGCGTCAAAAAAATCAAAAGCATTATTGTCATAAAATTCCCAAGCATTCTCACCGTCTAAGATGATAAAAACGGTGGCATCACTATGGGAGTCGTTTATGGATGATAAAAGCGACGTAAAGTTTTTTGCGGCCAGCTTTGGCTCCCAAAATCTATATGTAAAACCTATGAGATCGCTAAGTTCATGATCTCTAAACGCCATACACATATTGTTATAATCATACGGTTGGTATAAATTTGCCTTATCTCTTGAGTTTAATGAGCGAAAAAGTATCTCTTGATCCGTTGCTATCCACTTTACTCCACACTCACTAAGTAAAGCCACGCTGTTTTCATCTACCGCACCCTCGGCAGGCCAAAAACCATCAGGTTGAAATCCAAAAGTATCTTCAAAAAGCTCTTTAGCCCTCTCTATCTGCAAAAGCGCATCCTCTTTTAAGCTTATAGGATGTTTTGGGATATTAGTAGATGGGTTTGCAACTTTTGCACTGTTCATATCAAGCAGAAGCGGAAGTATGGGGTGGTTAAGGGGTGTTGTTGAAATAGAAATAATATTTTTTTCTCTAAGCTCTACATAATAATCAAAAATTCCTCTTACAAACTGAGTTAGTTCATGAAGCAGTGAGAGTTTGTCTTCATAAACAAAACCTCTGCCCTTTTGTAGCATATCTTTTACTATTTTACTATTTGTTCTTAGGTAAACTCCGCACCATGAAAGAACAAAAAGAACCTCTAGATCAAAAAATTCATGATGATTATAGCTCTCTTTTTTATAAAGTTCATCATATGAAGCTATTTTGGAGACAACGGTATCATAAGTGCTGCTTCTGCAAATCTTCATCATCCAACTATACTCAGTCATATCCAATGAACTTATATCCCTTAGCCAAAGCTCTAGAAACTTATCGTTATTTTGCGGATTGTCATAATAGAGTTTTAACTGCCGTATAAGAGGCGGTGTCACATTAAAAGTAGCTTTTAGCCCATTATGTCTCTCTAGCATCCACGGCATATCATAGTAATCTTTTATAGCATGCAAAAAGACCCACGGCATCTGCATAATGCCGGATTCGTCTCGATAGTCAGGTTGATGCATGTGCCATATAAAACTTAGATTCACATTACCTCTTTTGCATATTTTTGAATTTTTTGAGTATAGCTCTCAAGTAGGTTTTCACCGCTCTCCTGTGAACTTGCCTGAATATATAGATTTAAATGCTCATTGTATTGATCCGGTATCATCAAGACCCAGTCGGTTTCACTCTCCCAGATCTTAACACCATCTTCAGAAGATGATTTTTTACCCTTTGCATCTTCTAAAAATTTTCTCATCATTTTGCCTTTAAGCGCCTGTGTGCAACTAATCTTCTCTTCTTTATAGTAAAAATTTTTAATCATTTTCGATATATCAGAAAGCTTTAGATGGCTGCAGCTGAGCATTTCCATAATCTTCAAGCTTGCATACATGGCATCTCTGGAAATACCAAAATCCGTAAATGCAAAATTACCGTCAACTGTCGCTATTAGGGCATACTCTCTTAATTTTGCCGCTTTAAAATCAGCATATCTTCCTCTTTGAATATCAAGATTTTCAAATGAAACTATATCAGGCGCCCATGACGGTAAAAAGACTCTTTTTCTCTCATCTTTGGCGTGCATATTCAGCAGGTGCAGAACTGCCAAAAGCCCTTTTATCATATCCAAAACTTCACCCTCGTCGGTTACTAAAGATATAACTTGTGCATTTGGATAAATCATCACTCCCATATTAAAGCTTAAACCAGAGACAATTTTTGAAATATTCTCTTGGGAACGTTTTTTAAGTGCTGTAAAATTTGAGAGTTTATGTTCATCATGATATGCGTTTAGTATAATATTTTCTACGCCTATATCGTTTAATATATTTGGGAAAATGTCTGCTGTAGAACCATGCATCAAATCTACAGCCACCTTAAATGCACCGCATTTTATAATGTTTTGGTCAATCTTCTTCTCTATTGCAGATTTATAGCTATGGCACTCTTGGTGATGCAGAGTCTCGTTAATCTCCCCTATGCGTGAAAAATCGACTCTTCTGAATTTCTCAGTAAAAAATGCTTTTTCAATACTTTTAGCACTGTTTGAGTCGATGCGAATAGCCTCTTCGTTAAAAAGAGTAATCTCAGAGTCCGTAGGATTAAAAACATCTTGTTTAAAATGTGCACCGCCGATAAGATCTGGATTATTTGCAAGCGTATATCTTAAAACTGAAGGAGGTGTACTTTTTAAGTCAAGAACATCGATACCTGCAGAGAGAAGTCCTCCTAAAAATGCTCTTTTTATCATTCTTGAGCTTTTGTTATGATCTCTTCCCATAACTACTTTTGCTCCAATCGGGAGTTGTGCTGCAAAAGCTTCTGCAAGTTTTGTCGCCATTTCACATGAGAGTTCGACATTGCTTTTGCCCGATACGGTTCCGTTTTCAAAGATAGAGTTTTTATATCTGCTTCCCCAGACAAGGTTGTGGCTTACGATGGAAGCAGGCTCTATTTTTTTATCAGGCCAGATAGTTACGTCATGTTCAAAAGTGGCAAGTTCCCCGACTTCACACCCCTCAGCAAGGATCAGCCCTGCTTTTGCCGTTACGTTTTTGTCGATTATATTATTATTGCAGATGACGGCATTATCAAGTTTTACATTTTTTTTGATTTTTACATCTTCCCAGATAACGCTGTTTGAGATGGTGCAGCCGCTTGCTATTGTCACGTTGTCGCCGATAACTACATTGTTTAACTTAACGCCCTCTTTTATCTTTACGCCTCTGCCTAAAACTACTGTTCCTAAAATTTTGATAGAAGCGTTTAAGGTATACTCTTCATCGCTATATAAAACGCCCTCCGGATGCTCTTTTTTTACACCTGAAATTTTTAAATTTACTTTTGAGTTTAAAATATCGTCATACACTTCACGGTAGCTCTCAGGGTTTCCGACATCTCTCCAGTAACCTTCCAAGTTATATCCCATAAGGGCAACTCCTCTGCTCATAAGGGTAGGAAAAAGATTTTTGGCGAAATCAAAATTTTCGCTATTTGGGATGTAGTTAAGTATTTCAGGCTCTATAATATAGATACCTGTATTTATGGTATCGCTAAATACCTCGCCCCAGCTTGGTTTTTCCAAAAATTTTTCTATAACATTATCTTCATTGGCTATTACAACGCCAAATTGAAGAGGGTTTTCAACAGATGTAAGACCGATGGAGAGTTTTGATTTTTTTTGTTTATGAAATTCAAAAAGCTCACTAAAATCAAAGTCGGTAACTAGATCTCCGCTGATAACTATAAAATTGTCATCTCCGATATACTCTTGCGCAAGCTTAACGGCTCCCGCAGTGCCGTAATCATCATCTGGAACTACATAGGTTATCTTTATGCCAAAATCACTGCCGTCTCCAAAATAGTTTTGTATGATTTCAGGTTTAAAATAGAGTAACACTATAAACTCCAAGATGCCTAGATCTCTTAGTGTCATCATAGTGTGTTGCATCATAGGCCTATTGATTATAGGCAACATAGGTTTTGGTCTAGAATGTGTCAAAGGCTGGATTCTTGTTCCAAATCCGCCCGCCATAACTACTGCTTTCATAACAACCTTTGTATGTAAATCTTTAGAAATTTTTTCACTCTATTGTTAATAATTTTTACCTGCTAAAATGCTCTAATCAAGTAAATGAAGAGCATCCAAATAGTGCTTTGGCAACTGATACTTATTTGATACCGCTTCTTCTATGTCTATCAAACCGAACTCGCCCTTTTTATAAACCGCTACCTTATTTGAGTTGCTGTTCTCAAGAAGATGATCCACTGCAATAACGGTAAAATCAAATGCCATAAGTCTATCATATACGGTTGGGTTTCCGCCTCTTTGGATGTGACCGAGGATGCTTACTCTCGTCTCCATACCTATATCGTTTTGAAGCCAATTAAAGACTTCAGTCGTTTTTTTACTGCCCTCCGCAACAATGGCTAAAATATAGTTTCTTCCATTTTGCATTTCGTCTTTTAATCTTTTTGTGAGTTCTTTTGGCTCAAACGGAGCTTCAGGCACAACGCAAACTTCAGCACCGCTTATCATAGCAGAGACAATAGCCAAATATCCGCAGTCTCGTCCCATAACTTCAACCAAAAAAGCGCGGCTGAAAGATGATGCCGTATCTCGAATCTTGTCAAGTGCGTCTCGTATGACATTCAAAGCCGTATCCACGCCTAAGCAGTAGTCTGTTCCGTAGATATCATTGTCTATGGTCGATGGGATTCCTACAAAATTTAGCTCAAATTCCGAGCTAAATTTCTCCATAGCTCTAAAAGAACCGTCTCCGCCGAGTACAATAAGTTTTGTTATGCCAAACTCTTTGAGATTCTCATATGCCTGCTTTCTGTACTCATACTCAAAAAACCTCTTAGATCTCGAAGATCTGATGATAGTTCCGCCGTCATGGAGTATTCCAGATACATCGGAATGTGTCGCTTTTTTAATCTTTTTATCTATCAAACCCTCTAAACCGCCATAGATCAGATATGGAGTAGAGCCTTTTTTATATACATAATCCACAAATTTTTTTATAGCCGGATTCATACCGGGGGCATCGCCGCCCGAACACATAATAGCAAATGACATCTACATTCTCCTCTTAAAGATTAAACATTCTTTCATAATACTCTGTTGCCATACGACCCGAATCAAACTCTACTTCCACGTCACTCATCGCGCTCTTCATGATGGTAACCCACTCTTTTGGTCTGTCGTAGTAGGTAGGAATAATAATGTTTTCTAAAATATCCATCATATTTTTATTATCTATGACATCCTGTTCCGCAGAAGAGAGTTTGTAATCAAGTGGAGGAATAGTAAAAGCGTTTTTACCATCCTTTGCAAACTCAGGGTTCCAGCCGTCATCTATAGAGAAGTGAATAGAACCGTTCATACTTGCACTCATTCCGCTTGTTCCGCTTGCTTCACGGGTAATTCTAGGAGTATTTAACCAAACATCGCTTCCATGTTTTAAGATTTTTGAGAGAGAGAGCTCATACCCGATAAGAACTGCCATGCCTTTAAACCTATGGCATATATCGATAAGCTCATTAAATATCTCGATTGCGCCGTAATCGGTAGGATAAGGCTTTCCTGCCCAGATGATTTGAACAGGTTTTTCGCTATTTGTCATAAGCTTTACAAATCTATCATAATCATATTTTAAAAGCCCCGGTCTTTTGTACTCTGCAAACCTTCTTGCCCAAACGATTGTTAAAACTTCCGGATCAAACATCTTTCCTGTCTGATCTGCTACAACATCAAAAAGCACTTTTTTTAGATGTTTCTTTCTTGCAACAAGCTGATAGTCTTCATGCTCATCAAGCGCACGAATAAGCGTCTTATCTGTCCAGTATTTTTTATTTTGTGCATTTGTAATGGAGATGATTTCACATCTGTTCTCGACATTTGCCCACATCTCATTCGCAACCATTCCATGTATCTTTGAAACGGCATTCGCTATTTTTGCGCTTCTTAAAGCTCCGACTGTAAGGCTGAAATTATCACTCTCTTCATAACCGCTTATAGATCTTACTTCTGATAGATCTAAGCTGCCGAAAAATCCCATCTCATGTAAAAAGTTTATATCATGGATCTCATTTCCGGCAGCTTCTGGAGTATGTGTCGTAAACACAACATGTTTTTTAACTTCTCTCATATCTTTAAATCTGCTATAAAGCTCATAAACAAGCGGCAACGCATGCCCCTCATTCATGTGGTAGATATCCACTTTGTGACCTATGGCTTCAAGCATTTTTGCTCCGCCGATACCCAAAACTATCTCTTGAGCCACCCTTGTCCTCTCATTGCCGTCATAAAGTTTGTGTGTGATAGTACGAGAGAGGTAGTCATTCTCATCCGTATCGGTTGAGAGCAAAATCATAGGCGCAGTTCCAAAAACATCGCAGCGAAGCAAAAAGCCTTTGACTACAACATTTACATCATTTATTTTTACAGTTACTTTTGCGTCAAGTTCTTCTAAAAAGTAGTAAAACTTTCTAGTATAGTGCGGTTTAAGTGTTCTATCTTCGTTACGTGACTGATCATAATAACCAAAGCTCCACAAAAGCCCTATCCCGACTACATCTTGTTTTAGATCATAAACGCTTCTCATATGAGAACCTGCTAAAAAACCAAGTCCTCCGGAATATATTTTTAGTGCCTGATCTATCGCAAACTCCATTGAAAAGTAAGCAACGCTTTTTGTAAATTTTTCGCTTATATCGTATGAAAATAGATTCATTTTTTTCCTTATACTTTTTTGAAAAGATTGCTACGAGATTTTTACTGTCTATTTCCTACAAACACGCACATATCGACTAAACGGCTGCTGTATCCCCACTCGTTGTCATACCATGCCAAAACTTTTACACATCGTTTGTCTACAACGCTTGTCATGTCCGGAATATAAGTTGAGCTGTAAGTTGAGCCTATAAAGTCGCTTGAAACTCTTTTATCGTTATCTACTTCCAAAAGCCCTTTAAATGCACTATTCGCAGCTTTTGTAAACACCTCGTTAATCTCATCTTTTGTTACATCTTTGTTTAAATTTACGGTTAGATCTACAACTGATACATCCGGAGTCGGAACACGCATCGCATAGCCGTTTAACTTGCCTTGCAGGTGAGGCATAACCAAACCTATAGCTTTTGCCGCACCAGTCGTAGTCGGAATCATATTTATTGCCGCAGCACGAGCACGACGCATATCTGAACTATGTTTTACATCTAGTATATTTTGGTCGTTTGTGTAGGAGTGGATCGTAGTCATAAGAGCGTTTTGTATCCCAAATGCATCATCTAAAACTTTACAAATCGGAGCTAAACAGTTTGTCGTACAGCTTGCATTTGAGATGATAGCTTCGCCTTTGTAGTCATCGGTATTTATGTTTAGTACATAAGTAGGCGTGTCATCCTTTGCAGGAGCACTCATGACAACTTTTTTAACACCGTTTTTTAGATACTTTTGTGCTTTTGCAGTCGTTAAAAATGCACCGGTACACTCGATGACAAGCTCTGCACCAACTGAACCGAAATCTAACTCATCAAGAGAGCGTGTGGCAAATAGCGCTACTTTTTTACCGTCAAGTTCTATGGTTTTTTCATCAATAATTTTCGCATCTATACCTTTATGAACACTGTCAAATTTAAATAGATACTCAAGCATTTCCGGAGTTGCCGTCGTGTTAATCGCTACTAGCTCGATATCGTCTCTTGAAGCGATAATCTTCGCCACTATCATACCTATTCTGCCTGTCCCGTTTATTGCTACTTTTATTGCCATTAATTACTCCTTTTTTAACTTCATTATGAATGCATAATAACATAATGTAGCAAAATTTTATTTCAAAAATAGAATAAAAATAAGAGCATAGTTTTATTGGATGGGTATTTGAGGTTTAGGAGGCATTAAAGTTAAAATTTTTTATATATCAAATCTCTCGACAACACATATCCTCTCATTTAGATCTCTTTGAATTGTTCTGTTTGTTACGCAACTCTCTTTTACTGCTGTGCTAAAGCCTCTATTTCTTCAACAGTTTTTACAATCATAAAAGATAAATTTTCATACCCGTCTTTTGTAACTAAGATGTCGTCTTCTATTCTTATGCCGATGCCGCGATATTTTTTTGGTACGTTTTTGTCACCTTTATCGATATAAAGACCGGGTTCAATAGTTAAAATCATACCCTCTTTAAGCGGTATTTCCCTATTTTTAAGATCTCTATATGGCGCAGGATCATGAACATCTATTCCCATCCAGTGACCGATGCCGTGTGGATAATACTTTTTATGTTTTTTTTCTTTTATCAAACTCTTGTAATCACCTTTTAGTATGCCAAGTTCAATCATCCCTTTTGTAAGCATCTCTTCTGCCGTCTCTTGAAGATGCGTTCTCATTACGCCCGGTTTTATCATATCGATTATGGCAAGCTGTGTCTTTAATACTAGATTATA